>Ga0310810_10000172_pt1 | contig 65854 bp, 61 predicted proteins | sample NCmetagenome_FD_207641 | JGI IMG/M metagenome (GOLD analysis project Ga0310810, IMG submission 207641) | Soil microbial communities from experimental microcosm in Duke University, North Carolina, United States - NC | ecosystem: Engineered > Artificial ecosystem > Soil microcosm > Unclassified ...
TTCTCGCCCGAGGCCAGATCATCGGGGCTCGGCTTGGCGATCCCCAGAACGTTCTGCGCCATCATGTAGAGCACGGTCAGGTTTTTCGGATCGGATTGCAGCACCTCGTTGCCGGTGGCGATGACTTTGTCGGGCTGATTCAGCGCCGCGTACGTGGTCACATAAATCTGCAGGCGCGCATCGGCATAGTCGCTGGTGGAATACTTTTCCTTCCAACTATTGAGTAGCGCGAGCCGCTTGCCGGCATCCTGCTCCTTGACGATCGCGTTATAGAGGTCATACTCGGCGCGGTCCTTCCAGTTCTTCTGTGCCGGCTGCGCCGCCGGCTGTGCCGCCGGAGCCTGACCCCCTTGACCAAGACCTGGCAGGGCAATCATGGCTACTCCCGCCGCTACAGCCATGGTCAAGAAAATCTTCGAAACTCGATCGAACACTGCGTGCCTCCTGCTGATTTTTCGTTGCGCTGACGCGAAACCCTCAGCGCCAGATCGGTAATCTCAAAAGCACCGGTAATTTCCTACTTCTTTTTCTTGGCGGCGCCCCTTCTGACGGGGGGGGCGCACGGGGCGGCTTTCAGCCCTTCGATCTTAGCTTTCTCCGTATCCATGGTGAGCATGAAGGGCTCCTTGCTGAATGCGGAGGGAACGCCTTCCCACTGGATCTCGGTCCCTGTTTCCGGCTTGCCAGTCAAGGCCGCATCCAGCTTCAAGATCACTTCGGGGTTCTTGGCGTCGGACAGGGCCACCAGGAGTTCCTTGGAGCGGCAGGCGGGCTTGGCCTCTACCAGCGTGCCTTTGAGTTTCGGCACCGCCGCGCTTTTCATTTGGGTTTCGAAATATTGGTCGCCGTTGGCGTCGCTCAATTTCGCCCGGACTCCCATCCACAATGCCAGCTGCGGATTGGTCTTGGCAAACTCGGCTTCTTTCTCGGCAGCGATTTCGCTCGATGTTTTCAGCTTGAAATCCGCGGGCGGGAGAGGCGACTGTACCGCCAGTTGCTTCAATTGGTCCAGGCCTTCGTCACTGCCGTGGAAATTCGTATAGACCGTGCGCACGTACTTGTCGATATCCTGCCGCGCTTTCGGGTCCGCGATTCCACCCTTCGCCGGGTCCAGGGCCGCGGCGCGCGCATACTCATAAATGGCATGCGCCACTTTCTCCGGCTTTCCAGCCTGTTGGCAGCGTAGCGCCCCTGCCAGCGCCAATGCGATTTGCGCACTCTCGGGATAATCCTGGAGAGCCTTCGTATACACCGTCTCTGCTGCGGCGCAATTGTTAGGATCTTTCGGATTGGGCGCCATGGCAGCGTTACCGGGGGCCATGGCAATGTATGCCAGCGCTCCCTTGGCCACCGTATCAAGCTGGTTGCGGGCCTCGGTCCACTGCGCATCGGTGGTCGCCGCCGGTTTGTTCGCGGCGGTGAAATATGTCGGCGTGAAGTCCAGCAGTTGGCGCGCGGCCTTCTGGCTGGTGGCCAGCTGATCTCCATTGGGGTTGGGCGTCTTTTGCACGTTAAGCGCCGTGAGGTAGAGCACCGCGATCACCTGCTGGGGAGCCTTGAACGTCGCACTGAGGTCTTTGGCAAGCAACTGCGCGGCCGTGTCCACTACCTTCGCCGGCTGGTTGGTGCCGTTGTAGGCCGAAATGTAGAAGAACGCCCGGTCATCTTTGAAGTCGGTCTCAGGATATTTCTGCGTCCAGGAATCGAGGTCCTGAAGCTGCTTGGCCGGGTTGGTGCCGTCTTTGACGACTTCGTTGTACAGGTCGTATTCGGCCCGATCCTTGGGCTTCTTCTCGGGCTGCGCCGGCGCAGCCGGTGGCTGCGCGCGGGCATCCTGGGCTGTCGCCGCCATCAGCAGCGCACAGAATACCGCTACAGCCATCGCCCCGGCCGGAGCTCTCAATAACTTGTGCACGGTCAAAAACATTTTCGAAATTGGATCGAGCACCTAACGCCTCCCGCTGGTTTCCGCTGTATTTGGAACTTGCTGGCCGTACCCGCCGCCCCAACGGTTTGCGGCCTCCGATGGGCACTTGCGGAGTATAGCCGAACGACGCTAGTCGTGCAACATAGACGCTAGTGGTGCAACATATGGGACGCCGCAGAGTAGCATTTAGTTCCGGGCCGCGGGCTGGGAGCGGTTCCGGGCCGGATCTTGTGACCCGAGGTCCAACAAGCCGTCTAACAAAAAGGTTGCCCTGCGATTGCCCCGAGCGGCGCGCGTGCTAGAATTCCCCATCCGCATGCGCTACCTCGATCTCGGGGTCATCCTGTTCTACCTGGCAGCGATCACCTGGTTTGGCGCCCACTTTCGCGGCACACGAAAGAGCCTGAAGGATTATTTCCTGGGAGGGCGCACCACGCCCTGGTGGGCCATCAGCCTCTCCATCGTTTCCGCTGAAACCAGCACCCTGACCATTGTCGGAACGCCTGCGCTGGCCTTCGCAGGCAACCTCGGATTTCTACAGATCGTCTTCGGCTACCTGCTGGCGCGCATCGTCATTTCCATGCTGCTGCTGCCGCATTATTTCCGCGGCGAGATGTATACAGCTTACGAGCTGATGCGGCGCAGATTTGGCGAGCGCACTCGGAAAGTGACCGCCCTGATTTTCCTCGTCACACGCGCGCTGGCCGAAGGCGTGCGTGTATTTGCCATATCGATCGTGATCTCGATTGTGCTCGACGTACCGGAAATCCCGGCGATCCTGATGATTGTGGCGCTCACCCTCTTCTATACTTTCGAGGGCGGCATGACGGCCGTGATCTGGACCGACGTGATCCAGATGGCGCTTTATGTCCTGGGAGCGATCGTCAGCTTCTTTGTCATCCTCCACCATATTCCGGGCGGGTGGCCGCACGTGGTGGCGGTAGGGGGGCCGGCCGGCAAATTGCGGATCTTCGATTTCGATTTCAGCTTCACAATGCAATATTTTTCGCGGCCCTACACTTTCTGGGCGGGGCTGCTGGGTGGATGCTTTCTCACCACGGCAAGCCATGGCACCGACCAGTTGATCGTCCAGCGCCTGCTGAGCGCGCGTAACGAGGCACAAAGCCGCGCTGCGCTGCTCGGGAGCTGGATCCTTATTTTTTTCCAATTCGGCCTGTTTCTGCTCATCGGGATCGCGCTGTTCGTGTATTACGGCGACGCTCACCTCGCCCCGCCGGCCAAGCTGGACCGCCTCTATCCGCAGTTTGTCTGGCAGAATCTCTCGCCGGGAATTGCCGGCCTGGTGATTGCCGCCATCGTTGCGGCGGCCATGGCGAATCTGAGCGCCGCCCTGAACTCGCTGGCGTCGACCACGGTGATGGATTTCCTGCGGCCCCTGGTTGGCCCGCAGGGCCCGGATGACGATACGCGATTTCTCCGCTGGGCGCGATTCGCCACCGTGGGCTGGGCCTTGGTGCTGGTAGCCATCGGCATTGTGGCGCGGCATTGGGGATCGGTGCTCGAATCGGGGCTCTCGATTGCGTCCATCACGCTGGGTTTGCTGCTCGGCGTGTTTCTGCTGGGCGTGTTGACGCGCCGTGTGCGCCAGAATGCGGCGTCGTTTGGCGTGCTCGCCGGCCTGGCGGTCATTCTTTACGTGCGCGGATTCACTCACATCGCATTTACCTGGTGGGTGCTGATCGGCAGCGTCAGTACGTTCGCGGCGGGATATGCGGCATCATGGTTCGAGCGTAGCGACCCGGCGGCCAGCGGACCGAAGATATGACGCTTCCATCGCAACAGGGCAATGAAAAGGCGCCAGCGCCCCCGGTGGAGTTGAGGCGCGACCTGGGGTTGTGGAGCGCGGCGGCCATCGTGGTGGGCACCGTGATCGGCAGCGGTATTTTCATCGTTCCGCAAACTATGGTGCAACTCGTCGGTTCGCCTCGCATGGTTTTTGTGGTTTGGATTGTAGGCGGGCTGCTGTCTCTGGCGGGGGCGCTCAGCTATGCCGAACTGGCCGCGGCTATGCCCGAAGCCGGCGGTGAATACGTTTACTTGACCGAAGGTTACGGCCCGCTCTGGGGATTTATTTATGGATGGACCCAGATGTGGGTCGCCAAAAGCGGCTCGATCGCTATACTCGCGACGGGTTTCTTTTATTACCTCGCGAATTTTGCGCCCGAACTCGAGCATGTCTTTTTCACCGTGCCTCTTCCGCTCGGCGCACATGGGACGCCACTCGATATTCGCTATGGGCAGTTGATGGCCATGGGGCTGATTTTTTCGCTTGGCGTACTCAATTATTTCGGAGTCAAAATCGGTGGCGGTGTGCAAGTTGCCGTAACGATTCTAAAAGTCGTGCTCATTTTGCTGATTGTGGTGGCGGGTCTGGGCTGGGGCCATCCCGCGGGACCGCGCACCTCGGCCCTCGTTCCACTTACCGTGCTGGGATTCTTCGCCGCGCTAGTCAAATCGCTATGGGCGTATGACGGGTGGAATAACGCCAGCATGGTCTCGTCGGAGATTCGCCAGCCACAGCGTAATTTGCCGCTTGCGCTCATTTGGGGCACCGCATCGGTGATCGCGATATATTTACTTGCCAACATGGCCTATTTTTACGTTCTGTCGCCGGAGCAGGTGGCGGGCAGCAATCGCGTGGCCGCGGCAATGATGCGGCAGGTAGCCGGACAAAGCGGCGCCAACCTGGTTTCGGTAGCCGCCATGATCTCTATGTTTGCTGCCTTGAACGGATCGATTCTTTCCGGCGCCCGCGTGCCGTATGCGCTGGCCCGGGGCGGCTACTTCTTCCCCTCCATGGCGCGCGTCAACGCCGCATATCACACGCCCGGAGTCGCCATCATCGGCCTGAGCATCTGGGGCATGGTGGTTGTTCTCTCCGGAACGTATGACCAGTTGCTGGATTACGTCATTTTCTCCAGTTGGATCTTATACGGAATGACGACGGCCACGGTTTTGGTGCTGCGCAGGAAAAGACCCGACCTTCCACGCCCCTACCGGACACTCGGTTATCCCCTCGTACCAGTACTCTTTGTTGTGATGGCTGCGGCCATCGTCATTTCCACGCTCTACAACTCGCCGCGTGAATCGCTGCTGGGCCTCGCATTGATTTTCGCGGGGTTACCCTTTTATTTTCATTGGCGAAAACAGCGCACGCCCCAGCAGTAGCCAGAAGGCCGGAAAAACGGCCAGGCGGTATGCCTCTCTTATTTTGTTCTGAATTCAGAACAAAATACTTGAAATGTTACCCAAAGTACGATAAAAAGGCAACAGCACTGGTCATGAGAGCGCCATTTCTGTTCTGCTTGCGGAACAACCCGCGCCCACCAGACTGCCAAACCTTTGTCGGGGGGCAAGATGGACGTTACTAAGATCCTTACGGAATTGCGTCAGGAACGCGAACAGCTCGAAGAGGCCATAATGAGCCTGGAGCGTCTGGCGCGGGGGCGAGGCCGCCGTCGTGGACGGCCACCGGCTTGGATGTCGGATCTGGACAAGAAACGCGGACGCCCTCCAGGCAGCAAAAACAAGAGCACGAGTATACAGAAAGCCGTCGGCTTGGCCTGAGTCGAGCGACCGGCGCGCGTTTAGCGATACAGCAGATATTTCTCGCGCAAGACGAGAAAACCCAGTATCGCGTCCTGTTGCCTCTGGCGAATCGCTAGTGGATCCTCACCCGCGGCGAGCATGCGCAGGGTTTCTTCGCTGCCGATCAGCTGACGGTTGAGTTCGAGCGCGATCCTGCCGGGATAGAGTTGTAGCAACGCCCCGGCGATCTCAAGCCCGAGGCGGGCGGAGTCAAACGATTCCCGGTTAGTGACGGTAAAGCGGACTCCCTCGATTTCCGTCTTCAACAGATGCGACTCAGCGGGTTGGAATCGCACGGGATAAAAGCGCACGCCCGGAACCCAACGCTGATTGAGATAGACCGCCAGTTCCGGCCCTCGAATAAAGTCCGCGCCAATCATTTCAAATGGCGCATCTGTTCCCCGTCCCACGGAATAATTCGACGAATACTCGAGCAACGCCACCGCCGGGTAGAGCAGCGCAGCGGTAAGGCTGCGGATATTGGGCGATGGATTCACCCACGGCAATCCGGTGGAATCGAACCAGTCGCCGCGCTCCCAACCCTTCATCCGTACCACCGTCAGGTCGGCGCCAAGATGATTCTCGGCGTTGAATAGCGTGGCCAATTCGCCCATCGTCATGCCGTGCCGCAGGGGCAATGGAAAATACCCAATGAAAGACAGCTTGTCGCGATCCAGCAAGGGAGGCTCGACGTGCACGCCCGTGATCGGATTCGGCCGGTCCAGCACGTAATAGGGAATCTTCGCGCGGGCCGCCTCCTCCATGGCGTAAGCCATGGTCGAAACATAAGTATAAAAGCGCGCGCCGATATCCTGAATATCGAAAACCAGCGCGTCAATTCCACGCAGCATTTCGGGCGTGGGGCGGCGGCTCTTGTCGGCAAACAAGCTCCAGACCTTGATCCCGGTCTTCGCATCCACGCTATTGCCGATGCCTTCGCGGTCCTCCTTTCCGGCAAATCCGTGTTCCGGGGAATAGAGCGCGGTCACCTGAACGCCGGCGGCAACCATGCGATCCACGTTACGGCGGCCCTCGCGATCGATGCCGGTTTGATTCGTTATCAGCCCGACTCGTTTGCCACGGAGCGCTCGAAATCCCTCGTCCGCCCAGACGTCCAGGCCCGTGCGCATCTGGCCGTTACGCGTGGTTTCACGATGCAGGCCGGCGCCCGAGATTGTTTCGTTATACCCGGTGAGGCTCACGCCGGGAGTCTCGATGCCCAGCGATGCCGCGACGATGGTGGCGACTTTCGCCCGCAGCGGCGTAATAGCCGGGCGCAAATGCGGATGGACGGCATTGGTCAGCAGGATCACGTAGGTATTGGAGCGCGGATCGAGCCAGAGCGAAGTGCCCGTGAATCCGGTGTGGCCGTAAGAGCCGATCGGAAACAGCTCACCACGCTCGCCGGAGAAGGGCGAGTCGATATCCCATCCCACACCGCGCAGGATCGGCTGATCGGGCGGACTCTCTGGCGACGTGAATTTTTCGATGGTGAGCGGGCTGAAAATGCGCCGGCCCTGCCATGTGCCTTTATCGAGCAGCATCTGGCAGAAGCGCGCGAGATCGTCCGCCGTCGAGAATAAACCGGCGTTCCCAGCGACGCCCCCCATGTAGCGGGCCGTCGGGTCGTGGACCACGCCGCGTAGCAGCAGGTGGTCCTTCTCCAGTATTTCGGTGGGCGCGATACGCGACCGCAGGGAGCCCGGAGGCTGGAACATCGTGTCGCGCATAACCAGCGGGTTGAACACCGTTTTGGCGGCGTACTCCGGCAATGTTTCACCGCTCAAACGGCGCACGATTTCGCCCAGCAAAATGAAATTGATGTCGCTGTAGACGAAACGAATGCCCGGAGGGCCGGCCGGTTTATCGATCAGCGCGCGGCGAATGCCGGTCTCGTAACCGCTCCAGGCGGGCTCCAAATCGAGATCGGGACGCAGGCCGGAGAAATGGGTCACAAGATTACGAACCGTGATGTCGCTTTTCCCGCCTTGAAATTCCGGCAGATATTCGGTCACGCGGTCGTTCAGGCGCAGCTTGCCTTCCTCGAAAAGCTTCATTAGGGCCGATGTGGTGGCGACCACTTTGGTGAGTGACGCGCAATCGAAGATGGTGTCGGCGGTCATCGGCTCGAACGACGGCAACACGGCGCGGCGGCCGTAGGCTTTACGGTAGACAATTTCGCCAGCATGGCCCACCAGGAGAACTGCGCCGGGAATGCGGTTATCCCGGACCGCCTGTCCGATGGCATCGTCCAGCGCCGTCCCCGCCGAGAACGTGCCGGCCCAGCCATACGAGCAGGCGCCGACCAGGATCCCGCACAAAATGGACTTCACATGCCCATCATAACGGCTTTGTGAATGAACGCGGACCGGCATAGGCGCCTTGTTTTGACTTCCGTTTTGTGGTCTGCTAGCGTACTAAGTCACTTGTAAGCTGGCGTTAGAATGTCTTTGAAGAAGAAGACGACCGTGGCGAAAACTACTGGTAGATCCGAACCTGAACCCGCCGTCACTCGCGATGGCCCATCACGCCGTAGGCCGGCGGCTTCCGGTCAGGATGCCGCCCTTTCGGCTGCTGCTACGGAGGCGCGCGCCGCGGCACAGGCGCAATTAAAGTCCTTCGAGCAGGCTGTCCGCCTTTTCCATGGGAGAAAATTTGCCGAAGCCCGGGACCTGTTCGTCAAGGCCGGCAGCGGGCCCAACCGCGAAATGGCCCATAATGCCGAGCTGCACATCCGCATGTGCGATCGCCGGCTTGAAAAGCCCCTGGTCGATCTTAAGACCGCCGAAGAACACTACAACTATGCTGTCGCGATGATCAATGCGCGCAATCTTTCCGACGCCCAGCAGCATCTCGAGGCGGCTCTGAAACTGGAGCCACAGGCCGATCACGTGCTTTACGCGTCGGCGCTGGCCAAAGGCCTCGCCGGTGACATCGACGGTGCTCACGAGCATCTCAAACGCGCCATCGACCTGGAACCACGCAACCGGATCTCCGCCCGGCAGGATGCGGATTTCGCGACTTTTTCGAGCCATCCGCAGATTCAGCAGTTGTTGTTCCCGGATAAGACGGGCACCGCATAATTCCGGCGCCGCTACCGGAACCGCCCACACGTGAGCATCAACATGTCCGACTTGCGGAAGGCTTTGAACCCGAACAGTGCATCCGGCCCGTTGCGCGTGGTTTCGATCGGCGGCGGTACTGGCCTCTCCACGCTGCTGCACGGGCTCAAGAAGTATGTGCGCATCCGCGGCGAGCGGAACTGGCCTTTGGACATCGCCGCTATCGTTACCGTGACCGATGATGGCGGCAGTTCGGGCCGGCTGCGGCGCGAGTTCGACGTGCTGCCGCCCGGCGATATCCGAAACTGCCTGGTGGCGCTGTCCGAAGACGAAGGTCTGCTCTCGCGCCTTTTCCAGTACCGCTTCGAAACGGGACGCGGCTTGAAAGGCCACAGCTTCGGGAATCTGTTCCTCACGGCCCTGACGCGTATCACCGGAGATTTCCCCGACGCCGTGAAAGAGTCGTCCGAAGTCTTGGCGATTAAGGGCCGCATCTATCCCGCCACCGGCGACAATGTGGCGCTCGAGGCTATCCTGGAAAATGGCCGCTGCGTGTTGGGCGAAACCAAAATCAGCAAAAGCCGGCGCCGGATCGAGAGCGTGCGTCTGCGCCCGCGCCGTTGCCGTCCGCTGCCCGATACACTGGCGGCCATCGCGCAGGCCGACGTGATTACACTGGGTCCGGGATCGCTCTTCACCAGCGTCATTCCCAACCTGCTGGTGAGCGGAATTGCGAAAGCCATCCAGCGTTCACCAGCCGTGAAGGCGTATTTTGTGAATCTCATGTGGCAGCCAGGCGAAACCACAAATTTCACGGCTGCGGATCACATTCGCGCCATTCACCGCCATGCCGGCTGCAAGCTGCTGGATTACGCAGTCCTGAACACGCGCGAGATCCGTCCTTTCCTGCTCCGCCGTTATGCACGCCAGGAATCGGCTCCGGTGAAAATCGATTACAAAGAGATCGGCGAACTGGGCGTCAATGTCGTCTGCGGCGACTATGTACAGGAATCCGATTTGGTTCGCCACAATTCCGATGCCATCGCCGCCATCGCGATCGAACTCGCCATGGAAGGCCGCAAGCGGCGGCAAAGGTCGCGGTAACCGCGCCGCGCATTGAATAATAGGAAACATGGATACTCGTGTAACCGTTGTCATCCTGGCCGCCGGCTTGGGGACGCGCATGAAATCGCGTCGGGCCAAGGTACTCCACCAAGCCGGTGGAAAAATGCTCATCGAACACACCGTGGATACGGCGCTCGCCCTGGCCAGTCCCGAACGCGTGTTCGTCGTGGTGGGACACCAGGCGGACGAGGTGCGCACGGCCGTCGACGCGCGCGGCGTCGGCTTCATCCAGCAGACCGTACAGAAAGGGACTGGGCACGCGCTTATGGCCGGGCGCGAATCGCTCGAACCCCTTGGCGGCCTGCTCGTGGTCTATTACGGCGATTGCCCCCAGATCCCCGCGGCGTTGCTTCAGTCGTTGGTGGAGCATCAAGAGCACTCGGATGCCGCCGGCACGCTTGTGGCCGCGGAACTCGACGACCCCACGGGTTACGGCCGCGTGATTCGCGACACCAGTGGCCGCGTGCTTGCCGTCGTCGAGCAGAAAGCCGGCACGCCTCAACAGCTTGCTATTCGTGAAGGCAACGTCGGCATCTACTGTTTCCGCGCCGATCTGTTCTGGAACCACGTTGGCGAGCTTCAGCCCAACAATCCCGCGCGCGAATATTACCTGACCGACATGGTCGAGATTCTGACACGCGCCGGATACAAGGTCGATGCGTACCGCGCCGAAAATCCGGGCGAATTACTGGGCATCAACAATCGCGTTGAACTGGCCGCCGCTGACCGCCGGTTTCGCGAGCGTAAAGTACGCGAGATGATGCTGGCCGGGGTCACCATCGAAAAGCCGGAGACGGTGAGTATCGACGACGCCGTATCGATCGGCATCGATACCATCATCGAGCCGTTCGCGCAGATCCTGGGCAACACTAAGATCGGCGAGGGCTGCCGCATCGGCGCCTGCTCCATCGTGAGAGATTCGGAACTGGCCGATGAAGTGCGCGTGGGAGCATTCACCATCATCGGCACTTCCCGCGTGGCCGCCGGCGTGACGGTCGGGCCGTATGCGCGACTGCGCCTGGATAACGATGTGGCCGCCGGCGCCCAGATCGGCAATTTTGTCGAGCTCAAGAAGACGCGCATGGGCGCGGGCGCGCAAGCCATGCACCTGGCTTACCTGGGAGACTCCACCATCGGCGAGGGCGTCAACATCGGTGCGGGCACCATCACCTGCAACTTCGATGGCCGCGCGAAGCATCAAACCAAGATCGGCAAAGGAGCGTTCGTCGGCAGCAATTCGACCTTGGTCGCGCCCGTCGAAATTGGCGCCGGCGCCTACCTGGCGGCTGGTTCGGTGATCACCGATCCCGTACCCCCTGACGCGCTCGCGCTCGGGAGGGCCCGGCAGGTGATCAAAGAAGGCTGGGCGCGCAAGCGGAAGGAACAGGCGCCGGCCAAATCGTAAGCGCGGCCAATTTCCACATGGCGGCGAAACCCCCACCCAACAACGCCGGCTGCATGATGCCCATGGGCGTGCTCTTCGCCCTGTTCGGAATCGTATTCGCCTACACGGCGTTAACCGGTGGCAAAGATTATGAATCGCCGGACCAGAAGAGGATGGGCACGCTCGTGGCTTTAGCAGTAGTCGTGATCGGCGCCGGCTTGGTCGTGGCAGGCCGCGCAGCCACCGAAACCGCCAGTAAAGAGCACGCCATCGCCGCGCTGGCTCCGGGCAAGCCGTGGCTTTGGCGCGAAGATTGGGCGCAGGGATACGCCAAACCGGACTGGAAATCGGAAGCCAACACGCGTGGCCTGATCGGACTGCTCTTCCTCCTAATCTCCAGCCCTTCTGTCGTGGGCGCGTTCCGGCACACGCCGAAAGAGCAGCAGTATGTTCTGCTGATCGTGCTGGTATTCCCTCTGGCCGGACTCTTTCTCATCGGACAAAGCCTCCTCCTCCGGCTTCGCGAGGCTAAATTCCACAACGTGCGGCTTACGTTTTCGAGCCTTCCCGGAGTTCTCGGAGGACATTTCGGCGGGCGCGTCGAATCGGCGTTTCTACTTCCTGCCGGCGATCCTGTGAGCCTCGTCTTGAGTTGTGTCCGGTCCTACGTCAGCGACTCTGGAGGCCATCGCTCGCGCTGGGAGAATGTGCTCTGGCAAGCGAAGCAAACCGCCGTTCCTTACGTCGGCGGAGCGGGAAGCTACCTGCCTGCCGACTTCACCATCCCCTATGAAGCTCGCCCCACCGACGGGAGCAATCCAAACGATGAGATCTTCTGGCGTCTTACGGCGAAAGCCGCGCTGCTCGGCCTCAACTTCGTGGCGGCGTTCCGCGTTCCTATTTTCAAGACCGAGGCCAGTGATCCCGCCATTACCGCGGACACCATAGACGCTGCCGAAACCGCGCACCTGGCTGGCAGCGAGCCGGCGGATGCGAAAATTGTGACCGCCGCGTCTGCCGAAGGCGGAGCACGGTTTCATCTGGGCGCAGCAAGAAACAAGGGAGTGGCAGCTGCAATTACGATCTTCGGAGGCGTTTTTCTAGGGAGTGGCCTATTCTTCGGTATCGTTTCCAGCCAGTCATTCACGTGGTTCGTCGGCGCGATCCCGCTGGTGATCTCCGGCGGTGTGGGCGTGGGCCTGCTGGCTTTCGCGATGTGGCTCTGGTTCGGCAGCACCACCATCGACGCCGTGAACCGGTCACTACGCACCCGGTCCCGTTGCCTGGGTTTCTCCCGGACCCGCAGAGTGAATGCGGCGGAGGTTCAGAAATTTGAGCTTTACCCTGGCATGCAGAGCGGCGATCATGTCTGGTACGACCTTCGCATCCATCTCCATAACGGCGCCAAAATCACGGCCGCGAGCGCCCTGGATAAGAGCGAGGCCGAGTGGTTCGTAGGCGAGCTCAAGAGGGACTTGGGAATCTGAGCGGCGCCTCAGCCTCCGCAAACGGAGACGATTTCAAAACAAGGGATGCGAGGAAAGACAACGCTGTAAGGGTATGGGCGGACATTCCTGTCCGCCCAGCAGAAGTGTTTGGAGTTAGAGATTTAACGGGCTGCCGTAGCCGATTGCGCCTTCCTGCTGAGGAAGCACTCACGGCAATAAACCGGACGGCCCTGGGTAGGTTTAAAGGGAACAGTGGTTTCCCGCCCGCACTGCGAACAGACGGTTGTTGTCTCCGCCCGCTGCGCGCCGGAACCTGCCGATCCCTGTCGCTTGGTCTTGCACGCCTTGCAGCGCTTGGGTTCATTTTTGAAATTCTTGTCGTGGAAGAAGTGCTGCTCTCCCGCCGTAAAAACAAACTCCGCCCCACAATCGGCGCATTTGATGATTCGATCCGAAAACTCTGGCATCACCACCGCTCCCGCGGTCCTACCCAGACCGCCCTTTTCCGCCCTTAAGAACACAAATTGATCTGGAAATTATTCCATCTCGCGACGATTTTTCTTCCTGTTTCTCTTCCGGGCCAGCGCCTGCTTGACCCGTTTTTTTTCACCCGGCTTCAAGTAAAAAGAGTGCCGTTTGACCTCTTTGATAATGTCCTCTTGCTGGACCTTACGCTTGAAGCGGCGAAGGGCGTTTTCTAATGTTTCGCCCTCCTGAAGTCTGACTTCTGCCAACTAAAAACACCTCCCATCGGCTTGGAACCTCATCCGCGCCTGCTATATACAGCCAGGCGCCTTGCCTGCACGTCCGCAACTTTGTCGGCATTGTCGGCATGGCAGGTCAAGGTATTGATATCATAGGTGCTTGGACGGCAAAGTCAAGTCCCAAATTGCCCAGGCGTGCTTACCGGCCCTGCGCTGAGCCTTTAACCGGCTGTACATAAAGGACTTACAAATCAATCCTGTGACTAATGTTTTAGCCATTTTATTGGCTGGAGGCGTCGGAGAGCGCCTTCATCCGCTGACGCGTGATACCGCAAAACCAGCGGTGCCATTTGGCGGCGCGTACCGCATCATCGATTTCACGCTCTCCAATTGTATTAATTCCGACTTGCGCAGAATCTTCGTGCTTACGCAGTACAAATCGCTCGAGCTCATCCGTCACATGCGCGATGGGTGGAGCATTCTCTCACCCGAACTGGGTGAGTACATCGAAATTATCCCTGCCATGAAGCAGACCGGCGAGGGCTGGTATCTCGGGACCGCCGATGCAGTTTTTCAAAACACGCAAAGCATTCTCGCTGAGATGCCCGAACAGGTGTTGATCCTCGGCGCCGACCACATCTACAAACTGGATTACCGGTCGATGTTCGAGCAGCATCGGCAGCACCAGGCGGATATTACCATCGCCACCACGCAGGTGCAGCCGGACGAAGCGGCGCGTTTCGGAATCATCAAGATCACCGCGGACCATCGCGTAGTGGGCTTCGAGGAAAAGCCTCGTCACGGCAATCCGGTGCGCTCGGTATTCAATCCGTCGATGGTCAGCGCCTCCATGGGCATCTACATCTTCAATACCGACGTGCTCTTGCGGCTGCTGCGCGAGGACGCGGAGAATCCCGGCTCCTCGCACGATTTCGGCACAGACATAATTCCCCGATCTCTGCGGGATTGCCGCGTGGTTGCCTACGACTTTGTGGACATCAACGCCAAGCAGGCCCGGTACTGGCGCGATGTGGGGACCCTCGATGCGTACTACGAAGCCAATATGGACTTGGTTGACGTAACGCCGCAGTTGAACCTCTACGACAGCCGCTGGCCCATCCGCACGCGCATGCCGCAGCAACCTCCCGCCAAGTTTGTGTTCGCACAGGAAGGGCGCAGAATGGGCGTGGCGATCGATTCGATCGTCTCGGCCGGCTGCATCGTCTCGGGGGGAAGGGTGATGCGCAGTGTTCTCTCTCCGGGGGTGCGCGTCCACAGCTACTGTGAGGTCGAGTATTCCATTCTGATGCCCAACGTGCAGATCGGGCGGTACAGCCGCATCCGTCGGGCCATCATCGATACCAATGTGAGAGTTCCCGAGTCCAGTGTGATCGGCTTCGACGCCGAGGATGACCGCACCAACGGTTATTACATCACCGAGGGCGGAATCGTAGTGGTAAGCGGCGCGGAACCTGCGGTTCAACCTATACAACACGCAAGGAGCAGCGAGTGACGACAATAGCAAAGATCACGGGAATCGAAATTCTCGATTCCCGCGGAAATCCGACCGTGGAAGCTGACGTGATTCTGGCCGATGGCAGCTTTGGAAGAGCCGCCGTGCCTTCGGGCGCCTCCACTGGCGAGCACGAAGCCATGGAGCTTCGCGATGGCGATTCCAAGCGCTACCTGGGCAAAGGGACGCGGATGGCCGTCGAGCACATCAATCACGAGATTGACGCCGCGCTGCACGGAAAAGATTCGACACAGCAGGCGCAAGTCGACCGCATCATGATCGATCTCGATGGCACGCCGAACAAGGCGCACCTGGGAGCGAATGCCATCCTCGCAGTGTCGCTGGCCAACGCGCGCGCGGCGGCGATGTCGCGCCGCAGCCCGCTCTACCGTTACCTGGGAGGCGTGGCCGCCTGTCTGCTACCCGTGCCGATGATGAATATTCTCAACGGTGGGGCGCATGCCGATAACTCGGTTGACGTACAGGAGTTCATGATCGCGCCCTACGGAGCTTCGCAATTTTCCGAGGCGCTGCGCATGGGCGTGGAAGTTTTTCACACCCTGAAAAACGTCCTCAAGAAGAAAGGCTACTCGACCGCGGTCGGCGACGAGGGGGGCTTCGCGCCTAACTTGAAATCCAACGACGAGGCGCTGGAGCTGGTCCTCGAAGCCATCACGCAGGCAGGCTACAAGCCGGGCGAGCAGATCGGCATCGCCCTCGATCCGGCCTCTAGCGAATTCTTCGTGGATGGCAAGTACGTGTTCAAGAAGTCCGACAAGAGCCAGCGAACTTCCGAGCAGATGGTCGATTTTTGGGTGAACTGGGTGCGGCAATATCCGGCCATCCTCTCCATTGAAGACGGCATGTCGGAGGACGACTGGGCCGGGTGGAAGAAACTGACCGAAGCCTTGGGCGACAAGATACAGCTCGTGGGCGACGATATTTTTGTCACCAACACATCTATTTTCAGCCGCGGCATCCGCGAAGGCATCGCCAATTCGATTTTGATTAAAGTGAACCAGATCGGCACACTCACCGAAACGCTGGATGCCATGCAGATGGCCGCGGGCGCGGGCTACACGTCGGTTGTGTCGCACCGATCGGGCGAAACCGAAGATCCGTTCATCGCCGACCTGGTGGTCGCGACCGGCGCCGGGCAGATCAAGACCGGCTCCGCCAGCCGCACCGACCGCATCGCCAAGTACAACCAGTTGCTGCGCATCGAGCAGCAGCTCGGCGATTCCGCGCGCTTCGCCGGCAGAAGGGCGTTCCGGCGGTAATGCCCCGCCCTAAGCCTTTGGTCCTCACGATTCTCGATGGCTGGGGATTTTCCCCTGCCGTTGAAGGCAACGCGATTGCCGCCGCCCGCAAGCCCGCCTACGATCAACTGCTGCGAGGTTTTCCGAATACGCTGATCCATACTTCCGGACCGTTCGTCGGCCTGCCGGAGGGCCAGATGGGCAATAGCGAGGTGGGTCACATGAACATCGGCGCCGGGCGCGTCATCCAGATGGATGTGACGCGCATCGACATGATGATCGCGTCGGGAGAATTCTTCCGGAATGCCGTGCTGCTCAATTGCATGCGGCATGCGCGCACGCATCGTCTGCACCTGCTGGGACTATGCAGCGATGGCGGCGTGCATGCACAGCTCACGCATCTCTACGCGCTCGTGCGCATGGCCCGGCAGGAGGGTGTGGCGCAAGTGTTTGTGCAGGCTTTCATGGACGGGCGCGACACCCCGCCCCAGAGCGGCGCCGGTTACCTGCGGCAGATCCAAAAGGAAATGCGCACCATCGGCGTAGGCCGTATCGCATCAGTCTCCGGCCGTTACTACGCCATGGACCGCGATAAACGCTGGGAGCGCATCGAGCGCGCGTTCGGCGCCATGGTCGTGGGCAATGGCGAAAAAGCTGCAGACCCCGTGGCGGCGGTCGAGCGCTCGTACGAAAAGGGCGTGACCGACGAGTTCATCGAGCCGGTAACCATCGTCGACGACCGCGGCGGCCCTGTGGGCTTGATCCGCGACGAAGATGCCGTAATCTTCTTCAATTTCCGTGCCGACCGCGCGCGCGAGATGACCGCGGCGCTCACCGATCCTAAGTTGGAGCGCCCTTCGCGATCGCTCGCTCCCAAAAATCTCCACTACGTCACCATGACGAGGTACGACAAAACATTCACGCAGCCCTATGTCTTGCCTCCCGAGCACCCGGACAATATCCTGGCCAATGTCATGGCGCAGCTGAACTGGAAGAACCTGCGCGTGGCCGAGACCGAGAAGTACGCGCACGTGACGTACTTCTTCAACGGGGGAAACGAGAAACCGTATCCAGGTGAAGAGCGCGAGTTGGTACCGTCGCCAAAAGTAGCCACGTACGATCTGAAGCCCGAAATGAGTGCGGCCGGCATCACTAACGTCATCGTGAAAGCCGTCGAAGGCGGCAGCTTTGACGTGATCGTGATGAATTTCGCCAATGCCGACATGGTGGGCCACTCCGGCAAGATGGAGCCCACAATCCGCGCAGTCGAAACCGTGGATGCGTGCCTCGCGCGCATTTACCAGGTGCTCCGTGCGCGCAATGGCGCCTGGATCATCACCGCCGATCACGGCAACGCAGAAACCATCATCGATCCGGTGACGCACGGCCCCCACACGTACCACACCACCAACCCCGTGCCTCTGATTCTGGTGACCGACGGTGCGCGCCTGAAGCTGCGCGCCGGCGGATCGCTGCGGGATATCGCGCCCACCCTGCTCGCCGTGCTGGGCGAATCGCAGCCGAAAGAGATGACTGGGAGAGATTTGCGGACTACGTGAACCGTTCTGATTTCCACCAAACGCAGCAAGCCCGGCCGCCATCCCTCATGCTAGTTTGTAGAGAGATGGTGCGGTTGATCGCTCTCATCCTGGTCCTCTCCGCCGCGGGTGTTCTCCTTGCCGACGCGCGATGTGGCGCGCTGTGCTCGACCACGCAATGCAGCACGCCTCGCAACAGCGGCGGCTGCCATCATAACCGGTCTGAGCGAGCACCCGGCTTTCCGCAGTGTCTTCATCAGTACGGGCTCGCTCCCGTCTGGCTGACTGTCGCACCAGGGACAGTCGCCCCGCTGCGAATCGTCGCGGTTGCATCGATTGCGCCGCCTTTGATTTTCGAGCCGTTAAGCCGGGTCGCTCTGTCGAGTGCCCCTAGCGCTCAGCGGTCCGAAGCCCCACCACACACCTCGTTGCGGATCTAGCCTTCGGCCTCCGTGATCCCGTTTACCCGTTGCGCAAGATGATTGCGAAAGGTGTGTTGTATGAGAACGATCGTAGTTTGTCTTTTCTTTATTCTGGTCTGCCGGGCGCAGCAGGAAACGCCTGACCATCAGCACATGCCCGGCATGGATATGGGGGAGAGGGCGCCGGCCATGCCCGCCGAGCACGCGGCCTCGGGCACCAGTGCCAATCCGCGATCGTCTCCCCTGGACATGATCCACAGGCGCACGGGTGCATGGACATTCATGTTCCACGGGATTGCTTTTTTCACCGAAGCGCAGCAGACCGGCCCGCGAGGCGGCGACAAGTTCTTCGCGCCCAACTGGTTCATGGGAACCGCCGGGCGCGCGATGGGCCGCGGCACGGTCGAGTTTCGCTCCATGCTCAGTCTCGACCCCGCAACCATCACGGCCCGGCGCTACCCGCTGCTGTTCCAGACTGGCGAGACAGCCTTCGGAAAATCCATCGTCGACGGGCAGCACCCGCACGACCTCTTCATGGAACTGAGCGCGCGCTACACCCGCCCGCTGACCGATGCCACTAGCGTGGTGCTCTACTTCGCTCCGGTCGGCGACCCCGCGCTCGGGCCGGTGGCATTTCCGCATCGCGTGTCCGCCATGGAGTTGCCGCAGGCTACGCTCTCGCACCACTTACAAGATTCGACGCACATCGCCAATGAAGTGTTGACCGCGGCTCTCTTGCGCCGCAGCTTTCGCATTGAAGCCAGCGGCTTTCACGGAGCGGAGCCGAACGAGAACCGGTGGAACATCGACTACGGCATGATCGATTCCTGGTCGGCTCGCCTGACGTGGACCCCGGGTGACAACTGGGCGGCGCAGGCGTCGGTGGGCCGTCTCACTCGGCCCGAAGCCGCGGAGCCGGGCGACGTAGTGCGGTCCACCGCATCTGTGACGCACAACCGCCCGCTCGCTACAGGAAACTGGGCCAGCAGCCTGGTCTGGGGACGCAATCATAAGACTGTCGAGCAGCACAATCTGAATTCTTACCTTGCGGAATCGGTCGTGCAGTTCCGGCATCACCACTACGTCACCGGGCGCTTCGAACTCGTGGACAAAGATGAATTATTCAACGACCAGCCCGCCATTCGCGAACATCTGGAAGCCACCGCCGGTTCGACTTTCCGCATTGCCGCTTACACGCTCGGCTATACGCGCGATGTGAATCTGGTGCCCTGGCTGACTACCGGAATCGGCGGCAATTTCACGCTGTACCGTGTGCCCGCCCCTATCCAGCCTTACTATGGCGCCCACCCCGCGGGATTTTTATTCTTCCTGCGCGCACGGCTGAAGAGTGCCGAGCCCATGGCACACATGCATCACGGAGGCTGATTATTCGGCGATAGTAGCCGACGGCTGGCTGTGCCGGCCCGCCACGGCGACGGCGCCTCGCCCCATCTTTTGAAGGAAGCGATAATGAGACGCCACCGCCGTCAACAGTGACTCATTCACGGAGTAGCGGACACCGTAACGTTTGCACACTTCTGTGATTACAGGAGCCAGTGCGGCGTAATGAACATGGGAGATTCCGGGGAACAGGTGATGTTCAATCTGGTAGTTGAGCCCGCCGACGTACCACGTGATCCAGCGGCATCGCTCGGCGAAGTTGACTGTGGCTTCGATTTGATGTCTCTCCCAGCCATTCGGAAACGAATCGCCGGCCCGCGTGAATGTTGTAAACTGAGCTTCCTCCACGCAGTGCGCGAGCTGGAACACTAAGCTCGAAAGCATTCCGAGAGTGTATGCCACGATGACGTACGCGATAATTACGAGGCCCACCGGCCATCGGGTCGCGGGCAGTACAAACCAAATACCAAAAAACATCGCCTTGCCGCCAATAAGTAGCGCCAGATCACGGCCTTTCGGCCATTGAAGAGTGGAAATGCCAATGCTCCCCCGAATCAAATCACGTGCATCGTCGAAGAACTGCCATTTCGGCAGCAGCATGCCATACAGCGGCCAAAGATAGAAATGTTGATAACGATGAAAGCGCCGAACTGGCGAATACGGAGACAATCTGCCGACAATGCCTAGATCGATATCCGCATCGGCGCTGTCAACGTTCGTGTAGCCATGATGGGCGACAACATGCTTCCGATGCCAGCAGTACGAGCTCACTCCGAGCAGGTCAAACGTCAGCGAGAGCGCCTGGTTTGCGAACCGGGATCCGCAAAACGCCCCGTGACTGGCGTCATGCGGGATATTGAAGGCAATTCCAGCCAGGCAAAGACCTAACAGAATACAGAGTGGCCACGCTTGCGTCCACGATGATACGTAGAACAGTAGAGTTACGTATATCGCGACTGCCAGCCCCACCAATACCGCTGCCTTCAGGTAGAGAGCAGCCCCACCACGCCGGTTTCTGCCGGTTCGAAGAAAATAGTCGTCAACCTCCTGCTTTAGGTCGTGCCAGAGTGCTGTGGTCCGAGCAGTTCTCATATCGTCTCCAGAACCTTTCGTTGATGGTCCATTACGACGCGATGAAAACGCTCTTGGTTGAAACTACCGGAAAGGGACTCCGATTTGTACCGGAAATCGGGATCCCTGATGAACGGGAAGACCAAAGCTGCGTAGCCAATAGACGTTAACAAGTATAGCGCAACGCGTTCCCACGAAATCCGGATTCGCAGGCCGCGGCGGGAAATGACTTGCTGTGTGGTTTGCATGGACCGAGCTTGCCGCACAATCTCTACCAAGGATAGGTTCGAAGGGGTTAATTAACGGTTATCAGCCTGCGGCACTTGCTTAGACCGTCTTTGTGGCCTGGCGCTGCCTACGCCGAGCTTCTTGAGCATCTTGTCAGGAATGAAAGAGTTCCACAGAAAAGCGGAACGAACCCGATCTTGCCCGATGTTTCTGGCCAGTGCCTTGAGGTCTAGTTAAAGCTAGAACCAGGCCGCCCGGATGCAACATTGGTGCGTCATGGGTATGGCGGTGATCGCGGCCCGATGACGATCGGGTCGCAGAGTATACACATCCGGCGATCGCGCCCGATCCAAGCCCGATAAACTTGCTTCGCTCGCGCAAGTTGGGATGCGACAATTCTCTTTTCAGCCATTGAACCCGTCTATTCGTAACCGCGCCTCTTGAAAACCTCGCGCGCCTGCCAGCCGGCGATAAACGCCACGAACTTGCGGGCCTGCTCGGGCTTCGCGCTCCTGCGCAGGACCGCAAGGGCCTGATCGATGGGCGCATGCAGACGGGCCGGGACTTCGATCTTGCGCCCGGCCCGATCGTAAACCAGCGCCAGCGCCGTGAAGGCAGCATCGGCATTGCCGGTGGCGGCATACTGGGTGGCCATCGAGACGTTCTGGCCGAAGACGATTCTCGGCTCGACGGCCTCCCAGAGATGCAGGGCATGTAGCGTCTCGACCGCTGCGCGGCCATACGGCGCAAGCTGCGGGTTGGCAATGGCGATATGGGTGACGTCCGCCCGCGCCAGGTCTTCGAGGCGGTTTAGCGGGGTGCCGCTGTCCGGCACCCACAGCACGAGCTTGCCGCGTGCGTAGATGGCGCGCGTGTCTTCCAAAATCAGGCCTTTATGCGATAGTTCATCCACGTGCTCCGTGTCGGCCGCGGCAAAGACATCGAAAGGCGCGCCGTGCTCGATCTGCTGGGCCAACTGGGAGGTGGCGCCGAAACTGGCCACCAGGTGAATGCCGGTCTGGCGCTCGAAGATTTGACCCAATTCCTCGAAAACCCGCGTTAGGTTCGCGGCTATCGCGACATTGATTTCGTCCTTCGCAGGCAGCCTTGCACGGCTCCCGCATGCCATGATCATCAGGGCAGAAAGGAGCGGAAGCAGGCGGCGCATGCTTCTATTGTGGATGATGCCCCAGGTATTGTGGATGATGCCGCCTGCCAAGCGCCGCCCCCGGATTTGGCAAATCGGCGCCGGATGTAATAGAATCAAGGTTTAAACCATTCGAGTCCGGCCGCTTTCCTGGTTCGGGCTTCCCAATCGAGGCTTCCATGCATGCCATTGTTGAGACCGGCGGAAAACAGTTTCGGGTTGCACCGGGCGATGTGATCCGTGTGCCCAAGCTGGCGGGCGATATCGGCTCTGAGATCGAGTTTGCGAAAGTTTTGGCGGTCTTTGGCGACGCTGGCGAAGTGCTGGCCGGCACCGAGACCGCGGACCATAAGATCACCGGCACCATCACGGGCAACGACCGCGCCAAGAAAGTGCTGGTCTTCAAGTTCAAGCGCAAGAAGCAGTACAAACGAACCATCGGGCACCGCCAGGATTACACCGAAGTGCGCGTGGGCGACATCGTCGCATAGGACATCGTCATGGCTCATAAAAAAGGTTTAGGCAGTTCCAAAAACGGGCGCGATTCTAATGCGCAGCGACTCGGCATCAAGGTGTTCGGCGGGCAACTGGTTCCCGGCGGCTCCATCATTGTGCGGCAGCGCGGCACCAAGCTCAAACCCGGCGAGAACGTGGGTTGGGGCAAGGACGACACGTTGTTTGCCAAGATCACCGGCGTAGTGGAGTTTCACGACCGCGGGCGGATGGGCAAGTTCGTCAGCGTGCGCACGTCGTAGCCAGCCTTCACAGCTTTCACAGGCCGCCGGCTGTGGATCAGTCCGGCGGCTTTTTCATTTCATAACGGGCATGTCCGGCGGCTCCTGATGTTTATCGACGAAGCCAGAATCTACGTAAAGGCGGGCGACGGCGGCAACGGCTGCCTGGCATTCCGGCGGGAGAAGTATGTCCCCCGCGGAGGACCCAGTGGCGGCGATGGCGGCCGTGGTGGCGACATTGTCATGGTGGCGAGCGAGCACGCTAACACGCTGCTCCAATTTCGGTTCAATCCTGAGCACAAGGCCCAGCGAGGCCGCCACGGGGAGGGCAGCAATCGCACCGGGCACGAGGGTGAATCGATCGAGCTGGCAGTGCCCGTCGGCACCGTCGTCTATGACGAACAATCGGGCGAGAAGCTGTACGACTTCACGCACGCTGGCGAGCGATTCCTGGTAGCGCGCGGCGGCCGTGGAGGCAAGGGGAACGCGCGCTTTGCCACCGCGACCCATCAGGCCCCCACCGAGCATCAGCCCGGCCGGCCCGGCCAGGAGCGGCATCTGCGCCTGGAGCTGAAGCTGCTGGCTGACGCCGGGCTGGTTGGCTTTCCCAACGCAGGCAAGTCGACGCTCATTTCACGCATTTCCGCCGCCCGGCCCAAGATCGCCGATTATCCGTTCACCACGCTCGAGCCGAACCTGGGTGTCGTCAAGCTGGACGATTTCCGCAGCTTCGTGGTCGCCGACATTCCCGGTCTGATCGAGGGCGCGCACCTGGGCCATGGCCTGGGCACGCAGTTTCTGCGACACATCGAGCGGACCAAACTCCTGGTTCACATGGTGGATGTTTCGGATGCCACCGGCCGGGATCCGGTTGAAGACTTCGAGACCGTCATGCGCGAGTTGGCCAGCTTCAACGAAGATCTCGCCAAGAAACCCATGATCGTGGTGGCGAGCAAGATGGATGCCGCCCAGGACGCCGCGCGGGTAACATCGCTCAAAAGGCTGGCGGCCGAGCGCGGATTACCCTACCTTGAGATTTCGAGTGTGACGGGACTGGGCCTGGAAGCGCTGAAACATGCGATTGCCGAGCGGGTGCTGGTTGCCCGGGAACCCGCAAGCTCGTCGGCCCAGCAGTAGCTGGCCCAGCAGTAGCCGTGGGGCCGTCGCCGAAGTCAAAGCGCAGGCCTTCGTTCTCCCGATACCGCAAATTTCAAAATGAGGACGCGGCGGTCTTTACCGCGAACAGCAGATCTGCGTCGACACCAGAGCGGCGGGAGTCATGGCGTGGTGATTGGCGGCGAAGAAATTCTGCTCGGCGAGGTGACGATAAACATCGCCCGCAACTCCAGCGGCCATGGGACCGATTGACGGGCGGCCGCCGGTGAGCAGAACGACGACCACGAGCTTGTTCGGCCCGGCGTCGTTGAAGGATCCAAACCATCCCAGATGTGTGCGGCCTTCGCTGCACGTCCCGGTTTTACCCATGATGGTTTCTTCCTGGCGCGCGCGGCGGGCGGTGCCGTATTCAACGGCGCCCTGCATGCCTGGCTTGACTTCGCGGATCAGGTCCTGGATTTCAAGCTGGCGCTTGACGCGCGGCACGAAGCCATCTATCTCTTGCTGGGTACGGGGATATTGCAGGTAGTAGAGCGTGCCCCCATTTGACAGGGCGGACATGAGCGCCGCCAGTTGCAGCGGAGTCTGCGAGATCTCTTCGCCAAAGCTGGTCAGCATGCCCACGCCACCGTTTTTGGGAGGCGCGGAGGGGAAAAAGCCGGGCTTTTCTCCAGGAATATCCAGACCGGCGGTTTCGCCGTATCCAAACAGCCGCGCGTAGTAGTTCACGCGCTCATAACCGAGTTTGATTCCCAGGTTGGCGAAATAGTAGTTATTCGAGTGGGCCAGAGCATCGGTCATGGCCATGCTCGTGCGGCCATAAAGACGGATCTTGGTTGCACGCTCGACCAGTTTTTCCTGTAGTGCGGCTAACGCGACCGCTACCTTGATCGTGGAGCATGGCTGGAACCCGCTGCCGAGCGCCAGTTTCTGGTTCACCATGGTCAGGATGCGGCCTGTCGCGGGATTCACGACCACCACCGAACCGTTGTACTGTCCCAGAGCTTCTACGGCAGCCCGGCGCACCACCGGATCTTCGCCGTCCACGAGGTCGCCGGCGGTGGAATCCGAATATGTGGGCTCGGTCCACGGGCTGTACCGGGCCCGCCGGTGCTTCACCCCCCGCACCGCCGAAACTGGAGTAACGGCGACCGCAGCAGCAGTGGAATGGGCGCGCCTCTTCTTCTTTTTGCGAGTAGCGGCCGCAGCGGCGGACAGATCCCCGATCAGCAGGGAGCAAATGATGGCGAAGAGTGCGAATCGAATTGTGGCGCGAAAAACCGGTTCGTGGCGCATGTTAAGTGGCTTCACTGCAGGCCGGACGGGCCAGGCTGCCAGGAAACATAGGTGGCGCCTCCGGCGCAGCAGCCGGTACTTCATTTTCAGGCAAGTAGCGCGTTTCAGTCAAATCTTTTTTCATTTTATCATGACCGTGCCGATTTTCTGGACTTTCGGGGTTACTTGAGTCGCGCCCGAGGTAGGGTGTACTACCTAGGCAGCTGTCCAGCCACCATCAATAGTTATCACTGACCCATTAACAAATTCGGCTTCTCTTGAGCTTAGGTATAGGGCTAGACCGGCTATTTCTTCAGGACGGCCCAGCCGCCCAATGGGTTGCCTTTGATTGAGTTCCTGGCGGACCTTTTCTTTCTCATGTTTGTGATACTTTTCGAGGTAAGCCTCGACAAACGGGGTGTCCACCGTCCCCGGGCATATACAGTTGACCCGGATCGAAGTAGGGTAATCCACCGATATCTGGCGCGTCATAGCCACGACTGCCCCTTTGGTCGCACAATAGGCAAACCGCCGCTTCACCCCCACCAATCCGGCCACCGATGCGATGTTGACAATGGAGCCTTTTGACGTCACCAGCAGCGGCATGGCGTGCTTGGTCACCAGGTACATGCCCTCCACATTGACGCGGAACAATCGCTGGAAATCGGCCAGTTCAGTTTCCTCCACGCCTCCCACTAGACCAATGCCGGCGTTGTTGATCAGGATGTCGAGCGAGCCCAGCGACAGGAACGCCTGCTTTACGGCGGCTTCATCGGTAATATCGAAGATGAGGGTGGAAGAATGGGGAAGCTTCTCGGCTAGCTCTTGCGCAGCGACGCGGTCGATATCGACGATAGTGACCGCGGCGCCGGCTGCCGCCAGGGCGCGGCAAGTGGCGGCTCCGATACCGCTCGCACCGCCAGTAACCAGCGCTTTGCGTCCGTCCAATCGAAAGGAAGTATGCATCCAGTGAATTTTAACAGTGAGCCGCTGGCGATATTGCAGCAGGAGGTCATCGCCTGCCGCCAGTGTCCGCGCCTGGTCGAGTACATCGGCGAAATTGGACGCGTGAAGCGCCGCGCCTACCGCGAGTGGGACTACTGGGCGAAGCCTGTTCCCTCGTTCGGCGACCCGGCCGCGCGCGTGCTGATCCTGGGTCTCGCGCCCGGCGCGCATGGCTCCAACCGAACGGGCCGCCCGTTCACGGGTGATGGATCGGGAGCGACGCTATACAGCGTGCTCTACCGTGCGGGCTTCGCCACGCTCCCGGAAAGTAAAACCCGCGACGACAAGCTCCGGTTGGTGGATGCTTACATCACCGCCGCCGTGCGCTGCGCGCCCCCGGGCAACAAGCCGGCGCGCGAAGAGATATCGAACTGCCGCCCATACGCCGAGCGCGAGCTGGCGCTGCTGGCGAATTTGACCGTCGTGGTGGCGCTGGGGAAGATTGCGTTCGACGTTTATCTGTCGATCCTGAAAGACCGCGGCGTCATCCGCAGCCGCGCGCCATTCGTGTTCGGCCACAACCGCGTGCATCGGGTGGCGGAGGGCTCGCCGGTTTTGCTCAGCTCCTATCATCCCAGCCAGCAAAACACCTCCACCGGCAAGCTGACCGAGAAAATGCTGCTGGACGTTTTCCGGCACGCGAAGAAGCTGGCCGACGGGGCAGGAGCGTAAAGTTTGGCCGTCGATTCGCCGGCGGTGCCGTGCATGGGCTCTAACAGGTTGCGGAAGAAAAGCGACTTGCCGCCGATGAACGCGGATAAACAGAGCACAATGCCAAGTTATTTCTCATCGCCATTGGCGTGATCGGCGTTCATCTCGCGGCCCTCGCTCTTCACGCGTTCTTCCTTAGCCTGTTAAACCGCGCCGCCTTGCGGGAAGAGGGCTGTGCCGCTTTGGTAGCGCAGGGCCACGCGTCGTTTTGCGGACCTGCGGCCGTTTCGTCCGTTCAGCAAAACCCGCGGGTCTCCGCCACAACACGGCCTAGCCCCACGCTACAAGTTTGTCGTTACCACGTGGAACGTTCCGATAAACGAGCGGCGCATCACAGCAACTTCAGGGGGACGGTGTTCGTTTTGCCTTGATAGATCAACTCCAGCGACTTGATCGATTTGGCCTTACCCTTGTGCGCGAAATAAACATAACCGCTCACCGGCTTTGCCGCCGGACCGTCCGGGAGAGCGGTTCGCGCGATGATCTGGTCGATGCTTTCGGGTTCCTCGTGCTCGACCCCACGCTGGTCGTCGGGAGTCGGGGCCTTGGGAGCGCGCGGCAGGCGGCTCTGCCCGGGGCGCGGATCGTCTGGAAAGCGCCCTACTACCGGCGGGCGGCCGATCACCACGCCCGCGTCTCCCATGCCCGCTGTAACCTGCGCGTTGGGACGGATCTCCCAATCCGGATATTTGAGCGATGCCGCCACAAATCCCGGCGACACCGGATAGAGCACCTGCTTCTTCCCGTTCAGCCGCAGCGTGAACGTGCCGCTCGAGATTTCCACCGCGTGATCGCGCGGCGGGAACACGGCGACTTCAAAGACGAGATATTCCGAAGCCAGCAGAGTCTGGTTGCCGGCGGGAATGCTGTGGACCAGATACTCGGCGCCGATCGACGTTCCACCCAGCGTGGCGTGCGCCGAATAGTCCGCGGGTTTGTCTTTGGCCGTTGTCTGGCCGTAGAGCCAGCCGCTTGCAACGAGCGCAATTGCCAGAGGAGCGCGCATGAGAGATTTGGCGGGTTTCCGCTGAGAGGAGGCTGCCCTCAAGCTGTAGGCTACGTCTTTGCAGTACGCTTCGCAATCGATGTGCGGGTGCGGCTGGGAGAGTCCAAGTCTTCGAGCGCGCATTGAAGGAAACCGGCTTGGGGTGTCGCCTGAGCTTGCTCCCCGATCCGATTGCGCGTAGAATCCGAAGGAAGGCGGAGAACCGAAGGCCAGCGGAGAGTGTTGCCCGCTAGTAGGCCGGAAAATGCATGGAAAAGAAACGTGCGGCGCGCCATGCGGAGAACATTTCACGAAGTACGCGGGCCCCATTTGATTGACAAAGATTAATTCGCGTTCATAATCGTTTTGATTGAATTTGCCGCATGGCGTCCGGCCCAGAAGCCGAGTCGTCGTCGCACGATGAAGGCTTAACAGCCTTGGTGCGCCGGATTCAGATCGGCGACCAAACTGCAATTCAGGCTTTTCACTCGATGTTCTCGCCGGGCATCGAGTTCCTGCTTCGCCGAAAGCTGGAAAAGTCCCCCGTCGCGGCCGAAGTTGCGCGCGTTCTGAAAGCGGCCGTTCAAGAAATTGAGGCAGCTTCTCAGGCCCAGGTCATAAATCTGTCTCATCTGGTCACCCGAACGATGCAGAGACTGTGTCCGCCAGCCAGACACGGCGTAGAATCGCGCACCGCCGACGAGACGACGGATAGTCTGGCGAATTCGGTCCTGGCCGAGCGGACACCACTCGAGCAGGATATTCTGAGGCGATATTACGTGCTTGGAGAATCCCCGGAAAAGATCAGGACCCATTTGCGGGTTAGTTCACGCACCATTCAGCAAACCATCGCACGTGCGCGCGCCGACTTTCGAGGGAAAATGCAGCGGAGCGAGTCAGCTTAGCGGGCGGGAACGGGATCGCGAACGGCACGCTCTTGCAGTCGAAACAACGAGGCCTAACCGTGTTTGGCCTTGAAGACCATCGGAGGTTTTCGCTTCCGCTGGTTCAGCCCTGCCCGCATGGCCTGAATATAAGCCTCAACGCACTTGGCCAACTCCACGCAATCGTGGCACGTGAGCAAGTGCTCTTCAATATGCTTGACTTCCTGCCGCGGGAGCGAGCCGAGCAGATACGACTCCAGCATCTCATCATCGGGGTGCCCCCCAGGTACTGCACGCATTCGTCAACCCCCCTGCTGGTCAACCGGGTCCGCGCTTTTCGGAGCGCCGGTCGAAGTCCGTCGAAGGTGGCGTATTGTTTGCATCAACAATACACGAACCGGGCAGCAGATTCCAGGGTGAAAGTTGACTTACATTCAGTGGTTTACGTCGTTCAGCACGCCGACCGCGCAACGGAATTTGTGCCGGATAAGCATGCCGGATAAGCATGCCGTGGTAACCGGGAGCGTGCGGAGCTACAATAAAACGATGGAGTTCAGGCCCGCCAACGCGCGTCCCAGCCTTTTCGGTTCCGATTAGTCACCCTCCTATGCGGTTCGTCCGTTCCTGGTAAAAAAGCAAAATTCCTGGAGGATTCTATGAAGAGCACACTGGACGCGATTCGTCCGGACCTGCCGCAACTCTTGGGCGCTCTGCCCGGTCCGCGCGCGCGGCAGATCATCGAGCGGGATAAGAAAGTCCTTTCGCCGTCCTACACCCGTCCATATCCGCTGGTGGCGAGCCGCGGCGAAGGCGCCATGGTCGAAGACGTTGACGGCAACCGGTTCCTCGATTTCAATGCCGGCATTGCGGTAGTCGCCACCGGCCATTGCCATCCCAAAGTAGTCGAGGCCATTCAGCAGCAGGCCTTGCGGCTGATCCACATGTCGGGCACGGACTTCTACTACGAGAACATGGTCACCCTCGCCGAGAAACTGGCTGCGCTTGCACCAGGGGGCGGCGAACGTCGCGTCTACTTCGGCAATTCCGGCACGGAAGCCATTGAGGCGGCCATCAAGATGGCGCGCTACTCGACCGGCCGCGACAAGTTCATCGCGTTTCTGGGCGCATTTCACGGGCGGACCATGGGATCGCTCTCGCTCACTGCGAGCAAAGCCGTGCAGCGCCGTGGATTCAGTCCCTTGCTGGGCGGCGTGACGCACATTCCGTATGCCTACTGCTATCGCTGCGCATACGGCAAGACGCCGGATAGCTGCGCCGTCGAGTGCGCCAAGGTCATCGAAGACCAGCTGGTCAAAACAATTCTTCCGGCCGATGAAGTGGCGGCAATCGTGCTCGAGCCGGTGCAGGGCGAGGGTGGTTACATCGTTCCGCCGCAGAAATTCTTCGACGAGCTGGCGCGCATCGCCAAGCGTTTTGGTATGCTGCTCGTTTTCGACGAAGTGCAGTCGGGGATGGGGCGCACTGGAAAGATGTGGGCGGCCGAGCATTTCAACGCGTCGCCCGACATTCTGGCCGTGGCGAAAGGCATTGCCAGCGGGATGCCGCTCTCCGCGACCATCGCACGCGCGGAGGTGATGAGCTGGCCGCCGGGCGCGCATGCCTCGACTTTCGGCGGCAATCCGGTGGCATGCGCCGCGGGCCTGGTGACGGTTGAGCTGCTGGAGAAAGAGCTGACCGCCAACGCCGCGCGCGTGGGCGGGTATATCATGGACCGGCTGCGCGACTGGCCGGCGCGGTTCCCGATTGTGGGCGAGGTGCGTGGGCTGGGTCTGATGATCGGCATCGAGCTGGTGCGCAATCAGCGGACGCGCGAGCGCGCTCCGGCGGCCCGCAACCGCGTTCTCGAACTGGCGTTTGAGCGCGGTCTGCTGGTGCTGGGAGCGGGCGAGAACTCGATCCGGCTGTGCCCGCCGCTGGTGATCACGCGCGACCAGGCGGCCTTCGCCGTGGACGTGCTCGAAGAGTGCCTGAAAATCGCGATCCAAGAAGTTTAAAAACGCTGGACGTCGGCTGCGGCATCAACAAGCGGCCCGGCGCTATCGGCATCGACCGCAACCCCGCCAGCCGCGCCGATGTTCTGTGCGACCTCAACCGCACCCCCTATCCATTTCGCGATAACAGCTTCGACCGCGTGTTTGCGATCCATGTGATCGAGCATCTGGACGACGTGATCCGCACCATGGAGGAATTCCACCGTCTGGCGCGCCCCGGCGGCACGGTGCGCATCGAGACCCCGCACTACACCGACTTCAGCTCCTTTTGCGACCCCACCCACCGCAGCCACCTCAACAGCTTCTCATTCCGCTACTTCGGCCCGGACCACGGCGGCTTCGGGTACTACTCGAAAGTGCGGTTTCGCGAAATTTCGGTGCGCGTGAAGCTGCTGGCGTTTTGGAGATGGCTGGGGTTTGAGTTTCTGGTGAACCGATTTCCACGGTATCGGAGATTTTGGGAGTACTACTTATGCTATGTCGTGCGGGGGAAGGTGATGGAGTTTGAGTTTGAGGTGGTGAAGTGAAGAGGAGAAGCAGGAGGTTTCGTGAGAGCCGGGCGTTTCTATTTTAAACTGAAGAGCTGTGCCTCATCTTTATCGCGTCCGCACCGGTTGGGAGGGAGAGGCCTTGGCCCATTACCTTCTTTCCAGGTTCAGCTTCGTCGCGCAGCCCACCACCATTGCGGATGATACCGGGTCGGACTTTTATTGCACGATTTTCGACATCCTCAATACGAATCCGCCATCTGTCGAACCCCGTACCTCATTCGCCATTCAGATCAAGAGCAACGCGAGGACGATCACCGCACACAACAAGGTCCAGTCCCTGTTCATCTGGAGATTCCCTATTTCATTGGGGTCGTTAAACTGGCGACTGCTGAGTTGAAAATCTATTCCGGCGAATGGTCCCCGATGATGACCGCGAAGTTCGGCGTACCAGAAAAGCCTTGGTTGAGACTGGTGGAGGAATGTGATCTCTCAAAGCTCTGGGAAGGGCTCGATGCCAAAACTGGCGTGACGCTCAACTGCTATCACGTGTGCACCTTCAATGCCTCCGAGAGCAGAGACAATATTCGGCCGAAGGTCACGCAACTGTTGAAGCTCTGCCGGAGAGCTGTCAACAACATCGGTACGCGTCGCATTGAGGAGCACATCTATCAGTTGGACGATGATGCTCAAAAGTTTCAGATAACCGCAGGATGCGGCTCCGTCGACTATTTCCGCGATAACCTGTACAAGCGCCTGGCCGAAGCGTTCCACAATTTCTACTACATGCTGACCGGCAACCCGGCTCTATTTAATCTGGCCGAATTTCGCTTATACGAGGCCTTCTATATCGAGCTCGTGAAATCGTATCCTCGTGATTCGCTGCAGCTTGCGCTCGAACGGTACCTGCAGGTGAAGACAATCGTGGACAGCATGCTCGCTCACCAGACGAATAGCTAACGCGTCCCGCTCCAGCTTCCGATAATCCGGTGTTACAGCCACTTTGACGGTTTGTCGCTTCTCGGACAAATGCCCGCGCGAGTCGGAATCGGCTTTCCAAGCGATTCTGGACCTCAGCCGCTCATAAGCCGTACTTGAGCCGACGACCAGCTAAGTGGTCAGCTCTCGAACACGGGACCCAGCTCAAGCAGACGCAAGGTATACACTGTGGCGGTATGCCGCTCGTCTTCTCGTGGCCGTACGGCCTTATTTTCCTGGCGGTGATGTTCTGGGCGTTCGCGCCGGAGTTTCGGATCATCTCGAGGCAGACCGAACCCGCGACGAGTGCACAGGACGCCGGCTCGAAGATGCTGATCGCGGCCGGCCAGGGGCTCGCTATGTTCGCTGCGTTCGGGATCGCGGCCAGCCTGCCAGCTGGGAGGCTCCCGCATCCCTTCGCGCTGTTCTGGGCGGGCCTGGCCACGATCATCGCGGGCAGCCTTCTGCGCCGGCATTGCTGGCGGATGCTGGGGGCAAGCTTCACGGGCGCGGTGATCGTTAAGCCGGACCAAGCGGTTGTTGACCGCGGCGCCTACCACTACGTGCGCCATCCGTCGTACACGGCGGGCGCGATCCTCTTCCTCGGGATCGGACTCACGCTCGGCAACTGGATCGGCCTGGTGATGCTGATAGGCGCCGTCTCGGCCGTATATGGCTATCGCGTCGGCGTCGAGGAGCGCGCGCTGCTCGCGACGATTGGCGATCCGTATAGGAACTACATGAGCCGCACGAAGCGGTTTGTGCCGTTTGTGTTTTAAGGGGGAGGGAAACGAGCAACGTCAAAAGTGGTCAGATGACCATATTCTTGCTATTCTGACTTTAGATCATGAAGAGCCACACGGTGAACGCGACGGAGTTTAAGGCCAAGTGCCTGGCTTACCTCACCGAAATCGAACAGCATGGCGAGCCGATCACGATCACCCGCCGCGGTCGTCCGGTGGCGGTTCTCGGTCCGGCAAAGAAAAGCGCCTGGAAATCGCCGCGCAACAGTTGGGCTGGGAAGATGCGAATCGTGGGTGACATTGTGAACGTTGATATGTCCAACCTTTGGGAGGTCGTCGAAAAGGAGCAGGGGTAAACCTTGCTGCCTCACCTACTTCTGGATACCCACATCGTGGTTCGGTGGCTGACGGATCCTAAGAAGCTGTCGCGAGAGCAGGTCCGAGTGCTTGAAGCCGCGGTTCGCCGGACGGAACCGATCGCGCTGAGCGCAATCAGCCTGCTGGAGATTGCGGTTCTGAGCAGTGCGGGCAAACTCGGGTTGAAGGCGCCGCTGGAGGAGTTGTTCGAAGACTTGCAGAGCCAGGTTTTCCAAATCCTTCCATTGACACATGAGGTTGCTGCCGAAGTCGCTTCATTGGGCGGCCTGCGAGATCCCGCGGATCGCGCCATCGTCGCGACGGCACGTGTCAAACGTCTACGCCTTATGACATCGGACCAGCGCATCATCGAATCCAAGCTTGTGCCCGTGGTTGTATAGCGGGTGGCCTGCCTGCTTAGTGTGCGTGTTTTGGATTTCCTAATGCTGGTAAGTCCTCCCACTGGCCGGATTGGGAAGGACCCAGCCTGTGTAGGCGCAGGGCCAGCCCAATCATGCAGATTGCGCTGAAACCGAAGTAAGAGCAAAGCCACAGGAAAACTGAAGGGTGAAAAGGCCTGCTTTCCAGTTGAATCCAGCGATTCACCAAAGCAAGAAACGCCAAAGCAAAACCAACCAAGCCCGCTCCGGCCAAGCCAAAGAACCATTCGTCAGCAACATAACGGCGCAGGGTTCGCGCGATTGCCAATGCGAGAATACCGATAGTCATTGCCCTCACCACAAGCAGGAGCGCGAAAAAATCAAAGCGAAGCGGGCCTCTCCAGAAGAGTGGGATCAATCCGTATGCGCTAAAAGCAAGGCCATTCAGGACCAGAAGCCAGGATTTGCCTTTTCCGGACCTCAAAATTCCGGCTGCGATGGTGCAAGCGCCTGCCGCCAGTGCGAGCCCATCCAGAATCACAACCATGCCATTCCACCCATGGAAAGTCAGGGGTCCATCCGGGCCAGCGTCGTACATGACTAAGTAAATGACCGAAATTATCGCGTCAAGAACGCCGCACCATGCCAGCAACCACCAGTTCTTAATCAGCGTTTGGATCAAGTGCACCTCCGGACGCGATGCGGCCTGCGCTAGGGCGTGAGGACTCTGTCCGTAATCATAGCAACCGCAGTCTCCGGTTGGCTTATCGCCGATGGGTCGCGCGCCAAGGCTGACAGCGCGAGTTTAGCGAGATTTCATGACGCTCGAGGCTACTTTCTTTTCGAACCTCGCCGATGCTCTCGCTCCTCTACCGTCTGGCCGACCGGCTCCGCCACCGTGCACGCTGGCGCGCCACCGATCCCGATCTGGCCGCCGGCCGACGCGGGGAGGATCTGGCGCACCGGTTTCTGCGCCGCGAGGGGTTCACGATTGTCGCGCGCAATTTCCGGCCACGCTCGGCGGGAGCGGGCGAGGTTGATCTGATCGCCTGGGAGCGAGAGCATCTGGTTTTCGTGGAAGTGAAGTCGCGCGCCACGGATGCTTACGGCACGCCGGACCGGGCGGTCAATCCCGAAAAGCAGCGGTATATCGAGCGGGCCGCGCGTGAGTATGCCCGCCGGGCCAACGTCGATTGGGGCATGGTGCGCTTCGACATCGTGAGCGTACTTTTAACCCACCCGCCGGAAATCCTCCTGCTCCGGGATGCCTTCGGCCCGCGACGGACGCTATAATAGCGAGTCGCCGGCTTACCGGCTTGGCGCATTTTCGCAACGGCACGAGATTTTCGCAACGGCACGACATTTTTCGTAACAGCAAGGTTCCTACTCATTGCCAGAACTTCGTAAAGACCCAGTCACGGGCCGGTGGGTGATCATCGCCACCGACCGCGCGCGCCGGCCTTCCGACTTCAGCCGCGAACCGGTCGTCATCGGTCCGCCCACGCGCTTCTGCCCGTTTTGCTACGGCAACGAACAAAAAACGCCGCCCGAAGTACTGGCGTATCGCGTCAACGGCGGGCCCAATCAGCCCGGCTGGTCGCTGCGCGTGATCCCGAACAAGTTTCCGGCGCTGGGCATCGAAGGCGAGCTAACGCGCACGGGCGACGGCATGTTCGATAAGATGTCCGGCATCGGGGCGCATGAAGTGATCATTGAGACTCCGGATCATACGGCGACGCTCGCCACCATGACCGACAAGCAGGTGGAAGACGTACTCTGGGCATTTCGCGAGCGCGCACTCGATCTGAAAAGGGACCACCGGCTGCGCTACATTCTGCTTTTCAAGAATCACGGCGAGGCGGCCGGCGCGTTACTCGAGCACCCGCACTCGCAGCTCATCGCGCTGCCCGTGATTCCCAAGCGCGTGAAGGAAGAACTGCAAGGCGCCAGGCAGTACTACGAATTCAAAGAGCGCTGCGTCTACTGCGACCTGGTACGGCAAGAGTCGCAGGCGGGCGTTCGCCTGGTGACCGAGACCGACCGTTTTCTGGTGATTGAGCCGTACGCCGCGCGCTTTCCGTTCGAAACCTGGATTGTGCCCAAGCGCCACGATTCGCATTTTGAAGACGTGCAAGCGCCCGACGTGCAAAATCTGGCCTGGGTGCTGCGCTCGACCCTGCGCAAGATCGATAAGACACTCGAGAGGCCGGCGTACAATTTCCTGATCCATACCGCACCCGCGCAAGAGGCGCCCATGCCGCATTACCACTGGCACATCGAGATCATGCCGCGGCTGACCAAGGTTGCGGGCTTCGAGTGGGGGTCGGGCTTTTATATCAATCCCACGCCGCCCGAGGAGTCGGCGCAGTTTTTGCGCGATGCGGGGCTGGGGTAGTCACAGTGTCTAGCGGCCGGCATGCCCGGCCCGTCAGGAGAATCGATGCTGATTGCTGAATTGCAGAACGTCATGAAGCCGGCCAAAAGCGGACTCCGGCTGCTTTTGTTCCTGAGCCTTTGCTGTTTCGCACTTTTCGCCGAGACCAAGAAAATTCTGGTCGAGACCGATAGCGACGACCTGGTCAAAGACCTGCAGAGCGCGTCTTCGCAAGTGCGAGTTGTCGCGGTGACGAAAGCCAATGCGATGGCGGAGATCGCCGATGCCGATGCTTTTGTGGGCAGCATCACGCCCGCGGAGGTACGGGCAGGCAAGAAGTTGAAATGGGTGCAGATCATGAGCGCCGGGGCCGAAGGCGTGCTGTTCAAATCCGGCGGCAACGATCTCCGCGACAGCCAGATCGTCCTCACCAACAACAAGATCGTACAGGGCGTCGAGATTGCCGATCACGCCTTCGCCATGCTGCTGATGCTCTCACGCGATCTGTACACGTTCTACGACAACAAACAGCACGAACTTTGGCAGCCGCCGCGGCCCTTCCCCGGCATCGAACTGAACGGACGGAACGCGGTGGTGATCGGCGTGGGCGGCATCGGCATGCAGATCGCGACACGAGCCTGGGCGTTCGGCATGAACGTGATCGGCGTCGACCCGGAAGATAAGCCGTTCAGCCCGTTCCTCAAAAAAGTAGTGAAGCCCGACCAGCTCGATGAGGTACTGCCGGAAGCCGATGTGGTTTTTGTCTCCGCGCCGCACACGCTCATGAGCAACAAGATGGTGGGCGCGCGCGAATTTGAGCTAATGAAGAAGGACGCCTACTTCATCGCGGTCAGCCGCGGCGGCCTCTACGATATGGGAGGCCTGGTCAAAGCCCTCGACAGCAAGCGCCTGGCCGGAGCAGGCGTCGACGTCACCGACCCCGAGCCGTTGCCCAAAGGCCACCCGCTCTGGAAATTTCCCAACGTCGTCATCACGCCGCACGTCGCCGGCCGGTCTGATAAAGACCGCGCCCGCATGGTGGGCACTATCAAAGAGAATATCCAGCGCTTCGTGGACGGCAAGCCATTAGTGAATGTGGTGGACAAGCAGAAGGGATATTGAGTCGCGAGGCGCCGCGGAGCTGTGATCGAGCGCTGGATGAGTCTGTCGATTCCCCATGCCCAGCGCTATCGCTGGCGGCTGAGTTTTTTGGCCATTGTGAGCAATTTTGAACAGAACGCCAGGAATTCATTTGTTAGACTTTTAGCCCTCGGCCTAAGGGAAGAACCGAGTGGCCCCTAGTATCAGCGAAAATTGCTCCTTTGGACGCAGGGCTGGCGTTTCCTCCCTTGGCCGTGTCGTTTGCGTGGTGCGCGAATTGCCCCGATGGCATTTCGCCCTTAGCAAAAAGCCCAAAATGACGATCGACTCGTAGGAAACAAGGGATCGCGTTCACTTCTGATCGACGAACACCACCGTTTTCCAGTGGTGGTACCCCTCGTGATCCTTAACGGCCGAGTTCTTCGCCACTTTACGGGCCCGCCACGAAGCATTCGCGCGAGACGCTTTGATTGTTTTCAGCAGAGGCCCGGTAACGAGCCCCGTCTCCGCTGAGAACGCCCGCGACGTCGCTTTGCGTCAGGTATCGCACCGGCGCAGACGGGCCGATGCGCTGCACGACCTCGACCAGTCCGATTAGCACGGCAAGCTCGGCCCGCGTGATCTTTTGGCTAAGCATCACACCGCTGCCCTCCACGATCAGGAACGGCCGGTGGCCGTATTGTCCCCCGACCCCGTCTCTCACGTCGGAAACGGGAACCGAACAGGGCATCATCGGCGCTGGTTGTCCCAGGAAGATCGCTTGACAGGGATAGAGGACGCCGCCTCTCAGAATGCGGCGGGCGGTGGCGTCTGTGCCCAGCGCATGGAGTGACTCGACTTCCGGCACCCGCCACGGCGAAATGCACGCAAGCTGTTCCAACAGACCCCTTCTAGCCATCGGCGCGCGGCGTGGGGCGATCGCAAGGCGGCGTTCGACTTCGCAAAGAAGGCCTTCCACCGCATTGCAGTCCTCACCGCAAATCACCAAACCGTGATTGCCCAGCACGAAAACGTCCGTATCCGGCCGGCATGACGCCACCTTCTCCATTTCTTGCGCCAGAGGACGCCCGGAAGGCACGTAGGGAATCCAATGCCAGCGTAATCCCGAAAGCCTTTCGGCCAGCTCGGACTCTGCATCCTGCCGCACGGCCCACGCAATGGTGTTCACCGAGTGCACGTGAACGACCACGCGATGCGGCACGACGGCGTGCATAAAGGTCTCAATCGAAGCGGACATTTGCTGAGCCGCTGAGCGCGTGGGTTGAGCCGCTGCCCCCCCGGGATCCGACACAAGATCCGCATGCCGCTCCAATCGCTCTCTGGCCTCCGCCAGCGAGACGGGAACGAACATCTCGTGACGGTCCGCATCCGCCATCCACTTACCGGAAGCTTTGATCCACAGGACGCCATCCAGCTTGATGGAGGTGTTTCCGCTGCTCGCCTGCACCAGTAGCGGATCGCGGCCTACACGAGCGGAGAACCGCACTAAGGGATCTAATGCAGATTGGACATCAGGAAATGAATCTCGCGCCGCAGCCGTTCCGTTCATTGGAATCGATGTCTCCTTGCTTGACTCATATAGCGCCAGATACCAGAACCTCGTTACGGTCTATGGCAATACCGGCAACTCATTTCGCGGTCCCGCTTGTCCGGCGCCGTTTGCCCGGGCCTGACCAATTTTGATGGAGGCTTCGAAGATCGCTCCCACGCGAATCAGGCCGCCCAGTTTGTGCGCCGCGACGGCTGCCAGGCCCATGGACGCGATACATCCGCACGAACTGCAGTCGGGCTTTCCGCCAAACTGGCAGGGTGTGATCTTGGTCTTCAGATCCGCCGACAACGTCAGGGTAGTGCGCGCAAAAACGCAATCTTCCGGCCGCTGTGGAGGGGCGGCAAACTGCCGGATCATTCCTTCCGGCATATCGAGTTTTGGATATTGCTTGCGTAATTCGGACATGTCGGCGATGGCCTGCGCGCGCTCCAGCGGCGTCAGCATCTCCGGCAGTTGGTCTCCCACCTGAGGCGTGAAGAGGCTGAACCACACCTTATTGGTCTCAGGCCGCACTGTCCAAAACTTCAGAAATTCGTTCAAATATCCGGGCCGCTTCATCATTTGTCCCGTGATGGTGCAGTGAATGGTGATCTTCCTGCCCGCGACATTTTTCAGGATTTGATCGTACGTGGCCGGCGCCCGCCGCACATCGTGCTCCGGCTGTAGCCCGTCAATAGACACCACCACGTTGACGTGCGGGTGCGCGGTCCACTCCGCGGAAAACGTCCGAAAAGCGCTGGTCACGATCTGCACGTGAATCCCTCGCGCCACCAACAAAGGAACCAACGCCTCCAGTTCCCGGTACCGAACCAACGGGTCGCCTCCCACGATCGACAAATGCAACGGCTTGAGGCGATCCACCACCTCCAGAACTCCATCCACCAGGGCCTGCCCCTTGCGATCATTCAAGTCCCGCAAGGTCACTCCACCGCCCAGGTGCGCGGCGTCGTAGGCGTAACAGCCGGGACACCGGAGCGGGCATTCGCGCGTGATCTCAATAGAAAGGGAGGGTGGCTCGCCCTTCAAAATCTTGCCCCAGCCCCGTATGACATCTGAAGTTCGCACCGAATGTTTCTCCTCTCAAAACACAGTCGCCGGTGCAAATAGCAGGCGTTACTGTGCGGTTACGTCCAGCCCAGGAACAGACGAAGCACTGAAGCCCGTCCGGCCGTCAGCATCCCTGCAGGCGTAATTCCAGGTTACACCGGGGTCGACGTGCCACAGGCGATCATCGGGTACGATCGGGCCCTCGACCGGGGTGCCGCGAACGAAATTTAACGGGCCCGGCTCGGAGGAGAGGAATCGGAAGCTTGACGCATCTGCGTCGCGCAAGGAACGTAGCAGGCGGCTGCGAATACTACTCCGGAATCGAGCCAGCGGAGGACGACCAGAGAAGGCACCAGGGAACGAGTCCATCTGCGACCCTGATCGAGGGAGCCCTCGCGATGATCAATGAGATAAGCTGCTTTCGCCTCATTTCCGTGCGGACCCACCGCCGGGGGATCGGGTAGTCTGTCTAAAGATGCCGCCATGAAGAAGGCACACAACAGCCAAGTCGACGCTAGCTGCCATCTTCGGATCGCCTTCGACATGCGGTGGTTTATATTATCACAAGGCCCAGACCCATCCGATCCAGCCCTGTCCTAAAAAGGACATGTGCCTCATCACGCGTCGCGTCTCGCTCGTGGTCCGGACAAAGACTGACGCGCCCGCCGGAGTTCGCCGCTTCACGAAACTGCCGCAGATCCCCGCAAAAAAACGCGTGGCCCTGCGCTACAAAAACAGGGCGTTATCGGAACGTTCCGCGTGGCAACGACAAGCTTGTAGAGTGGAGATACGCCGTGTTGTGGCGGAGACCCGCGGGTTTTTGCTGAACTCTCCGCGCTATCATGGGCTTTCCATGAGCGACGATCCCTTTGACAACCTCGAGAGCACTCTCCGCTCCGGCGGCCCCGAGGCCGGGTTCGATCTGCTGATCGGAAGATTCCGCGAAGAGAAGAAGTACCCGCTAGTATTTGAAGCACGGCTCATGAAAAGCCGGCACGCGCTGGGGTTGCCGCTCATCCAGAATGAGCGGCTGGAGGACCTGCCGGAAGCCAAGCGCGTAGTGCACGAGCGCGATTTCATGGCCGCCGCGCGTGAAGTGGGAGGACTTTTCCTTGCCGACGGCGACATCCCGCGCGCCTGGCCCTACTTTCGCGCTATTGGCGACAGCGCGCCGGTGGCCGCCGCCATCGAGAAACTCCAGCCGCAGGAAAACCAGGAGCCGGTCATCGAAATTGCTCTCCACGAGCGCGTGCATCCGCGCAAAGGATTCGAGCTGATCCTGGGCAATTACGGTATCTGCCGCGCCATCACGTTCCTCGAACAATACCCCGACCGCAAGACGCGCGAGGACTGCATCCGGCTGCTGGTGCGGACGCTGCATCACGATGTGGTCGAGAACATAAAGCGCACCATCGCCAAAGCGGAAGGCGCTGCGCCCGAAACGCGCCACGTGACTGAACTGGTGGCCGGCCGAGACTGGCTATTCGGCGAGTACGATTACTACGTCGATACCTCGCACCTGGTTTCCATCCTGCGCTTCAGCCTGGATCTCACCGATCGCGAGACACTCGGGCTGGCAGTCGAGCTGGCGGAATACGGCAAGCACCTGTCATCGATGTTCCAGTTCCGCGGCGATCCGCCGTTCGAGGATGGCTTCGAAGGTCACGCCATTTACCTGCGAGCCCTGCTTGGCGAGAAGGTAGACGACGCCATCGTGCACTTCGAAGCCAAGATCACTGCCTCCAATCCTGACGATGTAGGGACAGCGCCGGCCCAAACGCTGGTCACTTTGCTCGCGCGGCTGGCGCGTTATCCCGAAGCCATCGCCGTCTCGCTCGATCATCTGCGCGAGACCGATCCCAACCAACTCATCTGCCCCTCGGTATTCCAACTGTGCCAGATGTCGGGCGACTACGATCGCCTGCGCAGCCTGGCCCGCGAGCGCGGCGACCTGCTGCACTTTGCGGCAGCGGCGCTGCAGGCGTGAATCGGGCGCGATGCCGCGCCGTCAATCCAGTGAGAAGATGAGGGAATCATGAGAAACAGCATGCTCTTTGCCTTCGTCGCTCTGGCGCTAGCGCCGCGCTATGCGAGGTCTGAGGTAGCGGACTCGTCAGGCGCTGGTTTCACCGTGAAGACCACGCTCAGCATCCACGCCGCTCCCGGCGATGTTTACCGCCAGTTGATCCACGTCGGCGACTGGTGGAGTTCCCAGCACACTTTCTCCGGAAGCTCACGCAATCTGAGCATCGAAGAAAAGCCGATGGGATGTTTCTGCGAAAAACTCCCCGCGGGCGGCGGCGTGCGGCACATGGAAGTGGTGCACGTGGTGCCGGGAAAGGTGCTGGGGATGACGGGCGCGCTCGGGCCGTTGCAATCGATTGCGGCCACGGGCAACATGGAGATTCGGCTTTCTTCGGCCGAAGGCGGCACTAGGCTGGAACTGGTTTACAACGTGACCGGCTACCTGCCCGCCGGCATGAACACCTGGGCTGCACCAGTGGACTCCGTCCTCACCGAGCAAGTCACACGGCTAAGAAATTTTATCGAACGCGGAGATCCGGCGAAGGCGGATAAGTAGGGGCGGCTCATTGTGGATTTGCCAAGTAGTCGCCGTAATGATGGCGCGCTGACCACGCGTGAGTTGGACATGCTGTCCCAACTTGAGGCCGACAGAATACCCACAGGACACCTCGTCACGTTCGCACCTGATGATGACGTCGAGGTGCAGAAGGGCAGTGTCTGGCATGAGTTCCCAGTCTTTCTCACTCAGAACCTTGATACCCGCATGCCTGAGCTCTTGTTCTGTGCGCGTCTCCATTGCTTGTTGAAGGCCATGATCTGCCCAAACCTGTAGAAATACTCCCGTCAACCCCTTGAGGCTTGTGGTGTTCGGCCGATCCTGGCCAGCCCCTGGGTGGCTCGCCCCCGTCATCAGAAGGACAAGACAGAAGACGCTATCACGCATAGATCTCTCCCAGCCAGGACACCTTTCATCACACACGCCGACGTGCCCGGCTCATTCATGAGCCCGGTGCATCTAACTTGAACTCGGGCGCGAGCGCTCCTTCCACGCCACCTTATCGTTGCCGTCTGCGCCGCGCTCGACTGTCAAATCGTCAACTAACCGCGCTCTCAGGTATGGATCGTGTCCACAGAGAATTTCACATTCCCACGGCTCACCATTTGCTGTTTGGCCGAATCTTGCAGGGTACGCGGGTCGCTGTCGCGGCCAGACCATTGCCAATTGCTCGCTCCCGGTAAAGTATCCACTCGTGACGTATAAAAGCTCGACAAATTCACGCACTCTTACGCCTCCAAGGCGAGGGCTAAAAATCGCGACCACTTCTTCTTTTGGGTGATCGGCGACCCAGTGCCTTGTTACGAGCCAAGCCTTTATCTTGCGTGGCTTTTTGCCTTTCATGCCGGAACAGCAGGCCGTCCCCTATGTCTGGCTTTGGAAGATCGGAGATCGTCCCTCCCGAGTTCTGCTGGATCGTGGCCCACACAGAGGTTCAGCTGTACGTTGCCGAAGCCGGTCGCTGCAACGACCCGAGACGGCCGGATTTGACGGTGGCCAATCTCCCACACGAGTCAAAACGGTACGTCGTCGTCGGTAATATCCTGGCTGATATTCTCCGCGGGTGCGGCGCCTGGCGGCCGCTGGCTGCGCGGCATGGAGACCGGGCCGGGGCCGCTCGAGGCGAACTCGCCCGCCCCGGCGGCGGCTTCTCCGGTGCGACCGCCGAGCAGGATCACATCCTCGGCCACCACTTCGGTGAAATACTGCTTCTTGCCGTCTTTGTCGTCGTAACTGCGCGTGTGCAGCCGGCCTTCCACGTAAACCTGCTTGCCTTTGAGGAGGTAGTTGGCGAGGTTCTCGGCCTGCCAGAGGACCACGTTATGCCAGTCCGTTTCCTCTTTCCATTCTCCCGATTGTTTGTCCTTCCAGCGCCGGCCGGTGGCGATGGTAAATTTCGTGACGGCCGTGCCGCCTTGGGTGAACTTGGTCTCGGCATCCTTGCCGAGGTTCCCCACTAGAATCACTTTGTTGACGCTTCGGGATGCCATATTATCCTGCACTGTAGCACACTAGACTTGCCTGCTAAAATCGCCCTATGCGCGGACACGACAAGATCCTGAAGTTTTTGAACGAAGTGCTGAAGGCGGAGCTGACCGCCATCAATCAGTATTTCCTGCACGCAAAAATGTGCGAGAACTGGGGATACCTGCGCCTGGCGGAATACAACCGCAAGGAATCCATCTCTGAGATGGAGCACGCCGAGAAGCTCATGCAGCGCATCCTGTTTCTCGAAGGCACGCCCAACATGACCGAAATCGGCCCAATTAAAGTTGGCGCCAACGTGAAGGCGCAGCTCGAGAGCGACCTGGCAATCGAACTGGACGCCCTGCCGCGCCTGAACGCCGCCATCAAGACCGCGACCGAACTAGGTGACAACGCATCGCGCGACCTGTTCGAGCAGATTTTGATCGACGAAGAGGAGCACGTCGATTACCTCGAAGGCCAGCTGCACATCATCACCGAAATCGGTCTCGACAAGTACCTGGCGCAGCAGATCCATGGGAGCAAAGAAAAGGACTGATCCGGCGACTTATTTCTTGCCTGTACTCTGCTTCGCGATGATCTTGTCCTTGATCTTGTCGTAAGTCGCTTCCGGGATGATCTTCTTTTGCGCCAGCTGGTTCTTGGCGCGATACGGCCGCCCGGCAATGATCTTCGCGGCGTACGCGTCGCCGATCCCCGGTAACGCCTTCAGGTCCGCTTCCGACGCGGTGTTGATATCCAGCAACCCGGCCGCAGCCGGCGTGTCTTTCTTGGCGGGCTCGCTTTTCTTCGCTGGCGAAGCCTTCTTCGCCGGCTGAGCGGCAATGGGCGCCGCCAGCAACGCCACCGCCGTCAATCCCATGACCAACCATCGCCTCACCTTTCTCATCCGTATCACCTTTCTTCCTTTCTCTATAACTTTAAGATTGTACACAGCCCCCGTTTTTTCCGCCCAATCCGAACCGGGTGTCGCGATACAATTGCATAGTTTCATTTCTTCCGGCACATCATTATGATCGGCATCACTGTCGTCCACTACCGCATCCTCGAAAAGCTTGGCGGCGGCGGCATGGGCGTGGTGTATAAAGCCGAAGACACGCGCCTGGGACGCTTCGTCGCGCTGAAGTTTCTACCTGAAGGCTTCCACCCGGATCCGTCGGCGCTCGAACGTTTCCTGCGGGAGGCGCGCGCCGCCTCGGCGTTGAACCACCCGCACATCTGCACCATTTACGACATCGGCGAGTACGAGGGCCGGCCGTACCTGGTGATGGAGCTGCTCGAAGGGCAGACCTTGCGGCAGAGGATGGAGAACAAACGGCTTTCGATCGAAGAAATCCTGGACTTCGGCGCGCAGATTGCCGACGCACTGGCCGCGGCTCACGCTAAAGGAATCGTCCACCGCGATATCAAACCGGCCAATCTGTTTCTTAGCGCCGGCGGCCAGATCAAGGTGCTCGATTTTGGCCTGGCCAAGCTGAACGCGGAGGAAGGCCGCGCGCACACGACCGGGCGTCTGAGCGAATCTCCCACCGAGCTGATCGATCACGAGCATCTCACCAATCCCGGCAGCACCATCGGCACCGTGGCCTACATGTCGACCGAACAGGCGCGCGGGCTGGAGGTAGACGCGCGCACCGACCTGTTCTCATTTGGTGTGGTGCTCTACGAAATGGCCACCGGCAAGCTGCCGTTCGACGGTCCGACCAAAGCAGTGGTCTTCGAAGCGCTGCTGGGACATGCGCCCGTACCGTCACGGCAGCTCAACCCGGCGATACCGGCGGATCTCGAGCGCATTATTTTGAAAGCGCTCGACAAGGACCGGGAGACCCGCTACCAGTCGGCGTCCGACATGCGAGCGGATTTGAAACGCCTGGCGCGCGATAGCGACTCCAGCCGCAGCGTGACGGCCGCGGCACCGGTGTCCCGTTCGGTCCAGTTCAAGGAGTCCTGGGGAACGGCGGCGGCCGCAGCGGCCGTACTGGCTCTGGCGGTCGGCGTCTGGTGGTGGTACGCGCACCGCGCCCCGGCTTTAACCGAAAAAGACACTATCGTGCTCGCCGACTTCGTCAATACCACCGGCGACACGATGTTCGACACCATCCTCAAGCAGGCGCTGGCCGTGCAACTGGAGCAATCGCCGTACGTAAACATTCTTTCCGAGCAGCGGATGCGCAACACGCTGCGGTTTATGGGCCGGTCTCCGGATGAGCGCGTGACCAACTCTATCGCGCGCGAGGTGTGCGAGCGCGAAGGATTCAAGGCCATGCTGGTCAGCTCCATCTCTTCGCTCGGCAGCCGTTACGTGATCGCGCTCAATGCGGTGAACTGCTCGACGGGCGACGTGCTGGCCCGCGAGCAGGTGGAGGCCGAGGACAAGGAACACATCCTCAAAGCACTTGGCAAAGCGGTTTCCAACGTGCGCGCCAAACTCGGCGAATCGCTGGCGTCGATCCAGAAGATGGACCGGCCGATCGAAGACGCCACCACGTCGTCGCTTGAAGCGTTCAAGGCATTCGCACTCGCTGAAACGCAAAAGAGCCGGGGTGATGAGATCGCGGCTCTCCCGCTCTACCAGCGCGCGGTCGAGCTGGATCCGAACTTCGCTCTGGCCTTTGGGCGGCTGGGTGTCCTGTACATCAATCGCGGCGATTCGGAACACGCGCGCGAGAACTTTCAAAAGGCCTTTGCGCTGCTCAACCGCGTCAGCGAACGCGAGCGCCTATACATCACCAGCAACTACTACGCCAACTGCACGCGTGAAACGGCCAAGGCGATCGAAACCCTGGAACTGTATAGGCGCACTTATCCGATGGACCCCACGCCCGCCAACAATCTGGCTCGCGAGTACATGCAAGTCGGCCAGTTCGAAAGGGCCATCGAGCTTTACCAGGAGACGATCCGCCTCGATCCCAAGCTGGCCCTCGGTTACAACAATCTGTCCCGCGCGTTCTTGAACGTGAACCGGATCGACGAGGCCAAAGCCATGTGTGACCGGGCTCTGGCGTCGGGCATGGATTCCCCGTCGATCCATTTCGCTCTGCTGGATATCGCGATCGTCCAAAATGATGCGGCAGGCATAGCCCGGCAGGCCGAGTGGGCCCAGGGAAAACCGGAAGAGACGTTCATATTGGCGATGCAAGCCTTGCAGATGGATCAGGTGGGCCAGTGGCGCAAAGGGGAGGAACTGCTGCGCCGCGCGATTGACCTGGCGCGCCAGTACAAGGTGCACGGACCCATTGGGCTTTGGCTCGCGCAATTTGCAGCGGACCGCGCCGTGATGGGCAGGTGCCAGGGGCTGCGAGAACGAACAGAGGAAGCGCTGGCGTTAAATCGCGACGCCGCGGTGTTCGCCGCCCCGGCCCTGGCTCTGTGCGGAGACACCGGCCAGGCGGAAGCGCTGCTTTCGGAAATGCAAAAGCGGTTTCCCAGCGACACCATGACCAACTCCGTCTTGATCCCGGTCAACCGCGCGATCATCGCAATGAAGCAGAAGCAACCGGCGCGTGCACTCGAGATTCTAAAAGTCTCTGCTCCTTATGAGCGCGCGAGCGGCGAAGTCATTTACCTGCGCGGCATGCTGCGCCTGCAATTGCGCTCCAGTGCCGATGCCATGGCCGATTTTCAGAATCTGGTCGACCACCCGGGGGCTTTTCCGGGCTGGCGCGTACTGGCACGCATCGGTCTCGCCCGAGCCGCGGCACAGGCCGGCGACACGGCCAAGAGCCGGCAGGCCTACCAGGACGTCCTGGCGATGTGCAAGGATGCCGATCCCGACGTCCCACTGTTTGAGGAAGTGAAGAAGGAGTACGCGGGGTTGAAGTAATTCAGACTCAGCGGAGTTTCGTAAGCCTCGCCGCGAACGAGCGCGTGATGTCATTAGGGCGCGCGGTCATAAAAGGCCCCCGCGATGAAAATTTGTAGTTTGACCAAATCCAGAAGGAGCCTACACCTACTTTCGAAATTCGTTTGCGCGAGGAATGCCTGATAGACGGAGACGAACTCATCTTTAAGGGACCGTATGTCAATCGCGTTCCACTCAAGTGTGCTCCTCGTCGAGCCAGCTAGAACTCCGTAAGTATGCATAACGGTCTGGAATGAATCGACATTGAACAAGACCTTGTCGACTGTATACGTCATGTTGTGGAACGGATCGTCAGGGAATGCTGGCCAAGGCGGAGTCGACGTCAGGAAGTCATGAAATTCCACCGTGAGTCTCACCAGATTTACGGAGTTCCTGTATGTCCTTGTCATCGAAGACCGGTCGTGCGGATTCCTCCATAGACTGTAAAATCGCCTGAATACGCTGTATCTGATCGTCCATGTGGCTATGGCACCTGGGCGGCGAACACCACAAAATTCTCCAGGTGATCGTCATTGGGCCCAGCTCGCCCTAACTCGCTCCCTTCCCGTGCCCAATCTTCACCTCACGCCCGCGGTTCAGAATCGATTCCCGCGCCGCTTCAATCACCTGCTCGTTGTAGCTGCTGTTGGCGGGCGTGGCCATGATGCCTTGAGCGTCGATCTCGCTCAGCAGCTTTTGCCGCGCGGCCAGTCCGCCGGTTGCCGATTCCACGCGCATGCAGGCGCCTAAAATGTACTCGATCGAGCGGTAACCGTAGCCCACCGGCACCAGGCCCGGCCCGCCCATGTCGAGGTACTGGAAATAATCCGGGCTAGGCTCGGCGTAGATGGTCGCGCCATCGCCCGGCGGCTGTTTCACGTAGCTGTATTTCATGCCGCGGTACTGATCGTGGTGCTCGATGAGCGCGCCGGCGTCTTTGCCGCTGCAATAGAGCATCATGCCCTGCGTGTTGGTACCGGGCGCGGCGTCGGGAAAGCTGAGGCCGTTCTGCACGTTGAGGCAAGCGCCGTTATTCCAGATCACGCGCGCGTCGGCCCAGAGAAATCCTTCTTTGCCGTTGGGAAATTTGTCTCGTATCCCGTAGACGCTCACCGCCACGGGCAGCAGACCGGTGATAAAGTGCAGCAGGTCCACATAATGGCAGCCGATGTAGGTGAAGGCGTCGGAATTTTCAGCCGTCATCCAGTTCTGGAAGTTCGAATGCCGGTAATACCACTTCTCGAACAGCCGCGCCGTGCCCAGCTTGAACTCGCCGAACCAGCCCTCGCGATACTTACGGCGCGCCATGAGCGAGCGGTCGTCGAAACGTTTGTGATATTCGATCCCGACGACCAGCCCCCGTTTGAAAGCCTCGCGCTCGATCTCGGCCGCCTGCGCGTGCTGCAATACCAGCGGCTTCACCGCGCACACGTGCTGATCGTGCCGCAGAGCCGCCATGATCACGTCATAGTGCAGCTGGTCGGGCACGGCGGCGATCACGATCTGGCGCGGCGGCATGCTTTCGATCACGCTGCGGTAAAGCTCGGGCTGGGCTTTCGCGGAATCGCCGGCCTCCGGAAACGTGTGGAAGGAATGTCCCGGGAACGCGCGTGCGATCCCTTCGGCTTTGGCCAGCGCCTCTACGGTCTGGCGCCGCGAAGCGCAAACCGTGATGTCGCCGATGCGCCCGATCCGCTGCATCTGATAGAGCGACGGCAGAATCTGATCGTGCGTGATCATGCCGCCGCCGACCACGGTCACCTGAGGTTTATTGGACATGTCGATTTTAGGCGTGCGGTCAGGCCGTTGCGGTGTGCGCCACCAGCGACTCGGCGAAGGCTTCTTCGAGCGCCGTGACACTATCCTGAATCGCGGCTTCGGTGATCACGAGCGGCGGGCTGATCTTCACCGTCGCGCCGCCGAAACCGACGGGGGTGAACATCAGCACGCCTTTTTCGATCGATCGGCGCACTACGTCAAAAGCCAAGTCACCATCCGGTTCTTTCGAGCCCGGCAGCACGCAGGCCACGCCGGCTACCAATCCCTTGCCATCCACCGATCCGATTTGCGGCGTGCGCGCTTTGAGCGCCCGCAGCTTTTGATGCAGCAGAGCGCCGACTTTGCTGGCGTTGTCGGCCAGTTTCTCTTTAATCACCAAGTCGATCGAAGCCAGCGCGGCCGCGCAGCAAACCGGATTGCCGGTGTGCGTCGAGGTCATGCTGCCCGACGGGTGTAAGTCCATCACATCCGGACGACCGGCCACCGCAGCGAGCGGCAGCGAACTGGAAATTCCTTTGCCGAAACAAGCCAGATCAGGCACGATGCCATAGTGCTCGAAGCCCCACAGGGTGCCGGTGCGACCGAAGCCGGCCTGCACTTCGTCGCACACCAGCAGCGCTTTGTGCCCCGTGCACCATTCCTTCAGCGCGCGCATGTACTCGGGCGGCGCAAACGCCGCGCTGCCGCCCTGATACGTCTCGAGAATGACGCCGGCCACAGTGTTGGGCTCGACGTTGTGTTCGCGCAAGGCGCGCGTGAATCCTTCAAACGACGTGTCCGCCGTGCGGAATCCGTCAGGGAAAGGAATCTGCACGAAGCCGGGATCGAGATTGCCGATCCACTCCTTGAGCGCCGGAATGCCGCCCACCTGCTGCGAGCCGAGCGTTCGCCCGTGAAACGCCTTGTCATAAGAGATGATGACGTTCTTCTTGCGCCCGCCGGCCTTCATTCCGTAAGTCCGGCACAGCTTGACGGCGCATTCGACGGTTTCCGAGCCCGTGGTCAACAGGAAAACTTTCTTCAGCGGATCCGGCAGCACCGATGCCAGCTTTTCCACCAGGCGCGCCCGGATTTCGCTCGGGAAGCAGTAATTGGTGAGCAGCTTCGCGTTCGCCTGGTCGGTGATAGCGCGAATGATCTCCTGCCGCCCGTGGCCGGCATTGGTGATCAGCACGCCGGAGGACCAGTCGACCCATTTGTTCCCCCAGCGGTCGTAAACCTGAAACCCTTCGGCGTGGTCCCACACCACCAGCGGCTGGCCACGCATCGCTACAGGCTCGTAGCGGTAAAGCGTTTCCAGGATCGGAACCGACTCGGGAACCGGCAGCTCAGTGACGATCCGGCGGAACGGCGTCTCGACGGTGGCGACGCGAGCAGGTATAAAGCTGAATTCTCTGGCCATGATTTTCGACGAATGCTCTATTGTCCGGTATTGCTCCGAGCGGTGGCAAGTTGGCAGCGGGGAGGCAGGAATAGGCCTCCAGAGGTAGAAGCCTGGGCGCACGCCGCGCTGCTATTCTGTCTTCTTACTTTCGGCGGCTATCGACTGGCTCGCGACGGCTGTCTTCCGTTTTAATGGCGCACGCTCGTAAAACCGAGGATTGTCTCGAAGCTCTGAGCCGGCTGCGCGAGGACCCCACCGCGCCCGTGTCCCGTGCGGAGATCGGCCAATATCTCGCCCACAAATCCAATGCCGTCGTGGCCAAAGCCGCCCAGATGGTGGCCGATTCGAACTGCAGGATCTGCGGCCTCACCTTGTGGAAGCGTTCCACCGGTTCATGAAGGACCCAGCCGCAACGGACCGTGGCTGCGCGGCCAAAACCGCCGTTGTCCGTGCGCTTGAAGCACTCGCTGCGCCCGAGGACGCCATCTATCTTGCTGGCATCCGGCATGTCCAAATGGAGGGCTCGTTCGGCCCGCCGATCGAGACCGCCGCAGCATTTGCGATCGGCCAGCGCCATGGCCCTGTTCCAACTCACTGTGATCATTTGGATGAGCTGCCGATCGGTCCTGGCACGCAGTTCCCCGAGTTTCGACACATTCGAGATTTTTGCTCATTGAAGTATAAATATTCGACGCTCGAATCCCGGGTTTGGATGAAGAAAATCCGTAAGAAATTCGGCATGCCCGGACGTGATGCGAAGATTCCAGCAGAATTGTTGTGGATGATCGTGTTGCGCTGTAGATAACATGGAACTGTGCGCCGTGTTCTGCTCGTAGCAGCCACTACCGGCTATCAAACGCGCGCGTTCGCCGAGGCGGCGCGACATCTCGGGCTCGATCTCGTGCTGGCCACCGACCGGTGCCACGTGTTGGAAGACCCCTGGGGCGACCGTGCGATTCCGGTACGGTTTGACGATCCACGCGCCTCGCGCAATGTTCTGTTAGCCGCCGGTCCTTTCGACGGAATCGTGGCGGTTGCGGACCGGCCCACTCTCATCGCGGCGCTCGCGGCCGAAGGGCTGGGCGTTCGGTACAATTCACCGGCTTCGGTCGAGGCCTGTCACGACAAATTTCTCGCGCGCCAGCGATTCGAAGCCGCCGGTCTTCCTGTCCCGAAATTCTTTCGCGTGCCCGTGCGCGCAAATCCTCTTGATGCCGCACGCCACGCTCCGTTTCCTTGCGTACTGAAACCGCTGGGACTATCGGCGAGCCGCGGCGTGATTCGGGCCAATGACGTCGTGGAATTTGAGGCAGCGTTTGCACGGATCCGCGCACTGCTGAACAGCGCGGACATCGCGGTGATGCGCGAGGAACAGAACCGATATATCCAAGTGGAAAGTTTCATCGATGGCCGCGAGTTTGCGCTGGAAGGCCTCGTGACCGCCGGTGAATTGCAGGTGCTCGCGATTTTCGATAAGCCCGATCCGCTCGACGGGCCCTTCTTCGAGGAAACGATTTACGTCACGCCATCGCGCGAAAGCCCGGAGACACAGCAGGCGCTCATCGCGACAGCCAGAAGCGCCGTTCACGCGCTCGGCCTCACACACGGGCCCATCCATGCCGAGCTCCGTATGCAGGGCGGGGAGGCGTGGGTGCTCGAAGTAGCGGCGCGGCCGATTGGCGGGCTATGCGCGCGGACGCTGCGATTTGATGACGGCGCGCCACTTGAAGAAGTGATCCTGCGGCACGCTGTAGGCGAGGATGTCTCGCGCGTGCGGCTGAGCGATCCGGCGAGCGGCGTCATGATGATGCCGATTCCAAAGGGCGGCGGCGTCTACCGGGGAGTGGAAGGTGTGGAACAAGCGTCGGCGATTCCAGACGTGGAAGACGTCATCATCACGGCAAAAGAAGGTCAGAAAATCCTGCCCTTGCCGGAGGGCGCGAGCTACCTGGGGTTCATTTTCGCGCGCGCCGGATCACCCGCACGCGTTGAGCACGCGCTGCGGGAAGCGCACGCCTGCCTCAAGTTCGACATTGCCACCGTGCTGCCGGTCATGCGGCACTGAGATCACCCCACCAGATTCACGCCGGAGGCGCGGAGCGCAATTTTCGCTAGTGAGATAATGCGCGCAACCAGCATCACGCGCTGTTGTTCCGTCTGAATCGCCTGGTCCACTTGCGGCACCAGCAGCTTGAGCTGTTCCACTTCGACCGAGGAATTAGCCAGCGTTGCGAGCGGATCGAAAGCCTGGGCGACTACCTGTTTGCGAAGCTGGAGGATCAGAATCTGCAGATCGAATTTTGCCGCATCGTCGGGAGCGGTGTCCAGTTTGAGGGACAGGTCGTTCAATTGGGAGAGGAGGTCGTCAATCGTCATCATGGTCATCATTGCGCCGGGGTCATGCTTTGGGTGAGATCCTGCGAAATCTTAGCGATTTCGTCCACAATGGAGTTGATTTGTCCGCTACTGACGCCGACGGCGCGCGTCAGTTCCTGGATAGCCACCTCGTCGGCTTTCTTCAGCCGGATGTACTCGTCGAGCTTCTGCGAGGCCGCGAGGATCACCAGGTAAGCCGACTCGAGCTCCCGATCTCTCTGCTTGAGGGTCGCGACGGCGTCGGTAATCTTCCGTTTAAGCGGCAGGTCGGCTTTGGTATTGCCGGCGACGTCTTTCACCAACTGGTCGATAATCCGCTGGCGTTCTTCCGGCGTGCGGGCAAGTCCGAGGCCGGCGCTGGCCCGCCGTCCAAACTCACGGTTCATCTGGGACGTGATTTCATCGATGCGGTAATCCGCGATCTTCACTTGTGCATCGGCGAACTTTTCGACAGCCGCAAAGTAGCCGCGCAGCGAGAGCGAATAGGCCAACTGGGTGCGAACCAGCTGGGCCGACAAGCCACGGACCGCGACCGGGGTCACGCAGCCGGTCAATGCGGCTATAGCGGAAAGGAGCAGGAGCAGGAGGGTACGGCGGCAAGGCTGATACATAGGCACACCTGTGCGAAGGCCCCATGTGGGGCGCGAAATTTCTCTAACTAACGGGAATTAGGGGACGAGGGAGCTAATCTTTTTGCCGGGGCGGCACGAAATCCGGCGGCAGGGCGGCGCCTGCGCCGAAGAAATAGTCGTCCATTTGTTTGAGGAGAAACTCTTGGGCCTCCGCAGTTCCCAGGTTCAGGCGGTATTCGTTCATGAGCATCTTCATGTGCTCCACCCACATCTTCCAGGCTTCTTTGGAGACGCTATCGAAGATCTTCTGCCCGAGCGGGTGGCCTTCGAACGGGATCTCATCGAGCCCTTCCATCTCCCGCTGGAATTTCACGCAAAATACTTTGCGCGCGCCGGGGCGGATCTGAGTCGACATCGGAGGCACACTGCCACAGCTCATTCAAATCTCCTCGTTTACAGGATACTACGTCTGGCAAGCGTTTCCAGCGTGGCGGAGGTGATTTGGGTTCGTTCCGCTAGTGTGGTACGCCATGCAGAATAAACGAGTATGCGGCCGAACGGGGGCAGGCTTTGCAGCCTGCGGACCCGCTTCCAGCGAGGTCCAGCCGGCCGGGAGGCCGGCTGCGGGCAGGGATGCCCGCCCTACAAAACCGTTGGGATTTCGGCCGCATTGCACTAGGCTTTAAAATGGCGCGAATCTTTGTGACTGACCTTTAGTCCGCGGCTTTGCTGCCGGCCCGGGGAGGTTTCCAGCGAACGACGGGGCGGCGCGCGGCGGCAACCTCGTCCACGCGGCTGGTACGGCTGTTATGAGGCGCGGTACGGACCATCTCCGGATCGGTTTCAATTTCTTTCGCGATAGAAATCATCGCCTCGGCAAAGAGATCCAGCTCGCGCTTGCCCTCGGTTTCCGTGGGTTCGATCATGAGGGCGCCGCGGACAATCATCGGAAAACTCACCGTGTAGGGATGGAAGCCGTAATCGATCAGGCGCTTGGCAATGTCGCCGGTGCGCACGCCCAGCTTTGCCTGCCGGTCGTCGCTGAACACGACTTCGTGCATGTTGGGAGCATTGTATGGCAGATCGTAGTACGGCTCGAGCTTTTTGCGGAGATAGTTGGCATTGAGCACCGCATCCACAGTGGCGTTGCGCAGCCCATTGCCGCCGTGCGCCAGGATGTAGGCCAGGGCGCGCACGGTGACGCCGAAGTTTCCGTAGAACGCGCGGACTCTGCCGATGGATCGCGGCCGCTTGTAGTCGAAGGTCCACTTATTGCGCACGTGCTTCAGACGCGGCAGAGGAAGGAACGGCTCGAGAATCTTCTTCACCGCTACCGGACCACCGCCCGGACCGCCACCGCCATGCGGCGTGGAGAAGGTCTTATGCAAATTGAGGTGCATGACGTCGACGCCGAAATCTCCCGGCCGCGCGATGCCCACCAGCGCGTTCATGTTGGCGCCATCCATGTAGAGCAGCGCGCCTTTTTTGTGCAAGACCTCCGCGATGCTCTTGATATTGGCTTCAAACACGCCCAGCGTGTTGGGATTGGTCACCATGAGCGCGGCAACGTCCTTATCGACTACGCGCTCGAGTGCCTCCAGGTCGACCATCCCGCGGTCGTTGGATCGAATGTTTTCGACGGCATATCCGGCAATCGCAGCGGTCGCGGGATTGGTCCCGTGCGCCGAATCGGGAATCAGCACTTTCTTCCGCGGGTCCCCGCGTTTTTCGAGCAGCGCGCGAATCAGCAGGATACCGGTCAACTCGCCGTGCGCGCCCGCGGCCGGCTGCAGGGTCACGGCATCCATGCCAGTGATCTCGGCGAGCGCCGCTTCGAGACGCGCCATCACTTCCATGGCGCCCTGCGCCAGCGCTTCCGGCTGATAGGGATGCGCCCAAGCCAGTCCGTCAAGGCGCGCAACCAGCTCGTTCACGCGCGGGTTGTACTTCATGGTGCACGAGCCGAGTGGGTAGAGGCCGAGGTCTATGGCGTAATTCCACGTGGAAAGCCGCGTGAAGTGGCGGATGATTTCCACCTCGCTGACTTCGGGGAAGCCTTCGATTTCAGAGCGCACGTTGACGGCGCCAAGCGCGGCGGCGGCGTCCACCAGTGGCACGTCGAGCGCAGGAAGCTGGTAGCCCACCTTGCCCGGCGAACTTCTCTCGAACAGGAGATCCTCGTTTTGCGTGATGTGCGGGCGGACCTTGTTGATCATGCGGCCTGCTGGACGGGCGAGAACGCCTGCGCGATTTCATCCATGCGCTCGCGCCGGCTCATCTCCGTGGCGCACAAGAGCACGCAGTTTTCGAGCTCGGGATACCAGCGGACGAGCGGGAGGCCGCCGATGATTTTTTTCTTCAGCAAGCCCTGGTTGATCTCATCCGGCGAGCGTCTGCCGGTCGCGGCCACGAATTCGTTGAAGAACGGGCCACTGAAACGTGGCTGCAACTTTCCGCTCAGGTAATGTGCCTTGGCCAGATTCTGTTCCGCGAGCTCGCGCAGCCCCTGCTTGCCATAAACGCTCATGAAAACCGTGGCCATCAAGGCGATGAGCGCCTGGTTGGTGCAGATGTTAGAGGTCGCCTTTTCGCGGCGGATGTGCTGCTCGCGCGTGGCCAACGTCAGGCAGAAGGCGCGGTTGCCGTGCGAATCCAGCGTCTCGCCCACCAGGCGTCCCGGCATCTGGCGAATGAATTTCTCTTGGGTCGCGATGATGCCCGCGTAAGGGCCGCCGTAGCTGGGCGAGATGGCAAATGACTGCAGCTCGCCCGCGACGATATCCGCGGCGGCCGGTGGCTGCAAGATACCAAGCGAGACCGCTTCGGTGAACACTACCACCAGCAGGGCGCCACGCCGGTGCGCGATCTCGGCCGCGGCCTTCACATTCTCGACGATGCCGAAAAAGTTGGGCGATTGAATGATCACGGCCGCCGTCTGATCGTCGATCTTGCGTTCCAGTTCTTCGAGATCGATGACGCCCGAGTCTGCAACGTACGCGATCTCATCGATGGGCATGTGATCGTAGCGCGCGTACGTGCGCAGCACTTCGCGGTACTCGGGATGCACGGTGCGCGCGACCAACACGCGGTTGCGTCCCGTCACGCGCGCGGCCATCAGGGCTGCCTCGGGCACGGCGGTCGAACCGTCATACATCGATGCATTGGCCACGTCCATGCCGGTCAACTGGCAGATCATGGTTTGAAACTCGAAGATAGTGGTCAGTGTCCCCTGCGAGATTTCGGCCTGATAGGGCGTGTAGGACGTTAAAAACTCGCCGCGGGAAACAACGGTGTCCACCATTACGGGCCGATAATGCGCATACACGCCGGCGCCCAGAAACGAGGCGTAACCGTTGGCGCACTCCGCCGCGCGGTTGCGAAAATAATCTACGATTTCGTATTCGGAGATGCCTGGAGCGAGCGCCAGCGGCTGCTGGATGCGCACGTCGTCCGGCAGATGCGCGAACAATTCTTCGGCGGATTGGACGCCGCAAGCCGCCAGCATCGCGCGGCGTTCGGAATCAGACTTCGGAAGATAGCGCAACTAGCTTTCCGCTCCCACGTAGGCTTGATAATCGGCCGCGGAAAGCAGTCCTTTCGCCTCATTGGGCGCGCTCAGGCGAAGCTTGATCAGCCAGGCAGCGCCGTGAGGATCCTGATTCAATTTCTCGGGCGCCTGCGCCAGGGTTTCGTTCACCTCAGTGACTTCGCCCGAAACCGGAGAGTAAATGTCAGACACGGCCTTAACCGATTCGACCGAGCCAAGCGACTTGCCCTGCTCGATGTGCGCACCCACCTTCGGAAGGTCGACATAAACGATGTCGCCCAATTCCTTTTGCGCGTGGTCCGTGATGCCGATGGTACCCACGTCGCCGGCCACGCGTACCCACTCGTGCTCCTTGGTGTAGCGCAAATCTTCTGGATAGCTCATGCAGTTTTCGCCCGTTTATAGAACGGAGTGCTTACGATTTCCGCTTCCACCGCCTGGTTGCGCACCATGACTTCGATTTTGCGCCCCGGGCGCGCTTCACCCGCCGGGAGATAACAAAGGCCGACGTTCTTGTTCAGGCTGGGCGCGGGTGAACCGCTGGTGACCCAGCCGGCGGCCATGCCATTGCAGCGCACTTCATAGCCATCGCGGCCGATACCGCGGCCACGCATTTCAAATCCCACCAGCTTGCGGCGCACGCCCTGCTCTTTCTGTTTCGCCAGAGCGGCCCGCCCAATGAACTCGCCTTTGTCCAGCTTGACCATCCAGCCCAGATCGGCTTCAAACGGCGTGATGGACGCATGGATTTCGTGGCCGTAGAGGGCCATTTTGGCTTCGAGCCGCAGCGTGTTGCGCGCTCCGAGGCCACACGGCTTGATGCCGAACTCGCGGCCGGCTTCAAGAAGATCGTTCCAGATGCGGGGCGATTCGTCTGGCGCGACGTAGATTTCGAAACCGTCCTCGCCGGTGTAGCCGGTACGCGCGATGCGCGCGGGTACGCCCGAAACCTCGCCGTCCCGGAACCAGTAGTAGTCGATCGAAGACAGATCGGCCGGCGTCAGTTTCTGCAACGTGCGCCTGGCGAGAGGGCCCTGCACAGCGATCTGCGCGTATCGATCGCTCGCGAAGTCGAGTTCGGCGTCGAAATGGTTGGCGGCGCGAATGTGCTCAAAATCTTTTTCCTGATTGGATGCATTGACGCAAAGAAAGTAGTGTTGGTCAGTGACTTTGTGGACCAGGATGTCATCCACAAAACCGCCATGCTCATAGAGCAGCCCCGAATATTGCGCCTGGCCGATGTGGAGCCGGGATGCCGCGTTGGTGGTTACGTAGTCGACCAGGCGCACAGCCTCTGGACCGCGAACCTCGATCTCGCCCATGTGACTGACGTCGAACAATCCCACTGTTTTGCGCACGGTGTGGTGCTCGTCGACCAGGCCGGTGTACTGCACGGGCATTTCCCAGCCGCCGAAATCTACCATGCGCGCGCCCATGGACACATGTACGGCATGCAGCGGAGTGCGCTTTAACGCAACAGATGGCTCCATGGGGAAGTACCAACGTAACAGGGGGTGCGAGAGAGTGTCAAACCGCGGCGTGATGTAGCTTCTCTATGATATGCCGACTTGTTTCGCGTTCTACCTTCGCGGCGTCTGCCCCAAATGGGAGCCTACTGTTCCGGCTTTTCGGCCTTGGCTTTGGCGTCGCCCGAAAGCTTCTCGAGCTCGGCCAGTTGAGCCTTCACCTCGCCCGCATCCGTGGCGTCGGGTGCGAACGTCAGATAATTACGCAACTGCTCCGCGGCCCCGGTATAATCCTTCTTCTCATAGAGAATGGCGCCAAGCACGCGACCCGCTTTGGGCAAACGATGCGCGGTATCGAGCTTTTGCGCCTGTCTGGCGCTCGCTTCGGCCGCATCAAATCTTTGCAGGTTGTAATTGGCCAGCGCGTTGTAGAAGAAGGCGTCGGGGAAATCGACCGGATCGAGCTTGATGACACGGCCGCTGGTGTCCGCCGCTTCCTGCCACTTTCGCTCGCGCACAGCGAGCAGCGCCAGATGCAGATACGGCGTGACGAGTTTGGCGTCGGCGGCGATGGCTTGCGCATAGTACTTTCGCGCCTCGGCGGGATCATTACCCTTCTCGTGAATCAAACCCAGTTCATACCACGCCGCGGCAAACTGCGGATATGCGCTCACGGCTTTATCAAGCTCTTTCTGGGCGTCCGCGGTCTTCCCCTTGCGCAGCGCTTCGCGCGCCTTATCGTACGCTTTGCGGGCGTCCTTGGGAGCCTGCAGCGTGGTCATACTGATGGTGGTGCCTTCCACATTCGCCAGGCGGCGCAGGACAATCGTGCCAACATCGGGATTGTCGAACATGCGGCGGCCGCTGAGATTGACCACATCCGAACGGAAGCCGGCAAGCGAGGCGCGCAGGTCACAGCCGGTCAGGTTCTGGCCGGCATTACCGCGCTGTCCACCGCCGATAGATCCGCGGCCTATGGGTGCGGTATTGCCGCTGCGCGCCGGGGCATTCGTCGGGAGGCCGTAGGTTTCGATGCCGTCGTAACTGGCATCCTGGGTAACGCCCTGGTTCTGCCCCAATTGGAAACTGAAGCGGCCTTTCGCGTCGGTGTAGCCTTCGGTCCGCGGGGAACCGTTGCAGACGCGCTCGATGACAACCGGCTCGGGCGGGGGAGCGCCATCATCCATTACTACCTTGCCAGACAGATAGGAGGGCCGGTTCAGGGCATCCATGTTGGTATTGCTACTTCGCGGCGTGGGGGACGTGGGGCGTCCCATACCGCCGCCTGCGCCCGCGCCTCCCGCACCGCCGCCTCCGCCGCCACCCGGGGGTTTCTGGCACAGTGCCGGCTGTGAAGCCACGCCCAAGCTGATTACGAGTCCGAACAGACCGCGCAGAATATGGTTGCGCTTCATTGGAAGGGACCTCCCGTCAAGTTTGCCTCATTATGGCATAGGAATTAGGAATGCCCGTGCAGTTTCGGGGACCCACGAAGTGTGTTTACACGTAATGCCGACAACCCAGTATCGGGTGGCGCGGCGCGGGTGGGTTCGATAGAATGAGGAACCACTCTGCTATGAAAACGCTCCTACTCGCCATAGCTACTGCCTCGCTTCTGTTTGTCTCTGGTTGTTCAGAGGCGCCGCAGAAAGCGGAGAAAAAAAATACCGCGCCACCCGAGCCCGTCAAGGGCCGCTTCGCGCTCTACCAGATGTTCAACGCCGGGAGGGGCTGGGCGCCTGATATTCAAGTGCTTCGGTTCCGCAGTATCGACATGCGCGAGGTGAAAGCCGAGCGGGGCAAGTCCGCGGTCTGGGAAGCTTACTTTGTCTCCGCGGCGCTTGGGCGCGCGAGGGCGTACACCTATTCCGTGATTGAAGCCGAGGGCAACCTGCACAAGGGCGTTTTCGCCGGCCTGGAAGAAAATTGGTCGAGACCGCGCGGCGCGGTAACGCCGTTCGTGATCGCGGCCGTCAAAACCGATTCGGATGAGGTGTACCAGACTGCGCTAAAAAAGGCCGCGGACTACGAGAAGAAGAATCCGGACAAGCCGATCTCATTTCTCCTCGAGAAAACCGACCAGTTTCCGAATCCGGCATGGCGTGTGATCTGGGGTGAGAACGTTTCTGCCAGTAATTATTCAATCTTCATCGATGCCTCGACCGGCTTGTACTTGCGGACCATGCGCTAAACCCACCCGGCGCGTTAGCCGCCGGGCTGATTCAGCCGCCACCGGCGTTCTATCATAGAAGCTCAACATGAGTGACCTGGCAATTCTGGGCGGCAACGCGCTGCGCACGCGCCCTTTTCCGCAGTGGCCGCAGCACGCTCCCGGTGACCTGGATCGCCTGCAAACGGTTCTTGAAAGCCGCAACTGGGGCGGATATCCGTTCCCCAACAGGCTCGCCAGCGACTTCGCGCAAGAGTTCGCTGCCTACCATGGAGCGAAATACGGGTGCTGCGTGGCCAACGGAACCATCGCATTGGTGGTGGCGCTTCAGGCCGCGGGCATCAAGTTTGGCGATGAAGTAATCGTCCCGGCCTACACGTGGGACGGCACGGCCGCGGCGGTGCTGTTCGCCGGAGGCATTCCGGTGTTCGCCGATATCGACCCGGACACGTACTGCCTGGATGTGGCGTCTGCCAGGCGGGCGATCACGCCCCGCACGGGCGCCATCATCCCCGTGCACCTGGCCATGCGATTTGCCGACATGGACCCGCTGCTCGAACTGGCGGCCGAGCACCAACTGGCGATCATCGAAGACTGCGCGCACGTGCACGGCGGCGAGTACAAGGGAAGAGGCGCGGGCTCCATGGGCGATCTCGGCGCCTTCAGCTTTCAATCGAGCAAGATCATGACGGCGGGCGAAGGCGGGATCGTGATCACGTCGCGCCTGGATGCTTTCGAGTTGGTGCAATCCCTTGTCAACTGCGGGCGCGCCAGCGTCACGGATCAATACAAGAAGCGTGTGATCGGATCGAATTACCGGATCACGGAATTTCAAGCGGCGATCCTGCTGGGTCAACTCGAGCAATTGCCCGAACTGGCGGCGCGACGCGTGCGCAACGCGGCGCTGTTGACCCGGCGGCTGGCGCAGATCGACGGCATCTGCCCGCCCGCGCCGCAGCCGGCGCTCACACGTGAAGCGATCTACAACTATGTTCTGCGTTATCGCCGCAACGAGGTTACGCGGGATCTATTTGTTGCGGCGCTCGATCGCGAGGGCATCCCGTGCGACGGACGTTTCTACGAACCTGTGTATCGCAGCGATCTTTTCCGGGTAAATCCGGAGGACTTTCCGCAATTGAAGCTCGGCCGCTCTCAGCCGGTCCATTACGATGACTGCCGTTGTCCGGTGGCGGAGCGCGCCGCGTATGAAGAAGCCGTATGGCTGCCGCAGTTTCTCCTGCTCGGGGAGGAAAAAGACGTGGAGGACATCGCCGGCGCGGTGCACAAGGTCATAGCGCATCTGGATGAGCTTGCCGGGGCCGATCCTCAACTGGTGGGAGTGAAATCGCTGAGCCGCGCGGAGCGGCCGCGGATTGAGAAATCCAGGAATTACTGATACCACCCGGAACGAGAATAGCCGCCAATGAACGCGTATCATGCCGGGTGAAAAACACCCGAATGAAAAACGGAAAAAGGATTCAGTTGTATTCGCATTCACTGGCGAGATCTTGAATTTTTCATGTACCTGTCGTTGAACAGCACGCTCGTGGCCGGCCGGGTACCCTGGCCGGAATTCGCGCGCCTGGCGGCCAAAGTGGGATTTCCGGGCGTGGATGTGGCCACTGCGGGCGCCATGAAGGAAGGCTTCGATCCCACACGGGCGCTGCTTGCGCAACTGAAGCTTACGCCCGCCGTGGCGGGATTTCCGGTGGAGTTTCGCAAAGACGACGCGGCATTCCGGCGCGATCTCGGCCAGTTGGAAGCGGCGTCCCAGTTCGTAGCGGCGATCGGCTGCCCGCGCATGAATACTTACATCCTGTCGTCTTCGGAACGTCCAAAAGCCGAGCAGCGCAAGATCTACAAAGACCGTCTGCGCGCCGCGGTCGACGTTCTGGCGCGCTCGCACGTGCGGCTTGGCTTGGAATTTCTCGGGCCGGTGCACCTGCGCAAAATGTTTCCTTACGAATTCATCTGGCGCATGGACGAGATGCTCGAATTCGCCAAGGAGTGCGGGCCGAATGTGGGCCTCGAGCTCGATTCCTGGCACTGGCATCACGCCGGCGCCACGGTGAAGGACATCATTGCGGCTGGAAAAGAAAACATCATTAATGTGCAGGTGAATGACGCGCCGCGTCTGCCGCCGGAGGAAATTCGTGACGATGAGCGGCTCATGCCCGGTGAAGGTGTGATCGATCTTGCCGGTTTCTTCGGTGCGCTGAAGGAAATCGGGTACGCCGATGGCGTGAGCCCCGAAGTTTTCGGACGTGGGTTGAAGAATATTCCGCCCGAGGAGGGCGCGCGCCTGGGACTCGACACCACGCGCGCGGTGATGCGCATGGCCGGAGTGGCGTCATAGCCGTGGCGAGAATGGCCCAATTGTCGCGATCGCAGCGGCCGGGTGGAGCGCGCCTCGTGCCCACGGCGCTTTGCCGGCTAGTCACCAGCGGACATGCGCGGTCCGTTTTCATTCGGGATTTGCCGTAACTTGCCATGCTGGAACACCTGCTCACCGAGCAACCCAATCCCGCATCGGAAGGCATTGACGCGCTGCCATCCGAGCAGATTGTGCGCATCATTAACCAAGAAGACCAGAGGGTCGCGGGAGTCGTGGAACGAGAACTCACCGGCATCGCGCGTGCCGTGGATATTATCGTCGGCGCCTTCGAGCGTGGCGGCAGGCTGTTCTACATCGGAGCTGGTACCAGCGGGCGGCTGGGTGTGCTGGACGCCGCCGAATGCCCGCCCACCTTCAACGTTCCGCCGGAAATGGTGCAGGGAATTATCGCCGGGGGCGAAGGGGCGCTGGCACGGGCCACCGAAACCACCGAAGACGATCCCGCAATTGGGGCGCAGGATCTCCTCGGTAGAGGCTTTGCGGCAACCGATGTGCTAGTAGGAATTGCGGCGAGCGGCCGCACGCCATATGTGCTGGGCGCCGTTGCCGAGGCGAATCGCATGGGAGCGTTCACCATGGGGATCAGTTGCACGCCGGATTCAGAGCTGGCGCGCGCGGTGAAGCTCTCCATCACGTTGTTGGTTGGACCCGAAATCGTGGCAGGATCGACACGCATGAAGGCCGCCACCGCCACAAAAATGGTGTTGAATATGTTGACGACGGCCAGTTTCATCCGCATGGGCTACGTTTTCGGCAATCTGATGATCAACGTGCAGCCGAAGAATTCGAAGCTGACGGACCGTGCGCGGCGTATTATCGCGCGCGCGGCGGGAGTCTCTTACGAACAGGCCGGTGAAATGCTGACTGCGTCAGGGGAGAGTGTGCGAACCGCGATCGTGATGGCGCGCACGGGGCGCAGCCGCGAGGAGGCCGAACGGCGGCTGGCGGAGGCCGGCGGGCGGATTTCGGAAGCGCTACAGAAATGAGACGGCGGGAACAAACCAGGGCATAAACGATGGACAAATTCGTGGTCAAAGGCGGCGTGCCGCTGCGAGGGCAGATAGAAACGGGCGGAGCGAAGAACTCGGCGCTGCCGGTGCTGGCGGCCACGTTGCTCACGGACCAGCCGGTGGTATTGCGGCGCATCCCTCACGTTCGGGACGTGCGTACCATGCGGCGGCTGCTAGTGGATATTGGCGCCACTGCGGAAGTGGAAAACGGCTGCGTTCGCATTCAGGTGAGCCGGATCCGGTCGCCCGAAGCGCCGTACGAACTGGTAAAAACCATGCGCGCGTCGAGCCTGGTGCTGGGGCCGCTGGTGGCGCGGGCGGGCCGCGCGCGCGTTTCCCTGCCCGGCGGGTGCGCGATTGGGGCGCGGCCCATCAATCTGCATCTCGCGGGACTCGAGCAACTGGGCGCGCAAATTCAGCAGGCCCATGGATACATCGAGGCTGTGGCGCCGCAGGGACTGCGCGGAGCGGCCATCCGCTTCGAGCGCATTACTGTCACCGGCACCGAAGACCTCATCATGGCGGCGGTGCTGGCCCGTGGCGAGACGGTGATCGAAAACGCGGCGCGCGAACCGGAAGTGACGGACCTGGCTGACTTGCTGGTCAAGATGGGCGCGCAGATCGAAGGCGCGGGCACGGCCACCATCCGGATTCAGGGGGTCGAGCGGTTACGCGGCGCCGAGCACACCATCATTGCCGACCGCATCGAGACCGGCACCTTCCTGGTCGCCGCCGCAATCACCGGGGGCGACCTGACGGTGACCGGATGCGCTCCGGAGCATAACGCCGCGTTGATCACGAAGCTGCAAGCCGCGGGGGCCGAGGTCACGGAAGTGGATGTCTCGACTTTGCGCGTGCGCTCGGAGGGCGGGCTGCGTTCAGCCGACGTCACGACCGCCGAGTATCCCGGCTTCGCTACCGATCTGCAGGCCCAGTACATGGCGCTCATGACGCAGGCCGAGGGCATCGCCATCATCACCGAAACTATTTTCGAGAACCGCTTCATGCACGCGCAGGAACTGGCGCGCATGGGCGCGAATATCCGGCTGGAGGGCAATCAGGCGATTGTGGCCGGGCGCAAGGAGTTGACGGGCGCCGGGGTGATCGCTTCCGACCTGCGCGCCAGCGCCTCGCTGGTGCTGGCGGCGCTAGTGGCGCGGGGTGAAACGGTGATCGACCGCGTGTATCACATCGACCGGGGTTATGAGAAAATCGAGGGGAAACTGGCGGGCGTCGGCGCGCAAATCCGGCGCCTGGATTAGAACCCAGGAGCGTTCGATTTCATGACGCACAGTCCCGAATTTCTCAAGCTGGTCAACGACGCAAAATCACGCATCCGGGAGACCGACATCGCCGGATATGAAAAGATGCTGGCCCAGGGCGAGAAAGTGCTGCTGATCGATACGCGGGAAGAAAGCGAATGGGCAGCTGGGCACGCGACCGGAGCGCTGCATCTTTCGAAAGGCATCATCGAGAGAGACATCGAAGCCAGAGTGCCGGACAAGCAGACCCCGATGGTGCTTTACTGCGGCGGTGGGTTCCGCTCCGCACTGGCAGCGGACAACTTGCAGAAGATGGGTTATCAGAACGCCATTTCGCTCCAAGGCGGATGGCGCGCCTGGCAGCAATCGGGTTTGCCGGTGGAGCGCTGAGGCTTCACCAGCGAAG
>Ga0310810_10000173_pt1 | contig 65478 bp, 69 predicted proteins | sample NCmetagenome_FD_207641 | JGI IMG/M metagenome (GOLD analysis project Ga0310810, IMG submission 207641) | Soil microbial communities from experimental microcosm in Duke University, North Carolina, United States - NC | ecosystem: Engineered > Artificial ecosystem > Soil microcosm > Unclassified ...
AGCGGATGATGGACCCGCCGTTCTCGGTCTTCGGCGAGTTCATGCGCCAGAACGGGCCGAGCAGGTTGGCGGTGGTTTCGGTCTGGCCGTTATTGCCATTGTTGAGCAGACACACGAGCGCCGAGAAGCCGAGCGAGCCCGACATCAGCACCACTTCGTTGTGCGTGTCGTTGGTCAGTTGGCCCATCTTGGCGATGAGCTCGGTGCCTTTGCGGAACTCATCCTCGGTCAGGTGCACCTCGCGCGCGAAGGCGTGCAGGTGCTTGACCAGCGATGCGACGATCTCGCGCGTGCGCGGGTCCTCGATGGTCGCGTAGGACTCGAGCACCTTCGGCGTGACGTCTTCCTGCTTGGCGATGATCATTCCCATGTCCCCGGTCACATCGAGCGCGCGCCGCTAGCGCGCAGCCTGTTCGTGGAAGAACTCATATATCTTTCGCGCCGTCTCCGCATTAATTCCAGGCACGTTGGCGAGGTCTGGCAGCGATGCGCGTTCGATGGCTTTCACAGTGCCGAAATGCCGCAGCAGCGCACGCTTTCGCGTCGGCCCGATGCCCGGAATCTCCTGCAATCCCGCCTCGCGGATGTCCTTCTTGCGGCGCGCCCGATGCGACCCGATGGCGAAGCGGTGCGCCTCGTCACGCAGCCGCTCGACGTAATACAGAAGCGGGTCACGCGGCGGCAGCTTGAATGGGCTCTTGCCCGCCATGAAGAAGGTCTCGCGGCCCGCCTCGCGGTCCATGCCCTTGGCGATCGAGACGAGCGGCACGTCGGTGACGCCGAGCTCGGTGAGCATGTCTGTCGCCGCCTTGAGCTGCCCCTGCCCGCCGTCGATCAGCAGGAGGTCGGGCCAGGGGGATTCATAGGATTGGTCGTCGGCCTCGGGCACTTCTCCGGTGAGCACGGCCGCAGCCGCATCGTCGAGCGACGGCCGCGGGTTCTCGGTGAGCAGCCGCTTGAAGCGCCGCTGCAACACTTCGCGCATCATGCCGTAATCGTCGCCCGGCGTGAGGTCGGCGGAGCGGATGTTGAACTTGCGGTACTGGTTCTTGCGGAAGCCTTCCGGACCGGCGACGACCATCGCGCCCACCGCATTGGTGCCGGCGATGTGGCTGTTGTCATAGACCTCGATCCGCCGCGGCGCGCGGGAGAGCCCGAACGTCTCGGTCATGGCGTTCAAAAGGCGCTGCTGCGATGAGGCATCGGCGAGCTTGCGCGCCAGCGCCTCGCGCGCATTGGCGAGCGCGTGCGCAACGAGCTCCTTGCGCTCGCCGCGTTGCGGCGCCGAAACCTCGACCTTGCGCCCCGCCTTCGTCGTCAGCGCGTCGGCGAGCAATTCGCTCTCCTCGAAGGCGTGCGACACCAGCACCAGCCGCGGCGGCGGCTTGTCGTCGTAGAACTGCGCGATGAAGGCGCCGAGCACCTCGCCCGGCTCCAGCGCGCGGTCGGCCTTCGGGAAATAGGCGCGGTTGCCCCAGTTCTGGCCGGTGCGGAAGAAGAACACCTGCACGCAGGTATAGCCGCCGTCCTGGTGCACGGCGAAGACGTCGGCTTCCTCGACATTGCGCGGGTTGATGCCCTGGTGCGACTGGATCGCCGACAGCGCGGCAAGGCGGTCGCGGAACATTGCCGCGTGCTCGAAGTCGAGCGCGTCGGATGCCTGGTCCATCGCCGAGGCCAGTTCCTGCTGCACCGTGCGGCTATGACCGGAGAGGAATTCGTTGGCCTCGCGCACAAGCTCGGTATAGCCGGCGAAATCGATCTCCCGCGTACAAGGCGCCGCGCAGCGCTTGATCTGGTGCAGCAGACACGGCCGCGTGCGGCTCTCGAAGAACGAGTCCGAGCAGGAGCGCAGCAGGAATGCGCGTTGCAACGCGTTGATCGTGCGGTTGACGGCGCCGGCCGATGCGAACGGGCCGTAGTAATGGCCGGGGCGCGTGCGCGCGCCCCGGTGCTTGAGGATCTGCGGCGCCCAGTGATCCGAGGTGATGAGGATGTAGGGAAACGACTTGTCGTCGCGCAGAAGCACGTTGAAGCGCGGCCGCAGGCGCTTGATCAGGTTCGCCTCGAGCAGCAGCGCCTCGGTCTCGGTCTTGGTGGTGACGAATTCCATCGTCACCGTCGCCGAAATCATGCGGGCGATGCGCGCGTCGTAAGCCGTCGGCCGCGCGTAGTTGAGGACGCGCTTGCGGATGTTCTTGGCCTTGCCGACGTAGAGGACGTCGCCCTTGACGTCGAACATGCGGTAGACGCCGGGGGCCTTTGGCGCGGTCTTGGCAAAGCGCGCGATCGCGGTGCGGCCCGCGGCGAGCGTGCCGGCCGGCCCCTCTTCGGTCTCCAGTTCCGGCAGCGAGACCTCGTCGTCTTCGCGCAAGTCGTCCTCGCGCAGATCCTCGCTCGCCGGGTCGATGTCTTTCTTGCCGTTCATGCGTGTCCCGCGGGACAGATAAGATGCCGGACCGTTCGCCGCGACACCGCGCCCGCCACGCCGCAGCGGCGGCAGGGTGAATCGAACCTCAGTGGACGTGGTAAAGCGATGCCTAACACAACTTGGCCAATAACGAAGCCTTAACAATAACGACTGGTCTCTACTTGGGGATTCAGAACCGTTTAACCTGAACTATTCGATAAATCTTCCACGAAAAGTCGAATTTTCGCCGGTGCTTCGGCCCGATTTCAGCTTCGCGCTGCCGCAGCGGTCGACGAGTGTGGAGGGTGTCATGAAACGCAGTGTTCTCGCGGCCGCCGTTGCGGTCCTGATGGCGGGGGCGGCCAGCGCCGCCGATCTGGGCCGCGGCCCGGCGCCGTACTACGCGCCGGCTCCGGCCGCCGGCTACAACTGGGCCGGCTTCTATGCCGGTCTCAACGCCGGCTACGAATGGGGCAAGGTCAGCGCCACCGCGGGTAATCCGTCGGGCCTCGCTGGCGGCGTCCAGGCTGGCTACAACTGGCAGAACGGCCAGTTCGTGTTCGGCGGTGAAACCGACCTTCAGCTTTCGGGCGCCGATGACACGTTCGCGCCGTGGAAGTTCTCGAACCCCTGGTTCGGTACTCTGCGCGGCCGCATCGGCTACGCCATGAACAACATCCTGTTCTACGGCACCGGCGGTCTCGCCTATGGCGACCTGAAGGGCGAACTCAGCGGCCTCACCGAGACCAAGACCGAGTTTGGTTGGACCCTGGGCGCCGGTATGGAAGTCGGCCTGGCCCCGAACTGGTCCGCCAAGGTCGAGTACCTCTACATGGATCTCGGCAGCCGCAGCTTCTCGATCACCGGCAACGAGAACGGCTTCAGCGCCAGCGTGCTGCGGCTCGGCGTGAACTACCACTTCTAGACCGCCGCTTCGGTATCCAAGTATTCGCCCCGGGCGGCAACGCCCGGGGTTTTTTATTCCATGATGTCGTGAAATTTATTGTTCCGATCTCGCCGCGAATTGAAAGTATCGATGGCGACATGGCCAGATCACATTGCGGCTGAAACGCGGCAAACACTCGACAGAATGATGACTATACTTTTGATAACTTACACGTGCCTGTGTCTTTCTTGCACTAGACGCGATTTCAATTTCGAATAACTTGCGCGCCATCGACATCAGGGGTCCGGGGGCCCCTTCAGGAGGTAGTTGGAATGAAGCGCGTAATTCTGGCGGGCGTGAGCGCCATCGCCGTCGTGACGATGATGAGCGCAGCGAACGCGGCCGATCTGCCGCGCCGGCATGCGGCGATGCCCGTGAAGGCGCCGGAGTACATGGCGGCCTATAACTGGACCGGCGCCTATATCGGTATCAACGGCGGCGGCGCCTGGGGCCGTTCGAACTGGTCCTCGACCGGCACCGACTTCAATACGTCGGGCGGCCTCGTCGGCGGCACCGTCGGCTACAACTGGCAGACCGGCCCGGTCGTGTTCGGCCTCGAGGGCGACCTCGACTGGAGCGGCGTCAAGGGCAGCAGCACCTGCGCCGTCGGCCTCTCGTGCGAGACCAAGAACGACTGGCTCGGCACCGCGCGCGGCCGCATCGGCTACGCCTTCAACCGCGTGATGCCGTACATCACCGGCGGTCTGGCGGTCGGCAACGTCAAGGCGTCGACAGCGCTCGGCAGCACCGACGAGACCCGTGCGGGTTACGCGATCGGCGCCGGCATCGAGGCCAACATCGTCGGCCCGTGGAGCGCCAAGCTCGAGTACCTCTACGCCGATCTCGGCAAGACGAACTGCGCCGCCTGCGTCGCCGGCGGCACCGATGTCAGCTTCCACGAGAACATCGTGCGCGCGGGCATCAACTACCGCTTCTAAGCGCGTCGAACAAAAAGACTGCATGAAGCCCCGGAACTTTGTTCCGGGGCTTTTTGTTGTGCGGAGTTCCTCTGTCACACAGCGAGCGATTCTGTGGCGTCGCCGCAACACCGCGGTCGCATGTGCGGGCTCTCAAGGAACGTCGCCTGTTCTCAGATGTTTGATCGCCATCGGGGGACGGCGCATCCGCAGCCGTCCAGTCACTGGAAGTGAGGTGCGTCATGAAAAAGCTTTTGCTCGCGGGCGCGAGCCTGCTCGCCATGGGTGTCGTGTCGGCGTCGGCGGCCGACCTGCCGGCGCGGATGCCCGCAAAGGCCCCGGCCTATGTTGCGCCGATGGCCTATAGCTGGACCGGCTTCTATCTCGGTCTCAACGGCGGCTACGGCTTCGGCCGCGCTGAATTCAACGGCGGCGCGCCAGGCAGCTTCAACGCCGGCGGCGGCCTGTTCGGCGCCACGGTCGGCTACAATTGGCAGACCGGCCCGCTCGTGTTCGGCCTCGAAGGCGACATCGACTGGAGCGGCCAGCGCGGCAGCGGCACCTGCGGCGGCCTCGCGTGCAGCGCGCGCAACGATTATCTCGCCACGATCCGCGGCCGCCTGGGCTACGCCATGGACCGCTGGATGCCCTACGTCACCGGCGGCGCCGCCATCGGCAACGTCAAGACCAGCATTGCCGGCTTCGGCGACACCAACAACACCAAGGCCGGCTGGACCCTCGGCGGCGGCATCGAAGCCTCGCTCATGGGACCGTGGACGGCGAAGGTCGAGTATCTGCACGTCGATCTCGGCGACGCCGACACCGGCCTGCCCGGCACGTCGACGAAGTTCACGAGCGACATCATCCGCGGCGGCATCAACTACAAATTCTGATCGGCCGCGAGCGTCAAACACGAAAGCCCCGGGGTTCGCCCCGGGGCTTTTTCGTTGACGTCTACGTTGCCGGCGCGGTGGCCGCGAAGGCGGGCACGGCCGCGGCGAAGGCGTCGTGCCAGGCATGAAGACGCGGATGCGTTTGCCGCCACGAGCCGTCGAAACGGAAATCGCGATAGCCGAGCAGGCAGGCCAGCGCGATCTGCCCGACATGCGGCGCGCCCGACAGCGCCGGCGCCTGCGTCTCGAGCGCGGCGAGCGCGCGCGTGACCTTGTCGGCCTGGCGCTCGATCCAGGCGGCGACGCGCAGTTCGGGAGGCCGGTAGCGGCCTTCATAGACGATGAGCACGCTCGCATCGAGCGCGCCGTCGCACAGCGCCTGCAACGTCAGCGCGGCGAAGCGCGCATCGGGGTCGCGCGGCACGATGCGGCCGCCGCCGGCGAGATGATCGAGATAGTCGAGGATGACGCGCGAGTCGAAGAGCGTGCTGCCGTCCTCGCGGGTGAGGGCCGGTATCTTGCCGAGCGGGTTCTGCCTTCGGATCGCGTCGGCAGGGTCGTTGAGATCGGTCTCGCGTTCAGTGATGCGCTCGGCCAGGCCGAGCAGGCGAACCGCGATGCGCACCTTGCGCACGAAGGGCGAGGCGGCCGTGGAGTGCAGGATCATCATCGCAAAAGTCTCCCGTCCGGCGCGACGCCGGCCAAGGGCAAGGCTTAAAAGGAATAGCGCCGCGCGTCGATGCGGCAGCGGGCGCGAGACGAATGCGTTTCCGACGAACCCGCGGCCTTCGCCGCCGCGTCAGCTCACGACGAGATTGACCGCCTTCGGACCCTTGCCCTTCTTGTCGGGCTCGACATCGAAAGCGATGCGCTGCCCTTCGTTGAGGCTCTTGAGGCCGGCCGACTCGACCGCCGTGATATGCACGAATACGTCACGTCCGCCGTCGTCCGGCTTGATGAAGCCGTAACCGCGCTCACCGTTGAAGAACTTGACCACGCCTTGCTGCGCCATCGGGAAACTCCAACCCGAACTGCCACCGGCCCCACGCACGGCGGCGCGACCTGACGCTCAGGTTGGAACAGGCCCTGCGGGCCTTAAGACTCCGCCCATGCCCCCCTGACAGGAGGCGGAACGCCACAGCCACGGTCGGAACTACACACCAAGTGCGGGCCGCTTGAAAGGAAAATTGCGGTGCTCCTGTGTTGCCTAGGGCTCGCCGGCCAGCCAGTCCAGCGTGTGGCGGCCCTGCCCTTCGCGCCCCAGCACGTCGGCCAGCACCGGGAGGAGCAGCCTGAGTTCGGCCTCCAGCGTCCAGGGCGGGTTGACGACGATCAAGCCCGAGCCATTGAGCCGGGTCGGATCGGCAAGGCTCGAGACGATCAATTCGGCACGCAGGATCTTGGGAATGCCGAGGCGGCGCAGGCGCTTGGCCAGCGCATCCGGGTCCGTGCGGCCCTTGATCGGGTACCACAGCAGGTATTGGCCGCTGGCCCATTTGCGGTGCGCCGCCGCCAGGCCCTGCGCGAGGCGCGGGAAGTCGTCGTCCCGCTCGAAGGGCGGATCGGTGAGAACCAGCCCGCGCCGCTCTGGCGGAGGCACATAGGCCGAAAGGGCGGTCCAACCGTCGATCGCGAGGGTCTTAACCCGCGGATCGCGCTGCATGGCGCGGGCGAGCGCGGCTTGCGCGGTCGGCTCCAATTCGCAGGCGATCAGCCGGTCCTGCGGCCGGAGAAACGCGCGCACCAAAGCCGGCGAGCCCGGATAGGTTTTCAGCGCTCCGGCGCCGTTGCACGCGGCGACGGCGTCGAGATAGGGCGCGAGCAGCGCGGCCGCCTTGTCGCGCAAAATCGCCGCGGCGAGCTGCGCAATGCCTTCGCGCCATTCGCCGCCGCGCGTCGCCTCCGGCGAAGCCAGGTCATAGACGCCGGCGCCGGCGTGCGTGTCGATGACGCGGAAAGCCGCCGGCTTCTGCCGCAGATAATCGAGCAGGCGGCAGAGCACCGCGTGCTTGAACACGTCAGCGAAGCTGCCGGCATGAAAGGCGTGGCGATAGTTCAACGGCGGCGGCCTGTCAGCGAAGGGGTGACCAACCGCGCTTATGCCATAGCGCGCCTAATGCGGCACCCCGCGCAGGCCGAAATGCGTTCGCGGCTCCACCACCTTGCGCGGCGGCGGCATGGGCCGGCGGCGCGCGCGCGGCTTATACGCGACCGGTGTCGCGATCGGCGCGGGCGGTGCCTCGGCGGGCGCGGCCGGACGTGCGAGACGCCGTCCTCGCGCGCGTCGAACGGCACGCGTAAGAAACATCAGCACCGCGGCGGCCGCGCACAACGCGCCGGCGAAGTGCAGGCCGATGCCGAACTGTAGCGGATGCGGCAGGGTGCAGACGATAGCGAACGTTCCGCCCCCGCCCTTGCAAAGCAGCGAAGCGCCAAACAGATCGCCGGCTGCAGGCGTGCTCACCGGCCACAGCGCGATGTAGCCGAGACCGACGAACTGCACGGCAAAGCCGAGATGGTCCTTGAAACGATTCAATGGCCCGCGCTCCATCGCGCACGATCGCGAGGCCGAAGATTGCGGGATGCGCTTACGAAAATCTTGCGCGAATTGTCGACAAATCGGGGTTGTCCGCGTCAGCCGATTGCAATGCTGAGCGGGCGCTTAACGTGATCGCCGAGACTAGGGCCGAAGCGGACGCGTATGTGACGCTCTTGCGTCAGCCGCCGCGCACGGCCGGCATCGTCATCCGCTCGAGCTTGCAGGCGCGTTGCGTCACCTCGGGGCAAGCACGGAACGCAAAGCTCCTGGTCAGGCATATGCGCACTTCGCTGAGCCGCTTCTTGTCGCACATGACCGCGACGTCGTCGCGCGACAGTTCCGGATTGGCCTTCACGAAGGCGTCTGCGACGTCCGCCGCGGTCACCATCTTCGGCTGCTCCAGAGTCAGATAGGCGTCGGGGACTTTGACGACCGCGCGCGCCTTGCGCATCGTCTCAAAATAGGCGTGCGGCGTCAGACCCGAACATGTGCCGTGCCGGTCCCATTCGTGGAAGACCAGCCGCGGGCTCGGCATCAGGTCGAGCACGCTGCCTACAATGCCGCGATCGAGGCGCGGCGCCGGCACCTGGCAGAATGAGGGAAAGCCGCGCTCGTATTGCGGCCACAGCCCGTGAACGACGAACGCGAAGGGCCGGGCGCCGCATTGCTGCTGGTCGGGAGCGCGGTTCGGCGCGCGCTCCGCCGAGGCTTCGCAATAGGTCGGCGACCAGGACAGCGAGAGCACGTAGTAGTCAAACTTGCCGGGCTCGTTCTGGCGGCGGTCCTGCGCGGCCGCCGGCTCTGTCACGGCGATGCTGACAGCCATGATGAAGCCAAGGGCCCGGATCAACGGGAGAAGCGGCCAGTGGCGCATCGAAGCCTCCCAACGCGAACTGAAGCGAACAAATCGGGAATTGACCGGGATCAACGGTTCCCGCCCCACGGTACCGACAAATTCGGAACAATACAAGAACAAATTGAAACGAAGGCAGACCGCAAAGCCATTGACTGTGCGTGGAACAAATGAGTAAGTGACTTGTTATGTGCTATGTGATATCTATACGCTTAGTAGGTAACCAAACAGAGAGGGGGCTCAATCATGGCGCGGAATATCTCGCCGAAGGACAACCTCACGCGCGGCGAGCGGCTTCAGATCATGCTGTCGCCCGACGAGCTGAGCGCCGTCGACGATTATCGCTTCAGGCAGCGTATGCCGAGCCGAGCCGCCGCGGTACGCGAGCTGTTTCGCCTTGGCCTCGCTAGCGCGGGCATAGCCCCAGCGGCCGCCGGCAGGAAGTCGTCTGATTTCGGCGTTCTTGGCCAAACCGGCGGCGAACCCGGAGCACCGATGCCTTCGTCGCTTTCTAAGTCGAATGAGTGATTTGCTCTTAGACTAACCCGGACTCGCTATAGCGTCGGGGAGCGCGCACAGTTCTGACGGGTGGACCTCAGGGAGGAACCACATGCCAGACACTCTCAATGCAGCGGAAATGCGCAGGCTTGCGATGCAGTGCGCCGCGCGCGCGGAAGAAAGCAACGTCAGCGAGGAAGAACGCGCGCGGCTGATGCGCATGCGCGAGGGCTTGCTCGAAGTCGCTGCCGCCGCCGATTGGCTCGCCGGAAGGCGCGGCCCGATCGCCGCCTAGGACGCTGCGCGGACGAACGTTCGCGCCACCGCGGGCCTTACGGGCCCGCCATCTTGCAGCGCGGGTTGTATGCCCAGTTGAGGTCGTAGCCGGTGACGCACCATTCGACGCCCCAGTCGAAGCCGGCAAATCCGCTGTCCTCGCCGATCGAGTATCTCACGACGTGCTTGCGGTACGGCGCCTGCGGGTATCGCGCGTCGTTGACGAGCGCGACCGCGGTGCAGAAGCGGCGCGGCGTCGCGCCGAGCGCCCACGGATTGTAGGCGACCTCACGCACGCGCTCGTAGCCGACGATCGCCACCTGATTGGCCCAGAAATGCGCCTGCGTCTCGGAGAATTGTGACGAGATGCGGTCGAGGGCGGCGTCGCAAGCGGGCAGATCGCCGTCGTAATTCGGACCGGAGAGATAGAAATTCTTCTCCAGCGGGCTTGCCGCCTGCGCCGGAGCCAGCGCGGCGAGCGCGAACAGGGCGGCGGAGGCGACCGATTGCAGACGACGCGACGCACACGACATGGCGGTACTCCCTCGCAACGAGGCGGAGTTTATCACAGCTTTTCCGGCCTGAAGCGATTCGATTCACAGATTTGCGGATTTCAAGACTCGTGACTCCTTGCCGCCGGCGGCATTCTCCCGTCCGCGAATCGGGATACCGGCGGAGGCGAGTCGCTTGCGGCCCGCCGCCGGACAAAGTCCCGAAGCAGGAGGTGTCTGGCCCGCTTTCGGCGACCGAGTAACGCCGAAGCTTCGCCGGGAGAGTCCCGTTGGCGTCCGCTTGCGTCTGCGTTCGCGCGGCCTCGTTCAGGCCCTGCGCATGGCAACGAGGCTGCCGGCCGCCACGGCTGGCAGCCTCTTACCGCCAATCCCCAAGGACACACTGCACCAGAGCGAGCGCCGCCACCGCGGCGGTATCGGCACGCAGAATGCGCGGGCCGAGCGACAGGCGCACGAGGTTGCCGTGCGCGAGCAGCATCGCCCGCTCCTCTTCGGAGAAGCCGCCTTCCGGGCCGATCACCAGCGCGACGCCGTCGTGCGTCGGCGCGGCATTAAGCGCCGCAACCGGATCGGCGACGTCCGCGTCCTCGTCGCAGAATACGACCAGCCGCTCCGGCGCCAGCGATGCGATCGTGCGCTCGAAGGCGAGCGGCTCGCCGACCTCGGCGAGCGCGAGGACGCCGCACTGCTGCGCCGCCTCGATGACGTTCGCGCGCATGCGCTCGGTATTGACGCGGGCGACCTGCGTGTGCCGCGTCAGCACCGGCTGGATGCGCGCGGCGCCCATCTCGACCGCCTTCTGCACTACGTAGTCGAGCCTGGCGTGCTTGAGCGGCGCGAACATGAGATCGATCCGTCCGGGTGCCGGCTGCGCCCTCGCCTGATCGCCGACCGTGAGCGTGCCGCCGCGCTTGCCCACCGACGTGACCTCGGCCCGCCATTCGCCGTCGCGGCCGTTGAACAAAAGCACGGGGTCGCCGGCCGCCAGGCGCAGCACGTTGAAGAGATAATTGGCGCGGTCGCGGTCGAGCGCCACTTCCGCCCCGGCGGCAAGCCGCTCGTCGACGTGAAGGCGCGGCGTGCGGAAATCGTAGTGCGACATCGGGTCCGGGGTTGTTAGGAAAACGCTGATCAAAGGCGGTTTAGCGCCTTGCGGCCGCCGGGGCGAGAGCCGGACGCGGCCGCTCTGCCGCCTTCCCGACGCATTCAACGGGTTGTTATACCGCGGTAACATCGGTCGCATGCGGCCGAGGCGCCTGTATAATGGCGGCCGAGAGGGATCGAGAGGATCGATGGTCATGACACTGCGCCGGGGCCTCGTACTGGCCGTGGGCCTGCTGCCGCTGGCGGCTGGGTCTGCTTTCGCGCAATTCCCACCGGCGCCGGGACAGCAGCCGCAGCAGCCACCCTGCATGGCCGATTTCACCAAGCTGCGGAACGACACCGAGAACAAAGCCCGGATGATCCAGGAAGCGGCGAAGCGCAAGGTCCAGCCGAAGGAAGCCTGCCACCTGTTCACGGTCTTCCACGCAGCGCAGGCCAAGATGTACAAATACGCCACCGACAACGCGACCTGGTGCGGAATCCCGCCGCAGGTGATCGAGCAGATCAAGACCGGCATGAGCCAGGCGGCGCAGGTCCGCACCAAGGTGTGCCGGGTGGCGGAAGCGCCACCGCGCCAGGCAGGTCCCTCGCTGAGCGACGCGCTCAGCGCGCCGGTCGTGAACTCCGACAACATCAAGACGGGACGCGGCACCTACGACACGCTGACCGGCACCCCGATCGGCAAATGACCGACAGCGCCGGACGCGTCGCCGATGCGACCGGAAACTGGGTCGACGGTCTCGCCCCCGCCTTCACCCGCCCCTATCTGCGCCTCGCACGGCTCGATCGTCCGATCGGCTCCTGGCTTCTGCTGATGCCGTGTTGGTGGTCGTCCGCGCTTGCCGGGATGCGCGCCGGCGAGTTGCCGCGTCTGTCGCACATCGTCCTGTTCTTCATCGGCGCCTTCGCCATGCGCGGCGCCGGCTGCACCTGGAACGATCTCGTCGACCGCGATCTCGACGCCAAGGTCGAACGCACGCGCTCGCGCCCGATCCCGTCCGGCCAGGTCAGCCCCCGCAACGCCGCACTGTTTCTGATCGCCCAGGCGCTGATCGGCCTTGCCGTGCTGTTTCAATTCAACCGTTTCACGGTTCTCTGCGGCTTCGCCTCGCTCGGCGTCGTCGCGATCTACCCATTCATGAAGCGCGTCACGTATTGGCCGCAGATCGTGCTCGGCCTCGCATTTTCATGGGGCGCGTTGATGGGATGGCCGGCGGCGTTCGGCCGGCTCGATGCACCGGCCTTCGTCCTCTACCTCGGTTCGATCTGCTGGGTGATCGCCTATGATACGATCTACGCGCACCAGGACCGCGAGGACGACATGATGATCGGCATCAAGTCGACCGCACTCCTGTTCCGCGAGCGCACGCGGCCGATGCTTGCGGTGTTTTACACCGGCGCGGTACTGCTGATCGGGCTGGCCGGATGGATGGCGGGCGGAAGATGGGTGTTCCTGGCGGGCCTCGCCGCCTTCGCCGCGCATCTTGCCTGGCAGGTGCGCCGCATCGACATTGACGATCCGGCGCACTGCCTCGTTCTGTTCAAGTCGAATCGCGACGCAGGCCTGATCCTGTTCGGCGCGATGCTGCTCGACGCCGCGTTCTAGTGGCTCGCGGCAGGCCCCGGATCGGGGCGCGCGCTCCCGCTCATGCTCGATTTGCCGAACATCGACCAGCCCGAGAAATTGAACAGGCTCTTCTTTGCCGACGAAGCCTTGACCGGCTCCGACTTCGGCGCGTCCGACGCCTCCTCGTCCTCTTCGTCGAGGCCGTCGGCGCCAGCGAGCACGTCGCCGATCGTGTTGTATTTCGGGATCGAGCCGGTGGTGGCCGGCGTGCCCTTGGCCGCGTAATGCGCACGTGCTTTCGCCGCCGCGACCTCGCCGGGGATCGCGTTCGGCCGGCACGGCGTGCGGCCGCTGGCGCGGCGCATCAGGTCGACATGGATGTGATTGTAGTGCGCGGCGTTGTAGCCGGGCGCCAGCACGGTGGTGAACATCTGGCAGGCCGAAAGCTGCACGTCGTGCAGGAAGCCCTGCTCCTCCGGCGCGCCGTGCCAGCCGTGCTGCACGGAAACGGTGCGCCCGTCCGCGAGCGTGAAGGCGGCGATGTCGAGCGCGTTGCCGAACGCGTGCTCGGAGATGTGCACGCTGCTGTTGCCGACCATGTCGCGGCACGAATAGGCCGAGATCTGCTTCATCGTCACGACCGGCTGCCCGAACCAGCGCAGCGCCGCGGGTTGCACGCCTTCGCTGACCCAGCGGTCGAGCGCCGAGACGATCGGACAGGCGAGCGTCGCGGGCGGCGTCAGCGCGGCCTGCGTCACGGCGGCGGCGGGCGCGCGCTGCGGCCCGAGCGCGGGCGGCGCCTGCGGCGGCTGGTAGGCGGGGCGCATCGGCGGCTGCGACTGCGGCCGTGAAATGGCCGGGGCGCGCGGATCGCCCGGCAGGACCGCGTCGTCGGGAACGTCATCGGCCTCATCGGCATCCGGCGGCCGGATCGACATCGGTCCGCCGGCCGAAGGCGGTGGCTCGTAAGCGGGCTGCTGCGGATAGGCCTGGCGGGGCTGGTAGCTCGGCTGTTGCGGATAGGCCGGCGGCTGCTCCGGATAGGAAGGCTCTTGCGCCGCGGTGCCCTGATCGACGCCCTGCGGACCGACCTGCCACTGCATGCGCCCGCCCGACGCGGGCGCCGAAACCGGCTGCGGGGGCGGTGGCGGCTGGTAAGACGGTTGGCCCGCCGGCCAGCGCGGCATGCTGCCTTGCGATCCATTCGGGATGCCGGCCGGCGGCCGCAGGTCGTCGCCATAGGCCATGGGCACGCCACTGCCCTCGCCCAGCGCCGACACTTTCAACGGGAAATCCGCGCCGCAGACGCCGGGGCCTTCGATCGGCTGGATCTGCACGACCCCGCCGCCGATCTTCACGCCGCCCGACTTCAAGCAGGACACCTCGGCCTCGTGCCGCCAGGAGGCGCGCTCGCCATATTGCCACATGCTGCGCCCGCACCCGGCGAGTGCGATGAGCAAGGTCAGACCGCCGAGGGACAGACGCACGCCACGCTTCATTCGCACAAATTGCGAGCGTGGCCTTTAACGACCTGTCAACGACGCCTGTCAGCGATCCGGTGAGGTTAAGAAACGGTTGACCGCCCCCGCCGCTGCTCGACGGAGGCGGTCAATATCATGCTCCGATCACTCGGCCGCCTTGATGCCGAGCGTCTTGCCGATCTCGGCGACGGTGTCGCGTTGCTCCTTCAGGTCCTTGGCGAAGTCCGCCCCGGTGCCTGGATTGACCACCTGGCCGGTCGCGACCAGCTTGGCGTTGATCCCCGGATCGGACACGTATTCCTTGATGTCGGCCGCGATGCGGTCGATGGCCGCCTTCGGCATACCCTTCGGCCCGAGCAGACCTACCAGCCCGTCGAACTCGAGCGAGGGATAGCCCGCCTCGCGCGCGGTCGGGATGTCGTCGAGCGACTTGGCGTGCTCGCGGTTGGTCAGCGCGATGACCTTCACCTTACCCGCCTGCACGCGCGGCCGCATGATCGCATAGGCGCCGACATAGGCCTGGATGCGGCCGTCGGCGAGATCGTTGATCGCGTCCACCGTGTTGCGATACGGCACCTTGGCGACATCGAGCTTCTGAGTCTTCAGGAACGCGGCGAACAGCAGGTCGTTGGCGCCGGTCACCGAAGCGTAGTTCAGCTTGCCCGGCTCGGCCTTCGCCTTTGCCGCGAATTCCTTCACCGACGAGACGCCGAGGCCTGTCGGCACGCCGAAAGCGATGAGCGTATTGGTCACGCGCGCGATCGGAACGAGGTCGTCGGACTTGTAGGGGAGCTTGTCGTGCAGGAGCGGATGCGCGGTGAAGGTCGAGGCCGGCGCGAACAAGAGCACGTGATCGTCGTGCGCATTGACGACGGCCATGATCGCCAGCATGGCGTCGCCGCCGGGCTTGTTCTCGACCACGACCGGCTGGCCCCACTTCTGCGACAGCTTGTCGGCAAGGAGACGCGCGGTGATGTCGACGCCGGAGCCGGCGCCGAGCGGGACGATGAAGCGCACCGGGCGCAACGGCCAGGCGGGCTGTTGCGCCTGTGCCGGCAGCAGGCCGGCGAACGTGGCGGCGATGAGGGCGAAACTCAGCAACAGGCGACGCAACGTGATCATGGGCTCCCCGTCTTTTTCTGGTTCTCGTTGGTGCGATCTTGAACGAGCGGACACATAGCGGGCGGGGCTCGTCGGGGCAATTGCCTTGGCAGCGCCGGCCCAAGCCATGCGGATTTGGTAGGGGTGCCGCGCAGGGTACCGCCGGCCGCCCATCGCGATCGTCATTCGCACGTCATGGCGGTGATGTTTGCTGGCGGGCGTGGATAGGTGCGCCGCAACATCGCATGCGGGTTGCTCGTTCCGCGCGGACGATCAAGCTCTTAGGCTCCGCATGTCGCCGTCGCATGGCTGAAACTGACAAATATGAGTTCTCGGAGCCGCGCCGCCCTTCGGCGCATTCGACTTTCGTGGTAGCGTTTCCTCACACCGACCAAGGGAGGCCTGCTGTGACCTTGACCTTGAAGTGGGACGTCATAGCCGTGTGCGCGGTGTTCGTGTTCGTCGGCGCGGTGCTTCTCGGCGCCTTCTGATTTTCAATTGCGCGACGTAGCGCCGGAGAACGCAAGTTCTCCGGTGCTTTGACATTTACGCCGCGGCGATGCTGGGCGCCTGGCGCGGGTCGTAGTTGAGGATCGGCGCGAGCCAGCGCTCGGCGTCGGCGACGCTCCAGCCTTTGCGGCGAGCATAGTCCTCGATCTGGTCGCGCTCGATCTTGCCGACGCCGAAATAGGCCGCCTGCGGATGGCTGAAATAGAGCCCGCACACCGCCGCGCCGGGCCACATGGCGAAGCTCTCGGTCAGTTCGACGCCGATGCGCTCCGACTTGAGCAGGTTGAACAACGTGCCCTTCTCGGTGTGGTCGGGCTGCGCCGGATAGCCCGGCGCCGGACGGATACCACGATACTTCTCGAGGATGAGTTCGTCGTTCGCCAGCGTCTCGTCGGCGCCGTAGCCCCAGAACTCCTTGCGCACGCGCTGGTGCAGCCGCTCGGCGAACGCCTCGGCGAGACGGTCGGCCAGCGCTTTCACCATGATCGCCGAATAATCGTCATTGGCGCGCTTGAAGCGGTCGGCGATCTCGTCCTCGCCGATGCCGGCGGTGACGGTGAAGCCGCCGATATAATCGGCAAGGCCGCTCGTCTTCGGCGCGACGAAGTCTGCGAGTGCCGAGTTGAACCGTCCCTCGCGCTTGGCGAGCTGCTGGCGCAATGTGTACAGCGTCGCGACCGGCGTGGTCCGCGCCTCGTCGGCATAGACGAGAATGTCGTCGCCCTGCGCATTGACCGGATAGAAGCCGACCACGGCGCTCGCCTTGAACCAGTTCTCGGCGACGATCTTGTCGAGCATCGCCCGCGCATCCTCGAACAGCGCGCGCGCCGCCTCGCCGACTTTCTGATCGTTGAGGATCGCCGGATAGCGCCCGCCGAGCTCCCAGGTCGAGAAGAACGGCGTCCAGTCGATGTAATCGACCAATTCCGCGATCGGATAGTCGGCGAGCACGCGCGTGCCGAGGAAGGACGGCTTCGGCGGCTGATATGTTCCGGACCAGTCGAGCTTGACGGCATTGGCGCGCGCGGCGGCGAGCGGCAACCGCTGTTTCTCCTCCTGCGCGCGCGCATGCTGCTGCGCGATACGCAGATAGTCGTTGCGCAGCTCGGAAACGTAGGTCGCCTTGTTCTGCGACATCAGCGACTGCGCAACGCCCACGGCGCGGCTCGCATCGTTGACGTGAATGGTCTGGCCGCGGCGGTAGTTCGGGTTGATCTTCACGGCGGTGTGCACGCGACTCGTCGTCGCGCCGCCGATCATCAGCGGCACCTCGAACCCCTGCCGCTCCATCTCGGCAGCGACGTGGCACATCTCGTCCAGTGACGGCGTGATCAGGCCGGAGAGGCCGATCATGTCGGCCTTCTCGGCCTTGGCCGTCTCGAGGATCTTCGCCGCCGGCACCATGACGCCGAGATCGATGACCTCGTAATTGTTGCACTGGAGAACGACGCCGACGATGTTCTTGCCGATGTCGTGCACGTCGCCCTTGACCGTCGCCATGACGATCTTGCCGTTCGACGAGGAGTGGCCGCGATTGTCCTTCTCCTGCTCCATGTAGGGCATGAGATAGGCGACCGCCTGCTTCATCACGCGCGCCGACTTGACCACCTGCGGCAGGAACATCTTGCCCGAGCCGAACAGGTCGCCGACGACGTTCATGCCGTCCATCAGCGGGCCCTCGATTACGTCGAGCGGGCGCGCCGCCTTCAGCCGAGCCTCCTCGGTGTCGGCCTCGATGAAGTCGGTGATGCCGAGCACCAGCGCATGCGTCAGCCGCTCGCCGACCGGCTTCTCGCGCCAGGCGAGATCGGCCGCGTGTTTCTCTTCGGTGCCCTTGCCGTGGAATTTCTTGGCAATGTCGAGCAGCCGCTCGGCGGCATCGGCACGGCGATTGAGCACGACGTCCTCGCAGGCCTCGCGCAACTCCGGATCGAGGTCGTCATAGACCGCCATCTGCCCGGCATTGACGATGCCCATGTCCATGCCGGCATGAATCGCGTGATAGAGGAACACCGAGTGCATGGCCTGGCGCACCGGCTCGTTGCCGCGGAACGAGAAGGACAGGTTCGACACGCCGCCGGACACGTGCACGTAAGGCAGATTGGCGCGCAGCCACCGCGCCGCCTCGATGAAGTCGACGCCGTAATTGTTGTGCTCCTCCATGCCGGTGGCGATGGCGAAGATGTTCGGGTCGAAGATGATGTCCTCGGGCGGGAAGCCGACCTTCTGCGTCAGGATGTCGTAGGCGCGCTTCGAGATGTCGCACTTGCGCGCGAGCGTGTCGGCCTGGCCCTTCTCGTCGAAAGCCATGACGACGACCGCAGCGCCGTGGCGGCGCACGATCTTCGCGTGTTCGATGAACGCGTCCTCGCCTTCCTTGAGCGAGATCGAATTGACCACAGCCTTCCCCTGAATGCACTTGAGGCCGGCCTCAATCACCGAGAACTTCGATGAATCGACCATCACCGGCACGCGGGCAATATCCGGCTCGGCGGCGATGAGGTTGAGGAACGTCACCATCGCCTTCTCGGAATCGAGAAGCCCCTCGTCCATATTGACGTCGATCACCTGTGCGCCGTTCTCGACCTGGTCGCGGGCGATCGTGAGCGCCGCAGTGTAGTCGCCGGCGGTGACGAGTTTGCGGAATTTGGCCGAGCCGGTGACGTTTGTGCGCTCGCCGACATTGACGAAGGGAATTTCCGGCGTCAGCGCAAAGCTTTCCAGGCCCGACAGGCGTAACTGCTTCGGCACGTCGGGAATGGCGCGCGGCGTCTTGCCGGCGACAGCCTTGGCGATCGCCGAAATGTGCTCCGGCGTCGTGCCGCAGCAGCCGCCGACGACGTTGACGAGGCCGGCATCGGCGAACTCGCCGAGCAGTTCCGCCATGAATTCCGGGCTCTCGTCGTAATAGCCGAACTCGTTCGGCAGGCCGGCGTTCGGGTAGGCGCAGACGAAGGTGTCGGCGACACGGCCGATCTCGGCGACGTGGGCGCGCATCTCCTTGGCGCCGAGCGCGCAGTTCAAGCCGATCGTGACCGGATTGGCGTGCTTCACCGCGTTCCAGAACGCCGCCGGCGTCTGCCCGGACAGCAGGCGGCCGGACATGTCGGTGATGGTGCCGGAGATCATCACCGGCACGTCGATGCCGCGCTCGTCGCAGATCTCGGCGATGGCGTAGATCGCTGCCTTGGCGTTGAGCGTGTCGAAGATGGTCTCGATCAGCAGCAGGTCGGCGCCGCCGTCGAGCAGACCGCGCACCTGCTCGGTATAGGCCGCGCGCAGCTGGTCGAAGATGATGGCGCGGTAGCCGGGATTGGACACGTCCGGCGAGATCGAGGCGGTGCGGTTGGTCGGTCCGAGCGCGCCGGCGACGAAGCGGCGCTTGCCGTCTTCCTTCTCGGCTTCGACCGCTGCCTTGCGCGCGAGCTGGGCGCCGGCATGGTTGAGCTCGTAGGCGATGTCTTCCATGCCGTAGTCGGCCTGGGCGATGGTGGTCGACGAGAACGTGTTGGTCGAGACGATGTCGGCACCGGCGCGAAAGTACGCGAGATGGATGTCGCGGATGGCGTGCGGCCGGCTGAGATTGAGCAGGTCGTTGTTGCCGCGCACCTCGCGGTTCCACGCGTCGAAGCGCGCGCCGCGATAGCCATCCTCGTCGAGCTTGAGCGCCTGGATCATCGTGCCCATGGCGCCGTCGAGCACCAGGATGCGCTTCTTCAGCGCGTCAGTGAAGGCGGAGCGAGTATCGAACTTCGACGTCACAACGAGAACTCCAGATTAAGCGGCGTGCGCCACGGCGGGCCGCAGGCCCAGCAGATGGCAGATCGCGTAGACGAGGTCGGCGCGATTCATGGTGTAGAAGTGGAACGAGGTGATGCCGCGATCGAGAAGGTCGATGACCTGCTCGGCTGCGACCGCCGCGGCGATCAGCTTGCGCGTCGCCGGATCGCCGTCGAGGCCGGCGAAGCGCTCCGCGATCCAGGCCGGCACCGTCGCGCCGGCGCGCGTCGCGAAATTCTTCGCCGCCTTGAAGTTCTGCACCGGCAGGATCCCCGGCACGATCGGGATATCGATGCCGCGGGCGCGGACGCGATCGAGATAGCGGAAATAGAGATCGTTCTCGAAGAAGAACTGCGTGATAGCGCGGCTCGCGCCGGCGTCGACTTTCGCCTTCAGCATATCGATGTCGGCTTCGAGCGTCGGCGAATCCGGATGTCGCTCCGGATAGGCGGAAACCGACACCTCGAAATCCGGCGAGATCGCCTTGATGCCGGCGACGAGCGCCGCGGCGTTCTCGTAGCCGCCCGGATGCGGCGCGTATTTCTCGCCGGCACCCGCGACGGGATCGCCGCGCAGCGCCACGATGTGGCGGACGCCCGCGGCATGGTAGTCGCGCACGATCGCGTCGATCTCGTCGCGCGTGGCAGCGACACAGGTTAGGTGCGCGGCCGGCGTCATCGCCGTCTCGTTGAGGATGCGCTTGACGGTCGCGTGCGTGCGCTCGCGGGTGGAGCCGCCGGCGCCGTAGGTGACCGAGACGAAGGACGGCGCGAGCGGCGCGAGGCGTTCGACCGACTCCCACAGCACCTTCTCCATCGCCTCGTCCTTCGGCGGGAAGAACTCGAACGACGTCGCGATACGGTTATGCCCGGCAGGCATGAACCGGGACAGGCGCGGAACGGCATTCATCACGCAACTTCCTTACGCTTCGGCGCGGCCTGAAGTGCACGCACATCGCGCGCGAGCCACAGCGACACCGCGATCTTGACGTCGCTGCCCGCCTCCGGGCTGAGCGATTTGTGCATCACCGGCTCGAGACCGGAGGCCGCGATCCACTGCGTCACCGTCTCCGGCGCGAAGCCGAGGCGGCGATGCGCAAACTGCTCGCGCAGGAATTCCTGCTCGTGCGGCGCGAAATCGACGACGAGAAGCCGCCCGCCCGGCCGAAGCACGCGCGAAGCTTCCTTGATGGCGCGCGCACCGTCGTCGAGGAAGTGCAGCACCTGGTGCAGGATGACGACATCGAAGGAGTCCGCCGCGATCGGCAGGTCGTAGAGATCGCCCTGGCGCACGCTGCAATGCTTCAAGCCGGCACGCTCCAGCCGGTCGCGCGCGAGCAGCAGCATGTCGAGCGACAGGTCGAGGCCGAGGCCGCGCTCGATCTCCGGCCCGAACAGTTCGAGCATGCGGCCGGTGCCGGTGCCGAGATCCAAGAGCGAGCGGAACGGCTTGTCGGCGAGCGCGGTGCGGATTGCGGCCTCGACCGCCTCGTCGGCGACGTGGAGATTGCGGATGCGGTCCCACTCGACCGCATGCTCGCGGAAATAGGCCTGCGCCGCGGCGGCCCGTGCCGCCCGAACGTCGGCGAGCCGCTCGCGGTCGCGGGCGATCACCGGATCGGCGTGGTTGAGGCGATCAAGCAGGGCATGAGCGACGTCGGCGACACCACCGTGCTCGGCCAAACGGAAAAAGGCCCAGGTGCCTTCGCGGAAACGCTCCACGAGTCCCGCCTCGACGAGGAGCTTGAGGTGCCGGGAGATGCGCGGCTGCGACTGGCGCAGGATGTCGGTCAGGTCGGAAACGGTCAGCTCGGCCTCGGCCAGCAGGGCGAGGACGCGCAGGCGCGTCTCCTCGCCCGCAGCCTTGAGCGCCACGTTCAGGGCCTCGAAACCGAGCCTCGTGCTGTTGTCGTTCGGCATGCGCGGTCCTCATGGCGCGGGACGGCGCATGGGCCAGTTCCCACCATATAAGGATATCTTTATACCTTGAAATGGAGCCGCGCAAGACCCGGCGAGCCACCCGCCCCGATCCTTGATCCCCGTCAGGGCGCTCCATCGCCGGTTCGCCCCCTGTATTGCTAGTGTTCTCAACCGACAGCGCGAATGAGAAGCGATAAGGAACCCGCCATGAACGGCCCAACAGAGAGGACCGCGGATTTCGGCATCCGCCCCGGCGAGATAATGGTCGACCTGCCGGCCGCACCCGATGCTGGCGTCTATTTCATTGGGCGCGTCCGCACCCCATGGACGCAGCGCAAGGACTGCCCGAAGAACGGCCGCGAGAGCACTGCGGTCTGCACCGTCGAGCTCGACCCCCACTTCGCGCCGGGGCTCAAGGACGTGGAGACCTGCTCGCACCTCGTGCTGCTCTACTGGATGGACAAGGCGCCGCGGAATTTGTTGGTGCAGACGCCGAGCCATTACGGCACGCAGCGCGGCACCTTTGCGCTGCGCTCGCCGGCACGGCCCAACCCGATCGCGCTGAGCGTGGTGCGGCTCCTCGGCATCGACGGCAACCGCCTGTCCGTCACCGGGCTCGACTGCCTCGACGGCACGCCGCTCCTCGACATCAAGCCCTATTTCGCCTCGACCGACAGCGCGCCGGAGGCGAGCGTCGGGTGGCACAAGAAGTAATAAGACGACGACGGGGGAGCCTCTCCTCACGGTCATTGCCGGGCTTGACCCGGCAATCCATGATGCGTTCCCGCAATGGGAGCCTATTGGGTCTATATCCTGACCAACAAACCCCGCGCGACGCTATACGTCGGCTTTACGAACGATTTGATCCGCCGCACTTATGAACATCGCGAGGGGCTGGTGAAAGGTTTCACCCAGCGCTACAGCCTTAAGATGCTCGTTCATTTCGAGCGATACGACGCGCCGAGCGCGGCGATCCAGCGCGAGAAGAACATCAAGCATTGGCCAAGGCTCTGGAAACTGCAGCTCGTGGAATCCGGCAACCCGCAATGGCGGGATCTTTACAACGACATCACTCGCTGAGCGGCCTCATGGATTGCCGGGTCAAGCCCGGCAATGACGGGGACCTCAATACCTCTTTCCAGTGCCCCAAAAAGCCCCGCAAAACGCAGCAAATCCCCAATGGTTCCGGGCGGTTTCGCGCATTTGAGGGTTTCGTGACCAGGAACATTGAACCCTTTTGGCCATTGCCTCGACGAACAATCGTCACGGTTCGTCGAGGGGTCCCATGCCAAACAAGCTCTTCACCACCGCTTCGCTCGCGGCGCTGATCGCGGCCGCCGCATTCTCCACGCCCGCTTCGGCGCAGTCCCTGTTCGCCTTCCTCGCGCCGCATGCGCAGGTCGAGGCCGCGCCCGCTCCGCAGGCGATCGCTCCGGCGCCCGCCGCCGAGGACGACGCCGAGATGGACGCGGCGATGGACCCGCGTCTCCAGCGCCAGGTCGTCGCCTATCCGACCCGCGAGGCGCCCGGCACCATCATCGTCGATACGCCGCACACCTTCCTCTATCTCGTGCTCGGCGACGGCAAGGCCATGCGCTACGGCATCGGCGTCGGTCGCGAAGGCTTCACCTGGTCGGGCGTGCATCCGATCGCGCGCAAGGCCGAGTGGCCTGATTGGTATCCGCCGGCGGAGATGATCAAGCGCCAGCCCTACCTGCCGCGCATGGTGGCCGGTGGCCCGGGCAATCCGCTCGGCGCGCGCGCCATGTATATCGCCGGAACGGACTACCGCATCCACGGCACCAACGATCCGTCGTCCATCGGCAAGTTCATGTCGAGCGGCTGTATCCGCCTGACCAATCCGGACGTCGAGGACCTGTTCAGCCGCGTGAAGGTCGGCGCCAAGGTCATCGTGCTGCCGAAGACCGCCGCACCGACGCGCGAAGCCTCGCGCCCCGGCGTCTCGCAGGTCGCAAGCTATGCGCCGGCCGAGCAGAGCGCTGCGGCGCGCGCCTGGAACGGCGTCCGTCCGAACTGAGTTTCGCTATCACCTTTTGATCCTCCGACAACTTGCCCGGCCTCAGCGCCGGGCAATTTTTTTGTCCGCGATTTGCTGTATGGTGCCGCCGCTTTCAGTGCAGCGGAGACGGACGATCATGCGGATTGCGGCGATGGCGGCGGGTGGAGTGGGCGGCTACTACGGCGCCAGGCTGGCGGCGGCGGGCCACGACGTTTTCTTCATCGCTCGCGGCGCCCACAAGGACGCGATCGAGAAGAACGGACTCACGGTCGAGAGCGTCAACGGCGACGCTCATATCGCCAAAGCCAACGTCACCGACGATCCGGCCAAGGTCGGACCTGTCGACGTCGTCCTGTTCGCGGTCAAGCTGTGGGACACCGAAAAAGCGGCCGAGGCCTGCCGCCCCCTGCTCGGGCCGAACACGCGCGTCATCACGATGCAGAACGGTGTCGACAGCTACGAGCGCATCGCGCCCATCGTCGGCGCGCAGCGCGCGATCCCGGCGGTCACCTATGTCGTCACCGTCATCGACCGGCCCGGCGTGATCCGGCAGGATTCCAAATTCCAGTCGATCATCTGCGGCGCGCACGACAACCGCGACGACGCAGCCCTGAAGGCCTTCGTCGAGGCGGCGAAGGCCGCCAAGATCGACATTACGCTCTCCGACGAAATCCAGCGCGACCGCTGGCACAAGTTCATCTTTCTGACCGGCACTTCGGGCGCGACCGCGGTCACGCGCGAGACGATGGGGCCGATCCTGAAGGACCCCGACACGCGCAACCTGTTTCACAACATCATGCGCGAGACGCTGAAGGTCGGGCAGGCCAAGGGCGTGAAGCTCTCGGATACCTACGCCGATGAGCGTCTCGTCTTTGCCGACGGCCACGTGCCGGCATCTATGAAGGCGTCGATGGCCAACGATCTCGACCGCGGCAATCGGCTCGAAGTCGACTGGCTGGCCGGCACGGTCTCGCGCATGGGCAAAGAACTCGGCGTGGCGACACCGGTCAATGACACGGTCTATGCGGCGCTGAAGCTGCACCGCATGGGCAAGCGCTGACGATCTGGCCCTTGCGGCGCGCCACCACGCGCGCCGATACTCCGCCCGCCCGCACAAGATCGACAGAAAGCGGACGGGGAAGAACAACGTGACATATGCACGCGGCCTGCGGCGGTTCGCGGCTGTCGCCGTACTCGCGGCATTCGCCGCGACCGCCGCGCGCGCCGACACCTATCCGTCATCGAAGATCACGCTGGTCGTCGCTTTCGCGCCGGGCGGTGTCGCGGACACGGTCGCGCGCCTGATCGGCCAGGGCCTTGCCGAGACGCTGCATCAGCCCGTGGTCGTCGAGAATCGCGGCGGCGCCGGCGGCAACATCGCCGCCGGCCTCGTCGCGCGCGCGCAAGCCGACGGCTACACGCTTCTCGTCACCACGACCGCGCTCGCCATCAATGCGACGCTGCACCAGACGAACCCGTTCAAGCCCGAAGACTTCGCGACCGTTGCCATCGCAGCTTCGAGCCCCGAGGCGTTGGTGACGAGCCCGGACAACCCGGCGAAGGATCTCGCCGATCTCATCAAGCTGGCCAAGGACAGACCGATCACCTTCGGCTCGGCCGGCGTCGGCTCGGGCTCGCATGTCGAGGCCGAGTATTTCCTGAAGGCGCTCGCGCATGTGAACGCGACGCACGTGCCATTCCAGGGCGGCGCGCCGGCCATCAACGCCACCCTCGGCAAGCAGATCGACGTGCTCGCCACCACGCTCGGCGGCGCCGCCGCGGCGCAGATCAACGCCGGCAAGCTGAAAGGTCTCGGCATCGCCGCCGACAAGCGCGCGGCCGTCGTGCCGGACGTGCTGACCTATGCCGAGCAGGGCTTTACGGGATTCACCGCAGCCTCCTGGGTCGGCGTGTTCGCACCCGCAAAGACCGATCCCAAGATCGTCGCTGCGCTCAACGCCGCGATCCTTCAGGTCATCAAGAGCGACGCCGTGCAGCGGCGCCTGACCGGCATCGGCTTCGACCCGCTGGACCTGCCGCAGCCACAGGCACAGGCCATGTTCGCCGACGAGATCGGCAAATGGGGCCGCATGGTGAAGACGCTCGGCCTGTCGGTGAAATAGTCCGGCCGGTTCCCTCACGCCGCGGCGGCCACTAGATTCGTCAGCGGGACGAATCACGCGGGGGAATCCCCATGCCGCGCCGCACCGAGAACCTCGTCTATTACGCCACGGCGCCGATCCGCCTGTTCGGCCGCTCGCGCGCGTTCCGCATCGCGCTGGCCGCCGTGATCGTCGGCGGCGGGTTCTTCGCGGCGACCTTGTGGGCGCTCGACCGCTTCCTGCCCGGCGACAGCGGAGCTCGCGAGACGCTCGCCAAGCTGCCGAAGCCGCCGCCTTTGCCGCCGGTCACGCGCACGTCCTACGTGATCGCGCCGGTCGCGGTGTCGCTCGTCGCCATCCGCGCCAGCCTCGACAATTCCGCGCCGCGCGAGTTCTCCGGCAAGAACGACAACCCGGTCAGCAAGCTCCTGTCCAAGGCCGATATCGGCATCACGCTGTCGCGCGGTTCGATGACCGTGAACGGCGCAGCGAACGAACTCACCGTCAACACGCCGATCACCGGCTCGCTCCAGATCACCGGCCAGCTCGCGACGCAGGCGGGCAATCTCACCAACTCGCTCGCCGGCCTTCTCGACCAGTCGATTGGCAAGCAGCTCGGCAACATAACCGGGCAGGTGCTGAACCAGAACGCGCAAGTGCGCGGCGAGGTCGTCGTCAAGTCGAAGCCGGCCTTGAAGGCGAACTGGCGCCTCGAGCCGAATCTCACGGCGACGCTCGGCCTCGGCGACAGCGCGCTCAACCTCGCCGGCATCAAGGTCAACGTGACGAACGAGGCGCGGCCGCTGATCGACAAGGCGGTCAGCGAGCAGGTCGCCGCTCTCGAGCAGCGCTTGCGCAACGATCCGGTCATCGAGCGCGCCGCGCGCGAGCAATGGACCAAGATGTGCCGCTCGATCCCGCTCGGCGGCGGCGACACCGGCCTGCCGAAGCTCTACCTGGAAATGCGCCCGGTGCGCGCCGCGGCGGCCCAGCCGCAGGTCGATGCCCGCAATGTCACGCTGACCATCGGCGTCCAGGCGGAGACGCGAATATCTCCGCAGGCCACCACGCCCTCCTGCCCGTTCCCCGCCCAGCTCGAGCTGGTGCCGCCGATGCAGGACGGCAAGCTCGCCGTCGGCGTACCGATCGACGTGCCCTTCACCGAGATCAACAAGATCCTCGAAGCGCAGCTCAAGGGCCGGCACTTCCCGGAGGACAAGAGCGCCTCGGTCGACGTCGAGGTGAAGCGCGCGAGCCTGGCAGCCGCCGGCGATCGCGTCCTGATCGCCCTGCACGTGAAAGCCCGCGAAAAGAAGAGCTGGTTCGGTTTCGGCGGCGAGGCCGACGTGCTGGTCTGGGGCAAGCCGGCGCTCGATCCGAAGAACCAGATCCTGCGGCTGACCGACGTCTCGCTGGCCGTGGAGTCGCAGGCGGCGCTGGTGAGCGCGGCGGCGCGCGCCGCCACGCCCTATCTTACGCAGGCGCTCGCCGACAATGCGGTGATCGACCTCAAGCCGTTCGCCGCCGATGCGAAGGCCAAGATCGCCGCGGCGCTCGGCGAATTCCGCAAGAACGAGAACGGCGTGCGCGTCGACGCCACAGTCGACGATATCAGGTTGACCGGCATCGCCTTCGACGCGACGACGTTGCGCGTCATCGCCGAGGCCGACGGCACCGCCCGCGCCGCCGTGACGCGCCTGCCCGGGATGTGAATTTTGCTTCAGCAGCGAAAGCGCTAACCGTCATGCCCTCTCCCACAGAGGGGAGAGGGCACAATGACGGGCGACATTCGCGCGCAGCTACGCTACTTCCAACCGGCTTCCTTGTCGCAGGCCTTGCGCTCGGCGACGTGGGTTTTCTCCCACTGTGTGATCGACTGGGTCTCGTTGTCGCTCATCTTGTTGTTCATGCAGGTGCAGTATTTCAGCACGACGCTCGCCGCCGCGTCGCCCTTGTTGTCGGCGACGCACTGGTTGATCCACTTGACGTCGTCGGTGGTGGCCGCGTTCGCCGCGGTGGTCGTGACGGACAGCGCCGCCAGCAGGATGAGCATCGTGGTCTTCATGAAAGTCCCCTTTGGTTTGAACGACTAAGGCTATCGATCTTCAATTGAACTTCAGCCCCGCCTCTTTGGCGATGCGGATGTTGAGCGCGATCTCCTTCTTGACCATCGCGTCGATCTCGGCTGGCGTCATGGGCGAGGGCTCGACGCCCTGCACGGCGAGCTTCTTCTGCACGTCCGGCAGCGCCAGCGCCTTGGTCGCCTCGGCGTTGAGGCGCTCGATGATCGCCCGCGGTGTCTTGGCCGGCACCAGGAGCCCGTTCCAGAAATTATAGTCGCTGTCCTTGAAGCCCTTCTCGATCGAGGTCGGGATGTCCGGCAGCGACGGCGAGCGCTTCGCCGAGGTGACGACGAGCGGCTTGAGCCGGCCATCCTTGATGAAGGGCATCGACGAGGCGATGCCGATGCAGCACCAGTCGACGCGGCCGGTCATGACCTCGGTCAGCGCTTCCGGCCCGCCGCGGAACGGCACGTGCGTGCCCTTGAAGCCGGCCGAGACGCGAAAGCGCTCCGCGCCCCAGTGCGTCGCGCTGCCGACGCCGGCCGAGGCGTAGGTCATCTGCCCGCTCGCCTTGGCCTTGGCGACGAATTCCTCGATCGTGTTGATACCCTTCGACGGCGCGACGCAGAGCACGTTCGGCACGGTGCCGAACATGGCGACGCCAGAGAAATCCGCGGACGGGTCGTAGGCGAGATGCGGATAGACCGCAGGCGCGCCGGTATGCGCGGCGGCGTTGATCAGCACCGTGTAGCCGTCGGGATCGGCCTTCGCCACGATCGCCGAGCCGAGCGTACCGCCGGCGCCGCCGCGGTTCTCGATCACGATGGTCTGGCGGAGCGCCTGCGCCATCGGTTCGGCGACGATGCGGCCGATGATGTCGACAGTCGATCCAGCGCCGAACGGCACGATGGCCCGGATCACCTTGTCCTTCGGCCAATCGGCGGCGAGTGCCGTGCGCGACAGGGCCGGTGCGGCCAGAGCGGCGGAAGCGAGCGAAAGCAGGCGGCGGCGGCTGAGCGTCATGGCGGTTCTTCCCTATTGTCGCGCGCGTCTATGGGCGCGCTTGTCACCCGCCGCATGATGCCACGGGAAACGCCCGAGAAAAGTGGGCAGGCGCGGAATTTATCAACCTTCAATAGCGTGAAAGTCATGTGGCGCCGGCTGACCCCCGTCTGGCCGCGCGGCGGCCGATAGTCTATCAAGCTCGCATCCGCAGTCAGGAGCGCGTCATGCCCGACATCACCTTCGACCATATTCATTTGCGCACGCCCGATCCCGAAGGCACCGCCCAGTGGTTCGAGCGCATGCTCGGCGCCGAAGTGATCCGCTCGACGCAGCAGGGCAAGCCACGCATCGATATGAAGCTCGGCGGCGGCAATATCTTCATCGCTCCGGTCAAGGCGGGCGACGGCGTCAACGTCCCGCCCGTGACGCCCTATCAGGGGCTCGACCATTTCGGTCTGTTCGTGAAGGACCTCGACGCGATGATCGCCTCGCTCAAGGCCAAGGGCGTCGAGTTCACGACCGAGCCGCACGTGCCGCGACCCGGCATCAAGATCTGCTTCCTGCGCGGCCCGCAGGGCATCTCGATCGAGCTGCTCGAGCGCGATCCGAAATACGTCTAGCGACGGTACTCGGCTGCTCGCTCGGCGGACGCGGCGATTTGTCCGCGCTCCCGCCATCTTTGCATTGGACAAGGCCGCCGCCGCCGGTTGCCTCGCCGGCCAGGCTTCGCATTAATGCACGCGGAAACGGGAGAATACCTGGATGCGGCTGCTCGCCTTGACGATCGCGACTCTCCTCGCCACTTCGGCGCACGCGGCCGGGCCGGACAGCCACTTCGAAAAGGTTCTCAAATTGCTCGAGCCGGTCGACCGCCTCGAGCAGCTCTGCGACTACACGGCCATGGTCACGATCCGCAAGGACCAGCGCAAATTCCACCCGGACCGTGCGGTCGCCAGCGCCATCAAGCCGCCGAAGATTGCCGCCGACAGCATCGAGGCCAAGGGCGGCGCATTCCGCAGCCGCAAGCATTGGTACGAGATGTCCTATAGCTGCACTGCGACGCCGGACCACATGAAGGTGCTGTCATTTCACCTTTCGGTCGGTGAGGAAATCCCCGAAACCAAGTGGGCCGCTTACGGCCTCTGGCAGTAGAGCGACGGCGCCGACGCTTCCCGCATCGTCGAAGCGCGCTTAAGGCGTGTCCTTGATGTCGGTGTCGGGCCGGTCGCCGCCGGGCGCCGTCTCGACGTGCCAGCGGCCCTTGTCGTCCTCGTATTCGATGACCTCGGTGTGCCCCGGCACCATCTGCTCGGCGGCTGCGACTTTTGCCGCGCGGCGCGCCTGCTCGTGCGTGGCGAAAGTCTCGGAATAGACGCCCTTGACCCTGTAGGCCCAGCCGCCGTCGTGCTCGACGATCTCGTATGTGACGTGGCTCATGGATGACCTTCGGCAGTGGCGGGTGCGAGGAGCAACGTTCCATCGTCTCCAGAAGTTGCAAGGTGTCTGAAAAAGTTCCCGCAGGCAAATGCAAAAGGCGCAGGCCTGATGGCCCGCGCCTTCGCATTTTCAGTCGCGGTAAGCGTTACCAGCCGCAGCGATGCTTCGCCACCCGGCGATTGAGGCTGCGCGTCGCAGCTTCAGCGGTCTTCTTTTTCTTGCTGAGCACCTTGTGGGGCCCCCACGGCTTCGACACGCCGTAATCCCACACCTGGCAGACGCGGGTGCCTTCCCAACGGATGACCCTGAACGGGGACGCGTCGGCCGGAGCGGCGACAAAGCTTGTGGCGGTCACCGCGGCGGCCGTGGCCGCGGCGAGCATGAGTTTGCGATACATCGGTTCAACTCCTGTCAGTCATTGTTATGAAAGGCGCGAGGCCGGGCGATCGCCCGCAGGCCTCCACCGGGCGGCGCGTGCTGAAAGACTGCCGACGCCGCACCCGCGGAGTTCCCGGGTGCAAGTTCCATCGGTGCCGAAACGGCGGCCTTGCGCTAGGTCAAACGGCGGATACAGCCGTCACGGGCTGCCGGACACTTTCAGGATGTCGATCAACTTGCGGTCGCGCCATTTCTGAAGGTCGCCGATCGTGCGCGAGCCGGCCTCTTCCGCGACCCCTTTGATGATCGCCTGCTGCAACTCCGGGCTGTTGAGCCGTGGCGCGCCGAGATCGTCCATCCAGCCCTGCATCGCCGGCGCAAGATGGTCGAGGAAGTGCTTCATGCCGCCCTCGCCGCCGGCGAGATGGAAGGTCAGGCTCGGCCCCATCAGCGCCCAGCGCAGGCCAGGCCCATAAGCGACGGCGGCATCGGCATCGGCGACCGAGACGACGCCCTCGGCGACCAGGTGCACCACTTCGCGCCACAGTGCCGCCTGGAGGCGATTGGCCACGTGGCCCTTCACTTCCTTGTTGATCAGGATCGGATGCTTGCCGACGGCGCGATAGAAGGCCATCGCCTTTTCGATCGCGGCGCGGCTGGTCTTTGTGCCGCCCACCACCTCGACCAGCGGGATCAAATGGGGCGGATTGAACGGATGGCCAATGACGCAGCGCTCGGGGTGCTTGCACTCTACGGTGACGCGGCTGATCAGGAGGCCGGACGAACTCGACGCGATTACCGTTTCGGGCGGCGCCGCGCCATCGATGACGTTGAACAGCTTGATCTTGAGGTCCTCGCGCTCCGGCCCGCTTTCCTGGATGAAGTCCGCGCCGGCCGCGGCGGCGGCCGCATCCTTGTGGAAGGTGAAGCGGTCGGCGCTCGCGCCCTGTACGACCAGCCCAAGCTTTTCCAAGGTCGGCCAAGCATTGGCGATGAAACGGCGGGCGAAGGCCTCGCCCTGCGGCGAGGGATCGGTCGCGGCCACGTCGTGGCCCTGCGCGAGGAAATACGCCGCCCAGCTGGCGCCGATCGTGCCGGCGCCGATGACACCAATGCGTTGTGACATGAGAAAGCCCGTGGATGAGGAGTGATCCACGGATGCTAGAGGCTTTGCGCGGCCGAGAGAAGACTACCGCAATCCGGTGCACGCCCCGACGGTGCGCGGCTCAGCCACCGCCGAGGCCGCGCAGCTTCCACGTCTCCAGAAGCTTCTCCACTTCATCGAGCGTCAGGTTCACCTCGCGCTCGGTGCGCGACAGGTCGACCGTACGCGTCAGCCTATAGCGTCCGTCCGAGCCGTCCATCCTGAATTCGAGCCGCTCGGCGAGCGCGCGCAGTTGCGCCTCGCGTTCCGTGTCGCTCGGTCTGACGTCGGGCATGGCGCGTCCCTCGAATCGAACCCCATGGTTCAATCCGGCGGGCGCACGCGGGGTTCCTCTAGACGGTGCGGTAGCCGCCGTCGGCCATCAGGATCGTGCCGGTGACGAATTGCGACAGGTCGGAGGCGAGGAAGATCGCCGGGCCGACAATGTCCTCCGGCTTGCCGGTCCGCCCGAGCGGCGTGTGGTCGAGGAAGGTCTGGACCAGTGCCGGATTGTTGGTGCGCGTCGCGGCGTTGAGCGGCGTCTCGATGAAGCCCGGCCCGATGGCGTTGACGCGCACGCCGTCCTTGCCGAGCTCGGCGGCCAGCGCCTTCGTGAAGCCGAGCACGCCGTGCTTCGAGGTCGTATAGGCCGGCGAAGTCGGCGTGCGCAGATGCACGAAGGACTGCACCGAGCCGAGATTGACGATGCGTCCCTTGCTCGCGCGCAACTGCGCGAGGAAGGCGTGCGTGACGTTGAACACGCCGTTGAGGTTGATCGCCATGATGTCCTGCCAGTCCTTCAGCAGGGCATCGGGATCACCGGTCATGCCATTGCGCCGCGCGATGCCGGCATTGTTGACCAGGACCGAGACGCGGCCGACCTTCGCTTCGACCTCCGCGGCGATGGCACGGCAGGCATCGCGGTCGGTGACGTCGAGGGCGAAGGCGGCCGCCTTGCCGCCGGCGTCCGTGATGGCCTTCGCGGTCGCGCGCGCAGCCTCTACATTGATGTCGAGCACGGCGAGGCTCGCGCCTTCGCGCGCATAGCCTGTGGCGATCGCCTGACCGATGCCGGAGCCGGCGCCGGTCACGGCGGCGATGTGGTTTTGCAAGAGCCCGGGCATCAGTTCTCCCCATCGTGGTGCGAGACGAAGGATAGCACGGCGGTTGCGGACGTCGCCTAGTTGAGGCGAACCACGGCGGCATTGAGCAGCGAGGCGAAGGCGACCCAGGCGACGTAAGGCACGAACAGGAGCGCGGCGGCGCGGTCGACCGGCCAACTCGTGACCACGAAGACTGCGTTCACCGCCAGCAGCGCCAGCACGACGACGAGCGCGAGAGCGGGTGAACGCAGGCGGAAGAAGATCGGCGACCAGATGAAATTGAGCACCAGGGCCACCGCCCAGAGCACCATTGCCGCCCCGCCGGGCGCGCGGACGAACAGACGATATCCGGCAATCGCGATCATGACGTACAGGACGGTCCAGACCGGCGCGAACACCCAGTCCGGCGGGTTGAAGGAGGGCTTTTGAAGGCGCGCGTACCAGCCGTCGGGCCGCGCCCGGAAGCCAATGGCGAGCCCGCCGCCAACGGTGAGCACGAGGAAAGCGAGCATCCAGAGCGCATCTCTCAAGGGTCCATCCTCCGCCGAGCCTTGGTGAAAGAGCCCGGACAACGCCCGCCCCACTATCGACCGTTCCATCGGCGATGCGCTAGTTTCTCGGCCGCATGAAGATCGCCCGCCTGCCCCTGCTCTGGCTGCCCGTCATCGCTCTCGCCATCGCGGCGCTCGGCGCGCTGTTCGCGACCATGGCCGGCGAGGCGCGCGTGCGCGGCGCCTACCAGGTCTGGCAGGAGAACGAGACGTTCGCCGCCGCCGCGGTCGCCCTGCTCGCCGCCATGTACGCGGCGCGGCCAGTCTATTTGCAGGTACGGGCGCAATCGGTGCAGGCGGCGCTCGACCTCCTGCACCGCATTGAAGCCGACACCGAGGCCTGCATCGAGGCCCGCAAGATGCTGTTCGAGGTGCGGCGCACCGCGGTGGCGCTGGCCGGCGACATCAACGCCTATGTCGGCAACGCGCCGCCGCCGAGCGCGCACCTCAAGGACAGCATCGCCGCCTTTCTTGTCGTGTCCCCGCGCGAATTGCGGGCGCTGGGTGAGCGGCCCACCATCAATGCCGAGGATCAGGAGAAGATCGCCTCCTTGAGCTTCGTCCTGTCGATTGCGCAGCAGGTGGCGAGCGATGTCGCGGCCGGAGGGCCCGAGGGCGTCATCCCGCGCGAAGCGGTCGAGGCCGAGCGCGCGTTCCTCTCGACCAAGCTGGCCGGCCTGTTCTCGCTCTCATCTGAGATCGCCGAGGACCTGGAGCGGCAAGAAGAAGAGATGCGCGGCCGGGCCCAGCACCTGCGCGACGAGGCCGACGCGTTCTGAGCGCCCCTCCTCTCCGGCTGGCCGGAACTCTCGGGCCCCTTTAGAGTTCCAACTATTCCGAATCGACACAGGAGGCTCCCCATGCGTTTCCGCTCCGTGCTGCGCGCCGCCGCTATCGCCCTGACCGCCCTGTTCGGGGTCGGGCTCACCGCCGCCCATGCCGATTCCGGCTCGGTCAGCATTCGCATCTTCAAGGCCGGTTTCGTAATCGGCGGCTCGGCCGGCAGCGGCGTGCTGCACTTCCACGGCCATAATTATCCGCTGTCGGTCGGGGGCCTGAGCTATGGCTTCACGTTCGGCGCCTCGGAGACGCGCTTCCATGGCCGGGTCACCAACATCCGCCGGCCGCAGGACATTGCCGGCGTCTACGCCCAGGGCGGCGCCGGCGCGGCCGTCGGCCGCGGCGCGCAGGCCGTAGTCCTGACCAACCAGAACGGCGCCGTGCTGACGCTGACCGGCGAGCAGGCCGGCGTCATCGTCAGCCTCGACCTGTCGGGTCTGGCGCTGTCGCTGAAATAAGCGGCGTCCGGATAAATCACGCGACGGCCGGGCCTCAAGCCCGGCCGTTTCGTTTTGCCGGACGCACCGGCCAATCGACGACATCCGCGCAGAACAGCGCCCACCAGGCAAGCACCGGCTGAAGCGCGAGCCGCGGACCGTGATACCACCACGAATCCGGGATCGGCGGCACGACGATGTGGTCGACTGCCTGGTGAATGTTCGCCGGCCAGACCGCGAGAATGTAGAGCGCGAGCGCCATTCCGGCGGTCCGCCGCGTCCGCGGGACGAGCAGGCCGACGGCGCCGGCAAGCTCCAGCCAGCCAGTCACGAGCACGACCGCGTGCGGATACGGCACCCAGTCCGGCGTGATCAGGGCGAGCTTGTCGGCCGCCTCCATGTGCAAAACGAAGCCGCCGGCAAAGAACGCGGCCATCACGAGGCGGAGGACGGCACGGATACGCGCCAGGCGTGCAGCGGTCATGACCTGTGATACGCTTTGAGACGGCGACTGGATGCATTTGTCTGTCGCAATTGTCGCAAGCGGGGGACCACGATCGTGATGGCTCGAACGCTGGCGCTCATCATCGCCGTCCTCGCCGCCCTGCCCGCCTTTGCGGCGCAGGAGATCCCCGACGGCCAGATGCCGACCATCGACGACACGGGCGCGCTCTATCGTTCGGTCACCATCGTCACCGGCACGCGCGTCGAGACCCGCCTGCCCGGCTTCGCCGAGACGCTCGGGGACGTGTTGGTGAAGGTCACCGGAGACATGACCATCCGTCATGAACGCGGCCTCGCCCGCGCGGCGAAGGACGCCGAGGGGCTCGTGCTGCGCTTCTCCTATCGCGACCGGCTCGCCGGCAAGCCGGTGCACGACGAGCAGGGCACGCACGACCGGCCGCACTTCCTCACCGTCGACTTCGACCCCGCGAAGGTCGATGCCCTCGCCGTCAAGCTCGGCCGCAAGCCATGGCCGCTGCCGCGTCCGCGCGCGCTGCTCCTCGTCGCGGTCGAGAACATCCATAATGCCTTCGTGCTGACGCGTGACGGCGCGATCGACCGTTCCGACGACATGCGCTTCGCCGTCAACGCCGCGGCGGCCAAGGCGGCCCTGCCGCCGGCCCTCCTGCCCACCGAGGCCGATCTCGCCGCGCGCGGCTGGAGCGTGAAGACGCTCGACGCGGTCAAGTCCACGGAGGCCGAGGCGCTGGCCCGGGCCGACGGCGCGCAGGCCGCGGTCGCCGGGCGGATCGTGTTCAGCGAGAAGGCGCTCGGCTGGATCGTCCACTGGCGCATGACCTATGCCGGCAAGTCCTACCGGTGGCAGACGCGAGGCGTGAACTTCGACGCCGCCTTCCGTCATGCCCTGGCCGGCGCCGCGCAGGTGATGGCGGGACGCGGCAGACCGCGCTAGCCTTAAGCCCCATGAAAGTCTTCATCACCGGCGCGAGCGGCTATATCGGCGGATCGGTCGCGGCAGCGGCGATCGCGCGCGGCGATGAGGTCTCCGGCCTCGCCCGCTCCGAGGCGAGCGCGGGCGCGCTGCGCGAGCGCGGCATCGCGCCGGTCATCGGCACGCTCGACGACGCCAACGTCCTGGCCAAGGCCGCGCGCGAGGCCGACGTCACCATCAACGCCGCCAATGCCGGCCACCGCGAAGCGGCGGAGGCGATGCTGAAGGCGCTCGCCGGCACCGGCAAAGGCTTCATCCACACATCGGGCTCGAGCATCGTCGGCACCCGCGCGCGCGGCGAGTTCGTCGCAGCCGTGTTCGACGAGGACACGCCTTACACGCCGACGCCGCAGCGCGCCGCGCGCGTTGCGATCGACCGGATGGTGCGCGACGCGGCGCGCGATAATTTGCGCGCGGTCGTGATCGCGCCGAGCCTGATCTACGGCCGCGGCACGGGCGCAAACCCGCACAGCATCCAGGTGCCGTGGCTGATTGCGCTGGCGAAGAAGGCGGGCGTCGCCAAGCACATCGGCTCCGGCGAGAACCGCTGGGCGAACGTGCACATCGACGATCTTGTGCGGCTCTATCTGCTGGCCGCCGACAAGGCGCCGGCGGGCGCGTTCTATTTCGCCGAGAACGGCGAGAACTCGATGCGCGAGACGTGCGAAGCGATCAGCCGCATGCTCGGACAAGGCGGGCGCACGCAGAGCATGACGGTGGACGACGCCGCAGCCGAATGGGGTGAAGGCTCGGCCAACGACACGATGGGCTCCAACAGCCGCGTGCGCGCGAAACGGGCCAGGGCGGAGCTAAAGTGGCAGCCCCGCGAGCGCAGCCTGATCGAGGAGATTGCGCGCGGCTGTTACGCCGAGGCCAACCCGAAACCGTAACGGCGCCGCAGCCCCAGCGCCCAACGCAACGCCTTTTTCCGCCACGCCGCCAGCCCACCAAATCCGGCGATCAGGTACGAGAGCAATCCGCCACCGGGGAGCGGCCCGGGGTTCGCGAACGCATCTGCGGCGCCGGCGGTTGGGAAACGATAAGAGTTGGTCGAGCGCTCGAATTCGTAGGAGCCGGCCGGAAAAATTGTGTTGTTCGCGCTCGGCGTACCGAAGCTGTCATTGAAAGTGAATTCGATTTCATTGCCGTTGGCCGCCGCATCGTCGACGATGACGCTGCTGGCCGAGTAATTCGAGAAATTCTGGTTCGGCAGAGCCGACGAGTAGTGATAGCCCGGCAGGGTCGTTCCCGCGGTGGTGGTGATGTCCCAGGCTGTGATCTGGTGCGTGACGGTGTTGACCTGAAACGAGCCGAACGCCGAACCGCCGTCGTCGAGCGCGAAGCCGGTCAGCGTCCAGGTGATGAGGTCCGCGCGCGCCGCGCCCCCGAGGGCGATCACGACCAACGCAGCCAGGACCAGAGTGACGGGAATTTTCATCGCATCTCGGGGAGCTTGTTGGCGCGGTGCGGGGCGCGTCCGCGCACCGCGAGACCGGCACTCGCCTCACGGAAAGAAGCGGTATCCTGTGACTGTCGCGCGATATTGTCAATTGTGGTTCGACGGCGAAGAGGCGCGCCGGGCGGGTTAGCCACATCGCAATCGGCCGGATCTCTTGCAATTTCAATTTGGAAGATCGGACGGGCGCCGATCCGCTAGAAACATCCGTTATGACAAATTACGCGGCGTAATGACCGCGCGGGCGCTGGAATAAGCCACGGCAATGGTCGCGCTCCAGGCGATCAGCGCGCCAAAGCCGAAGCCGATGCGCGCGACGATGACGCCGAGCGGCAGGCCGCCGAACGAGCCGCCGAACTGGCGCGCTTCGCCGAACAGCGCCACCCATGTGCCCAGGGTCGCACAGCACGCGAGCACGACGATGACCACGAGACGCTGCGCCGCGCGCATCCAATGCGGCGCGCCGGCCGGCAACTCGCCCTGCGCGTTCGCGCGGCCGAAGGCCTGCATGATGGCCGCGGCGCCGCCGAGGAAGAAGACGAAGCCCGCCATGACGCCGACCCAGAGCGGCCCATGCAGGCTGGCGCGGCCGCCCGGCATCGGCAGGAGCCCGGCGCTGATCGCCATCAGGTAGAGGCCGATGCCGGCGAACACGGCGCCGATGAGCAGCCCCTGTCGCAGGCTCGGAGGATCGGTGGTCGCCACAGGCGGCTCCCGCGCGGCGTCATGCCGGAGGGCGGGATATAGCAAAACAGGATTGGGGAGAGGTTAAGGGGCCTCAGCCCGGCGTCACGCCCTTCGCCTTGAACAGCGCGGCGGCGTCCGGCGTGCGCAGATAATCGAGAAAGGCCTGCGCCGCGGCGGCGTTCCTGCTGTCCGCCGCGACGGCGCCGACGAACACCAGCTCGTTCTGCAAATCGCCCGGGAACGGCCCGGCCGGCTCGACGCCCGGCGCGATCAGCACGTTGGTCAGGAACACGCCGTATTCCGCCTCGCCCGCCGCGACGGCCGGCGCGATGCCCGTCGGCGCGCTTTGCGCCTTCAGCTTGGCCTTCATCGCGTCGGCGATGCCGAGCATCTCGAACGTCTTCACCACGAAGGCGCCGGCGGCGCTTTCCGGATAGAGCGTGATCGAGCGCGCCTTCAGCATCGCGTCCTTGAACTTCGCGGCGGTCGAGATGTCCGGCTTCGGCGCGCCGGCCTTGACCGCGACGCCGTAGCCGACGCGCGCGATTGTCGCGGGCTGCGTCGCGGCGAATTTGGCGCGGGCCGCCTCGTTCTTCATGACGTCGATCGGCACGACGCCGGCGTCGAACGGCGCGCCCGAAGTCGCCTGCTTGATCAGGTCGGGCGTGCCGGCAAAGGCGATGTCGAGCTTGTGGCCGGTCGCCTTCTCGAAGCGCGGCGCGAGCTCCTTCAGGCTCGCGGTCATCGAGCCGCCGGCCAGCACCTTCAGCGAGGCGGCCTTCACGTCAACGGACGTCATGACGAACGCGCCCGCCATCGCGGCGAGCGTCAGGATGGATGGATTCATGGTGTGCCCCCATGGGGTGCGAGTATATCTCTGACTGTCGGCCTTCACCACCGTCGCATTGAATGAGCAACACGAACGCCCCAACTCTCGAAGCTCGATCGACGAGGGCAGAGCCCAGGATCAGACGCGCGCTTCGCGTCCATGCCACAGCCGCAACACGAGCAGCTCTCCGTCATCCTGCAAGATCGCGTAGCGCACGATGTAACCCGCGGCGCCGAAGGGGATGACAATTTGCCGAATATCGGCATCCTCGGTCGGCCGGCCGAGAGCGGGAAACTCCTCGACTCGTTCGAGCGCCGCGAAGATCGTCCGCAGTGCGCGCTTGGCCGCTTCGGGATTATTGATGTCGAGGAACTCGCGGACCCGCTCGAGATCGTCGGCGGCTTCCAGCGAGAAGTGGATCATCCGAGCCGCTGCGGCTTCGGCCGCGGCAACTCCTTATCGGTGCCCCAGCTCTCGACCCAGGCTTTCACGTCGCGCAGCGGAATGGCTTCGCGCGTACGCTTGAAATTCTCCAAGCGGCGGTGGTCTTCGGCGATATCGGGATTGCCGATGTCGACCACCGAATCGAGCAGCGCCACCGCCTCCGCCAGTACGGCGGCCTCGTCCTGTCCGCGCTCGGCCGCCAGTTCGCGCAGGCGCGCGTCGGTGGCGGGATCGAGGGAGATATTGCGGCGGATGAGGTTCATGAGGAACAAAATACGGCGAAGCCAAAGATTTGTCGAGACGACTAGCCGGCCGCGCCAACCAGGAATGCGACCCATTTGTTGACGCACCGATATTGCGGATTACGCTAGGCTAATCCATCCTAGCGGCATTCAATCGATGAATAATCCTAAGCGCCATCACTGGTGGCCAGAACTTCAATCAAAGCATTGGACAGACAGCTCGGGCCTTATTTTCGGCACGAAAAGCGATGGCTCATACTTTCAAGCTCAACCTAAAAATATCGGCGTCGAAAGTCAGCTTTACACGAGATACACAACTACGGGAGACTCTGATCTAACTATAGAGAAATGGTTTGCGGCAGAAATCGAAAGCCCATTCCGAGAGAGCCTAGACTATCTCGTACGACTACCTGGGCTGCTCCGAGAACCATTTCGACTGCCTGCCGAAAAGATAGCCGAAGCCAAGTCGCTCGGATTTGTAGTCAGGGATTACCGGGAATCGATCGACATCCCCGCAAAGCACAGAGCTTCCTTAGGCCTCTACATTGCCGCCCTTGTCGTGCGCAGCCCCCGATATCTCGCGAAAATCCAACAGTTTCACGAAGCAAACAGCACGTTTTCGAATGATCGAGAAATCAAAACGATCACATTGGACAATATGCTTCACTTATTTAATGTGTATAAAGACTCAATAGCCAAATCGACGTTCTTGTTTACGGTACGCGAAGGGAAAAATGAATTCCTGTTCTCTGATGGTGGTGTAGCCCCAAAGGAGCCGTGGAAACCCGGGCCGTTACCCTTTGACATCTTGGTACCCCTCACACCCGATCTTGCCGTCACGGTTTTACCGTCCCCTACCGGTGATCTCAGTCGAGAACGACGCTTTCTATTGGGTCGAGCTAATGCACAAGGGATCGCACGGCTTAATAGGAAGATTCTGAGCACGGCAGCGCAATTGGTATTTTCCAGAAGCACTCCCCCATCGAGTTTTATCAAAAAACATTTCGGGGTACCTGCGCCGAACTATTTGCAGGTCGACTGGCAAAATAGCCGCGTGGTTGTGAAGCGGAACTATTCGGAGGATTAGCTCGTGATATGGGTAGCGCCTTCACGATAGAGCGAGACGAGAAAACACGGCACTGCCGGAAAATTTACAACAGCTCCGTTAGTTCCCGCGAAAGCGAGAACTAACGCTGGCTTCCAGCTGGATCCCCGCCTTCGCGATGACGAACGGGACCGCTACAACGCCCTATTACTCTCCTTCACCAGCCCCGCATTCCTCGCCGCATGCTCGGCTTCCGACTGCGACGCCGTCGCTTTCGGCGTCCCGGCCTTCGCGGCATCGACATACACCTGCTGGCCCATGGCGTTGAACTTGTCGGACATCTCCTTCATGCCCGCCTCGGCCAAGCCCAACGCCGCCTTCTCATTGTCGCCCAAACTCGCCGCATAATCCCGCACATCCTGCGTGATCTTCATCGAGCAGAACTTCGGGCCGCACATGGAGCAGAAGTGCGCCACCTTGTGCGCTTCCTTCGGCAGCGTCTCGTCGTGGTATTCGCGCGCGGTGTCGGGGTCGAGACCGAGGTTGAACTGGTCCTCCCAGCGGAAATCGAAGCGCGCGCGGCTGAGCGCGTCGTCGCGGAGCTGCGCCGCCGGATGGCCCTTGGCGAGGTCGGCCGCGTGCGCCGCGATCTTGTAGGTGATGACGCCTTCCTTGACGTCGTCGCGGTCGGGCAGGCCGAGATGCTCCTTCGGCGTCACGTAGCAGAGCATGGCGCAGCCGAACCAGCCGATCATGGCGGCGCCGATGCCGGACGTGATGTGGTCGTAGCCCGGCGCGATGTCGGTCGTCAGCGGCCCGAGCGTGTAGAACGGCGCCTCGCCGCACTCTTTCAGCTGCTTGTCCATGTTGATCTTGATCTTGTGCATCGGCACGTGGCCGGGGCCCTCGATCATGACCTGGCAGCCCTTCTTCCAGGCGGTCTGCGTCAGCTCGCCCAAGGTCTCGAGCTCGGCGAACTGCGCGCGGTCATTGGCGTCGGCGATCGAGCCCGGCCGCAATCCGTCGCCGAGCGAGAACGACACGTCGTATTTGCGCATGAGATCGCAGATCTCGTCGAAGCGCTCGTAGAGGAAGCTCTCCTTGTGCCGCGACAGGCACCACTTGGCCATGATCGAGCCGCCGCGCGAGACGATGCCGGTGACGCGGTTGGCGGTCAGCGGCACGTAGGCGAGCCGCACGCCGGCGTGGATGGTGAAGTAGTCGACGCCCTGCTCGCACTGCTCGATGAGCGTGTCCTTGTAGACCTCCCAGTCGAGCTTCGTCGGATCGCCGTCGACCTTCTCCAGCGCCTGGTAGATCGGCACGGTGCCGATCGGCACCGGCGAATTGCGCAGGATCCATTCGCGCGTGTTGTGGATGTTGCGGCCGGTGGAGAGGTCCATCACCGTGTCGGCGCCCCAGCGGATCGCCCACACCATCTTCTCGACTTCTTCTTCCACCGAAGAGGTGACGGCGGAGTTGCCGATATTGGCGTTGATCTTCACCAGGAAGTTGCGGCCGATGATCATCGGCTCGAGCTCGGCGTGATTGATGTTGCACGGGATGATGGCCCGGCCCCGCGCGATCTCGTCGCGCACGAATTCCGGCGTGATGAAGGCGGGCACCGACGCACCGAAGGATTCGCCGTCGGCGAGCGCGGCGCCCGCGCGATCGAGCATCTTCGCGCGGCCGAGGTTCTCGCGCTCGGCGACGTAGATCATCTCCTTGGTGACGATGCCGCGCTTCGCGAACTCGTATTGCGTGACCGGCGCGTCCCCGACGCCACGATACGGTTTCGGCGTGTTCGGGAAGTTGCGCGCGAGGTGCTTGCCGGAGACGTTGCCGTTGTCGACCGGCTTGATCGGACGGCCGTCATATTCCTCGACGCCGCCGCGCTCCTTCACCCAGGCAATGCGCGCGCGCTTGAGGCCGCGCTCGACGTCGATCGCGACGTCGTTGTCGGTGTAGGGGCCGGTGGTGTCGTAGACCGGCAGCGGCGGCTCGCCGGCGCCTTCCGAGATGGTGATGGCGCGGTGCGGCACCTTGAGGTCCGGCGCGGCCGCCGGGCTCGAATAGACCTTGCGCGAGGCAGGCAGCGGCCCGGTCGTGACCTTCGGCGTGACCAGATCGGCGGACGTGACGGGCTTGTTCATAAGTCTCTCCTGCTCTCATTCATGGCGCATGGCCTGGTCCGAAAACCGGTGGCCACTTTTCGGGGCCATGCGCGTGCGCAATACGGCTCCGGGAGAGAACGGCTTCGGGGGCAAAAGTCCCTGTCCCTTCGCCGGCATGACCCGGATCAGGTTCAAAGGGTGTTTCTCAGCCCGACCGGGCACCCCTCGGAACAGCCGTAATCTAGGCGCGGCGGGGAGCATTGGCAATGCGAGGCGGTGGATCGCCGGCGACGCTTTTATGACCGGCCGCCGCCTTGTCCACGGCGGCGATGCGCGTGCGGATAAGTGGCGCGGCGGACACACGCGGCGTCGCAATTTTGCTACATCGGACGAGACGGGGCGGTATCGGGATTCGCATGGCGCGCAAACCCATCCAGGCGGCAGGCGGCATCGTCGTGCGCAAGGCGCGCACGCGGACGCTCTACGCCGTGGTGCAGCGCTCGAAGGACGACCGCTGGGTGCTGCCGCGCGGCAAGCTGAAAGCGAGCGAACGGCCGAAGGTGGCGGCGCGGCGCGAAGTGTTCGAGGAGACCGGCCACCGCGTCGTCGTGCACGAGTTCGTCGGCGCCATCACCTACCGCGCGCAGGGGCGGCCGAAGCTGGTGCAGTTCTGGCGCATGGCGGCCGCCGCCAATCCGAGTCGCGACCTGATGCGCGACATCGCCGCAGTCGCGTGGCTGCCGCTTTCCCAGGCGGTCGAGCGGCTGAGCTATCCGCTGGAGAAGCTGTTTTTGCAGAGCGTCGGCCGCGCGCTCGCGCCGAAGAAGCGCAAACCGACGCGCCGAAAGCCGCGCAAATCGCGTCCCGCGCCGCGCAAGCGCCGCTAGAGCGCGCACTCTCAATTTCAGCCGCCTGTTTATCAATTCGGCGTCCGCAACGCCCGGCTGTGACCCGCCGCATTTGCGCCGCAAAGCGTTCCCGATCCTCTCCAAAATTTAATGCGGCGCGGGCGGTACTTATTGCCTTCCCAACGCGCCATTCACGCCCTGTTCACCGCAAAAATCGGAACGTCGGCCTCACGACAGAGTTGTCGCTGTGACCGCTGCTGCGCTCCCCTTGGCGCAGAGACTTCGGCGCAGGAAACCTTTTCGCGGGCCGTTTCACTCATGGCTCGCAGACGAACCAGGAGGAGGTGCGCATGACCAAGTTGACCAAGACAGTGACCGCCATTGCCGCCGCGGCCACGTTGAGCGCTGCGGTGATCGTGACCCCGACGCAGCCCGCGCAGGCTCGCGGCGGCGCCGTTGCCGCCGGCATCATCGGCGGCCTGGCCGCCGGCGCCATCATCGGCGGCGCGGCCGCGAACTCGGGCTACGGCCCCGGCTATTATTACGGCCCTGGCCCGGTCTATTACGGCCCGCGCTGCTACTGGCACCGTGAGCGGTTCTGGGACGGTTGGGGCTGGCGCGTCCGTCGCGTCCGCGTCTGCGACTAATCCCTAACGAAATACCAGCTCCCCGGCCCTGCGTCGGGGATCTGGCACAGAGGCCCGGTCCGGCGACGGACTGGGCCTTTTTGTATTGGATAGCCGGCGGGCGGGTTCCCCCGACCCAATTCCGCCAAAGTGCACCGGCCTCTTTCCAAGGTGCATGGAACCGGGCCATGGTTCCCAAATCGCCGGACCGGAGTCGCGCCGGCCGGAGCCCCTGGAGAGCATCATGAAGACGACCATTCTTGCGATTGCGGCCGCCGCAACGATCGCGGCCGGCACTCTGACCGCTCCGGCCCCGGCCGAAGCGCGCTGCCACGGCTGCGGTGTCGGCGCCGCCGTCATCGGCGGCATCGCCGCCGGCGCCATCATCGGCGGCGCGATCGCCAACAGCCAGCCCCGCTATTACGGACCCTCGCCCGGCTACGTCGTGTACGAAGGTTACGGCGCGCCCTACCCGGCCGGCTGCCCGGGCGGCTATTGGGCCCGGCGCCCGATGCACGACCGCTGGGGCAACTTCGTCGGCTGGAGCCGGCCGCGCTTCATCTGCCCTTAACTTTAAGCTTTGCGTAAGGGCTTCCCCGCATCATCCCGGCTCAACGCAGGGCCGTGAGGACACATCATGAAGAACACAATGATCGCACTTGCCGCGGCCGCCCTCGTCGCCGCCGCGGTTCCCAATGCCGCGGAGGCGCGGTGCCATGGTTGTGGTGTTGCTGCCGGTGTTGTTGGCGGCCTTGCCGCCGGCGCCATCATCGGCGGCGCCATCGCCAACAGCCAGCCGCGCTACGTCGAGCCGGCGCCCGTCTATGTCGAGCCGGGCCCGCCGCCGGGCGCCTACTATGTGGAGCCGGCCGATGTCGGCCCGGTCTGCCACACGGTTCGCCGCCGCATCTTCGTCGACGGGGTCGGCTACCGCTGGACCCGCGAAGAAATCTGCGACTGAGCCGACCGGCACGCCAAAGCAAAACGCCCGGCCCCGCGCCGGGCGTTTTCATTTTGCACATCGCTAATTGCGCATGTGCGCCAGCACGGCCGCGGTCGGCCAGCAATCGACCTTGAGGCCGTTCTTTTTCTGGTAGGCGCCGAGCGCTGCGCGCGTGAGCATGCCGGCCTTGCCGTCGAGCTTGTCGCGGTAAAGCCCGAGCGCGGTCAGCCGCTGCTGCATGCTCTCGACCTCGCGCGTCTTCAACTGCGCGTTCTTGCTCCAGGGCGTCACGAACGGCCCCGCCCCGCCGATGCGTTCGGAAAGGTGGCCGACGAACAGCACGTAGAGGTCGGAGTAATTGTAGTCCTTGAGCACGAAGTAGTTCTTGGTGGCGAGGAAGGCCGGCCCGTAGGCGCCTTCCGGCTGGAGCAGCGAGGCCTTCGTCGCGAGATCCCGCGGACCAGGCCGCACCGCGCCAATGGGCGCAAAGCCGCGCTTCTCCCATTCGCCGATCGTCGCCGTCACCTCCGGCACGCCCATTGTGCAATCGGCATTGGCCGGCGCCTTGACCTCGTAGGCCCAATGCACGCCGGTGACCCAGCCTTTGCCGGCAAGTTGCTTCGCGGCCGAGGCGAGCGCGTCCGGCACCGAATGGAAAATGTCGGCGCGGCCGTCATGGTCGAAATCGACGGCGTATTTGTAAAACTCCGACGGCAGGAACTGCGTCAGCCCCATCGCGCCGCCCCATGACGAGCGCAGGTCGGCGCGCGGCACGCCGTCCTGAAGCATCTTCAGCGCATGCAGGAACTCGTTGCGGAAGAAGTCCTTGCGCTTTCCGGTATAGGCCTGGGTCGCCAGCACGCGCAGCGCATCGTGCGGCAGCTTGTAGCTGCCATAGTCGGTCTCGCGCGCCCAGATCGCCAGTACGACATTGCCGGGCACGCCGAACTCGCGGCCGATGCGCGCGAGCGTGTCTTTGTACTGCGCCGCCAGTTGCTTGCCGCGCGCCGCGAGCCGCTGGAACGATGCCTCGCGCAGGTATTGCGCCGGCGTCTGCACGAACTCCGGCTGTTGCGGCGCCTTCTCCGGACGGCCGGGAATGGCGAGATCGGGCAGCGTGAGGTCTGGCTCGAGCCCGGCGACGCCCTTGTCGAAGGTCGCGCGCGAAATACCGAGCTCTTGCGCGGCCGGCCATTGTTCCGCGAGCCAGCGGTCGAAGGCGGCGTCGGCGCGGGCTTGGCTCGTCAGCACGACAGAGAGACCGAAGATAAGTGCAACGAGCCTAAATTTCATGTTTGTCATGGCCGGGCTCGACCCGGCCATCCCGATAAGTGTGGCACGGCGTTGCCTGCCTGATCGGGATCGCCGGGACAAGCCCGGCGATGACAAGGAGGGAACTCAGTGCCCGTTCCTGGCGTACGCCGACGCGCTCAGCTTCTCGACATAGGCGATGCCGATCGCCGACAGGATGAACAGGCCGTGGATGATGGTCTGCCACATCACGCCGGTCTCGGTGAACGGCACGTCCGGCTTGCCGAGCGAGCCGGCATAGATGAATGTCCTCAGTAAGTGGATCGACGAGATGCCGATGATCGCCATGGCCAGCTTGATCTTCAGCACGCTCGCATTGACGTGCGAGAGCCACTCCGGCTGGTCGGGATGGCGCTCGAGCTCGAGCCGCGACACGAAGGTCTCGTAGCCGCCGACGATCACCATGATCAGCAGGTTCGAGATCATGACCACGTCGATGAGGCCGAGCACGATCAGCATCATCTCCTGCTCGGTGTATTTGATCGCGCCTTCGACGAGGTGCCACAGTTCCTTGAGGAACAGGACGACGTAGACGCCCTGCGCGACGATCAGGCCGAGATAGAGCGGCAATTGAAGCCAGCGGGAGGCGAAGATAAGCCGCGGCAGCGGCCGCAGCGCCGGCGCATCGGGCGGCACGCGCGGTTCGTCGGCGGTCATGGACATCGTTTGGTCATCCCGTTTGGCGCACACCGAGAACCGGCGCGCAGCCCGGCCGATTTATAGGCGATTCGGGGTGGGGCAAGGACGGCGTGATGCGGCGAGAGGCCGCGCCGCGCGTCACACCTCGGCGAGATTGAGCCGGGCCTCAATGCGCTCGACACGCGCATCGAGCCTGTCCAAGCGATTGGACAGATTTGCATATTGGCTCTCGAGGATACCGAGGCGACCCTTCACCTCCCGCATGTCGTCGCGCAAGACATCGACCGCGCTGCGGATGTGGCGGAGGTGCTCCAAGACGAGGTTCTCGGTCTCGGTCATACTCAATTGTAACAGACTCGGGCCACCGAACTCAACCAGCCAAGCCACCTTCAGTGCATCCTTGCCGCGCCGGGCTTCTGGTTCCGCCTCACAGCGGCGGAAACGCCGGCGGCGGAATGCGCCGCTTCGAGGCCGCTTCGTAGGCCGAGGCGATGTGCAACAGCACATCCTCCTTGCCGGGCTCGGCGCGGAACACCAGTGAGAACGGCAGTCCGGGCGCAGGCAGCGTCGTGGCCTCGTCGGACGGAACGTGCCGGTAGTGCGTGCCGTCCTCGCTCAGCTTGTAGACCGGATCGTACACCGTCGTGACGAATCCCGCTGGGATCAACACTTCGGTCAAGCCGGCATTCGGACCGCTCAGAGACTCCCAGGTGAGATTGTTGCGGAAGCCCTGGCTCGCGCCGCCGATCTTGCCCGGCGGGAACGGCGTGTGCAGCCGCACCAGCGCGTCGAGCTTGTTCTCGTAGATCACCATCATGTCGGCGCGGCGCAAAAGCTCGCGCAGCATGATGCGGTCGGCGGTCGCCTGGCGCATTCCGAGCGGGCTGCGCAAATCCGTCACGTCGTCCCAGTCGAGAAAGCTGACACGCTGATCGTCGCCCCAGAATTTCGAGCGCGCATTGAGCGCGGTGAAATCGGCAAGCGTCTCGGTGAAGCCTTTCTCTTTCCAGTCCGCGGCGCGGCGCGACAAATATTGATTGATGTGGAACCGAAAGGCCGTCTGCGCCGCCTGCAGCTGCACCGTGGCGAGATCGAGATTGGATGGCGGCGCGATGCGCCCTTCCGACATGGCCAGCATGTAATCGATCGGCCGCATCGTGCCCGAGCCGAACACCTTGCCGGGCTCAAACTCCGTCGGTGCGATCGCGGCAGCAAATTCCTTGAACAGCGGCTGACCGTCGGCGCCCAGACGATAGAGAATGTCCGGCATGAACACCGGGATGAGCCGCGCCAGCGCCGTGCGGTGATCGACCGTCATCGCCTCGCAGGCGGCATCCCGCGTCCACAGCGGATCGGACGACTCGACAAGCGTCGCGCCGAGCTTACCGCCGAGAATATCCTTGATCTCTTTCGCAGCCGCGCCGGTCACCGGCTCGTCGGTGTTGTAGCCGGGACGCACGGTCATGGACTCGCGCAGGACGCCGAGCCGCATTCCCTTCAAGGCGCCGGCGGCGCCGGAGGCCGTCGCGTGCACCGCGTAGGACGGCAAGGCCGACGAGCGCGGCACCGTGGTGAAGGGATCGCGCGGGTCGTAGTAGCCCTCGTGCGGGTCCTTCAGCGCGTCGAGGATCCTGGCGCAATCGCCGATCGTGCGCGCGAGGATGCCGGAGCGGTCGACATGAATGTCGGCGCCGATCGCGCCGCCGTCGAAGCCGAGCAGCGCTTTGTGCGGCAGGATGAGCGCCACTGAATTGTGATTGGCGGGACCGCGGCAGGATGCGCGAGTCTCTTCGCCGAGGCTCGCCATCACCATGTTGGTCGAGACCGACACGCCCGAGCCCGAGCTCGAACCGAGCGAGGCGGCGCGCGTCGTATCGTAAGGATTGGACGGGTTACCGGCCCAGGTGCTGCGCTGGTAGCCGACCGTCGAGGGCAGCACCTTCCCGGGCTTGCGCCGCGCCAGCGGATCCTCGGGGCGGCCGTTATATTCGGTGTTCACCGCCTTGGCGAAGATGATGGCGCCCTTCTCGCGCAACTGGTGCACGAGCACATGGTCGCGCGCGGGAAAGTCGATGTCGTAGGCGGCGTCGCCGCCGCCGGTCGAGCGCATGTCCTTGGTGTCGAACGGATCCTTGAACGAGAACACGACGCCGTACATCGGCATCTTGTCGAGATCGGGATTGCGGCCGTAGAGCGCGTCGAGCTTGGCGGCGCGCTCCAGCGCGTCCGGCTGATGGCGGAAAAATTCGCAGACCGGCGGCGCGCCCTTCGGCAGCGGACCCTTTGAGGGATGCAGATCGTAATCGCCGCGGCAGGTGACCGAGCGCTCGCCACGGATGTTGAGCGTGGCCAGCCCGTTGACCTGGCCGGCGTTCGGCCTGCCGACCGTCATGCCGAACTGCTGCGCAACCGAAGGGTCGGACGCGGTCGGCTCCATGCGGCCGAATTCGAGCGGCGGGCCTTTGTACCGGTCGAGGTCAGGCAGGATGTCAGATGCCTTCACCGTCTCGCGCGGAAACGCCAGCGGCGCGCCGCCGCGCACCGTGCCGGGCGCGGACGGCGCGTCCGCGCCGTCGGCCGTCACCAGAAGATTGGATGTGCCGTTATAGGCGCGCACGCGCGCGAGATAGTGCTCGACGACGCCGACCAAGGTGATCGCGCCGGCGCGGATCGCGGCGTGCAAGTCGTCGATCGTCGCTTCTTCAAGAACGAACGGTTTGGCCGAGGCGAAGGGCTTGTTCATTGCGGCGGAGTCCGGCGCTAAAGGAAAGGCGCCCGGAATCTACCCGCCGCGGCCGGCGCTGTCGCGTCTCTTGGCAAGAAACGTCGCCGCACCGTCCATTTATGTCATCACCGGGCTTGTCCCGCTGATCCCGCTTAGAAAGGCATCGCCCTCATAAGCGAGATGGCCGGGCGATTAGCGCGTCACGCCCGTCTTCGACGGGCTGTGCCCGGCCCTGACAAGAAAAAATTTCACCGCGTGAATTTCTTGTACTTGAGCCGATGCGGAATGACGCTGTCCGTGCCGAGCCGGCGCATCTTGTCCTGCTCGTAGTCCTGGAAGTTGCCCTCGAACCATTCGACGTGGCTGTCGCCCTCGAAGGCAAGAATGTGCGTCGCGATGCGGTCGAGGAACCAGCGATCGTGGCTGATGATCACGGCGCAGCCGGCGAAGTCCTCCAGCGCCTCTTCGAGCGCACGCAGCGTCTCGACGTCGAGATCGTTGGTCGGCTCGTCGAGCAGCAGGAGGTTCGCACCGGTGCGCAGCATCTTGGCAAGATGCACGCGGTTGCGCTCGCCGCCGGATAGCGAGCCGACCTTCTTCTGCTGGTCGGCACCCTTGAAGTTGAACGACGCGCAATAGGCGCGGGAATTCATCTCGCGCTTGCCGAGCTGGATGATGTCGTTGCCCTCGGAGATTTCCTCCCAGACGGTCTTCTTGCCGTCGAGCGCGTCGCGCGACTGGTCAACATAGCCGAGATGCACGCTCTCGCCAACCTTGATGGTGCCGCCGTCCGGCTTTTCCTGGCCGGTGATCATGCGGAACAGCGTGGTCTTGCCGGCGCCGTTCGGGCCGATGACGCCGACAATGCCGCCGGGCGGCAATCTGAAGGTGAGGTCGTCGATCAGCAGGCGGTCGCCGAAGCCTTTCGACAGGTGGTCGAAATCGACGACATTGTCGCCAAGCCGCTCGACCACCGGAATGGTGATCTGCGCCACCTGGTTGACCTTGGCGTTGGCGATCTTGATGAGGTCTTCGTAGCGCTGGTAGCGGGCCTTCGACTTGGCCTGCCGCGCCTTGGGCGAGGACTGCACCCATTCCTGCTCGCGCTCGAGCGTGCGGCGGCGCGCTTCGTCCTCGCGGCCTTCCTGCTCCATGCGTTTCTGCTTCTGCACCAGCCAGGACGAGTAGTTGCCCTGGTAGGGAATGCCGCGGCCGTGGTCGAGCTCGAGGATCCAGCTTGTGACGTTGTCGAGGAAGTAGCGGTCGTGGGTGACGATCAGGATCGCGCCCGGATAATTGCGCAGGTGGCCTTCGAGCCAGTTCACGCTCTCGGCGTCGAGATGGTTGGTCGGCTCGTCGAGCAGCAGGAGCTCCGGTTCCTCGAGCAGCAGGCGGCACAGCGCGACGCGGCGCTTCTCGCCGCCGGACAGCTTGGCGATGTCGGCGTCGTCGGGCGGGCAGTTGAGCGCGTCCATCGCCTGCGTGACCTTGGAGTCGAGGTCCCACAGGTTCTGCGAGTCGATGATGTCCTGGAGCTTGGCCATCTCCTCCGCGGTCTCGTCGGAGTAGTTCATGGCGATCTCATTATAGCGGTCGAGCAGCGCGCGCTTTGCCGCGACGCCGATCTCGACATTGCCGCGCACCGACTTCGATGAATCGAGCTGCGGTTCCTGCTCTAGGTAGCCGACGCGGGCGCCCTCAGCGACCCAGCCCTCGCCGGAATAGTCGGTGTCGATCCCGGCCATGATCTTGAGCAGGGTCGACTTGCCCGAGCCGTTGACGCCGAGCACGCCGATCTTGGCGTCCGGGTAGAAGGACAAGTGGATGTTATCCAGCACCTTCTTGGACGGCGGATAGGTCTTGGTCAGACCCTCCATGTGGTAGATGAACTGGCGTCCGTTCATGGCGATGCTGAACCCCGATTTTGACCCGAATCCACGGCGGCGCGAGGGCGTGCGCCCTGCGCCGGATACCGTTGTCGGGAAGACGCGGCTGATGTAGCGAGCGCCCCCGGAAAGAGCAAGCCGGGCAAACCCTGCGGTCGGCCCGGCATCAACTTCTCGGAAAGCTTGTAACAAAATTTTGGACGGTTCGACCTTTCGCCACCTCGCTTTAACCCCTGATGCGCCAAGATTTCCGGCGATGAACCCCGCTCTCGCCGCAAGCGACAGACAGGGGAGCGGGCGGATCAGCCGCCGGCAAATTCAAGTGGGTATCAGTGTCATGACTCGGGCCATCGCGGTCCTCTCGGCGGCGCATCTGCCGCAGCCCTTCGCAAACTTCGCGCACATGCTCGCGGGCCTGTGGCGCGAGATCACCCGCGACGCCGTCCGGCCGTACCGGCCGGAACTGCATTACATGCGCGGTCCGGGACCGGCCTGGCACGCCAAGAACGGCAGCCGCATCGGGGCCTGAGCACCCCCTCTTTCCTTTCGGATCGGCCGTCCTAATCTGGCGCCGCCCGGGCCCCCCGGGCGATTTCCAGAACAGGGCGTAAGGCAATGATCCGCGCGGCGATCCTCGACGACTACCAGAATGTGGCGATGTCCTTCGCGGACTGGTCGCCGATCGAGAAGGATGTCGAGGTCAAGATCTTCACCGCGCCGTTCAAGAGCCGCGATGAGGCGATCAAGGCGCTCCAGGGCTTTGCCGTCATCGTCGGCATGCGCGAGCGCACCTCCTTCCCGCGCGCCGTGATCGAGGCGCTGCCGGACCTGAAGCTCCTCATCACCACAGGCGCCAAGAACAACTCCTTCGACCTCAAGGCGGCGGCCGAGCATGGCGTCACCGTCTGCGGCACAGGCGGCTTCGGCTCGCCGACCACCGGCGTCGTGTTCGGGCTGCTCCTGGAACTCACCCGCCGCATCGGCTTCGAGAATGCCCGGCTCAAGGCCGGCCAGCCCTGGCAGGTCACAATCGGGCCGGACCTCGAAGGCATGACGCTCGGCGTGCTCGGCCTCGGCAAGCTCGGCCAGCGTTCCGCTGCGGTCGCCAAGGCCTTCGGCATGAACGTGATCGCCTGGAGCCAGAACCTGACACCGGAGAAGGCCGCCGCCGCCGGCGCAACTTACGTCTCCAAGGAGGAATTGTTCGCCAAGGCCGACGCCGTCACCATCCACGTGGTGCTCAGCGACCGCTCGCGCGGACTGGTCGGCGCCGCCGATCTCGGCCGCATGAAGAAGACGGCCTACCTCGTCAACACCTCGCGCGGGCCGATCATCGACGAGAAAGCGCTGATCGCGGCGCTGAAAGCAAAGCAGATCGCCGGCGCCGGCCTCGACGTGTTCGACGTCGAGCCTTTACCGCTCGACCATCCCTACCGCGCGATGGACAATGTCGTGATCACGCCGCATCTCGGCTACGTGAGCACGCAGAACTACGCGAAATATTTCCCCGACATCGTCGCCGACATTCGCGCGTTCATCGACGGCAAGCCGGTGCGCGTCATCAGTTGACGGCGGGCTGGTAGAACCGCACTACGAACTGTGCTATCCGCGCAACGCCGCGGAGCGCAGCGCGCAAATGTCATGCATGACGCAGCGCGCAAATTTAGCGCAATCCGCGCGATTAGCCTTAAACAAAACTATCGTTGTGGGTCCGGTGCGATGTACCGCGCCGCTGCCGTGTTCATACGCCCATATGTCACCGCGATGACGGTGGACGAGAAAGGGCCTCTAGATGAACCGAGCGATGATACCGGACGCGATTGTCCCGACGAGCTTCGGCCGCCGCAAGGTCGTGCCGCGCGCACTGATCGCGGACGGCAAGGCGCATATCCGCAACTTCCTGCGCGAGGCGCTCGAGGAGATCGGCTTCATCGTTTCCGATTGCGCTGACGCGGCGCACATCGCCTTCACGGTCGCGGAGCATCATTCCGATCTTGTTGTGCTCGGCCTCTCCGCCGGCGGCATTGCCGCCAGCGCCGCGCTCGAAAGCCTCGGCGCCAGCGGCTTCGCCGGACGCGTGCTGGTATTCGGTCCGCCGGCCTCGCCCATGGTGACCGCCGTCGCGGCGCTCGGCGAAGAGGTCGGCCTTGCCATGCTGCCCTTGCTGCCGACGCCGTTCAGCGACCAGGACCTGCGCGACCGCGTCACGCCGCTCTTGCCGAAGGAGCAATTCCCCGCGCCCGCGATCGACGTCGGCGAAGCCCTGCACGGCGACTGGCTCGAACTCTGGTATCAGCCGAAGGTCGACGCGCGCTCGCTCGCCGTCGCGGGGGCCGAGGCGCTGGTGCGCATGCGCCATCCGACCTGGGGCGTGTTCCCGCCGGAGCGGTTCCTCCCCGACGACGGCGACCCGCACTTCTTCGCCTTCTCCGAGTTCGTCGCCACGCGCGCCGCCAATGACTGGCGCTACATCCTCGACAGCCACGGCCCGGTCGAACTCGCCATCAACCTGCCGATGACCTTCTTCGAGCGCGACGATGCGGCGGCGGCGCTGTCCGCGCTGTTGCCGCGCCATCCGGCTTTCGCCGGCGTCATCGTCGAGTTCGACGCCGCCGATATATTGCGCGACCCCGTCCACGCGCTGCGCACGGCGCGGTTGCTGCAACTGCACAACATCGCCTGCGCGATCGACGACGTCGGCCCCGGATGGCCAGGGCTGCTCGCCTTCGATACTTTCCCGTTCGTCGAGATCAAGGTCGACCGCGGCTTCGTCGCCGGGCTCGCGACCGACCGTCTCAAGGAGACGACCTGCCGCAGCATCGTCGAGTTCGCCGACCGTGTCGGCGCGCGCACTGTGGCGGAGGGCGTCGAGACGCGCGCCGACTTCCTCGCCGCGCGCGCGCTCGGTTTCGACCTGATCCAGGGCTTTTTCTTCGCGCGGCCGATGGAGGCGCCGAAATTCGTGCGCCGGGTGCTCGGCAAGCCGATGACGATGGCGATGGACTAGAGCCGGTCGGAAGTCCCGCCAGCGGGCTTGGCCGGGCTCGCCGGCGCCGCCGGAACAATCAGCAGTTCGGATGGCACGAGTACAGGAAGGTGCCGGTGCCGGTCGGCTGATATTGCTGGTAGAATTGATATTCGCGGTAATCGAACGGCTTCGTTCCGATCAGGCGCTGCCGCGGCGCATTCAGCGCCAGTGGCACCGAATAGGAGAACTTCTGCTGCGTCGAGCCGATCGCCTGGATCTGCGCGCCGGACACCAGCGGACCGTTCAGGCAGTCTTTTCCGATGTGGCCGAACTGGCACTTTTGCTGGGCCGAAGCCGGAAAGGTCTGGCCGACCAGGGACACTGCGAGAGCGATCGCCGTCATCAAAGCCGTGCGTTTCATCGCCGACACTCCTCTAGAACGTGATGACGCCGCCGCCGGTCAACAGCCAGCCCTGGCTGTTGATGGCGGGGATGACCGGAGCGAAGGCGTCGTTGCCGCCCTCGTGCGTCCAGATCCGCTCGATGCGGACATTGACCGAGGTGGTCGCGCTGGTGGCATAGCCGCCAACCGCGCCGAGCGAATATCGCTGCTTCGCCGGAATGAACTGGAAGGTGGTCGAGCTATAGGCGTTGGCGTCGCGCTCGAGATAGCTGGCGACCGGCCCGATCGACCACGGCCCGTTCGAATAGGTCGTGTCGAGGTTGATGCGATACACGGTGTTGTTCGAGTTGAAGGCTTCCAGCACCAGCGCGTTCACTCCGCCCGGGTTGACGTCGTTCTTCCGGCTGTAGGTCCAGTAGCCCGAGAGCGTCGACCGCCACGCGTCGTTCCACGCATAACCGGCCGTGCCCGACACCGTGACGCGGTCGCCGGCACGATACTGCGCGATGCCGTCCTGATAGGTCGTGCTTTCCTTGGCATAGGCCACGGACGTGTTGATCGAGAACTGGCCGATGGCATAAGCCGCGCCGAGCGACAGGGTGGTCACGTCGCCGGGATCGAAGTTCACGCCCGGCTGGGCGAGCGTCACCGGATCGATGTTGCCTTCCTTGGTGAAGGCGTTGCGCTGCGTGTAGCCGACGCTGGGCGTGATGATCAGGTCCTTGGTGATCGCGAAATTGGCGCCGAGCGTCGGCGCGAAATTCCAGCCTTCCCCGTAGGTCGGCACGTCCACGAGGTCGGGATCCATGCGCGCGAAGCGGTCCGCCCCGTACAGGGCCGCCTTGCCGGTCGGCGCATTGATGTTCATCGAGAGGAACGGAACGATGGCGTCGAGCGCGGTGTATGTGGCGGTCCCCGACAGAGCCGTATCGGTCAGCGTCGACACTTCACCGGTCAGGCCGGGAGTCGACTGGCGCGCGAAGACGTAGCCCGAGCGCAACCCGAAATCGAATTTCCAGTCGGCGAACGGCGAGCCGCTCGTCAACAGAGCGAACGGCACATAGACCTGAGTGCCCTTGCCTTGACCGGACAGCGGCGGCGCGTAGGTGGGAAAGCCGTAGGTCGAAGTCCAGCTCGAGTAGCGGACATCGAGGGTCGCCGTGCTGGTCCAGACTTTGTCAGCTGACTGACCGACCGCCTTCACCGGCATCGTCGGCAGGTCCGCCGCACGCGCTTCGACGACGGTTACGCCCACAGACGGCGCCAACAAGAGCGCCGCGACTACCAACCGCTTCATTGCCGCCCCACTTTCAATTCCAACATCGCTCGTAACGTTCTTCCGGCGGAATTGGAAGTCGATGTTTCGTCGTTCCGGCGTTTTTCCGTGAAAAAATCGCAATCCGATATGTTGGCGGCACGAAAGTTCCAGATGGAGGGCCTTTCGTTTGTCATCTCGCTGACAGTCGCCGTCGTGGCGCCCGCCCTGCTCGCCGATCATCGCAGTGCGCAAAATGGAACTCGCGACTTGCGCAATCGCGCTTTTAACTTGTCATGATTTGTAATTTTTAATTGACGCTCGATGTCGGTCGTATAGCTTACCCCGGTAGTCTGCCGCGCCCGCATATTGGGCAGCGACGGCCGCGGTGAAGCGGCGGGCTGCTTGGCTGGCTGCGTTGGGAGCAATACAAACGGCGCCGCTCACGCGGCGCCGGCGCGCTGTTGCTATTGCTTTCTTCGCTGGCCGCGGCCGCCGTTCACATTTGGCAATGCCATGGGGAAATTCATGAAACTCCGTCTTCTGATGTCCGTCTCGATTGCGGCACTGCTCGCGTCGTCATTTGTCGCGCGCGCCGACGATCTGGAGACGTACCAGTCGGCGCTCAGCAAGCTGACCGCCACCCCCGAAGAAGCGCGCAGCGCCGAGACCAGGCAGGACATCCAGAAGCTTCAGACGCTGGTCCAGCAGCAGATCGAGCTGAAGAAGAACACCGATCTTGCGCAGCAGGCAGAGCAGCAGCTTCCCACCCTGCGGCAGCAGTATCAGGCCGCCCAGCCCGCCTATGACGCGCAGGCCACCGAGGTGGCGAAGGCGCTGGACCGGCTCGACGCACTGAACAAGATGTACAGCGGACAAAGCTCCGCTCAAGCAAAGCTGACTCAGGCGATCAAGGATCAGCAGGCAGCGGAAAACAAGATCAGGACGATGTCGCCCAGCGACCCGAATTACGCGGCCGCGCTCAAGGACATGGCGACGAAGCAGTATCTCGCCGGTGTCGCGGCCGATGTCGTCAAGGATCCGAACAACGGCTTGGCCAAACTGCAAAGCGCCAAGCAGGATTACAACGAGGCCAAAGCCCGGCTCGACCAGTTGAACGCCGCTAAAAACGACGCCGGCCAGAAGCTCAAGGCCGCGACGAATACGCTGAACGACGCGCGCGACGCTGCAACCTTGGCCAAGGCCAGGATCGAGCAGGTCGCGCCGACGCAGCAGGGCGGCGCGATGTCGCTGGTCAACAAGGCGGCGGCCGACGTCAAGACCGACCTGGCGAAAGTGGCAGCCGCGAAAGCGGCGCCGCCGACTGCCGGCGGTGCGGCTCCGCTCGTCGGCGCGAACGCGGGCGCGGGCGCGGCCGGCCTCATCAATAATGGCGGTTCGACGCTGATCAACAATGGTGGGTCGACGCTGATCAGCCCGAACGGTGGGACCATCGTGGCTCAAGGGGCCGGCAATCTCGCCGGCGGCAACGGCATCGTTGCGCAAGGGGCCGGCAACGTATTGAGCGACAACGGCCTCGGCATTGTTGCGCAAGGCGCGGGTAATATCGTCGCTCAAGGAGCAGGCAATATCGTTGCCCAAGGCGCGGGCAACCTCGCCGGCAGCAACGGCATCGTCGCGCAAGGCGCGGGCAATATCGTCGCCCAGGGCGCCGGCAATCTGGCCGGCGGCAACGGAATCGTCGCCCAAGGTGCCGGCAACATCATCAGCACGAATTCAGGCGGCATCGTCGCGCAGGGTGCTGGCAACCTGGCTGGCAGCAACGGCATTGTCGCGCAAGGCGCGGGCAACCTCGTCACCGACAATGGCTCCGGCATCGTGGCTCAGGGCGCCGGCAACCTGATGGGATCGTCGGGCATTCACGCCTACAAGCTTTCGTCCGTCGACTCGCCAGCCATCGACGTCGCAGCGGAAACCCAGAAGACGCAGGCCGACCTTTCGAGCCGCACGGCAGACGTCCAGAAGGCGACGAAGGATGCCGCCGATGCGCGTGCGGCGCTCGCCGCGGCGCAATCGCCCTACGACGCGAAAGCGGCCGAGGTGGCGACGAAGCTCGACCAGATCGACGCACTGAATAAGATGTACAGCGGCTCGGCCAGCGCCTCGGCCAAACTCACGCAGGCGATCAGGGATCAGCAGGCGGCGGAGAAGAAGGTCCAGAGCATGTCGCCGAAGGACCCCAGCTACGCCGCTGCGCTCAAGGACATGGCGACGAAACAGTATCTCGCCGGTGTCGCGGCGGACGTCGTGAAAGACCCCAAGAACGGCCTGGCCAAGCTGCAAAGCGCGCAGCAGGACTACAACGAGGCGAAGGCGCAGCTCGATCAATTGAACAAAGCCAAAAATGATGCCGCACAGAAGATCCAGGACGCGCAGGCCCGGATCAACACCGCCAACGCAGCCATCCAGGCGGACAACGCCACGATCGCATCCCTGAAGGCGGCCGCGCCCAGCGGACCGGCCTTGGCTGGCGGCAGCACGTTCAGCCCAGTGGGCGGTCCGCAGGCCGGCGGGCTCGCACCGGCGGGAACGGCGGGGCTCATCAATAATGGTGGCTCGACCCTGATCAGCCCGAACGGCGGCACGCTGGTCGGCAACTCGGGCGGCACGATCATCAGCAATGACGGGGCAAGCAGGGCCGGCAGCAATGGCGGCGCGATCATCAGCACCAATAGCGGCGGCATCGTCGCGCAGGGTGCCGGCAATCTCGCTGGCGGCAACGGCATCGTGGCCCAAGGCGCGGGTAACATCGTTGCGCAAGGTGCCGGCAACATTGTTGCCCAGGGCGCGGGCAATCTTGCCGGCAACGGCGCAGCCCCGATCATCAGCACCAACAGCGGTGGCATCAGGGCATTCAAGGATGTCTCGCCGTCCGAGTCGGCGCAGGCCTCGACGGCTCCGAAAGCCGTCGCCGGCGGCGGCTTCAGGCAGGATACTCAAATCACGATCAGCAGCGCCAATGACGGACCGAACGCGCGCACGAATTCCGGCGGCGCTGTCGTTGCGCCGTCGGTCAGCGTCGGCCCGAGCACGATGCCGAAGGGCTATGACCCGAACGACTGGACGACCTGGCCGAAGGCCGACGTCGCGAGCTTCATGCCGCCGGGCAAATCGGTGCAGCAGTTCAAGGCCAGCGCCGAGCAGGATCTCGCCACCTACAAGAAAAACCTCGCGGCCCTGCCCGCGACCGGTCTGACCAAGTCGCAGCAGGACCAGAAGGCGGGCATGGAGGCGCAGATCCGCTCGCTCGAATTCCAGGTCGACACGGCGAACCGTGCACTCGGCCTGCCGAACTCGGCGACCGCGACCGCCGTCGCGACGACGGCTGCACCGCCGCCGCCGGCGGCGCTCGCCCCGGCGCCGGCACCGGTGCCGGTGATGTCGGCCTCGGCGATCGCCGCAACGGTGACACTGTCGAGCGACCTCGCCACGGCACAGCAGCGGGTCAATGACCGCGCGCAGCAGATGGCGTCGGCGAACCAGCAACTTCAGCAGTGGCAGGCGCAGCGGGCGGCGACGACCGATCCGGAGAAACTGAAGGGCCTCGACGCGGCCATCTCGGGCGGCAAGTTCCAGCTCGACGTGATGCAGCAGGCGCTCGACCGCGAGAACAAGAATGTCGCCGACCTGCAAGCCTCGGCGGCAAAGGTCGCATCGCTGCCACCGGCGCCGGCTGCGACGCCGCCGGCCGCACCGGCCGCCGCGCCCGCTCAGCCGGCGGTGCCGCTGAAGATCACGACGACGGAGCAGAAGGGACTGGAGCAGGCCCTGCGGACGATCCCCGGTAAGCTATCAGCGCCCGAGAAGAAGACTTTCAATTCGCTCTCGGTCTTGGCGCAAAAGGCCGTGTCAAAGGGCCTCACGCCCGCGGAAGGGGCCGAACTCCTGAGCGGCATCCGCGCCCTGGCGCAGAAGCACCCCAAGGGCATCGAACGCTACAAGCTCACCAACCTCGCCAATCCGCGGCACGAGGGCGGCGGGCGGGCCGGTGCGCCGGAGCATCCGGTGCAGACACATGCGGTTGTCCCGGCCGCGCATGGCCCCTCACCGGCCGCGACCGCGCCGGTGCATCCCGCGGCCATCGCCAAGCAGATGCCCGAGCCCGCGGTGGTGAAGCCTGAGGCGTTAAAGCCGCACGAAGTGCACGCCCATCCCGCCGCGCCGGAGCACGGCCATGGCGCGACGCCTGCGCACGCGGTGAGGCCCGAGCCGCCAAAGCCCGTGATGGCGCGTCAGCATCCCGCGGTCGCGCCGAAGCCGGAGACGGCCCACCATCACGCGCCTGTGGCGCATGTCCCCGCACAGGTGAGGCCGGTTGCGGCGCCGCCGAAGCCCCACGTCGCGAACGTGCCGAAGCCGGTCGCGGCGGCCGTGCCGCCGAAGCCGAAGGCCGTCGTCGCGCCGCCCAAGCCGGCGGCGCCGGTGATGCAGCCGATCAGGCACTGAGGAAACGGACTTCAAAAACGAAAATGCCCCGGCCTTGCCCGGGGCATTTTTTTGCGCCGCGGATTCCGGTCGGCCGCCTTACAGCCCCAACAGCCGCGCGGCATTGTCGTAGGCGACGGCCGCGCGCAGGTCCTCCGGGATCGCGACGTCGTCCATGAAGTGCCCGGCCTCCTCCGCGCTCTCGAACGGATAGTCGGCGGCGAACATCACCTTGTCGCGGCCGAGCGCCGCGACCGCGCAGATCAGCGGCTCGCGCGCATAGACGCCGGACACGGTCACGACGATGTTGTCCTTGATGTACTGCGACGGCTCGCGGCCGAGCTTCACATTATAGAGCTTGGCCCGGCTGTCGAAGCGCCAGAGCAGGTAGGGCAGCGTCTCACCCATGTGGCCGAGCGCGACCTTCGCCTTCGGGAAGCGGTCGAACAATCCTGAGAAGACGAGCCGCAGCGCGTGCGAGCCGGTCTCGAAGCCCCATTCCCAGGTGGCGCGGCGCAAGGCCGGGACGCCGTCGAGTGCCGGCGCGGGCACCAGCGGGTCGGTCGGGTGGATATAGACGAGCGCGCCGAGGCTCTCGGCCGCCGCCCAGAACGGATCGAGCGAGCGGTCGTCGAGATAGAGGCCGTTGGTGTGGCCGTTGATCATCGCGCCCTTGAAGCCGAACTCTGTCACGCAGCGCTCGAGCTCGCGCGCCGCGCCGGCGGCGTCCTGCACGGCGAGATGGGCGAAGCCCGCGTAACGGTCCGGGCGCCGCGCGACCTGTTCGGCGAGGAAGTCGTTCGCCTCGCGCGCCTTGCGCGTCGCAACGGCTGCATCGCGCTCGGCCTGAACGCCGGGCCCTGACACCGACAGCACGGCCTTCGCAATGCCGGCCCTGTCCATCGTCTCAAGCCGCGCCCCGTCGAAATCGGTGAGCTGGCGGTAGAGCCTGTCGACGTGCGGCGTCGGCACCTCGGTCATGGTCGGACGCCAGTAGTCGACCAGGCCAGGCGACAGGAAGTGCTCTTCGAGCGCGATCTTGCGGACCATCACCTGCGATTCCCTGGGCACGCGCGCGGCGCGATGCCGCTTGTTCTCGTCTCTTGTACCGTATATTGGGCTATCGTGTCCCACGATACAAGGCGACAGAGATCACCGGATGGGACCGGCAGGGAGCGTCCGATGGCATTGCCCGCGAGCGGCCAATCCGGCAACGGCAAGAACCAGGTGCAGGTCATCGCCCGCGCCGCCAGCATCCTGCGCGCGCTCGAAGACGAGAATTCGGGTCTGAGCCTCGGCCAGATCGCCCAGCGCGTGAACCTTGCCCGCTCGACCGTGCAGCGCATCGTCGCCGCGCTGGAAAACGAGAAGCTGGTGATCGCCGCGACCCCGACCGGCCGCGTCCGCCTCGGCCCCGCCATCCTGCGGCTCGCCGCTTCCGTGCGCAGCGATTTCACCGCGCTGGCGCGGCCGCATCTCGAGAGGCTGTCGGCCGAATTGCAGGAGACCGTCGATCTCGCCACGGTGAAAAAGGACCATCTGGTCTTCATCGACCAGGTCATCGGCTCGCATCGCCTGCGCACCGTGTCGGCGGTCGGCGAGACGTTCCCGCTCTATTGCACCGCCAACGGCAAGGCCTACCTCGCGCAGCTCACCGACGCCGCGGTCGAGGCGCTGATCGGCAAGACCTATGCCGCGCGCACGCCGCGCACGATCACCCGGCTCGACGCCCTGCTCGCCGAGCTCAAGACCGTGCGCGCAACCGGCGCCGCCTTCGATCACGAGGAGCACGCCAGCGGCATCTGCGCCGCCGGCGTCGCGCTCTACGACCCGCTCGGCAACGCCGTCGCCATTTCGGTGCCGGTGCCGACGCAGCGGTTCAGTGGGCGCGAGAAGGACATTGCCGACGGCCTCATCGCCACCAAGCACGCGCTCGAAGCCAGCATGGCCGCGGCGCGCTGACGAGAACCACCGACTCAACTCTGCTCACGAAGAAGGAGGATGCCGTGGCCAAGAAAATTCGCGGCGTGATGTTCGAAGAAAACCTCAGCAACAGCATGGGGCTTCAGTTCTTCAACCTGTCTCATCGCTTCGGCTATCAATCGCCGAACTGGCCGTATTTCGAGGATGTGAAGATCGAGCGCATCCACTACATGGCGAAGTCCGGCGTGCTGTCGCAGCGTATCACCACGTCGATGCACAACACGACGCACATCGACGCGCCTGCGCACGTCGTGCAGGGCACGCCCTTCATCGACGAAGTACCGCTGCCGCATTTCTTCGGCTCGGGCATCGTCATCTCGATTCCGAAGAAGAAATGGGAGCCGATCACCTATGACGACCTCGAAAAGGCCGCGGGCAAGATCGTGCGCCCACGCGACGTCGTCATCGTCAACACCGGCTGGCACAAGCTCTACGAGGACTCCGAGGACTATTTCTGCCGCTCGCCCGGCTTCGTGAAGTCGGCCGGCGAATGGTTCGTCGAGAAGAAGGTCAAGGTCGTCGGCCATGACACGCAGGCCAACGACCATCCGCTCGCCACCGCCATCGGCCCTCAGCGCAACGGCCCGCTGCATCCGCACCTCAAGGACGAATATTTCGAGTGGTCCGGCGGCCGCGACTGGAAGGACGACTTCCCGGAATGGGAGCCGGTGCACCGCATCCTGTTCACCAACGGCATCCTCGGCATCGAGAACGTCGGCGGCGACATCGACAAGGTGACCGGCAAGCGCTGCACCTTCGCGTTCTTCCCGTGGAACTGGGACCGCGGCGACGGCTGCATCATCCGCCTCGTGGCCATGATCGACCCCGACGGCAAGTATCGCATCGAACGCGGGGAGAAATTCTGATGGAAGTCCGCAAGCTTTCGCAAGCGAAGTCTTACGAGGCGCCGAACCACCGCAAATACGAGTCGCTGCGCATCTTCGGCGCCGAGACCGGCGGCTCGCAGGCGCTGGTCTTCGGCATTTCGCACTTCCAACCGGGCGGCGGCGCCGGCCCCGACGCTTCGCCACCGGAGAAGATCTATCACATTCTCGACGGCGAACTGACCGTCATTGCCGGCGGCAAGGAAGTGGTCGCAAAGAAGGGCGACACGGTCTTCATCGCGCCGAACGAGAATCGCGAGATCGTCAATCGCGGCGCGGGCGTGTGCACGCTGCTGGTCGCGGTCGCCGCGCCGAAGTGACGGGCCACTCGGCCCGTCATCGCGGGGCTTAGCCCGACGATCTCGCGCCAAAAGGCAGTGCCCACCTAAGCGAGATGGCCGGGACAAGCCCGGCCATGACAGCGAAGAAAGCTATCAGGGAGAAACATCATGTCCGACACATTCCTCAAGAACCCCCTCTCCCTGTTCGACGTGCGCGGCAAGACCGCGATCGTCACCGGCGCCTCGGGCGCGTTCGGCGCGCTCGCCGCAAAGGTGCTGGCCGGAGCCGGCGCCAATGTCGTGCTGGCGGCCAGCAAGGAGACCGAACTCGGGAAGGTCGCGGCAGCATGCGAGGCGCTCGGCAGCAAGGCCGCGGTGATCGCGTTGCGTCCCTCCTCGGAAGGCAATTGCGATAAAATCGTCGCCGCCGCGGTCGACACGTTCGGCGGCGTCGACATCCTGGTCGTCGCCTCCGGACTCAACAAGGTGTCCAAGATCACCGAGCAGAAGCCGGAAGACTTCCTCGAAGTGCAGGACGCCAACGTCACGCAGTCCTGGTTGATGGCGCGTGCCGCCGGCAAGCAGATGCTGGCGCAAGGACGCGGCGGCAAGGTGATCCTGACGTCGTCGGCGCGCGGGCTGCTCGGCCACCCGGCCGGTTACACCGCCTATTGCGCGTCGAAGTCGGCGGTCGACGGCATTACCAAGGCGCTCGGCTGCGAATGGGGCGAGACCGGCATCACGGTGAACGCGATCGGCCCGACCGTCTTCCGCTCGCCGCTGACAGCATGGATGTACGAAGACACCGAGCGTGCGCAGACCGTGCGCAAGGGCTTCCTCGCGCGCGTGCCGAAAGGCCGCCTCGGCGAGCCGGAGGACCTCGCCGGCCCCCTGCTGTTCCTCGCCTCGAAGGCGTCGGATTTCTACACCGGCCACATCCTCTACGCCGACGGCGGCTACACCGCCGGCTGAGGCGCTATTTCTTCTTCTTGGTCACGTCCGAAGCCCCGGTTACGCCGGGGTTGAACGAGGGCGGATCGCTGGCCGGGAAGCTGTCGTCGGAGGATACGATGACCTTGTCCTCCTGCTCCTTCATCTTTTCGCGCTCGTCCTCGGCCTCTTTCTCGACCGGCCGCTGTTTCGCCGCCGAATGTCCGCCGTGGTCGGTCATGTCGCTCCTCCATTATCCTGTCTTGAAGGAACTCCGGACGGGCGCTGACGTTCCCGGCGGCGGAACCCGCCACCCATGAGGATAGAGAGGACAGCGCGTGCACGCGGCTTCGGCCGCGCGCAACGCCTTCAGCGATCGGATGTTCGGAACGGGATCGTCCGTCGCGGGTCACGTCTCCGCTGCGCAAGAACGGCAGCGCGACAGTGACGGTTCCTGCGGCGAGCCTGAACGGAGGAACGAGCGGGCCGCACGGCGGCGGCCCGCTCGTCTACCGGATCAGTTGATCGCGGTCAGGCGCTCCGGCTCGCCGGCCGGTGCGCCGAACTCCGCCGACAGCGCATGCGCCGCCGCGGTGATCTCCCCGCGCATCAGCGCTAGGTGCTCGTCGGTCGCCCGCATCAGCGGCGTCGAGGCGCTGATCGCGCCGACCACGGCGCCGGCCTGATCGCG
>Ga0310810_10000174_pt1 | contig 65035 bp, 58 predicted proteins | sample NCmetagenome_FD_207641 | JGI IMG/M metagenome (GOLD analysis project Ga0310810, IMG submission 207641) | Soil microbial communities from experimental microcosm in Duke University, North Carolina, United States - NC | ecosystem: Engineered > Artificial ecosystem > Soil microcosm > Unclassified ...
ATCGCGATGACGACCGCGGACATGATCCGTTTGCGAGGAGATATCCGCGTGGATGGGAGCACGGAAAGAAGAAGGGATGGGGCGATTGCGACGCGCCGCCAGGACAGGCAAAGAAGCAGGGCTGCTATGAGCACCGCGAATATCACCACGTCAGCGCGCCGCCTCGCGTAATTGAGCGGCCAGTGGTGGTGCATCGGCCGGTGGTAGTGAATCAGCCGGTGGCGACACAGCCTTTACCGAGGCCGCAGGCGCCCACGAAAAAGCCGGTATTCGTTCCGCATACACCGGAGCAGATCAGGGAAGCGCAGCGGCAGCAACGGCGCTAGAAAATTTTACGCGTATCGAATCGCCAGCAGCGAAAGCTGCTGGCGATTTTGTTTGGGACGACAATTTCCACCTAACGAAAACCGCGCTGGGAGGGGCATCCAGCCGAAGGCGGCTGTCCCTGCGTGGCCGGGGTGATTCAGGCAGTTCGGTAATAGCTCTCGCCGGCGCAGGAGCGGCAGAGGATTTTGCCGTCGCGACGAATTTCGCGGTGGAAGTTGATGCCTTCGCCGCATTCAGCGCAGACGATGCGTTCGCCTTTATATCCGGGAAACTCTTCGGGTGGAAGATCGACCTTCACCCATTGAGTGGTGAAGAGATCGGCGCTGGGCATTTCTCTGTACGCGAGCATCTGCTGCTGCTCTTTGTCGGCGAGTTCGGGGCAAAGCTCGCGGGCTAGAGCTTTGGAAGATTCTTTGGCGCACAAGCGGACAGCTCTTCCGGTGCTGACATCGATGAACGTGGCGGCGGCCTTTCCCCAGTCGCGAAATTTCAAGGCTCGCTTGCCAAGGCGGCATCCGGTGACCATGGCGACCGCGTCGGTGAGGCAGCGGTCGATTTCGACGAAAGTTACCAGGCGCTTGCGGTCTTTGCCTCGAGCATCGTGAATGCCAAGAAGTTCCAGTCCGAGTATGGCCATGCGGACACCAAGCACCTGGCCGGCACAGAGATGGCCGTGAGCGCGCTCGGCCTGCGCCAGATAGTCGTCAAGGGTTGGAGAGTTGGGCATGAAGTAAGACCAGTTCGCAGTTCTTAGCTACCTTCTGTAGTGATTTTAAACGGGCGGGCCCAAAGGGTCCGCCCGATTTGTTTGAAGAGGAGAAGCAAATGAATTCGATGAGCAAAGGCGTAGTTGCAGTTGTGCTGTGCGTAAGTCTTACGGGTTGCAATCCGCGATGGCTGGAGAGGGCGCTGGCTGATCTGCCGATGCTGACCCAAATGGCTCTGAACATAGCGACCCTGGTGAGCGCATTTTCTGGGCAGCAGACGAGTACCGCTGAATCGGCGGCGATCCGGAACATTTCCGCGGAGGCGGCGCGTGACCTCAACCTGCTGGACATGCTTTATCGCGAGTACCAGGCCAGTCCCAGCCAGAACAGCCTTCAGAAGATTCAAGGCGTGATCAGCGACATGAACCGCAATCTGCTTGCGCTATTGCAGGCAGCGCACATTGGCGATGTCCGGATGGCGACACGAATGTCGGTGGCAGTGAACCTGATTCTAACCACCGTAAACAGTTTTGGAGCGTTGATGCCGCAAGCCAGAATGCCGCACACAAGGCTGGCGCCAGTGCCGCAGGCCAGGGAATTGAAACGGCAGTGGAACCAGCAGGTGTGCGCGAACTCAATACTTGCGGGCTGCGAAGTTCGTTGAAGCCGGGAGAAAAAATGACTCTGCCGGTAGTTGCAATTACGAACGCCTCGACGGTGCTGAACGACCGGCAGGTCGAGGCCTGCATTTCTGCGCTGCAGCGGCAGGTAAGCATTGATTTCAGAGCTTACTGGAACCTGGAGTGCCAGCTGACGTTTTTGCCGAAAAGCGAAAAGCTGGCCGAAGGCTGGTGGCAGATGGTGGTGCTCGACGATCCGGACCAGGCGGGAGTGCTGGGATATCACGAACTGACCAGCAATGGAACACCGCTGGGCAAGGTGTTCGCGGGCCTCGATCTGCGGTCGGGATCGTCGTGGACGGTGACGCTCAGTCACGAACTTCTGGAGATGCTGGTTGATCCGTGGCTGAACTGGTGCGCGCAGGGCGTAGATGGGCGAGTGTATGCGCTGGAGGTCTGCGACGCGGTGGAAGCGGACCAGTTGGGATACAAGATCGACGAAGTGCTGGTTTCAGACTTTGTCACTCCGGCCTGGTTCGAGCATACTCGCGCGGATCGGGTGGACTTCAAGAGAAGGATCAGCAAGCCACTGGAGCTGGGGAGGGGCGGTTACATCGGCGTGCTGGAACCAGGGAAAGGTTGGACACAGATTGCGGCGGACGGTCCGCCTCAGGAAAGAGAAGGTGACAGGAGATGGAAGAGAAGGATAGGGAGGGAGGAGTGGCGGTGTTCGTAAAGTCAGATTCGCTCGCGGCGGATACGAGTGTGAGAGTCACAGTTTAGGAAGCGGCTCGGGATGGCAACCGTTTTTCTTTATTTTCGGCGCCAGCGGATGCCGTCTTTGGTCTGTTCGATGATGATGCCGTGCTGAGTCAGTTCGGCGCGGATGGCGTCAGAGCGCGCAAAATCGCGGGATTTCCGTGCGCTGTCCATTTCTTTGACTTTGGCTTCGACGTCGTTCTCGGATAACTGAGCGGAACCGATTGCCTGGCGAAGTTCTGGAGAAATGTCTTTCTCCCGGCCGTTGGCCTTTGCCCATTCGAGAATCATTTTCATCTTGGGAAGATCGTCTTCTTTCAGGACGGCGAAGATTTCGTCGAAGCGGGTGAGGGCGGAGAGAAGTGGAATGACATCGGCTTTTTTCACCTCGCCGGAATCGCAGGCGATGTTGGCTTTGCGGACCATCTCAAAAATTGCGGCCTGGGCCTGGGCGGTGTTCAGGTCGTCATTGAGAGCGCTGGTAAACCGTTCGACGGATTCCTGCGCGAGTTGCTGAAGCGATGGATTGGCGCCTTCGGTAAACGCGCCGCTGGTGAGGCGCAGTTTGAAGTTGCGCAGCTTGTCGATGTTGCTGGCAGCCTGATCGAGGCCGTCGAAAGTGAAATTGAGCTGATTGCGATAAGGAACCGAGGCGAGCAGAAGCCGGATAGAAGACGGCTTGTAGCCTTTGAGGACGAGGTCGCGCAGGGTAAAGAAATTGCCGAGGCTCTTCGACATCTTCTGACCTTCGACCAGCAGAAAACGGACATGGAACCAGAAACGAGCGAACGGCTTTCCGGTAAAGGATTCGGATTGCGCGATCTCATTTTCGTGATGGGGAAAGATGAGGTCTTCACCGCCTGCGTGGAGATCGAAGCTTTCCCCGAGTTCTGCCAAGGACATCACGGAACACTCGATGTGCCATCCAGGACGGCCGGCGCCAATCGAAGTCTGCCAGGAAGCTTCGCCGGGCTTGGGAGATTTCCAGAGGGCAAAGTCGCGGGCGGAATCTTTTTCATATTCGTCCACATCGACGCGGGCGCCATCCTGCATGCCGCTGAAGTCTTTCTTTGAGAGCTTTCCGTACTCGGGAAATTTTGCGATGCGAAAGTAATAAGAGCCGTCGTCGGTGCGATAGGCAAGAGCTCTTTTTTCCAGACCGGCGATGAAGTCTGCCATCTCGGGGATGTGTTCGGTGGCGCGCACCAGCACCGGTATTTCAATGTTGAGTGCAGAGGCGTCTTCAAGAAAAGCCTGCTCGAAGCGGGCGGTGTACTGATTGACACTGATGCCGTCGCGGGCGGAGTTGCGAATGATCTTATCGTCCACGTCGGTGATGTTCATCACATGCCGCAGCTCAAATCCGCTCTGGCGCAGGAAGCGGCGCAGAATGTCGATGGCCACAAAGGTACGGAAATTCCCGATGTGGCCGTAGTCGTAGACGGTCGGCCCGCAGGCGTACATGCGAACTTCCTTCGCATTCAGCGTCTGAAACTCTTCGAGTTTTCCCGAGAGCGTGTTGTAGAGGCGGAGCGGCACAAGGAACATAGATTTTAGGTAGGGGTTTCACGGGCGGTCAAATGCAGAAAGGCTTCAGAGGTCATTGACCCCGGTTCGCAATCGGGATAGTGTCGATGCGCCTGCTTTGAGACTTGCGCGATGCGGAGATGGAGTTTCTCGAATTTTGCCGGACTAAGCCTGGTCGCAGCCTGCCTGATTTTTTCGGGCTGCGGAGGATCTTCCAAGCCTTCTGAAACCCTCCCGCCGCCACCTACCACGGTGGCGCTCACGAGGCTCAGCTCCGATCCTTACACCAATGCGAGCAGCCAGCACGCGACCGAGGTGGAGCCTGACACGTTTGCATTCGGAACGACGGTGGTAAGCGCCTTTCAGGTAGGTCGCATTTCGCAAGGGGGCGGCGCGGACATCGGCTTTGCCACTACAACTGATGGCGGAACAATCTGGAGCAGCGGCTTTCTACCAGGCATCACGGTGTTTCAGGATGGCGGAAGTTTCAGTGCCGCGAGTGATGCAGCAGTGGCCTATGACGCGGCGCATGCAACCTGGCTGATCTCGTCATTGGGGCTAGGGACGAACAACCAGGTTCTGGTGAGCCGCTCACCGGATGGAGTTAACTGGAGCGGACCGATCGCAGTAAGCAGCGGCGGCGATCCCGACAAGAACTGGATTGTGTGCGACAACACCGCTAGCAGTCCGTTTTTCGGGCACTGTTACGTCGAGTGGGACGATGTTGCGGCGCAAGACCGAATTCAGATGTCCACTTCAACCGATGGCGGACTGACCTGGGGAGCTGCCCTGGCAACCGCCAATTCCGCAACTGGCCTGGGCGGGCAACCACTGGTACAGCCGAGCGGCAAGGTGATCGTTCCGATTCTTGGAGTCTCGAACAGCATGCTGGCATTCAGTTCGAGCGATGGGGGAACCACCTGGAGCAGTACGGTATCGATTTCAAGTATTACAGACCATGCTGAGCAGGGCGGGTTGCGTAGCACCCCGTTGCCTTCGGCAGAGATGGACGCAGCGGGAACGGTGTATGTGGTCTGGTCGGATTGCCGCTTTCGCGTGAATTGCACGGCCAACGATCTGGTGCTGAGCAAATCAAGTGACGGAGTGACATGGAGTATGCCGGCGCGCATCCCGGTTGATCCCACGACCAGCACCATCGATCATTTCATTCCCGGGCTGGGGGTGGACCCGGGAACTTCCGGCAGCTCCGCACACCTTGGACTTGCTTACTATTATTATCCGACTTCGAATTGCGGAACGGTCTGCAACATGGATGCGGGATTCATTTCCTCAGAAGATGGAGGGAGCACCTGGAGTACGCCCACCAAACTCGCCGGACCGATGCAAACCACCTGGCTACCGAACACGTTCTCCGGACGAATGATCGCGGATTACATCTCGACTTCGTATGTGAATGGAAAGGCAATCACGGTATTCGCAGTAGCCAAGGCTCCGAACGGGAACGTATTTGACCAGGCGATCTATACGCCGACCACGCCGATTGCCGCGCGCGCGGGGGCGCGTTTCAGTTCTGCGAGCGAGCAGCCAGTGGCGCATGCTAGATCAGATCATGGGGGACGCAGGTTTTACGATCTGGACCACGAACATCCAATTCCTCCCAAGCGGCGGGCCAGACGCGCTGCCAAGTGATGCGAGGGGATCTGCGATTCTGACATTTATGATTGGCGACTGTCTGGCAGAGCATGGGCGGTGACTGGGAACTCGATGGCGCGCCCATTATAGTCACGGCGCTGATTTGCGGCGCGACGGGTAAATCTTAAGCGCCGACTTCGCAGAGAAAATCCTAAACCGCAAAAGCATCAAGGATGAGGCGCTAAGATCGCAAGAAAAGTTGACGCTCCAGTTTACGGGCGAACTGCATATCCTTTGCGGCGATGGGGATGACGTGAAGTTCAGGAAACGTGAAAGTTAAGGCTTGGCATGACAAAAAAAGAAACCTGTGATGGATTATTTCCATCTTTTCCGAAAGTTTCCACAAGCAATCCGCATCGTCCACAGTTTCTGCACAATCGCCACGCACTTTGTTGTTGCGATCCAACTTGAGTTGAAGCAAAGTGCCATCAGTGCATGCGTGAGATGTTTTCAGCCTGCCACGATCGCGGCAGGGCTGGCGGTAAAGCGATGGTTCCCGAGGGTGAACTGTCGTGAGGGTTCCCCGGAAGCGCTTTGGCGAATCTTGGAAACTCGGGCGTTGCGGCCTCCTCAGAAATAGTCCTCCCCACAAGGCAGGACTCAACCGCCGGCAAGAAGTGGTCGTCTGTAACCGGGTTCCGAAGTCGCAGATAAAATCTGCGATCTCGCGATGCGGCTAACAGAGTGCGTTGAGAGACGAACATCTTCAATGATGCGGTCTTGAAAGCGCAGGAAAGCTGAAGACAGACACGAGCAATACGGCCTGGGTGGCTGGCCCGGGCCGTATTTATTTTTGGGGTTGTGATTCGCCTTTTATTCTCCTACAATTTTCAGGCCAAAAAAATTCTGTGGCGCCCGATTTTTCCAACGGCGCACCTTCTCTCCACAAGCGGGGAGGCGGGTAAGATCGGGTTCGCAGGGATGATCGTAAAACGTTAACACCCCGCTCCATGGCAACAACTGATTACAGCCCGGCGCAAACGCTGCCTGCCAATGTTGAGGCGGAACGCTCGATATTGGGCGCCATTCTGCTCGATAACTTCGCCTATAACCAGGCAGCTGAACACCTGAAAGCTGAAGATTTTTGCCTGGATTCGCATCGCCGGATTTATTCGCGGATGGTGGACCTGGCGGAGTCGGCGCGACCGATCGACCTGATCACACTGGTCGAGGAACTGGAGCGCCGCAAAGAACTGCAGGCGATCGGGGATGTGGGGTATGTATCCAGCCTGCTGGATGGAGTTCCGGACCGGCCAAGTATCGAGCATTACGTAAAGATCGTTCGCGACAAGGCGCTGTTGCGGGGACTGATTCACGCAGCGACGGCAGCGATTGCGCGGGCCGCGGACCAGAGCGATGCGGCAGAAGAAATTCTGAACGATGCCGAAGCCGCGATTTTCCAGTTGTCGGAAAAGCGCATTGGGCGCGGCTTCATGGGCGTGCAGGAGATCGTCAAGGAATCGTTTGGATCGGTGGACGCGCTGCTGCAGCGCGGCCAGAGAATTACCGGGCTGGCCACGCACTATACCGATCTCGATGAAATGACGAGCGGCCTGCAGCGGGCAGATCTGGTCATCATTGCGGCGCGGCCTTCCATGGGAAAAACGGCATTTGCGATGAATATCGCCGAGAACGCAGCGATCGAGGACCAGAAAGTTGTGGGAATGTTCTCACTGGAGATGTCGCGCGAAGCTTTGCTGATGCGGCTTTTGTGTTCGCGCGCGCGGGTCGATTCCCACAAGATGCGCACCGGTTCGTTGTGGCGCGAGGACATGGACAAGGTGGTGCGCGGCATGGAAGAACTGGCGCATGCGCCCATATTTATTGACGACACACCGGGCATTGCGCTGAGTGAGATGCGAGCCAAGGCGAGGCGACTGCAGCAGTCGCAAGGCAAGCTTGATTTGCTGATTGTGGATTACCTGCAGCTGATGTCAGGTGGCGGCAAGCGTTATGAGAACCGCACGCAGGAGGTCTCGGCTATTTCCCGCGGACTGAAGGCGCTGGCCAAAGAGTTGAATGTTCCGGTGATTGCGCTCTCGCAGCTGAGCCGCGCGCCGGAAAGCCGGGGCGGTGATCACCGGCCGCAGTTGGCGGACCTGCGCGAATCAGGCTCGATCGAGCAGGACGCGGACGTGGTGGCGTTCATCTTTCGCGAAGAGGTTTACAAGCCGGACGATCCTGAACTGGATGGCATCGCGGAGATCATTATCGCGAAACAGAGAAATGGACCGATTGGGCGGGTAAAGATGGCATTTGTGAAGCGTTCAACCCGATTCGAATCGCTCGCGCAGGATGGAATGGGTGAGCTCGAATAGATCAGCTTTTTTGTGGAAATTACTGTGGAACACAAGGCAGGGTTTCGGCGCACTTTGAAAACCGCCCGTGCGGTCGACAATCAAGCTACCGGCAGCGGCGGCCAATCTGTTTGTTTCCAGATATTTAGCAGGCGACCCGCAGTCGTTCAGGATATTTCTGGTGCATGACAAAAAACGGTGCAACCATTTAGTTTTTCACATCCGGACCTCATCGGACAGATGGATCAGGCGGGCACGACTGGGTGGCTCAGGCGATCAGTGAGAGAACGGCTGTCTGCGACCACAACCTGGTTGTGACCATTCTTTTTTGCTTGGTAGAGCGCGGCGTCAACGGCGCTCAAGAGCTCAGGCAGGCCGGTGCCATGGGCAGGAAAGCAGGCCACTCCTACTGAGAGGGTAATTTTGTTGAGGTGCTTGCCCTGACTCAGCATATTCAAGCCGGTAATTCTTTGTCTCATGTCCTCGGCTCGCAGGCGGGCGGCTTCGAGGCTGGCCCCGGGCAGAACGAGCACAAATTCTTCCTCGCCGAAGCGGCAGGGAATATCGTCTCCACGGACATTATGCAAAAGAAAACTGCCCAGCTCGCGGATGATGGTGTCCCGGGCATCGTGACCCAAGACATTGAAGCTTTTGAAGTGATCGACCGCAAGCATGATAAGGCCCAGGGGGTGCTGGCTTCGCAGGGCGCGCGCCAGTTCCCGTTGTGCGGTCTCTTCCAGGTAACGGCGATTAAAAAGCCCGCTCAACGGATCACGTATGGATTGAGCGCGCAGCTCTTCACGCAGGCGAATATTGGCAAGTGACAGACCGACCTGCTCTGCGAAGCTCTCGATAATTGCGACTTCCAACTCGGGCAATTCCTGGCCAGGGGCCATCTGAAAGTGCATCACGCCCACCACTTCCCGCTGCGCGCGCACCGGGAGGCAAGCATAAGGCGAGTTCAGGGTGGAAGCATGCGCGCAGGAGATGGCGCCTGCGGTGCCGCCCTGGTGCATCCTGCCGCTGCGCAGAGCCCAGCAGCTGTCGAGCGAAAAGGTGCTGTCTTCGATTTGGCAGTCTGACCAATGCACTGCGACTTCGAGCAAGCGGTCGGTGGCGTTGATGATGAACAGCGCACCGCGGATATCGGGAAACATTTTCGGGGCAAAACTTGCCACCACCGGGAAGGCTTCGGTGACGTGACTGCAACTTTGCAGAAGCTCTCCCATTTTTGCGAGCAGGGTAGTTTTACGGGTGCGGTCGGTTAAGGAACGGACCAGAAGATCGGTTTGCAGGTTCAGTTCGTGCTGCGCATGTTCGCGCTGCTGCATCTCCTCGGTCAGCTTGAGGTTAGCCTCACTCAGGGCTGCGGTACGCTGGGCGATCTGTTCTTCCAGGCCCTGTTCAATCTTTTTCTGGTCATCGATATCAGTGCAGGACCCAAGCCAGCGTATGATTCGCCGTTTTTCGTCGCGCGCGGCGACAGCGCGCCCCAGGTGCCAGCGAAAGATTCCGCTCGAGTTGCGCAGGCGATATTCAACGGCATACGGTTCACCAGTTTTTTGTGACTTCCGCCATTTTTCGAGGCAGCCCGGCAAATCGTCAGGGTGAACTATGGATTCCCAGGACAATCCCTTACTCTGCTCGGCGGTCAAACCGGTGTATTCAAACCAGCGATGATTGAAAAAATCCACCTGAGCGTCAGGGCGGGCGATCCAGATGATCTGCGGAATAGTTTCAGTCAGGGTGCGGAAATTGGTTTCGCCGGCCCGTACGGCAGCGCCGATCGCCTGGTTGGCCAGCAAGAGACGATCGAGAAATGCGGCGGAGACGACCAGGAGCAATACGAGAATGGTCGAACCGGTAATCACAACTACGCCAAGGGATGAAATTTCCGTGGCATGAAATGCGTCCATTGGGAGAGAACTGGGCGAGAAAACAGCCGCACGCATACCGGTGTAGTGCATGGCGGGGATTGCCAATCCCATAAGCAGGGCCGAACTGATTTTGTAAATTGTCAGGCTCTCCTGATTTTTTGAGGTGCAGGAGAGAAGTAAGGCTACGCCTGCAATCGCGATTGCGAGTGCGATGGATAAGGCAACCACCGCAACCCGGTAATGCATGGCTGCGGGCAGGCGCATGGCTTCCATTCCTACGTAATGCATTGCCGAAATGGCAGCACCCATGATCAGGCTGCCGCAAATGAAGCGGGGCGCACCTACTTGATTCCGACTGACTGTAATCAGGGCCGCGACCGAGCCTACGATAGCGGCGAACAACGATAATAACACCGTAGGGACGTGATAGAGGACCGGCACAGGCAGATGAAATGCAAGCATGCCGACGTAGTGCATGGCCCAGATACCCAGGCCCATAGCGCTGCCACCGCCGGCGATCCAGAACCAGCGTGCTGAGGCGCGGTGAACGCGAACGCGCCCGGCGAGGTCGAGCGCGGCGTAGGAAGAGGCCACTGCGATGGCAATAGACAGCGCAACCAGGCGTAGGTCGTAGGTGCCGTTCATGGGCAAAAGTGGAGAATCCCGTTCTATTCTTCGGAAGGAAGGCTAATAACTTGAATGGAACTGGCTGGCGAGTAAGACTTTGGGGTGGGAGACGGGAATCGAACCCGCAACATCCGGAGCCACAGTCCGGTGCTCTGCCAGTTGAGCTACTCCCACCGCTGACAATCGATTATAGCAAGCGGAGCAGGAGCGATTTCGGGAACGAATGGCGCGCGCTCTCCACGCTTCGATGGTGGCTAGCTGACATCGGGGGGATCCAGACGCCATACCAGCGTGACCAGGAGAGCGACTACGATTCCGAGCGACACTTCCACAAAACGATGAAAGCCCACGATCCAGCCGGGATGAGTATGGGGAACAAGCAGGACGATGGTGAGCGTGATTCCAGCGAAACGGTAGGCGGCGCCGATGCGCAACAGTGCAGAGATGATCCCTGAAATGAAAATGCCGACCCCAAAAACCCACCAAGTAGGCGAGAGATAGCTTGCGATGAGCGCACCCATCACCGCCCCCAAAGCAGTACCCGCAAAACGCTGCCAGGCCAGCTTGATTGGATTAATGCTGGATAACAAGATCACGACCGTGGAAACCGGCGCCCAGTAAAATTCCGGAAGCTTCAGAAGAGAGCGGGCCAGCAAGGTAGAGATAACCGCCGCGATGGAAGTGCGCGCCGAATGTAGGACGGTGTTGCGCGTGACTGGAGACCAGACTGACATGCGAGGCAATTTTAAATGGCTGCGCGCAGCCGATCAGCCCATCCAAACTCGCGTTATCATTAAAATGAACTTATTGAGAAAACGAACTTATTCAGGAGGACGCCATGGCCACGAACGCTTACGATATCAAGCTGGAGACTCGCTTTGCCCCTTTGGAGTTCATGGACATCAAGGCAATCGCCGATAGCCAGCAACCCTGGTGGAACCAGACGCTTTGCAAAGTAAACGACTGCGTGGTGCGACTGGGAGTGGTGCAAGGCGATTTCCACTGGCACAAACACGACAACGAGGATGAATTCTTCTACGTCATGGAAGGCAAGTTCATTATCGAGTTAGAAGGAGGGCGGAAAGTGGAGTTGCTACCGGGGCAGGGCTTCACCGTGCCCAGGGGCGTAATGCACTTTCCGCACGCGCCAGAAAGAACAGTGATCCTGATGATGGAAGGCGCAGGAGTGATCCCGACCGGCAACTGATTTCAGCGCAGCTCATTCAGTGAAACTCGACCGCAATCCAGCGGGCCTTGCCGGGGCCGACATTGGTGACGGTATGAGTGGCGCCGGCGGGCACCCATTGCACGTCTCCGGCTTTGAGCGCGACGTTTGCGGCTTTTTTGCCGGCCGTAGCATTTCGCAAGGCAAGATCGGTTACGGCGATGACCAGATGGGGACCGGAGTGAGTATGTCTGGGGAGGACTCCGGCAGGCTGAAGTTCGATGTCAGAGACGCGGGCACCGTCTTTTACGAAGAGTACATGCTGCGTGCCGTTTTGCAGGACCTGCAGGCCGCGATCTTCGTCCCATTTCGCCGGGCCGGCTTTACCCATCAATTCAACCGTCACATTGCGAAATGGAGTAAGCGCCAGGTTGCGGGCGACATGGGCAAAGCCGCCGGGAGTGAATTGGACTTCGCCATCTTGAAGTTTGATAGTAACTGGCGGCCTTCCTGCGACGTCGTTTTCAACTTCAGTGGGCCCTATGATGACAAACAGGTAATCATGGCGATGCCGATGCATAAGGGTCGAGTCATTGGGCGGGACTTCGACCTTGAAAACCCGCACATATGCGTTTTGAAGGGCGAGGTGATGATGAGGCTCGGCGGTGATTTCAATGTCCTGGTTCGATTGCGCGGACTGACTGACTGAAAGAATACAGAGAAGCGCAAGGCGCGGGAACATAGCCTGGATTTTAGCAAACGGGGTTGAGCGAGAAAGGCGTGCGGGAGATCAGCAGTTTTCAGCTGTCAGTTCCCGGCTGTCAGTTAACTTCCGGCAGTAAATGTATGTTTGAATCTGGAAAATTGTTGATGGTGCTGGGAGTGGCGCTGATGGTGGGCGGAGCTGTGCTTATTCTGGTGGGGCGCACGGGGCTGCCGCTGGGAAAGCTTCCGGGCGATATCATTTATCGCGGGAAGAACACCACTTTTTATTTTCCACTGGTTACATCGATCTTGCTCAGCATCGTTTTAAGCGTGGTGTTGTACCTGCTGGGGCGCTTTCGGCGCTGAACAACATGGCTTTTTCCGACCAGCTCGATTTCAGCTTCAGGCCGTCCGACCGGCGGGTCTGGAAAGTGCGCGATCTGGTGGCGGCAGTGCGCACCCATGTCGAGCGGGAATACGTCGACATCTGGATTGAGGGAGAGATATCGAACCTTCGCAATCACGATTCGGGGCATATCTATTTCACACTCAAAGACGAAAATGCTCAGATAAAGATGGTGATGTTCCGGTCATCGGCGCGGCTGTTGCGATTTCGGCCGGAGAACGGAATGCAGATCGTGGCACGCGGGCGGGTCACGATTTATGAGGACCGGGGTGAACTGCAGATTTCCGCCGAGTATCTGGAGCCGAAGGGCGCGGGCACGCTGCAGGTCGCCTTTGAACAATTAAAAGCGAAGCTGGAAGCCGAGGGGTTGTTCGCGACGGAACGCAAGAAGCCGATACCGGCGCTGCCCCAGCGGATCGGGATTGTGACCTCACCGCAGACAGCGGCGTTGCGCGACATTCTGAACATCCTGCGCCGACGCCACTACTCCGCCAACGTGCTGATCTATCCTGCCCAGGTGCAGGGTGAGGGAGCAGGCCTCGAGGTCGGCAACGGCATCCGTTATTTCAACAAGACAGGCATAGTGGATGTGATCATCGTGGCGCGGGGCGGCGGGTCGGCGGAGGATCTGGCCGCCTTCAACAATGAAGGGCTGGCGAGAATCGTGGCGAACTCGACGATACCGATCATTTCCGCGATAGGCCATGAAACCGATTTCACGATTATCGACTTCGTATCGGATTTGAGGGCTGCCACTCCTTCCGCGGCGGCGGAGATGGTGATCCGGTCGCGACAGGAGATCGAAGAGCAGTCTGAGAGTTTGAGGAAACGGTTGGGACGCGCAATGCGCTATCGTCTGCTGATGGGCCGGCAGGCGATCACGGAGCTTGCTACCCATGGCGCGTTCGGGCGCATGATGGATGCGATCAACCGCCGCCAGCAACGGCTGGATGAGTTCACTTTTCGCCTGACGCAGGCGGAGCAACGTGTTCTAGAGCGCTGGCGCCGGAGATTTGAGATCTTGTCCGCTGCTGTCCGACATTACGATGCTCGCAGAGTGCTTTCGAACATTCGCAAGGACCTGGAAGCGCAGCTGGTTGATCTGGCCGCGGCGACGCGCAATTCACTTCTCGAACGAAAAGTAAGGCTGGGACGGCTGGCAACCGCGCTCGAAGCATTGTCACCGCTGGCGATTCTGGAGCGCGGCTACGCCCTGGTGTTTGACGCGCAGGGCAAGCTGCTGAAGGACGCCGGCAAGGCGCGGGCGGGAGAAGAAATCTCTGCTCGCCTGGCCAAGGGTCAAGTGTGGGCCGTGGTCAAAAGAACTGAGGAACGCTGATGGCTGGCGGCGATCAGGGGCGGTTGAAAGCCAGCGCGGCTGGAACTTCCAGCAAACTGAAGATGACGTCGATGCCATGGCGTTCCAACGGTATTTCCTGAATACAACGGTTCTGCTCCATGTCGAACAGAGCGATATGAGAGTGTTTCTGGGCGCGCGTATGTCCATTGGTAATCCAGGAAAGATTTTCGCGAAACTTGGTTGGCCGCAGATATGAAAAGCCTACCCAGAAACGCGTCTTGCTGACCGGTAACAGGCCTCTGCACCAGCCACGAACTTGCTGATCAGAACCGTCTACCTGATTCAGATCGAAGACCTGCTCCACCTTCAGGCTTTCGCGCCCGGCGCGCACGATGTGTCCGTCCACGGTGGTGAAGTAGATGGAATCATCGGTGACCAGGCCGTCATGGGGAAGCTGCAGTGCGATATCGATCCTGCGGCCAGGCGGACTCAAACTGATGGCGTCGCGCTGCTTGAAGCGCGTTACCCAGATTTCATCGTCCAGATAGAAAACGTGATTGGGATGGGATAGATGCGGCTTGGTAGTCAACACTCTGCGGTAATCGGTGTCACGAGAGAATCTTTGCCAGGGGTCTTCGCCTAGAACATTCCATTCCCGCAGGATTTTCCCCTGTACCGTGATCTCGACCACCAGGTCGAGGCCGGTTACCGCAACCAGGAGCGTGCCTTCCGGGGTGGGGCAAACGTGGTGAAGGTCATTAAAGCAGGGGTGCGAAACGTAGTGAGCCAGGCGGAACTCCGGAAGCTCATAGACCAGCACTTCGGTGGAAGTGCAGGTGTACAGCCGGTTGCCGTGCAAAGAAGCGGACTTGAACAGGACGGCAGCCGAGTCATCAGCGCAGACCTCCGGCGGTGAAACGTACTCCACGCCGCGACCAACCCGTCCGGACTCAGGGGCGATCTGGATGACCACCGCTTTGCGGCAGGAGTGCCATTCATCCAGCTTGCGAAATATGGTGCTGCGTGCCTGACCTCCTACTACGTACAGCTCGTTTGCTGCGAGCATTCGTCCCCTGATCGGTTTGGTGTGGGCTGCGAACAGACAGAATAAATGGTCCTAGCGGCCGCTCGGAAACTTTGCAGCTGACGGCGGCAGCATTTACAGCTTAATGAGCGATTTTCGGCTGCCACTTGCGGCGGGGGCGCCGGGGTCGTACAATAAGTACTGATTCAGTACTATATACATATTTCTATGGCCATGGAACCCAGGCAGGTCTAAATAGTTGATTCGGCTAGGCAAATTAACGGATTACGGACTGGTTCTAATGAGCCAGATCGCCAAGCGCGACGCAAGCGAGTTGCATACGGCGCGCGATCTGGCCAGCCAATGCCAGCTTCCTTGGCCTACCGTAAGCAAGCTGCTGAAGGTGTTGCTCCATCATGGACTACTTGCCTCGCATCGCGGAACCAAGGGTGGGTACAGTCTGGCACGAGAGCCGCACCTGATTTCGCTGGCGGAGATCATTGCCGCGATGGAGGGTCCGCTGGCTTTAACGGAATGCAGCCTGGAATCGGGCAGTCTTTGCGACCTGGAGGATTCCTGCTCCATCCGGGATAACCAGAGAGTGATCAACCAAGTCGTACGGGGAGCGCTCGAGAGTGTCATGCTTTCCGACCTGATCCGCCCTATGCAGTTAATAGCCATTCGAGATGCAAACGGTAAGAGCGTAACCACGACAAGTACGATATCCGGGAGAATGCAATGAGCACGAGCGTAGATACCATTCGTGACCTGGCCCAGCGCGACTACAAGTGGGGCTTCGTCACCGACATTGAAGCGGAGGGAATCCCCAAGGGGTTGAATGAAGAGATCGTGCGTGTCATCTCGGCCAAGAAGAACGAGCCTGAGTTCATGCTGCAGTGGCGGTTGAAAGCGTACCGTCACTGGGCGTCGCTGGAACAGGCGCATGCCGAGCCGACCTGGGCGAATGTGAAGTTCCCGCCGATCGATTATCAGGACATGATTTATTACTCGGCGCCGAAGCAGAAGCCGAGCCTGAAGAGCTTGGATGAGCTTGACCCGGAGATCCTGCGTACCTACGAAAAGCTGGGGATCCCGCTGCAGGAACAGAAGATGCTGGCGGGTGTGGCGGTGGACGCGGTGTTTGACAGCGTCTCCGTGGCTACCACGTTCAAGGAAAAGCTGGCCGAGAAGGGCGTAATTTTCTGTTCGTTTTCGGAAGCGGTCAGAAACCATCCTGAGCTGGTGCAAAAGTACCTGGGTTCTGTGGTTCCTTATACCGACAATTTTTTTGCGGCATTGAATGCGGCGGTGTTCAGCGACGGATCATTCGTCTATGTGCCGAAGGGCGTGCGCTGTCCCATGGAGCTTTCAACTTATTTTCGTATCAACGCGGCTGAGACCGGACAGTTCGAGCGGACGCTGATCGTGGCTGACGAAGGCGCGTCGGTCAGCTATCTGGAAGGCTGCACCGCACCGATTCGCGATGAGAACCAGCTGCACGCGGCGGTGGTCGAACTGATTGCGCTCGATAACGCTCAGATCAAATATTCCACCGTGCAGAACTGGTATCCGGGCGACAAGAACGGCAAGGGCGGAATCTACAACTTCGTCACCAAGCGCGGCAACTGCAAGGGCGTGAACTCGAAGATTTCCTGGACCCAGGTGGAAACCGGCTCGGCGATCACCTGGAAGTATCCGAGCTGCATTTTGCAGGGTGATAACTCGATCGGAGAGTTCTACTCGGTCGCGCTCACCAACAACTATCAGCAGGCGGACACCGGAACCAAGATGATCCACCTGGGAAAGAACACCAGCAGCACGATTGTTTCAAAGGGCATTTCGGCAGGACATGGGCAGAATACCTACCGTGGGCAGGTGAAAATCCTGAAGGGCGCAAAGGGTGCGCGTAATTACACGCAATGCGACTCGCTGCTGATCGGGGACAAGTGCGGCGCGCATACCTTCCCGTATATCGAAGTAAAGAATTCTAGCGCCCGCATGGAGCATGAGGCTTCCACCTCAAAGATCGGGGAAGACCAGATGTTTTACCTGCAGCAGCGCGGGCTGAAAGCGGAAGATGCGGTTTCCATGATCGTGAACGGCTTCTGCAAGCAGGTGTTCCGTGAGCTCCCGATGGAGTTCGCGGTGGAAGCGCAGAAGCTGCTGAGCGTAAGCCTGGAAGGCAGCGTCGGATAAAGACGGCGCATTTCCGAGTGGCTTCAGCCATGGGGTAAGCAAGAGCAGGTTGCTCGCTGCGCTCGGAATAACAAACAGAAAAGGAAGACACGAATGAGTTTGCTCGAGATAAAAAACCTTCACGCCAGCGTGGACGGTCACGAAATTCTGAAAGGCATTAACCTGACCATCAACCCGGGCGAAGTTCACTCCATCATGGGGCCCAACGGCTCGGGTAAGAGCACACTGGCGCAAGTACTGGCGCGCCGCCAGGCGTACCACGTCACTGCCGGCTCGATAAATTTTCTGGGCAAAGATCTGCTCGAGATGAAGCCCGAAGAAGCCGCCTGCGAAGGCGTGTTCCTGGCGTTCCAATACCCAGTGGAGGTCCCTGGTATCGGCAACACCTACTTCATGCGCTCGGCGCTGAACGCCATCCGCAAGCACCAGGGGCTGGATGAAATGGATGCCATGGACTTTCTGCCCATGTTCCGCGAAAAGCTGAAGCTGCTCGATATGGACGAGAAGCTGATGAACCGGTCGGTGAATGAGGGCTTCTCGGGAGGCGAGAAAAAGCGCAACGAGATTCTGCAGATGGCGGTGTTGCAACCCAGGCTGGCCATCCTTGATGAAACTGATTCGGGGCTGGATATTGACGCGCTGCGGATTGTCGCTAATGGGGTGAACGCGCTGCGCAGCACAGAGCGCGGAATGCTGGTGGTAACGCACTATCAGCGGCTCCTCAATTACATTGTCCCGGACTTCGTTCACGTGCTGGTGGATGGGCGCATCGTGCGCTCGGGCGGACCGGAACTGGCGCTCGAACTCGAAGAAAAGGGCTACAGCTGGACCGAAGGCGCGCGGCAACCAGAGCCGGCATCGGCGTGAGGACATCCGTGAGTACTGCGATTGCAAATGTCGAGAGTTACCTGGAAGCCTTCACCCGCCTTCCCAGAACCGCGGAGCCGGACTGGTTGAAGCAGCTGCGGGAAGATGCTTTTGCGCGGTTCTGCCAGACCGGCCTGCCCACCACGCACGACGAAGACTGGCGATTTACCAATGTCTCCGCCATTGCCAAGACTGAGTTCGAGCTTCCCGTGGATCCACCTCAGCTTTCGGCGGCTGATTTGAGCGCCTGGAAGTTTCCCGCCTCCGCGATCGAACTGATCTTCGTGGATGGGCAGTTTGCGGCAGAGCTTTCAACCATAGGTTCCCTTCCGGCCGGAGTACAGGTTTCCAGTCTCAAAGAGCAAAACACGAAACACTCGAATGCCGCTAAGGAACAGCTTGGGCGGTATCTGAATGTTGAGCGCGATGCGTTCGCGGCACTGAACACTGCCTTCATCAGCGATGGCGCATTCGTCCATGTGAGCCGGGGAGTGGTGGTGGAAGTGCCGATCCGGCTGCTGTTTGTTTCGACTCAGGCCGCTGCGCCGCGCATGGTGCACCCGCGCAATCTTCTTGTTTTTGACCAGGAAAGCCAGGCGACGGTTATTGAAGAATACGTCTCGCTGGGCGGCGGCACCGTGCTTTCGAACAGCGCCACCGAACTCGTGGCCGGTGCTAATGCCACGGTCTCACACTACATGATCGAACGCGAACACGTTGATGCCTTTAACATTTCCACCTTGCGCATTCAGCAGGAGCGCAGCGCCAACGTTGCTTCGCACTCGCTTCTGCTGGGTGGTGGACTGGTGCGTAACAATGTTCACCCGGTGCTGGCGGGCGAGGGCGGCGAATGCCTGATTAACGGTCTGTTCGTGGGCGAAGGACGGCAGCATCTCGACAATTACATGCACGTCGAACATGCCAGCCCGCACTGCAGCAGCCGGCAGTTTTATAACGGAATTCTGGATGGCCACGCCCATGGCGTGTTTCACGGCCGCATCGTCGTCCACAAAGACGCGCAGAAAACCGATGCCAAGCAGACCAATCGCAATCTGTTGCTTTCTGATGATGCGCAGATTGATACCAAGCCGCAGCTGGAAATTTACGCTGACGACGTCAAGTGCACACATGGCGCAACTATCGGACAGATCGACGAAAACGCGCTGTTTTATCTCCGGTCGCGCGGCATTGACGAAATTTCCGCGCGCCGCCTGCTGCTCATGGCATTCGCCAGCGAGTGTCTCGAACGAATGGCTGCAGGCCCGGCGCGCGACTACTCGGAGCGGCTGATTCACGAGCACCTGTTGAAAATCGCCGACCATGTCACCACGGCAAGCGCATCTGTGCAGAACCGAAGCTGGGAGGAAGTTGGATGACGACTGCAGCAAGATTGCCGCACGAACCCGCTCGCGGAATTCGCGAAGTGGAATCCGGCTACGACGTAGAAGAGATCCGGGCTGACTTCCCAATCCTGAATCAACAGGTACACGGACACAAGCTCGTTTATCTGGATAATGCTGCCACATCCCAGAAGCCGAGAGCCGTGACCGATGCGATCGTCCGCTACTACGAGCGCGACAATGCCAACGTGCATCGGGGCGTGCATTACCTTTCGGAGCGCGCGACTGAAGAGTACGAAGCGGGACGTACAGCGGCACAGAAGTTCATCCATGCCGCCGATCGGCACGAAATCATCTTTGTGCGCAGTGCCACTGAGGGCATAAATCTGGTTGCGCAAACCTATGGCCGCAAGCACGTCGGAGCGGGCGACGAAGTGCTCATCAGCGCGATGGAGCACCACTCAAACATCGTGCCCTGGCAAATGTTGTGCGAGGAAAAGGGCGCGAAGCTGCAGGTAGCGCCGATCAACGACAGGGGCGAGCTGATTCTCGAAAAATTCGAGCAGCTGCTTGGCCCGCGAACGAAGATTGCGGCAGTTGGGCATGTTTCCAATGCACTGGGGACGATTAACCCGGTGGAGCAAATCGTGAAACTCGCGCATGCCAGGAACATTCCGGTTCTGGTTGACGGCGCACAAGCGGTTCCGAGAATTCCGGTGGACGTTCAGGCGCTCGGCTGCGACTTCTACGTTTTCTCCGGCCACAAAACATATGGGCCGACCGGGATCGGAGTCCTGTACGGAAAATTTGCGTTGCTTGACGCCATGCCTCCCTATCAGGGCGGGGGAGAGATGATCAGCTCGGTCAGCTTCGAGAAGACGGTTTACAACAAGGTTCCACACAAGTTCGAAGCCGGAACTCCGGACATGTCGGGCGCGGTCGGAATGCGTGCGGCGCTCGAATATCTCAACCATCTCGGCATGGAGAACATTGCGCAGTACGAGCACCAGCTGCTCGAGTATGCCACCGGGAAAGTTTCCGCGATACCCGGCGTGCGCATCATTGGAACCGCGAAGGAAAAAGCCGGTGTGCTTTCGTTCGTGATAGAAGGCGTGCATCCGCACGATGTGGGAACCATTCTCGATCAGGAAGGCATCGCCATACGAACCGGCCATCATTGTGCGCAACCGGTGATGGAGCGCTTCAAAGTGGACGCTACCGCTCGTGCCTCATTCGGCCTGTACAACACCAAGGAAGAAATCGATGCACTGGTGCGCGGCATCCAAAAGGTACGGGAGGTTTTCGCCTGATGGCTGATTTACGCGACCTGTACCAGGAAGTGATCCTCGAGCACAGCAAGGCGCCGCGAAATTATCGCGAGGTGAAAGGCGCCGACAAGAAAGCGGAAGGCTTTAATCCGCTATGCGGTGACCGGTTCACGGTGTACCTGCAAATGAATGGCGACTCCATTCAGGACGTCGGCTTCCAAGGCTCGGGCTGCGCGATTTCGAAAGCATCGGCTTCGATGATGACCCAGAGCATCAAGGGAAAGACGCGCGCACAAGCGCAGGAACTGTTCGGCCACTTTCATAAAGTGGTTACCGGGCAGAGCGAAGACGAAAGCCAGCTCGGCAAGCTTACGGTGTTTGCTGGAGTCTCAGAATTTCCTATGCGCGTAAAATGCGCCACGCTGGCCTGGCACACGCTGCAGGCGGCCCTCGAGGGCAAGCAGGAAGCAGTTTCAACCGAGTAGAAAATTATGTACGAAATGATTGAGTTAAAACGCGAGTGTGAGGCCATCGAGATTCCCAGCGGAATCCGCCGCATGTTGCCGGCGCTCACCCGCGTGCGCATCTCGCAGTTTCTGGGCAGCGGATATACGGTGGTTACCGACACCGGCTACATGTGCCGGATCGATGCCAAAGACTCCGATGCCATGGGCATGACTGCGCCGGCAGCACAGGAGAAACCGGCCGATGTGCCATTCAGCGAAAACATGGTCTGGGACCAGCTCAAAACCGTTTTCGATCCTGAGATTCCGGTGAACATCGTTGATCTGGGTTTGATCTATTCGTGCAAGATCACGGATCGCGAGCAGGGCGGCAAGAAAGTCGCGGTCGATATGTCGATGACCGCGCCCGGCTGCGGCATGGGAAATGTGCTGAAAGCTGACGTCGAAAGCAAGTTGTCATCTCTACCCGAAGTAAAAGAAGTGGACGTGCAGGTTGTGTTCGAGCCACCCTGGAACGCGGGCTTGATGTCTGAAGCTGCAAAGCTGCAGCTGGGATTCGATCTCGACTACGGTATGCCGGGCGGAGCGCCTGCGGCCAGAATGTCTCGCTAACCATCCTGCTGCGCTCATTGTCCCAGTATTAGCGGTAATCCATTCTTCGCGTTTCCAATTACCACGATCTTCGAGTTTGCGCTCTTGGCCAGGGTTTCGGTCGCCTCGATTCCTTTCCACTCCAGCAGTTGCGGACTGATGCCCTGGGCAACGATCTGCTGAAAATCGCGGATGCCGGCAGCTTCGATCCTCTTGCGCTGGGCCTCCTGCGTCTCCTTCTGCAGGCGGAAATTCATGGCCAGCGCTTCCTGTTCGGCCTGCTGTTTGGATTCGATGGAAACTTTCAGCGATGCTGGAAGTTGGATGTCACGCAGAAGCACACTTTCAACCGTCACACCTCGTTCGCCAAGCTTCTGTGACAGCTGATCGAAGATCTGCCTGGCGACCATCTCCCTTTCACCGGTGTAGAGCGCGTTTGCACTGTGGGAAGCGGTTGCTTCGCGAATGGCAGCGCGCAGATTTGGAACCGCCAGCACCTCGACGTAGCGGGGGCCAATCTTTTGGAAAACCAGGGCTGCCTTTTCCGGATTAAGGTGGTAAATAAGCGACGTATCCAGGCTCATGACCAGCCCTTCGCTCGAAGGCACGCTGGCTGATTCTTTGATCTCCTGGGTCCTTATGGAGAGCTCGTGATTTGCCTTAAATGGATTTATAAGGTGAACGCCTTCCGGTAACGCCTCACCCGTGACCCTTCCAAACAGGGTGAGGACGCCAACATTCCCGGAATCAACCCGGGCGACCGACCCAAACAGGAGCAACACAATCAGGAACGCCAATATTCCGATGATCAGCAGCCTGAGAAATGGAGTTGGATTGATATCAATCACTTTGCCACGCGAGTCGTTGAAGATCGCCATTGGTTTCTCCCCTGCAGGCGATTCTAGAGCGGTGGTGGAGGCCAGCTAAGTGCCTCGCGGGGGACATTCTGGGACGAAGCCTACTTGCCGATACAGAACTTGCCGAAGATAACATTCAGGATGTCGTCGTTGGTAGTGGCTCCGGTAATCTCGTCGAGTGCGTGCAGCGCGGAATAAAGATCCAGAAGCAGCATTTCGTGCGGAGTGTCGTTCTCGCCGGCTTTGATAGCCGCAGCCAAGCCGGCCAGCGAATCCTGTACCAGCTTCTGCTGACGGACATTGGTCAGCATGGCGGATTCGTGCTGGCGGCCGCCGATTTTCTTCAGAATTTCTTCGCGCAGTTCGGATATTCCGTGGCCCGTAATGGCTGAAGTGTGCACGCCCTTCAATTCAGAGTGGTCCATCGCCAGGTCTGATTTGTTCAGCACCACGATCGCGCTGCGCCCTTCCGCCAGCGCCAGAAGCTCGCGATCCTCTTCGCTTAAGCCCCCGCTCACCGCCTGCGACGAATCGATCACCACCAGTACCAGGCCCGCATCGGCCAATGCTTCCTTTGATTTTCGAATGCCAATGCTCTCGGCCTCGTCGAGCGCGCTGCGGATACCGGCGGTATCCACCAGCTTCACCGGAATACCGCCGATGCTCACGGTTTCTGTCACCAGATCGCGGGTGGTGCCCGGCGAAGCCGTGACAATTGCACGCTCACGCTCGACCAGTCGGTTAAACAGACTTGATTTCCCGACATTTGGCCGCCCCACGATCGCCAGCGTCAAACCTTCGTGAACGACCCGGCCGTAATCGAAAGACTGGGCAAGCTCTTGAAGCGGACCTGATAATTCAGAGATCAATTGCCGGATTCGCGTGCCCGGCAAAACCGAAACATCATCTTCCGCAAAATCGATCCCTGCTTCGAGCAGCGCGATCAGTTCGACAAGCTTTGCTTTTATGGGCTGCAGCGTTTTAGACAGCGAACCCCCAAGCTGTTGCGCTGCGACCTTGGCCTGATACAGAGTTTGCGATTCGATCAGGTCGCGGACCGCCTCTGCCTGAGATAAATCGATGCGGCCATTCAGAAAAGCGCGCATCGTGAATTCGCCCGGTTCGGCGAGACGCGCACCGGCGGCCAGAGCGAGCTGAACTATGCGCTCCAGAACTACCGGAGAGCCGTGGGCGGAAATCTCAATAATATCGTCGGTGGTGTAGGAATGCGGACTGGCGAAATAGTTGACGACGACTTCATCCATGCGCGTCTGCTCGCGGGCGAGGGCGCCCGTGCCACACGGTTCGATCAGCTCGCCAAAGATGGCGTGCCCCGGCTTGAGTTCCCGCTTCAGCCGCAGCATGGGCGCAGCAATCGTCTTCGCTTCCGGCCCGGCGATGCGCACTACTCCGATGCCGCCCCGCCCGGGCGGAGTAGCGACGGCGACGATGGTGTCGTCCAGATGCACAAGGAAATTTTTTGCCGGGCCAGGAGGCCCGGCATTTATCGATCACCTGCTAACGAGGCGAGGAGCTCTTGTAGTTGCCCGGATACAGCACCACCGACCTTCGCAACCCCTCCCCCTGGCTTTCGGTTCGCAAATCCGTGTACTCGCGCAACGCGAGATGCACGATGCGCCGCTCGCGCGATGACATGGGAGCAAACTGGTAAGGAGTTCCCGAGGTTCGGACTTTCTCGGCGGCCACATTCGCGGCAGCGCGAAGTTCTTCGATGCGCAGCGAGCGCTGGTTCCTGCAGTCAAAGCAGATCTTCTCGTGTTCGTTTCCCGGCAGGCGAAGCATCTCCAGCGCCAGCAGTTCCAGCGCGCGCAGCAGGGCTCCGCCGCGTGCCAGCAGCGCCGCCGAATCGGGGCCGGCGAATTCGACCAGTATTTCAGGGCGCTCCCAGTCGCGTTCTTCCGGCAGCGGGGGATCGACGGTGATTCGGTACTTCAGTCGCAGACCGCCCTTGTTCACGACCACGTTCAGAAACTCGTGGATTTTGTTAGCGGCGGAAATCTTGTCAGTAATCGGCATAAAGAAAAGCTATTTGTCTTTTTTTCTCGCCCGCTTAGCGGCCAGTTCGCGCATCTCGCGGCCCAGCTTGGTGCGATTCATCACTACCTGCTGCACGGTCGAAACCAGATTGCTCAATGAATAGTACAAATTCAGACCAGAAGCGAGATTGTAGAAGATGAACCCCATGGTCAGCGGCATGACGACGTTCATCATCTTCTGCTGCTGCGGGTCCATGCCGGCCTGGGGGGTCATGCGCTGGGCGGCGATCATGCTGACCACCATCAAAGTGGGCAGCACGAAATAAGGATCGCGCGATGAGAGGTCCCAGATCCACAGCCAGTGCGCATGGCGCAGCTCAATGGCGGCATTCAGCATGCTGTAGTAAGCGAACAGAAAGGGCATCTGGATCAGAAGCGGCAGACAGCCGCCCGCGGGACTTACGCCCTCCCGCTTCATCAGGTCTGCTATTTCCTGATTCATGTCCTGCTTGCGCGGATCACGCATCGAGTACTTTTTGTATTTTTCTTTGATGGAATTCATCTGCGGCTGGACTTTCTGCATTTTGAGCGCAGATTTCATGCTGGAGATGCGCAGCGGCAGAAGAAGAATGCTGATGATCAGGGTTTGCAGGACGATCGCCCATCCCCAGTTGTGGACATACTTGTAAGTCCACTTGAGCCACAGAAACAGAGGCCGCGCGATCAGGTTGAAGAAGCCGAAGTTGACCAGGCCGCGCAGGTCCTGCGGTGCGCCGGTAATCGTGTGTACCTGAGTTCCCTCCAGCACATCCAGCGAACGCGGGCCGACATAGATGCGCTCGGTCACCGGGCTGTTCAGAGTTGCGGCGGCTGCGCCGATCACATCCACCCGGATGGTCTCCTGCGAATTCGGATTTTTTGGCTCTTTGGGAAGCTCGAGCCCATTGCGCAGGGTAACGAGAGCGGCATTCTGCGGGATTTCCGGTATAAATACTGCAGCAAAATATTGGTCACCTACCGCAGCCCAGGAAAACGGGCCACGAATAGTGTTTCCTCCGCTGACCTTTTTTGCTGCTATCCGCTCGATGTTGCTGCCATTCTGGTATTCCACTCGTGCTGAGGCATAACCCGCCGGATTGGCTTCATCTCCGAAACCCGCAGGCCACATGGGAAAAGCGGTGACCGGTTTGTCATCCAGGAAGACTGAAGTTTGTACTGTGATCAGGTAGCTGGAATCGAAACTGAAAGTCTTGCGCACGGAAAGCGCGCCATCCGAGTACTCGAACGCCACCGTACCCGGAACAGTTAATGAACCAGTTGCGGAGGGAACGAACAAAGCGGAGTTGATGCGATTGCGTAAGCTCTCGTCATAGGTAAAAAGCGACAGCGGATACCCGAACTTCTCGGCCGCGCCGGCGTTCACCAGATCGAGTGGCTGGTGATTGTCATTGTTGTATTTTCTCAGCACCCAAGACTTCACCTGCGCGCCCCGGCTGCTGAAGGTGATGCGGTAGACATCATTTTCAATTACCAGGGATGATTCGTTCTGCGCCTGCTTGAGCGCCCCCTTGCTTGCGGAATTTGTGCGCGGCGGTTCCGGATTTGTCGCCGGAGTGCTCTGCGTGCCCGGAGTTGCAGCTGGGGATGGCGGAGGGGCAGGCGACGGAAAATATTTCTTGTACAGCGGCTGGAACACGATCATGACCACGAAAGTCAGGACAAAAACGAGTAGCAGCTGACGCTCATTTCCGGATTCCTGCTGGGGATTTTTGAATTCAGCCAAGTGGCTTAATCAGTGTGGGCAGCTGCGAAATCATCGCTGCCCCTCCTGTCCATATGAGATACCGGATCATACCCGCCGCTGGCGAACGGGTGACAACGCAGCAGGCGGCTAACTGCCAGCACCGTTCCCCGCGCCAAGCCATGCGTCCCTATTGCCTGGCTCGCATACTCGGAGCAGGTAGGGAGATAACGGCACGCATTCCCGAGCCAGGGCGATATGGCGAACTTGTAGAGTCGCAGTAACGCAAGCACAAACTTCCTGGGCCAGGATGTCATCAGCCGTGCAGCGCCTTTCCTATCTGCTGAAATCCCCGTTCGACTTCGCCGCGTATCACCGCAAACTCGGCACTCAACAGCGCGCGCTTCGGATTGATCACCATGTCCACCATGGCGGGCGCGGCATTCCACTCGGCGCGCACCGCCTCCCGCAAACGGCGCCTGATCCGGTTGCGCTGCACCGCGTTTCCCAGCGCCTTGCTCACCGTAAACCCGATCCGCGCGGGTCCCCCGGATTGCCGCCGCAGGTAAAAGAAAGTCATGTGTGTAGAAAACTGCCTTTTCCCAAACTTATACACGCGTTCAAAGTCGCTATGCCGGAGCAGACGCGCGCTGCGGGAAAACGCCGGCATAGTTTTTGCTTCCAGCTGCTGAAGCTGCACTGATTTCAACCATGTTTGGAACTACTCGCGAAAACCCGGCTTTACCGAAACCCGCTTGCGGCCTTTGGCACGGCGCCGTGAAATGACCGCTCGCCCGCTCTTGGTCTTCATGCGGGTGCGGAATCCGTGCACCTTGGAACGGCGTCGGCGGTTAGGTTGGAACGTACGTTTGGGCATGAAACGAAAAGGCTCCTCGTCAGGCGTGCATCACGCAAGGTAAACCACGCAAAGTAAACAACGAGTATAAATGACATAGTGCGAGAGCAGCAAACACCGCGCAGGCGTGTTGACCTGATCTCTTTCGCACCATGTCTCCCTGCTCAAAACTTATTCGAGCCGTTCAGCATTTCCACTCACCGCAAACTGCACAAGCCGCGCGGCAGTTATACTCTGAACACTTGACAGAGAGCAGGCTTCGGGTTCTGAATCGTACGCGAGCGAAAAAAATTCTGTTCGAAGTTTTCCGCAAGCGTGAAATTTTTGTGCTAGTATGCCGGACTGATCCAGCATATTAAATTTTCCAGCGCCCAGCGTAACCAGCCTGCGACGGGTTGTCTGCTGGACAATCTGCAACGCATTTTGTGACCGGCCCTGACCCTGGCGGCAGGCCCATTTAAAAACTTCATATGTCTGTTCCTACTCCGACTCTTTCGCCTAATCCGTGGTTGCGCATCCTGGAAGCCCTGGAAAAAAAAATCAACCGCCACTCCTACGACACTTGGCTCAAGCCGACAAAGTACAGTCACGCCACCGATGGAGTGTTGTTCATCCGCGTGCCTACTGTCGAATTCCGGCACGTGGGCGACAAATACGCAGACCTGATCCAGGAGGCAGTAGATAATCTCGGCCTGGAGTATCAGGATGTGAAGTTTGTAACTCCCGAAGATGATCCCGCGGCGACTCCCATTCGCCATGATGGAGGCCTTTCGGCGCGGCCCGGCAGCGGACCTTCCCAGAGCCGCTTTGACTGGGACGGCGCTGCGCAACTGAATCCGCGTTACACCTTCGACGCATTTGTGATTGGAAGCGGCAACCAGTTTGCTCACGCTGCCTGCCAGGCGGTCTCCGAGCGCCCGTCCAAGGCCTACAACCCGCTCTTCCTGTATGGCGGAGTTGGCATGGGCAAGACCCACCTGATGCAGGCCATCGGACACGAGATCAAGCGCCGGCAGCCGCAATCGGCTATCTGCTACATCTCCAGCGAGAAGTTCACCAATGAAATGATCAACTCGCTGCGCTATGACAAGATGACCAGCTTCCGCGACAAATTCCGCAATGTGGACGTGCTGCTGATCGATGACATCCAATTTCTGGCTCAGAAAGAACGTACCCAGGAAGAGTTCTTCCACACCTTCAACGCGTTGCATGAATCGCTCAAGCAGATTGTGATCGCGAGCGATCGTCCGCCCAAAGAGTTGGCTGAGGTAGAAGACCGGCTGCGAAGCCGTTTCGAGTGGGGCCTGATCGCCGATATCCAGCCTCCCGACCTTGAAACCAAGGTCGCGATTCTTCAGAAAAAAGCCGAGCAGGAAAAGGTAACGCTGCCAACCGACGTGGCGCTTTATATCGCTTCCAATATCCGATCTAACGTTCGCGAACTGGAAGGCGCGCTCATTCGTCTGGTGGCACATTCTTCTTTGATCGGCGCCGAAATTACCCTCCCCTACGCCCAGCAGGTGCTTAAGAATTTCATCGACTCCCAGGCTCGCAAGGTCACCATCGAGTCCATTCAGAAAGCGGTGGCCGAGCAGTTTGGTCTGCGTCTGGTTGAGATCAAGGCCAAGAACAATTCCCGCGCTATTGTCTATCCGCGGCAGATTGCGATGTACCTGGCCAAGCACCTCACGGAGGCGTCTCTCCCCGAGATCGGCCGCCAGTTCGGCGGTAAGCACCACACAACCGTGCTGCACTCGGTGGAGAAGATCGACCTACAACGCAAGAATGACAAAGATTTGAACAGGTTGATCAATAAACTGACCGAGCAGTTAGGTGGATAAATCGCGGTTGTGCAGCGCTTTTCCACTAGAGAAGCGGTTCTTCCTGTTGGATTTCTTTGAGCCGCTTGTTGAATATGTGCAATTGAGGTCAGAATTGGTCGAACTGCGTCCTAAAGTACTGTGGCGTGCAACTCGAGGGGACGCTATTTTTTACACGAGGATGGCCGGTGCAAACGTAAGGCAGCTGGGAACTTAATTCTGATTTCCACTTTTCCCTGCCGCCTACTGCTACTACTGGTTATCTTGATTTTAGTTTTGAATTTAGTAGTTATCGAAGTAGCGGGAGATAATGGTTATGCCAGCAGAGGCTTTGGCGGCAACAGGAACGTCCACCATGGAGATCACGGTCAGCAAGTTCGAATTGCTGCGGGAACTGACGGCCACCCAGGGCGTGGTTGAGCGGAAGACCACCATTCCCATCCTCTCGAATTATCTTTTCGAAGCGGGAGGAGACAGGTTGTCGCTTACCGCAACCGACCTGGACCTCAGCCTGCGAACGTCATGCGCTGCCAAGGTCAAAAAGGAAGGTTCCTGTACCATTCCGGCGCGCAAACTACATGACTACGTGAAGTTGCTGCCGGATGCCGAAATAACCATTAAACTGCTCGAGAATCACTGGGTCAGCATTCGCTGCGGAAGATCCAATACCAAGATGGTGGGAATGGCCCGCTCGAACTTCCCGACTCTTCCGGTTTTTCCCACCGCGAGCACCGTAAAAATTCCTGCACAGGTTTTGCGCAATATGATTGCCAAGACCGGGTTCGCCATCGCCAGCGAAGAATCCCGCTATACCCTGAACGGCGCCTTGATGGTGCTTAAGCCGGAGTCGATCACGATGGTCGCTACCGACGGACACCGCCTGGCGCACATTGAGCGCGGCGGCGAGAAGTTTGAAGGCATCTCGGGCGAGATGAAAACACTCATCCCCAAAAAGTGCATGGATGAGCTACGCTCATTGCTCGACTCAACCGATGCCGAAGAAATTGATTTCGCCAAAGACGAATCAACCCTCTTCTTCCGCATTGGCAATCGCCTGCTGACCTCTCGTCAACTCACCGGCCAGTTCCCGAACTATGAAGCCGTGCTGCCGAAAGACAACAGCCGTTCCGTAAATCTGGAAGGCGGTGAACTAGGAGCCGCCATTGCGCGGGTTGCCCAGTTCGCTGATGAGCGTTCGCGAGCCGTGCGCCTAAAGCTCGAAAAAGGCGAAGTGAAGCTCTCAGCCTCGTCTACCGAAACCGGCGAATCAGAGGATTCGATCGAGACCAGCTATCAGGGAGATTCGCTCACCATCGGCTTCAATGCCAACTACATCATCGACTTCCTCAAAGCGGTTGGCGCGGGGGACGTGAAACTTGAACTCAAAGATGCCCAGTCTGCCGGCCAACTCCGCCCCGCCGAAGGCGAAGACTACAAGTACCGGTACATCGTCATGCCGATGCGGATCTGAGAACGGGCTAGCATCAACCCGGCCTACGATCAACCCGGCCGGCTTAATACTCGCCCCCCCAACCTGCCAGCCCTGGCAGGGGTGACCAAAGTAACCCTGCTCGGTTTACGAAGTCTCATCTCCCGTTTCACCCAACGCTAAAATGCCAAGGGCATGCACTGGCTCACAAAAGACCGGCAGTTGTCCGCGTGTGTGGGACTATTCGCGGTCTACACGCTTGTTTCCGTGGTACTTCACCGTTCGCCGCTGCTGACCAACTTCGCCGATCTTTACCAATTCTTTCTTACATTGTTGGCTGTGGCTGTGGTGACCGCATTAGTGGTCCAGACCAGGGGGCAGACTCAGCTCTTCTGGGGCCTGATCGGGGCTGGCAGCTTCATGTCGGTGATCAACCTTGGGCTGTGGGTCTGGCTGGAAGTAGTGATGAAGCAGGAGTTGCCGCAACCCTTTGTGGGTGACGAGATCCTGTTTTTGCATCTGGTGCCGTTCATGGCAGCGGCCGCGGTGCGTCCGCACCGCCGGGAAGAAGACCAGCAGCGTTATTCGACTACGCTAAACCTGCTGATGCTGGTGGTCTGGTGGGCTTTTCTATACGCATTCATCATTTTTCCCGACGAATACGTAGTCATTCATTCGTCCTCGTACGAGCGCAATTACAACATGCTGTATTTCGTTGAGAATCTATTGGTGCTGGGAGCCTTCGGAGCTCTCACCGCCAGTACTAGAGGCGACTGGAAGAAGATCTACTGGCACCTGCTGATGGCGAACGGTCTTTATGCGACCGGTTCAGTCGCCATGAACTCCGCCATCTTGCGCGATAGCTACTACAGCGGCAGCTTCTATGACCTGCCGTTTGCTGCTTCGGTCTGCTGGATGATTTATGCCTTTCTGCTGGCACTGAAGGTTCAGCCCCAGCACGAAAGGGCAAGCACCCAACCGCCGCGTTGGATGGCGCTCACGCCGCGGCTCGCGATGTGCGCCATTCTCTCGCTGCCAGTTCTTGGCTACTGGGCGTGGTTTGTGGACGGCGCGCCCATTGCCGTTCGCCAGTTCAGGCTCATGTCAGTGCTTTTGTCCATGCTGGTGCTGGCAGCGTTTATCTTTCTGCGGCAGTACCTGCTCGACCGGGAACTGGTACGTCTGGTGGAAAAATCCCACGAAGGTCTTGAAAAATCACAGCGGCTGCACAGCCAGCTGGTACAAAAAGAGAAGCTGGCTTCACTTGGTCAGTTGGTCGCGGGCGCCGCCCATGAGATCAAAAACCCTCTGGCTGCGATCCTCGCCTACTCGGATGTAATGACCTCCCAGGCCGGCCTGCCATCCCACCAGGCCAACATGGCGGAACGAATCAAGCAGCAAGCACGGCGAACCCAGGAACTCGTATCCGGCCTGCTCAGCTTCGCCCAGCAGACTCCGGGCGAGAAGTCGCTGGTAGATATCGGTTCAGTGGTGGTCCGCGCGGTAAAGATGGAAACCCTGCGCCTGGAAAGCAAGCGCATCCGAGTAGAAAAGAACATTGCCCCGGATCTGGCAGCGGTGTGGGGCAACAGCAATCAGCTGATCCAGTGCTGCCTGGAAATCATCGGCAACGCTGCAGATGCGCTGGAGGAAGCGGGCGGCGGCTCTTTCATGGTGATCGCCCGTCGCGAAGAAGAGGAAGTGGTAATCGAGTTTCTCGATTCCGGCCCTGGCATCAGCGAGCCGCACCGCGTGTTCGATCCCTTTTACACTACTAAGATGGTTGGCAAGGGCACCGGCCTGGGCCTGAGCGCCACCTACGGCGTGGTCCAGGACCATCACGGCCAGATTTCCTGCCACAACCGCAGTGAAGGCGGCGCTGCGTTTGTGATACGGCTGCCCGTCGCCAGGCAAGGCTCGCGCGAAGCTCATGCTGCCAAGGCGTGAAGTTCTGTTCTGCTCGCAATCCATATAATGACCTTGGTGCCAGTTCTGCAATTGCAGCACAGCAGTGCGCGGGTCCTGGAGTTCGACTCCCTGCGGGGCGTCCTCAGTGGCTACGCCTCTTCTCCGCTTGGCCAGGGACGCATAGCCGCCATTTCGCCCGCTACAGATCGAAGCTGGATTCGAAACGAGCAGCAACTGGTGCTGGAAATCCGCGAGTTCCGCCGCGTGGGGGGCCGGTTCGAATTTTCCGGATTATCTGACATTCTCGCCATCGTTGAGAAATCACGCATCAGTGGCGTCGCCGCAGAAGCAAAAGAGATCAACGAAGTTATTCGCCTTGTAGATCGTGCTGCGGATTGGCGACAGATCAGCCTGAAGCCACCGGCGGCGATGTCCGGCGAATGGAGTGCGGTGCGGGAATTCTCATCCGCCATCGCGGATTTCTCCGGCTTCCTGCGCAGTTTCCAGAACAAGATTTTGCCGGACGGCACACTCGATGATCATGCCTCGCCCGAACTGGCCCGCATCCGACGTGAGATCGAAAAGCAAAGACGCGCCATCCAGTCGTCGCTGCGCTCATATCTGGGACGTCTCAGCGAGGGCGGCGCTGTCCAGGATGAGCTGATCACTATCCGCGGCGAACGTTTTGTGATTCCGGTGAAGATCGAACAGAAGCGCCGGGTGCAAGGTGTTGTGCATGGTGCAAGCTCCAGCGGCCAGACTGTATTTGTCGAACCGCTTGAAACCATTGATCAGAACAACGAACTGGTGCGCCTGTTTGACGAGGAACAAGCGGAGATCCACCGCATACTGCTCGAAATGACGGGCCGTATCGGCGAAAGCAGTGAGGCCATTTTGGCGGCTGCGGGGATATTGGCCGAGCTCGAATTCCAGTTTGTCAAAGCGCGCTTTGCGGAAGATTACAACTGCGTTCCGGTTTCTTTTGAGACAGGAGAGAGTCAATCAAAATCGGCTCTGCTGCTTATTAACGCTCGCCATCCTCTTCTGGAACGCAATCTCAAGGCCAGAGGCGGGCAGGTTGTGCCGATAACCATTGAACTCGATTCCAGCCGGCAATTGATCATCACCGGCCCTAATACGGGCGGCAAGACGGTTGCGCTGAAGACCCTCGGCCTGCTCGCGCTCATGGCGCAGTGCGGCATTCCGGTGCCCGCGGATCGCGCCACACTGCCCATCTTCGATTCAGTCCTGGCAGATATCGGCGATTCTCAGTCGATCGAGCAGAACCTCTCCACGTTTTCCGCGCACGTCACCAACATCGACTTCATTTCGCGCGCTGCCACGCCACAATCCCTTGTACTGCTCGACGAGCTTGGATCGGCCACCGATCCCGAAGAAGGGGCTGCCTTGGCGGTGGCCATTGCCGATTACTTTCGACACCTTGGCTGTGTTTCAATCATCTCCACCCATCACACTTCGCTGAAAGTGTATGCCGCAAATACTGCAGGCGTGCTGAATGCCTCTGTCGGCTTTGACGAATCCACGTTGCAGCCCACTTACGAACTTAGACTCGGTGTTCCCGGCGCGTCTGCGGGCATCAACATCGCCCAGCGCTTGGGGTTGAATCCGAAAATTATTTCCGCCGCCCGCTCGCGTCTTGGCAGCCAGGCGCGCGATGTCGGTGAATTTCTGGATCGTCTTCATTCAGACCTGCGCGAAGCCGAAGCCGAGCGCTTACGACTCGCAGCCCGCCAACAGGAACTGGAACGCGAAAAGGGCCGACTGGCAAACGAGGGCCGCCGCGATCAGCAGGCAAAGGTTCGCGAAATGGAGAAGAAATTAGAAGACCTGTTGCGCGATTTCGAATATCAAGCGCGCGAGTCCCTCAACGCCATCCAGGAGCGAGCGGCGGCACAGAAGCTTTCCAAAGATGCTGAGCGCCGTATCGGGCGCATGCGGCGCGATCTCCGGGAGCAGTTCGATTCGACCGTCGTGGCGCACAGCTCCGGCGCCGATCGTGACGATCCCAATGCTCAGCCCCAGGTCGTGCAGCATGTCGCGGAAGGCGACACCGTGAAATTGAAATCGCTCGGCCGCACGGGTCGCGTCATTCGCAGGATTGATGATCACCAGCTTGAAGTGGAGATCGGCGCGATGAAGATGCGCATTCCCCGCACTGACATTGCTTCTGTGGTCGCTTCGGCGCATGACTCCCCACTCAAGGCAGCCCGCGCGCGCGGGATTTCAGTGTCGATCGAGAAAGAAGATCAGAATGTGCCTTCCGAGATCAATGTCATCGGCCGCACGGTAGATGAGGCCACCGAGGAAGTTGAAAAGTTTGTAGACCGTGCATTCCTTGCCGGCCTGTCGCGGGTCCGCGTGGTGCACGGAAGCGGCATGGGAATTCTGCGGAAGGCACTACGGCAGTTGCTTCAGAAGCACCCTCATGTTGAGACCGTCAGCCAGCCGCCCCAGAACGAAGGCGGCGCGGGTGCGACTGTGGTCGAACTCCGGGTCTGATTACCAGAGCACTCTCTCCCACGCGCCCATCGCCAGTGACTTTCGGGCCGCTCGTGCGATGACATTCTTTTCCTTCAGGCTCAGTTCGTCCGAAACCACGTTCTCTTCATTGGCTGGATCGACCGCCAGCACGCGCGCAAAGTCTGTGTTCAGATAATGCAGCACGGTAGAAATGTTTTTAGCCAGCATTCCGGAGACCGGCGCCTCAGCCTCGTCCAGTGCCTGAATTACCGTCAACTCCAGATAGAAAGACGGCCAATCTAACTGGTTCCGCTCCCGCCAGATCTTGAAAGCGCGAATCTCGTCGGTCCGTCCGGAAGCGCGTACATAATCGATCTGCCGGCTAAGGTTGGTTTCAATCGTGCGTCCCCGCCGGTGGTCATACAGCGTGTGCTGGCAATTCCCAATGTTCGATTGTAAGCCGCCCTCCTGCTGAACCCGGTCCAGGTTCCAGGGAATCAGGTGTACCTTCAAGCCGTTGCTGGTGATGCGAATCGCAACCCCACTTGCCTCGGGCGGCAAGTGCTTATCGACACAGTGCTGGTAGAGACTGAGGTAGACGGCCCTGGCGTCGCCCGGTTTCTTAACCGAAACCAGAATGTCGACGTCGGTGCCGAAGGTGACAGCTGTGCCCTTTTCGTACGCCCCTGAGAGCTGGAACCCGACCAGGTCACGTCCAGCCCATTCGGAAATCAGGCGACTGAGAGCGCACGCCTCCCGCTCCCCGTCAGACCCTGGTCCGTTGGCCACGGCATACTTCGCCACTGTCGCCTCAAGGTACTGATCGGCGGTCACACATCCATGCTAAGTCGAGATGTGTAGAAGCTCCTAACACCATCGGTTTCAGGACTGAAAACTTTGGTTTGATGACCGGAGTACTCCAGGACCATCTGCTCAGGTTTCTGGGCAGAAGTCCCTCGTCTGCTCTGGCAGGTTGCGGGGATGCTAATCTAATTCCTTCATGTCCGCGCCGAACTCCCGCTTTGTCAGGGCCTGCAAAACGCTCTCCGTAGACCGAACTCCCATTTGGCTGATGCGCCAGGCGGGCAGGTACATGGCTGAATATCGCGAGGTGCGAAAGCGCCACAGTCTGATTGAGATATGCAAGAACCCTGCGCTGGCAGCCGAGGTCACCATAACCGCAGCGGAAATTCTGGGAGTTGATGCCGCCATCATCTTTGCTGATCTGCTGCTGCCGCTTGAAGTGATGGGAATGCGTTTCCACTTTGCTTCCGGGGAAGGTCCGGTCATCGAGACGCCGTTGCGTACCCAACAGGATATTGAACGGCTACAAACCGACAAGGCCGGCGACCTCGGTTACGTAAGCGAAGCAATTGGTATTACCTGTAAACATTTCGGCGATCGGCTGCCGGTGATCGGTTTCTGCGGCGCTCCATTCACGCTGGCCAGCTACATGATTGAGGGTGGAAGCTCTCGCAATTACGTTGAAACGAAAAAAATGATGTATCGCTCACCGCGAGCCTGGGGCAAGTTGATGGACAAACTCGTCGCCGTCTTAGGCACGTACGCGGCAGACCAGGTGCGCGCCGGCGCGGATGTGATTCAGATCTTCGACAGCTGGGTTGGCTGTCTTTCGCCCGACGACTATTTTCACCATGTCTTACCGAGCACCAAACGGCTGGTGGAAGCTGTTCGCGCAACCGGAGCGCCGGTCATCTATTTCGGAACTGATTCCGCTACTTTGCTGCCTACGATGAAAACCACCGCGGCCGAGGTCATCGGCCTCGACTGGCGTATTCCTCTGGATGTAGGGTGGGCTGCCGTAGGCAGCGGAGCGGTGCAGGGCAATCTCGATCCTGTGGTTCTATTTGCCGACTGGAAACAGGTCAAATCTTCCGCTACCGAGGTACTCACACGTGCCGCTCGACGACCCGGTCACATATTCAACCTCGGACACGGCATCCTGCCGGAAACCCCGGTAGAAAACGTGCAGGCGCTGGTGAAATTCGTCCAGGAATTCTCCGCGGAAACGAAGCCGCAATGAGCAATGCCAAGGCAAAAACCGGCGTGCTCCTGCTGGCTCATGGCAGTCCGGACAAGGTCGAGGAAGTTCCTGAGTTCTTGCGCGCCATAACCCGCGGACGTCCGGTTTCACCGGAAGTCATGAAAGAAGTAAAGCACCGGTACGCCGCGATCGGTCAATCTCCGTTGACCTGCTGGACTCTCACCCAACGCGACCAGTTGCAGGCGAAAATTGGCCTCCCCAGCTACGTCGGTATGCGCAACTGGAAGCCTTTCATAGCCGATGCGCTAAGTGAAATGAAGGCGGACCACATCGAACGCGCGATCGTGATCTGCATGGCCCCGCAGAATTCACGCACCAGCGTTGGGCTTTACCGTGCTGCCCTGGGCGGAGAGAATAGCCAGCCATTCGCGATCGATTTCATTGAAAGCTGGCACAATCATCCTCTGCTGGTACGTGCCTTCGGCGAAAAATTGCAGAGCAGCTGGCAAACAGCCTGTAGAGAGCTCGGGTTGAAGATTCCCGTCATCTTCACTGCTCACAGCGTGCCTCAGCGCACCATTACCGATGGTGATCCATATGAAAGGCAGGCAAAGGAAACCGCCAGATTGGTTGCGCAACAAACCGGTCTAGGCGAATCGGACTGGGTATTCGCTTTCCAAAGCCAGGGAATGTCAGGGGGCGAGTGGCTCGGGCCGACCGTCGAAGACACCATCAGCGGCCTGAGGGCAAGGGGGAACTCCGGCGTGTTCATTCAGCCGATCGGGTTTGTCTGCGATCACGTTGAGGTTCTTTATGACATCGATATCGGCTTTAAGCGGTTCGCTGCGCAGCAAGGTATGCGGCTGTGGCGTGCCGACTCGCTGAACGACTCGGCGATCTTGACTGCGGCCCTCGCTGACCTGGTGAAGTCGCGCCTGCCATAATCATTGCATGACGCGCGTCGCCATCATCGGCGGAGGAATTTCAGGCCTCTCTGCCGCCTACGCGTTGCAAAAGCAACGTGCCGCCGGCGCCGATGTTGACTACCTCCTGTACGAGACCAGCTCGCGCCTTGGTGGCGTACTGCACAGCGAACTGGTGCACAAATGCCTGATTGAAGCCGGCCCGGATTCTTTCCTGACCGAGAAATCGTGGGCAGCCGACCTCTGTCGCGAAATTGGGCTTGAAGACCAGCTGATCACATCCAACGACGCGCAGCGCAAGACTTACGTTGTGAAAAATGGCCGTCTGGTTCCAATACCAAACGGCTTGATGTTCATGGCACCCACGCGCGTAATGCCCACCCTCTTCTCCCAGCTCTTTTCCTGGAACACCAAAGCAAAAATCGCGCGCGAGTGGTTCGATGCCCCTGAGTCAATGGTCACAGGCGATGAAAGCGTGGCTGCTTTCGTGGAGCGTCACTACGGTCAAGAGATGCTCGACCAACTCGTTGCTCCATTGCTGGCGGGAGTGTATGGCGGTGACGCGAGACAGATGAGCATGCGGGCCGTGCTTCCGCGCTTCGTCGAAATGGAGAAGAAGTACGGAAGCTTGAGTCGAGGAATGCTCCAGCGGCGTAAGGCCAGCCCTTCCCGGAATCCCCCGCGGCCTCTGTTCACGGCGTTGAAGGGCGGAATGCAGCAACTTGCAGATGCGCTGGCCAACTCACTGCAGCCGGAATTTGTCCGTCCTGATACTTCGGTCCAGGCGCTTCAGCCCCAGGGCAGTAAGTGGCTGGTTTCGGCGGGATACGATTCAGACCAGGTCGATGCGGTGATCATCGCAGCGCCTGCATACGTCGCTGCAAAATTACTCCACATCGCCGATCTCACGCTTGCCGCAGAACTGGCGGCAATACCCTATAACTCCTCGATCACAGTTGCGCTCGCCTTCGACAACAAAGTTCGGGAGTCACTAGCGCCAGGCTTCGGCTTTCTTGTGCCCAAAAATGAGCCGCTGGAGATTTTGGCAGCCACATTCGTCCACAACAAGTTCCCATTTCGTGCGCCAGAAGATATTGCTTTGATTCGCTGCTTCCTTGGCGGCACTAACGCCGACCGTTATATGCAAATGGATGACCTGCGAATCACTGAAATCGTCCGTCGTGATCTGCAACGCGTGCTCGGAATCACTGCCGATCCGTTGTTTACGTCCATCTCTCGGTGGATTCGATCCATGGCGCAATATACGGTCGGACATCTTGATCGAATGGCGCGGATTGACGAACTGCGGCGCAAACTGCCCGGCTTGGCGCTGGCCGGAAATGCCTATACCGGCATTGGTATCCCGGATTGCATTCGCTCCGGGATGAACGCCGCAGCCGACGTCTTGAGAATGTAGCCGGGAAACAGCGAACTGTTCCTATCTATTCCCCAATAAGCCGATGTCGTTCCGGGCGATTCCCGAGTGTTGTGTCCCCTGCTGATCACCTTCGTCGCGAGGAATGTGCTTCTTTCAGGTAATCATTACGCCGGTAACGGACGGCACGTGTCTTTTATTACCGAAACATCTACTCTGCTTCAGGGTTAGTGTCCCTGGGGAGAGACTCATGCGCAAGCGTCCTCTGGCCTTATCGTGCAATGTACTTTTGCTGACAGTTATCGCGCTCGCTCAAGAACCGAAATCCGGTGACATGGCGGGCCTGGATCCGTCCAGGGATCAGTCCAGCCACGAGTTGTCCGGGCACGAAATGTCCGGGCACGACATGTCAAAGATGCATGACATGCCGGGCACCAGTGGCGACGCTAGCTCTCATGCCATGCACAGCATGGAAAACCGCCACATGGATATGGGCCCGCATATGAAAATGACCAGGATGCGAGAGTCTAAGCCTGGCGACGACGAAAAGGCCGCCCACGTAGTCGAAGGAGCCCGGAAAGCTGCCGCAAAGTACATGGATTACAAGATCGCCCTGTCAGACGGGTACAAGATATTTCTTCCCAATCTTCCTCAAAAGCAATATCACTTCACTAATTACTGGTACGCCTTCCAGGCAGGGATGCACTTCAATCCGGAGAAACCCACCTCGTTGTTATACGAGAAAGACGGGGATGATTATAAGTTGATCGGAGTTATGTACACCGCGCCCAAGAATGCCACAGAAGACGAACTCGATGAACGCATTCCGCTGAGTGTGGCGCAGTGGCACGCGCACGTGAAGATGTGCATGCCTCCGGAAGGCAGTAAGCGCGAGGTGTGGGGCCCGCACCCGAAATTCGGTCTCAATGGATCGATCACCACAAAATTCGAATGCGATGCCGAGGGCGGCAAGTTTATCCCACAGATTTTCGGCTGGATGGTTCACGTCTATCCGTTCGAACCGAATGCGGAAGCCATCTGGTCGGTGGAACGGCAGGCGCACAATCACATGGATTAGGCGCTCGCGCTGAACTCCGCAACTGCGCATCGCTCGCCGCGCCCGGTATGCAGGAGTTGCGAAGATCACCGGATCTTCTCCTCGCGATACAGCCTGATCGTATTGCGAACCGTTGCAGCGATCAGCATCAGCGTCATTCCGGCGATCCCAACCAGTCCTCCAACATCGAACAAGCGAAAGCGTCCATGCAGCACCATTGAGTGGTTCAGCAGAGCAAGGCAGCCCATCGACAGCAGGATGCGAATCTCCGTCGGGCCAAAGCGCCAGAACGATAAGCGGAATTCCCCCAGCGCATAGGTCGCAAGATACGATTGAATTGAAAGTAAAAGGAATGCAACCAGCAGGCCGGCGGCGATCCAGGGATGCATAAAACCCGATAAGCCGAGGCAGAGCATCAGCACCAGCGCGCCCAAGCTGTCGACCATATGGTCCACGTAGAACCCATAGCGAGGACGGAGTTGCTGCCGAACTCGCGCCAGCGTGCCATCCAGGCTATCGCCAAACCAGTTCATTGCCAGACACAGGATCACGGAAAATAGCCATAACTTGTTGGCTCCGGCCAGAACGAATGAAACTCCAGCCATCACTTGTGCGAAGAAGCCGAGGATGGTGAGGTGGTCAGGCGTGACCCAGGCCGGCAGCCGCCCTGCTATCCAGATGAGAGCGCGTTTTTCCATACCCGCGGTTACGCTTTCCTGCACTCGAACTGCGTCTTGGAAGTGGGCTGATTTCTTTGCCTGGTTCAGCAGGTCGGGATCGCCCGGTTCACAGAGGTCCTGGAATTTGGTTGGAATGCTCGCCATAAATGCCTCCTGAGGGCGCATTCTGCTTGGCGAGTGGATTTCCCGGCAATACTCTGGAGGTAAATCGCGGGTAAATTGCTAAGTGATTGTGAGCACGAGGATTGCGAACTGCAGTAATATACTTCGCACAACAAATACCTAGCGCACATTCGCTCCGCAATGGGCACAGCGCTTTTTGTCGGGTCGATATTTACTCAGGTAATGGTCGCAGACTGGGCAGCGGTAGATTGCAAATGTCATAGCGAGACCCGCTGTGAAGATTCCGAACCCGACCAGCTCGATCTCGTGCCCCTGCCAGTTCCACCAGTCGTAGCGGGTTGCCAAAAACCGTATGATGGCTCCAGCCAGAATCCAGATAGCTCCGAGTCGGAAGAGATAATTGCAGATGCGGTATCGCCAGCGAACCGCCTGAACAATCTCTTCGTCGGTCACTTGGCCCCCCTTACGCTTCCATGTCCGTTTCTGCGGCGCTTCCCGTTTAAGCAGTTCTTCTTTCGACACGCTGAGGACTTTCCTGATCGCGTTGTCGAACCTCTGTAGCTCCACAGCGTTCCTTTGTGATTGCGAACATATCGTCAGTACCTCACGGCCAAGGCCAACATCAGGCAGGCGAGGGCGATTACGGCAACCGCACCCAGATATCCTATGATTGCGACTTTGACCGACTGCTTCATTGAGCTACTTCTTCGGTCGCCGCTTTCGTGCTCTGTGCTTCTTTTCTCCCGCTTCCCGTTTGAGCAGTTCTTCTTTCGACACGCCGAGAACTCGCCTGATCGCGTTATCAAATCTCTCAAACTCCGTTTTGTCGGGAACATGCGGTGCTGGCAGTGGCTTCATTTATATTTGCCGTCCCTCAGAAGGTTAGCTTGTTTGTAGTGGGGTGGCAGGAGCGTGCTCTGCGATGGCCTGATGACCATCATCCCGAGTCCGCGAAGCGTGCTGATCTTAGCTGCCGTTCTTTCCTTTGCCATATCCATGTCCCAAGTGAAGAACTCTCTATTTTGTCAAGTATATTATTACCATTGCGAACTGCAGATCCCGCGTTGCGCTCGGCATGACACAGGCCAGCTTTACGCCGCCGCGATTGCCTCCCGCAGCGATCGAACCGCCTCTCGGATCTGCTCGCGTGTAATCACCGCCGGCGGCGCGATGAGCACGTGGTCCCCGGCGTTACCGTCTACGCAGCCCTGGACGGGATAGACCAGCAGGCCACGTTTGGATGCCTCGCTGCCGACCTTCGCCGCGAAATTCTCTGCTGGTTCGAATGGCTGCTTGCTTTTCTTGTCTGCCACGAACTCTACTCCGCGCAACAATCCCATGCCGCGCACGTCTCCCACTGATTCGATCTCAAGAAGAGTTTCGAGTTCGCGGCCCAAGCTGGCAGCCACTGTATCGGTTTCTTCTGAGTTTGCAGCCCGGACCAGTTCGCGCTCTTGAATGTAATGCAGCACCATCAGCCCGGCGGCCAGCGAGATGGGATGTGAATTGTAAGTAAAGCCGTGCAGGAACGCGCCCGTGCCGGAAGCGATCGCATCCACTACTTTTTCGGTGGCGATCACCGCGCCCAGCGGTGCGTATCCGCTGGACAGGCCCTTCGCGGTCACGAGAATGTCGGGCGCCACATCCCAGTGCTCAACAGCGAAGTTCGTGCCCGTGCGGCCCATGCCGGTCATTACTTCATCGGCAATGGTTAGCACGCCTTGCCGCTCGCAAACTTCGGCAATGCTCTGCAGATATCCAGGCGGAGGAGTGACTGCTCCCAGCGTCGCTCCGCTCACCGGCTCAAAGATGAAGCCCGCCACTGTACCCTCTGCAGCTTCAATCGCGCGGTCGAGTTCCATCGCATACTCCCGCCCGCAATTCCGGCAACCATCGGTACAGTCGTATTTGCAGCGATAGCAATACGGAATTCCAACATGCGCCCATTCGCGTACCATCGGCAAGTACATTTCGCGCCGGCGTTTATTACCGGAAACTGAAAGCGCGCCCAGGGTTGAGCCGTGATAACTCTGGGTGCGACTCAGAACTTGATGCCGCCGTGGTTGGCCGATCTCCACCTGATATTGCCGTGACAGCTTGAGCGCGGTCTCGATCGCTTCCGATCCTCCTGAAGTGAAATAGACTGCACCCCCCTCAAAATTCGGGCCGGCAAATTTCAGGAGCTCTTGCGCATATTCTTCCCCCACCGGGGTGCTGAACTGGCTGCTGTGGACGAATGGGATTTTTCTGGCCTGTGCGGCCATAGCGTCCACGACATCACGCACTCCGTGACCGATGAAATTCACAGCCGCAGAGCCGGAAAAGTCGAGATACTGCTTCCCCCGCGAGTCCCAGATGTACACGCCCTCTCCGCGCACCGCAGGAGGGAACGCCTTGCGGAAAGAACGGCGCAGCAAGGCTGAGCGGAAAGTGTCCTGAACCGCGGCAGAATCGGTCACGCTCGGATTATGGCGTCAGCCGATGAGCACTGTCAAAACCTAGTGCAAGCCGTCAACCACCCAGAGATCAGAGAGCACCCGATAATAAGAATAGATATACGACTTTTCATCAGCGCTGAAGCGAAAGCCGCGCAGCTCAAGAATTCCCGCGGGGTCCCCGGGCGCAATGGTGTAGAGTTCCCGCTCTTTGCCGCTGGCATCAATGCGAAGGATGGTGGCTGGAATTCCCGGACGCTGCACCAGGATGCTCTGATCGGATTCCATTCGGAGCACCACGTCGTCCGGCTGAATCTTCGCGGGCAACGGCTTGGGATTACCACCGTCTACAGGATACAAGAGCAGGACGCCCTGCTGATCAATGCCAAGAACATATTTGCTGTCTGGTGTTACTACAATACCAAAGGCGGCGCTGATTCCCTCGGGCGTAACCGGGTGCGTTTGCCCTTGCCGATCACAGAAATAAATCCTGATCGGTCCGCTGGCGGCCGCTCCATTAAATACCAGCCCGGATCCGCTCGGTATCCATGCCGCACGAAAATGCTGCAGCGAATCGTGTGTGAGTCGGCGCGGCTGGCCGGCCCCCACCGGCAACATGTCAATCTGCGACATCGACTCATTGCTGGTTACCGCCAGCCATTTTCCATCAGGCGAAAGCGATCCGCCAGTACCGTCTGCGAGGCGAACTGCCGGCGATCCATCGGTGTTACGCATGAACACGCCATTCTTCGCGCCAACCGCTTCACCGCTCTCCGAGAAGATCGCAATTTTGCCGTCCGGAGAAAGATCGTTTGTAGCAGACCAATCGAACCAGGAGAGATTGCGTTCGGCTTTCTCGCCCGGCGCCATTCCTATAAACCCGTATTGGGTATTGTCCTGCCCCAGAAGAGCACGTCCTTCGCTTCCAACATCGTGCAGGGTGAGAGTGCCGGGAACGCGCAATAGGATGCGTTCTTTTCCTGAGCGGTCGATCGCGTACAGCGCGCGCGCAGCGCCTCCAGGCGATGCCGTGAACCAGACTTCTTTATCACCCGGTGACCAGGCCACGCCCTGTACGGTAGTAAAAAATGAAGAATAAAAGCGCCGATTGCCCTTGCGATCAATCACCACCAGGCGGCCGTCATCTCCGGTCGGAAGGTGATCGAGGAAAGCTAACAGGTTTCCATCGTGAGAAAAGCGGATGTGACTCACCCAGCCCTGGGGCTCATAGATCACGTGTCCTACTGGAAATTCGATGTGATTCGGACGGCCCGCTACGTTCCCCTGTATGACTGCGAGATCGTTGCCCTCCGGGGTCCAGTCGGCGCCCTGGACGTTATCTAATACTTCGCGTGCGGCGCTGCCGGCTAACGGGAGTCGAGCGAGTGTGCCGCTTTGCAAAAACGCGCCAAAAGGACGAGCGTGCAGAAGAACCGCCATTTCCCCGGAACGTGAGATGGCCGCCAGCTGAGTGTCCTGCAGATCAAAGGGTCTGGAATCTGTGCTGTCGAAACGAGTGGTGAATAACGTTACCGGCTTGCCTTCGAGCGCGGCGCCATAAACGATCGCCTGTCCATCCGGAGCGAAGCGCGCTTGCATAATCGTGCCGCGCCGGAATGTCAGCCGGTGAAACGTCGGCGCAGCAATGTGGCCGCGCATGCCAAGAAAATAAGCAGATGCGCAAGCGGCTAAAAACAATACTCCCACCAGGGCGGGAACCAGCCATTGGCGCTTTCGCGAGACGGTGACCGTGCGTAAGCCGCCTTTGCTGATAGCGGAAGTTTCGGTGAGTGACTCAAGATTGAAGGCCACATCACCAGCGGACTGGAAACGTTGGGTTGGACTCTTCTCCAGGCAATGATTAACGACGCGCTCCAGACCGGGCGGCACATTGCGGCCGGTTTCGGAAAGCTCCGGCGGGTCTTCCTTCAGAATCGCGCTCATGGTGTCAGCCGGAGTTTCTCCATGAAATGCCCGTTTGCCCGAGAGCATCTCGTAAAGAATCGCGCCGAATGCGAAGAGATCAGAGCGGTGGTCGGCGGCTTTGCCTCGCACCTGTTCCGGCGACATGTAGCCGACCGTGCCCATCACAACCCCGGCATCGGTTGCGACCTGCACGGTCGGAGCCTCGCCGGAAGCCGATCCTTCCTCAGGGTGAATCAGCTTCGCAAGTCCGAAATCCAGAATCTTCACCCGGCCGTCGTTGGTGATGAAAAGATTTTCGGGCTTCAGGTCACGATGGACGATGCCCTTATCGTGCGCGGCAGTCAGTCCACGCGCGATCTGCATTGCATAGTCAATCGCCTTGCGGATGCTTAGCGGTCCGCTGCGCAAACGATCGCGCAAGGTTTCGCCTTCCAGCAGCTCCGAGACAACGTAAGGCGCATCCCCTGATTCGCCAATATCGTAAATAGCCAGGATGTTGGGATGGTTCAGTGCAGCAGCAGCGCGCGCTTCCTGCGCGAACCGCTGCAGGCGGTCGGCATCAGCTGAAAAAGACGTGGGCAATACCTTGATGGCTACCTCGCGCCCCAACCGCGGGTCGCGCGCCCGGTAGACGACTCCCATACCGCCGGCGCCGATCTGATCAAGGATCTCGTATGGCCCGATTTTGCGCGCTGCTGTTAGCGCCATGGTGCTGAATTATACCTTTGCAGCCGGAGACCCGGGTCTGCCCCCCATGGGCCGGTTAGAGGACCTAGCCTAGGTACCAATCCGCGCATCAGGTGCGCCAGTTTGTGCATGTAGAATCGCCGTGGATGTCGACTTCTGTGGGCGCTTCCGCAAGCAACGCTCGTTCCGGGTGGAAGCGATTGTTGCGCGTGTTTCGCCCCTCTCATCAGCATACGGCTTACTCTGCAACCCTGCTGCTGATGTCGACCATCATGCTGTCGCGAATCATCGGCTATCTGCGCGAAGCGTATATCGCGTGGGCATTCGGCGTCACTCCCGCAACCGACGCTTACAACGCGGGATTCACCATTCCTGACTGGCTCAACTACATCGTCGCGGGTGGCACTGCATCCATCACCTTCGTCTCGATCTATACACGCTTCATGGCGCAGGGCCGGAAAGAAGATGCCCAGAAGACTTTTTCGGCCATTATCACCGTGATGACGGCAGTGCTGATCGCAGGCATAACCATTGCCGAAATATTTACTCCCCAGATCAGCCGCCACATGTTCAACGGATTCTCTCCCGAGCAGCAGGTATTGTGTGTGCACCTTACGCGTATCCTGCTGCCGGCGCAGATTTTCTTCTATGTCGGTGGCGTGGTATCCGCGATTCTGTTGTCGCAACGCATGTTTCTGATTCCCGCGCTCGGCCCGTTGCTCTACAACATCCCCATCATTCTGGGCGGGCTGTTGTTCTCCCGGCGTCTGGGAATCTCATCTCTCGCATACGGAGCTCTGGCGGGAAGTTTTCTCGGGCCATTTCTTATTAATGTGATTGGGGCGGCGCGGATTGGCACTACTTACCGAATCTCGTTTGACGTTAAAAATCCCGCCTTCCGCGAGTGGGTGCGCCTTTCAATTCCTCTGATGCTGGGGGTTTCGCTGGTGAGCGCTGATGACTGGATCTTGCGCTATTTCGCCTCCGGCGCCGTAGGAGCCATCACCCGGCTGAATTATGCCAAGCGGCTGTTTGCGGTGCCCATTGCCGTTCTGGGCCAGGCCGCGAGCCAGGCCTCGCTCCCATTCTTTGCCAGGCTCTTTGGTGAAAACAGGCTGGACGAATTCGCGGAAATCGTCAACGCCTCGGTTTACCGCATTGTTGCAGCGTCACTCCTGGCGTCCAGCTGGATGATGGCCGCATCACTTCCGCTGATCGATCTGGTGTATCGCCGGGGCCATTTTCAGTTCGCTGATTCGCGCCAGACTGCCCTCTATTTCTTCTGGTTCTCTCTTTCACTGGTGTTCTGGTCGGCGCAAGCGGTTTATGCACGCGCGTTCTACGCAGCGGGGAACACGCTCACCCCCATGGTCGCGACCACCATCATCACCATCGCTTCCATCCCGGTGTACTCGATGCTGTATCGAAGCTTATCGACCATGGGCCTCGCGATCGCCTCCGGAATCGGCATCATGGCAAACGCTGTGGCCTTGGCCTGGCTGCTCGACCGCCGGAAGCTGGCCCCTGCATTCCATCTGCCGTGGAATGAGATTGGGAAGGCTGCGCTGATTGCGGTAGTAGCCGGATCCCTGGCAGCGGGCGTTTCGCGAGGCATGCTGGCCCACCCCAGCCGCGCTGGCGACCTGAAGGCGATTGGACTGATCACGTTGACCTGGTCCGCCGCCGTGGCTGCCGGCCTATGGATCACGCAGTCAACTCTGCTGCGCGATCTGCGACGCCGAACCTAAGCCGTCCGCTCACTCCTTTGCAGCAAACGCAAATTCCGCCGCGCACCCTGCAAAATTTATTTTTGACTGCCCAGGTAGCGGTGCGAGGCAAGCCTTACACGAGTTGACGGGCGTGTCTGTTTTTCAGCGAACCTCATTTATCCACACTGCTACGCCCGTTCACTACCTGGAAGCTGCGCACCACGCGGTAGCACTCGCAGGCGGCATCCTCCAGTTTTTTGCGGTCTACTACTTTGACCACACCGCGAAGATTCTCGATCATCCCGGACCTTTGCAGCATTCCTGCAGCCAGGCTCACACTGGGGCGCCCCGAGCCGAGCATTTGCGCCAGGAATTCATGCGTGACCGGTAGAATTTCCGAATCGATGCGGTCGTGGCACATCAGAAGCCAGCGCGCCAGCCGCTGATCGATCTCATGGAGCCGGTTGCAGGCGGCTATCTGCGCAATCTGCAGGCCTTGTATCAGTACATATTTGTGAAGAAGCTGCCGGAGTTCCGGGGTTGACATGATCAACTCTGAAAACAGTTCTCCCCGAATCTTAAATCCGTGGCCGGCAATCTGCATGATGGCGCGGTATGGGCCACGTATTACTCCGGCAAGTAGCGGAGTGCCCACCAGACCTTCGCGGCCAACGATTGAAATTTCGACGCTGCGCCCGTCGCTGGTCAATACCACCAGCGAAGCCATTCCGGCGGTCAGAAAATAAACATCTTCGATCTTGTGACCGGCTTCATGAAGAATTTCCCGCTGCGGCAGTTCAAGCTGCTCAAGATGGGGGCGCAGCAGATGCAACTCCCTTAGGGGAATTGCGGCCAGGAGATGATTCTCGACAGGTGAGCCTGGGAGCTCAGATCGTGCGGTTCGCACAGCTTCCGCAACACGGTCTCTTTCACTGCGCGTCTTTTTTTGCTCCACAAAGCTCCATTGCAGTCGTGCCAAAGGCATGTGGACGAAGCTCGCGTAGGCTATTTTGTTCGGAAAGTCTTGTCTGTTCGTCAACGAACGCAGGCAGGGCGTACTTACGCAACCACAGAGCGGAAAATCAGATTACTTTAAGCCAAGACCGCCGTTGAAATTCTGAATTACGTTGTAACACTCGCACGAAGCTTCTTCCAATCGCTTCCGGTCAATGATTCTGATGCTTCCACGCGAATTCTCAATGGCTCCCCGTTGCTCCAGCATTCCCGTGACCAGCGTCACACTGGGGCGCCCGCTGCCCATCATCTGAGCGAGAAACTCGTGGGTCAGATGGATGTTTTCTGAATCAAGCCGATCCTGGCACATCAGCAGCCAGCGGGAAAGCCGCTGCTCCAGTTCATGAAGACGGTTGCACGCCGCCACTTGCGCCGTCTGCAATCCTTGAAGCATCACGTAGGAGTGAATTTCCTGGCGCAAGCTGGGGGCAATTGGCAGGACCATGGCCAGGCCGGGAGCGCTGATTCTTGTTCCCGCGCCAGAGATTTGCATGATAGCGCGATACGGTCCGCGATTCATGCCGACACCCAGGGGCGTTCCCACCATTCCTTCTTTTCCGACGATACTGACCTCAATGCTCTTGCCGTCTTTGGTAAGCACGACCAGCGACGTCATGCCGCCGTTAGGAAAATAAGCGTACTCGATCATCTGTCCTGGTTCGTGCATCACAAAATACTGTGGCAGGTCTACGTATTCCAGGTAAGGCCGAATCAGATCGTATTCGTCGTCCGGCAGCGAAAGCAGCAGTACATTAGACACCGCTTTTCCGCTCGAGTCGGTGCGTGATCCGGGTAAACGGGGTATTCGTTTGGGCTGAATTTCAAGCGTACCGGGAACATTCGTCAGTGCCATGGCGTTCTCGTTCAGCCGCTTTGGATTGCCTTACTCCTGCTCCGGTTGTACAGGAGAAACACCTAGTCGCCAGCAGGAAAAATTGGATGGTACGCGAAGGACTTACGGGACGGGGACAAACAGAGAAGCGGGCCACCGGTGGATGGCCCGCCTTAGAACGATTGCATGCGTGTTATGCGCGCGCCGCAGTCGCAGTTTCGGAAGTGGAAACAGCGCTTTTGATCTCTTCGCCGTTTGGCTTCTGCCCAGCTTTGCGGATATCGATTCCGCCTTTGAAGAACGCGCCATCTTCAATTGAGATGCGTGCGGCCACCACATCACCGGTCAAAGATCCGTCGCTGCGAATATCCACCCGATCACTCGCGGTAAGGTTCCCGCGCACTTTGCCGAGCACGACAATTTCCCGCGCATTGATGTTGGCGGATACCACGCCGTTCCTGCCCACGGTTACGCGATTGCCGGAAAGGTTGATCGATCCCTCCACCCGGCCATCGATATAAAGCGATTCGGAACCGGTGACCTCGCCTTTGATCACCAACGACTTGCCGATGGTGGCCTGATCTGCCGTAGTGGAAGTGGTGGAAACCGGACGCGGCGTAGTTACCGGTTCATTTGCAACAGGCGCCGAGCTGGCAGGCACCGCCGGACGCTCCGCTTCTCCGGGCCGCGATGGAGTTGCAGGTTGATTCGTGGGTTTCCACATTTAGAAAATCCTTTCGATTGTCTCGGGAGTTAGGTTCAACGCCGTTTTACGTTGATTAATCCACATTCTACTCTCCAATTCTGCAGAATGGCTTGTGGAAATTGTTGGAAATCGGGCGAAACTAAGGTTTTAGCACTATCGTGCCATGCCGGTGTGGCTCGACATGCTTGTCCGGCATTTCCGGTATCAGAGTTGGTGGGGCAGGGAGATCCAATTCACATGGAACACTCGACCGTTTTTGGCGGACAGGATCGCCGGACAAGAATCTCCGGCCCACACCGGAGTCAGGTATCCTGAGTGTGAGGTGACTATGCCTGCCACTGCAATCTCCCGACCTGCCGACGGAGAATTCGCTCCTTTCTACGGCCGTTACATAGCGTTAGTGCCTGGCTCAGAGATACTTGCGGTGCTCAAGCAGCAGGCGGAAGAAACGATCAATATGCTCGACTCGCGCAAAGAATCTGACGGAAATCTGCGCTACGCGCCCGACAAGTGGACGGTGAAAGAGATACTGGGCCACCTGGTCGACGGCGAGCGAGTGTTTGGTTATCGCGCCCTACGCATTGCGCGCGCTGACCAGACGCCGATGGAAGGCTTCGAACAGGATGACTGGGTACGCCACGGATCCTTTGCACAGCGCTCGCTGGCTGGTCTGATCGAAGAATTTCGCACGGTAAGAGCGTCGACACTGTCGCTGCTTGAGAATCTGCCGCAGGAAGCCTGGACCCGTACCGGTACTGCCAACAACAATAAAGTGAGTGTTCGCGCGCTGGCTTACATAATTGCCGGCCATGAATTGCACCATCGCCGCATCCTGCAGGAAAAGTACTTCAGTCAGAAACCGGCAGAGTAAGAGGCATGCTGTCTGATTCTGTCATTCTCAAGAAGATCGAGCGCCAGCCTCATCAAAATGCGACCTACAAGCAACTGGTACGCGAACTTGGGCTGCATGGCGACGAGCGCCGTCAGCTTCGCGAACATCTTGATGGGCTGGTTAGAAACGGAAAATTGCTTGCGATCGATTCCGGGCGCTTTGGCATAGCCAAGGCCGCCGCTGGGAAGAACCTGGTTGCAGGACAACTGAGCCTACATCGCGATGGGTTCGGTTTTGTGGCGCCGGATCCGGACGCGCTCGATCACCGGCTGAAGGCACAACTCAGCGGAGATATTTTTATTCCCCCGCCATTCATCGGCCCGGCCATGCACGGCGATCGGGTGCTGGTCGAAATCAGCAGGATCGCGCCTGACGGCCGCGCCGAGGGGCGCATCCAGCGCACGATTCATCGCGCTAACCGCACCGTGGTGGGAATATTTCACCACGCCCGCAATCACAACTACGTGGTCCCGATTGATCAGAAAGTGGCTTCCGAAATCATCATTCCACGCGGCATGGAAGTGCCCGAGCAGGCCGAACCGAAGAAGGCTAAACACCGGGTTATTAGCAGGGAAGCGGCTTCCCGCGCGGGTTGGAATGATCTGGAAAATGTGGTCGTGGATGTTGAAATCACTGATTGGCCCACCGCCACCCAGAGGGCACGCGGGCGGGTGATCGAAGTCATCGGCTACCAGGACGATTTCGGTGTTGATGTCGAGATCATGATTCGTAAATTCCATTTGCCGCACCAGTTCCCGCCCGAGGTAATTGCCGAAGCGCAAGCCATTGAGCCGGTCATCACCAAGCCTGAACTGCGCCGCCGGCGCGACTTCCGCTCCCTGCCGATCGTCACCATTGATGGCGAGACGGCGCGCGACTTCGATGACGCGGTGCTGGTCACGCAGCTTGAGAATGGCAATTACGAATTGCAGGTGCACATCGCTGACGTGGCGCATTATGTAACACCCGGGTCAGCGCTTGATCGGGAAGCGCGGCTGCGCGGCACCAGCGTTTACTTTCCCGATCGTGCCGTTCCCATGCTGCCGCTCGAACTCTCGACCGATATTTGCAGCCTTCGGCCCAAAGAAGATCGCCTGGTGCTTTCCTACCTGATGGAAATTGATCACCGCGGCGAATTGATCGGTTATGAATTGAGCGAAGGTATCATTCGCTCAGCTGAGCGCATGACCTACACCGATGTGAACGCGGTGCTGGAAGGCAATGTGGGGCTGCGACAACGCTATGAGCCGCTGGCCGCTGGTTTTGAGCGCATGCGCGACCTGGCCGTGATCCTGACTCAGAAGCGGCAGCGGCGCGGCTCGATCGATTTTGACCTGCCCGAGCCGGTCATCGAGTTCGACGACTTCGGCTTGATGAAGAGCATTTCGCGCTCGGAGCGCAATATCGCGCATCGCCTGATCGAAGAGTTTATGCTGGCCGCAAACGAGTGCGTAGCGCAGGATCTGGAAAATCGTCGCATCGCTTCCATCTACCGGGTTCACGAGAAGCCTGATGCCAAGCGCGTCTATGACTTCGAAACTATTGCCGCCACCTTCGGATATTCGCTCGGGGTGGGCGCACTGCCTATTCAGCGCATACAGATGAAATCCGATCGCCGTAGCAGCTATGGCACCGGAAAGCGCGCGCGAGAGCTCGAGATACCGAAAGAAGTGCACATCACCCCGCGCATGTATCAGAAGTTGACACAGAAGATTGCCGGCAAGCCAGAAGAGAGAATTCTTTCCTACCTGATGCTGCGCTCCCTGCGCCAAGCCAGATACTCCGAAGACAATGTGGGCCACTTCGCGCTGGCGGCGCCGTCGTACACCCATTTCACGTCGCCCATTCGTCGCTACCCGGATTTGATCGTTCATCGCATCTTGAAAGATGTACTGCAGGATCAGGCTGCATCAGGGCATGACACGGATAGTTTCGAAGCGCGGATTGTGTCAGGGCACGATTTCAGCCGGGCCGAAAAGCGGCGACCGAAATCACCGGCTTTGGCCCCTGAGGCCTCTCCGTGGTCCAAGCGCCGCGAGCATGCCGCTCCTGAACCGCTCTCTGAACCGATCCCGCTCGACGAACTGCACGACATCGCCGAATCGTCCAGCCAGTTCGAACGGCGCGCCGATGAAGCCGAGCGCGGACTGATGGAATGGAAGAAAGCAAAATTTATGCAGGACCGGATCGGCGAAGACTTCGATGGCCTGATTGTGAGCGTCACCAAGTTCGGGTTTTTCGTTGAGCTCACCGAATTGTTTGTTGAAGGCCTCGTTCCGCTCGCTACTTTGATCGATGATCGTTACGTGTATCACGAGAACACGCGCGAGATCATTGGCCAACGGAGCCGCCGCACTTACCGCATGGGGCAGCGCTTGCGGGTCCTGGTGGACCGGATAGATCCGGTAGAGAAGAAGATTCAGTTTGCGGTGTTGGAGGAGAAACCGACGCGTAGCCGTCGCCGTCGCTGAGGCTGCCCTTCGCCAACGTACACCCACTAACTATAGATATTCGTTAATATTACGGCGAAGCAGGCTGGCAACGCGGAAACCGTGATACCGTAAGAGTGTCTCTTTACACACCTCTCCGCCGTGCCCTCTGGGCGACGGTCTCTTGTGCAAACGGATGGATAGCACGGGACCGGATGCCGAATTCGAAATACCGAGGCCTGTTTCGCGTACTCGCGAAGCAATCGACACTCTCTCGAAATCTCTCCGTTATTGAAGAAATTCAGCGACTGCTGACATCACTGCGCAAAAGACAAACCGGTTTCCTCACAAAAGCCGAAGAATTTTGCTATCGCGCATCGATTAGAGCGGACCAGGCTTCACGTAAAGCAGCCGAGATGAAGGAACGCGTGGAACGACGAGAAAAGCAAAAACCAGCACCTAAGAATGTGTAAGCAGGCTTACCGTTACCAGGTCTGTGCGGGAGGCAATGAGGCAGGTATTCTCAAATCTCCACCACCAAAGGGATTGTGGAAGATTTTTAGCGGTCAGTGCCCGTTCCTTAGCAATTCACGGCGCAGCATTTCGATACGCCGACTGCGCTCCTCATCTCGAGCCATTTGTTCCGTCGTCATGGGAATGAAGACGGAGTCGTCAAGCTGTTTTATCTGCTGCTTCCGCAGAAATTCGAGTTCGGTAAGCATCTCCGCGCGTGTGGGCTGACGAGTCATGCGGTCTCCTGTTCACTCGGGCCATTCACAAAGATGCACGTCGCATAGTCGCAGCGCCAGATTGTGAACTTGATTGCAAAATCAGGCTACCACGGGCTGCGATCGAAGGCCATCGGGAACATCCCGTAGAATGTCAAGCGCCAAAAAACGCCAGCCAGACTAGTAGGCGATTAAAGAGCCATGTATGACAACTCTTTTGAGGAGCAAGGCGGTGTTCCCACTCACGATCCAGCGTGGTGCTCTCACCGTCCATCCGTATACCGTTAGGGAATTGGTCGGGACGGGCAGATTTGAACTGCCGACCCCTCGCACCCCAAGCGAGTGCTCTACCAGGCTGAGCCACGTCCCGACAATAAGAAAGCTGCTGCAACGCAGATGGGGTTAACACGGCAATTTTATAACAGCCAAGGTGATTAAGTCGCGTCACCTGCTCCGCTCAGCCCGGCGCAATAAAGAAACAGAGTTCCCGTAAGCCGGCATTATCACCACATAAATCAGCGCCCAACCTGAGTTCGTGTCATCCAATGCCACATGGCGCACGTACAAAAGTGGTTTGATCGCACCTTCGAAACATCATTTCCGGTGGAGTTGTATCCCAACCTGAATGCGCGCCTGCGCGGGACGCCGGCCAGGTTGGAAGACGTGATGCGAAGTTCATCGCCTGCGGCGCGGACGCGAAAGCCGGACGTCAACTGGTCAGCACAGGAACATGCCGGACACCTGCTGGACCTGGAAGAATTGTGGCTCACTCGCACTCACGATTTTATTCTGCGAAAAGATGAACTCACGCCCGCCGACCTGCGCAATCGAAAAACTAATGAAGCCAATCACAATGCGAGACCCGTGGATGAAATTCTTGACCAGTACCGCAAGGCTCGGCAGAAATTGCTTGCTACAATCCAGACGATCGACCCGGCCTCATTTGGCCAGGCCCTTCCGCACCCGCGGCTCAGAACGCCGATGCGCCTGATCGACCATCTGCATTTCGTGGCGGAACATGACGATCATCACCTGGCGGTGATCTGGGAACTGGTGAATAATTAGCTGCCTCGGATGAGCGTACCAGTTTATCGGCCTGGTATTTCAGGAAGTCTAAGCTATGAATCTAAGCTGTCTTAATGGGCGGCGAAGGCCCGAGAGGCCATGCCTTTCGGCGTAACTCGGGACTGGTTTCTGAAACGCGCGGGCGGAGCTCCGAACTCACGTTTGAAGGCACGATTGAACGCGGCTTCCGATTCGTAGCCGACTTCAGCCGCAATCTGCGCGACCGAGTGGCTGGTCGAAGAAAGCATCTGCGCTCCCAATTGCAGCCGCCAGCGCGTGAGGTAAGCCATGGGCGGCTCATTCAGGAAATAACGAAAGCGCTCCGCCAGCACCGAGCGTGAGACGCCGGCTTCTTTGGCGAGTGCCGCGATGGTCCACGGATGCGCAGGGTTGCGGTGCATCATGGCGAGCGCTCTCCCCACCTCGGCATCGCGCGCGCCCGCCAGCCATCCACTCTGTTCCGCCGAAAGATTTGAGATATACGCGCGCAACGTCTCGACGAACAATACCTCTGAAAGCTTGGCGCGAACCGCTTCGCCTCCAGCGAGGTAATGTCCGGCTTCGTCTACCGAGAATCGAATGGAGTTTTCGAGCCATCGTCCAGAAGCGTCGTTGCGAATGCTGACTTTAAAAAGCGGAGGCAGGCCGCTCAGGAAAACCTGGCTCAGGCGCGGATCGCAGGCCATGTAGCCACACACGAATTTCGTGACTTCGCCTCCCCCGCCCAGACGCCATAACTTCAATCCCTGGGCAAGTACTTCGCCCAGCTGATCCGATTCATCTACTGTCGGAGTCGGCGGACCGTTCTCCATGATGTGCGGATCGCCATGGGGAAGCATGACAATGTCTCCGGCCTTCAAGTTTACGCAGGTGCCATCATTCAGGCGGACACAAGCCCGGCCTTCGGTTAGCAGGTGGTAGATGATGACGTTGTCTGTGCCGGGCGCGAAGTAGCGTACCAAGCCCTGTGAGGAGGCGGCACGAATGCTCCAGGGAGAGGAGAATTCGGCGTTATAGAACAGCGCTCCCTGCAGCTTCACCACCTTCAACACCTCAGAGAGCACGTCCATCGCCCAGTCCTTTCAGCAAATCCGCCCGGATTCTAAAGCAAATCATCCCACGACGCAGCGGGTGGGAGCAAGAAAACCGGATGGCCGGACAAGCCCGCGGGGCGGGCAGAGTTCATAGTCGAGGTCGCGGGTTCAGAAAAGGAGAAAAGAAATGAAATTCACGATCCTGAGGTCGCTGCTGCTATGTAGTTGCCTGCTGTTTGTCGGTTTGACAGGACTCTTCGCGGAAGACCACGGCGCACACCGCGATTTAGCAAAACAACATCCATTCAGCATTGCGCCCATCGTAGCGCTGGACGAGTGTGATCCGGCAAGCTTCAACGCCATGCTGGGGGCAGACTTCTGCAAAAATGTCGCACTGGGAGCGGCAACCACCTTCCAGGACCTTTTTGCCAAAGCGGCGGCAGGCACGCCTGATCCCGGGTGGGACTTTGAACCTGACACGCTCAAGATAATGGAAGGAACAACGCTGGTAGTGACCGACCAGGGCGGAGAGCCGCACACCTTCACAGAAGTCAAAAAATTTGGCGGCGGTTTTATCGACGCTCTGAATAGCGGAGAACCGACGGTCGATGAGTGTGAAGGCGGGTTCAAGAACGTTGAGGTTGCCAGAACGCGGATACTCCAGGGCAGCCAGATGCAGGTCACCGGGCTTGCGAAGGGCACCCATCACTTCGAGTGCTGCATTCATCCCTGGATGCGAATGACGGTGGAAGTGAAGTGAGTTCATCTACAAATCAATACAAAGGGAGATAAGGTCGGGCCATGAAGAGATACATGATTGAAAGAGAAATTCCGAATGTGGGGAAACTGGATGGCGAGCCGCTGCGAGAAGCGGCCGCCAAATCCAATCAGGTGCTGCATCAGCTGGGGCCGAAGATTCAGTGGCTGGAGTCTTTTATCACGCACGACAAGATGTACTGCGTGTATCTGGCCGAAAACGAGGCGGTAATTCAGAAACATGCAGAATTAAGCGGCTTTCCGGCGAGCAAGGTTACCGAGATTGGCAAGATCATCGACACCACGACTGCGAATCAGGATTAAGGAGACACACATGGGCACAGCTGCAATGGAACCAGAAATTGAAAGCCTGAAAGCGCGCCTGAAAGCAACCTGGATGGCCGGAGACTACGATCACTTCTCGCGTTATATGGAACACGACGCGCGAGTGTTTTACGAACGGCTGGATGTTCCTGCGGGTTGCGAGTTGCTCGATGTGGCTTGCGGCTCCGGGCAGCTGGCTCTTTTGGCGGCAAGGGACGGTGTGAAGGTCACCGGCATTGACATCGCCCCCAACCTGATTCAGCGCGCACAGGCGCGAGCCAAAGCGGAGGGCCTGAACGCCACATTCATGGAAGCTGATGCCGAGTGTTTGCCGTTCGAAGATGCCAGCTTCGACCTGGTGACCAGCCTGATAGGGGCAATGTTTGCTCCCCGACCTGAGCTTGTCGCACAGGAGCTGGTGAGGGTATGCAATCCGGGAGGCACCATCGCAATGGCCAACTGGACACCGCAGGGATTTGTCGGCCAGATGTTCAAGGCCATTTCAAAGTTCATTGCCCCGTCGGGCATGCCCTCCCCCGTGCTGTGGGGCGACGAAGCCGTGGTGCGGGAAAGGCTGGGCTTCGGAACCAGTGATCTCACCATGACACGCCGGCTCTATAACTTAAGCTATCCGTTTAGTCCGGTGGAGGTGGTGGAGTTCTTCCGGCAGTACTACGGACCCAGCAATCGCGCGTTTTCTGCACTGGATGAAAGCCAGGGCGCAAAGCTGCGTGCTGAACTGGACGCGCTGTGGTCCTCGAATAACCTGGGGCAAGAAGGTTTCACGTTAGTGCAGGCTGAGTATCTCGAAGTGATTGCAGTGCGGAAGTGAGGTTTTCCCGAATGACGCGGCTGCGCCCTCTGTCAGCTGTGACTGCTTGCAGAGGACGCAGGTCGCAATGCTATGCGGCGCGGCGGCGCGTTGCGCTGCGCCTGCCGGCGGTTGATGAGGCTCGAGAGGCGCTCTTCTTCTTGTTCTGGTTCTGGCTCCGGGAAGACTGATTGCTGGTCCGGCCACTCCGCCGTGAGTTTGCAGACGTTTTGGAGGAGGTTCGCTGCTTACTGCCGGCTGCTGATCTGCCCTGGGCCGAGCTTCTTTGCGCCGAGCTGGCGCGGCCTGCAGAACGAGCCTTCGAGGTGTGGCTTGCTTTGTTATTGGAGCGTGCCTGCGTCGAACGATGAGAGCCGCGGGAGGTCCCAGTACTGCGCGAATTTCTGCGGCTGCTCCTGCCAGTTTCTGCCGTATCCCTGCTTACCAGCTTGTTAAAGTTGCTGGTATCACCGGAAGCAGTCTCGTCTTGAACGATGAGCGCCAGATTGCTTTCGTCGAACTTTTCAAACCAGTCATCCCAGGAGATCTCTTCCAGGGAGCCTGCTCCGCTATAGCCAGGGAAATCCAGCCGAATCATGCCAGTGTCATTGCTGTCGCCGGTTCCTCGGACGCAGGCGGGTGTGGCTCCGCGCTCTTCCGCCCAGCGTCTAATTTCCTCGTGATCGGTCAAAGGTCTTGCCGATGCTGACGTCCGTGCCATTTGAGGCCTCCTGTTTTTGTGAATGCTGCGCTGGGCGCAGACGTGGGGTAGGATGCCGGCATTTTTTGCGAGGTTGGAATTTTCCAGCCAGAATCGAGCTTACGACGCAGGTGCGAGTTGCTGCACGCGCGGAGACTCCTCTCCCAGCCACTCCGGATGCTTGGCAGTGGAATCGAAGTGTTGTGAGGTCTTGAACAACTCATATTCTCCGTGGGCAGCGACCTCTCGGGTCTTGGCGACAAGCCCGGCAACTTGCTCCGGTGTCATGGGACGGAAAGTCACCGCGGCCTGCACTGCCTGATCAAGGATCTCTGGCTTATCGATACCAGTGATCACCACCGAGGTCGGCAGGTTGAGCGCGTAATGCAGGCAGTCGGCAGGTTGTACTATCTTGCTCTTAAGAATCACGCCGCTGCCCATCGATTTCATACCCAGAACTCCAATGCCTTGTTCCACCAGCTTGGGCAATACCAGCTTCTCAAAACTACGATAGTGAGCGTCCATGACGTTGAGCGGCATCTGCACGGTATCGAAGCGGAACCCATGCTCGGCGGCGACCTGCAACATGTAAAGGTGGACGTGCGGATCTTTGTGCCCGGTGAATCCGATGAAGCGAGCTTTGCCTGCTTTTCTGGCTTCGAGCAGCGCTTCCTGGGCCCCGCCCTGGTCAAAAATGCGATCTGGGTCGTCAAAGCGAATGATTTCATGATGCTGGATCAGATCCACGTGATCGACCTGCAGGCGTCGCAGGGACTCGTCCAACTGTCTGGCAGCTTCTTCTTTGGTTCGTCCATCGATTTTCGTCATCAGGAAGACTTTTTCGCGGTAGCTCTCCTGTAACGCTTTACCCATTCGAATTTCGCTCTGGCCGCTGTGGTAGTCCCACGAGTTGTCCATGAAGGTAATGCCACGATCGATCGCCGCGCGGATTAGACGGACGCTGGCATCGTCGGTGAGGTCTGGACCGCCGATGTGCGAGCCGCCCAGCCCAAGCACCGACACCTGCACTCCGGTTCGCCCGAGCGGGCGCTGTGGAATGTCTTTGTTGTTGTTGCTGTTGTTGTTCTGTGCTCCGGAAGGAGGGCCAAACGAGGAGATAAGGCTCATGGCAGCTGCCCCTTTCATGAAATCGCGGCGTTTCATTTGTAGCCTTTTGGGTTTGAGACAGGATTTGGATGGGATGTGAACCGCGGACGATGTCTGCAGCTTATGGGCCTGCCTAAATTAACTTATGGGCCTGCCTAAATTAATGAATGGCTTCGCTTTAGAACGTGACCTCATGACCTCCGTAATCAGGCAGAAGCAGGCTTTTCGGGTAAGCGAGCAACTTGTCTGAGAGAATTTGGTGGCATCCGCCAGGCAGATCGACTTGAGGTCCCATGTCCACACCCGCCAGTCCCATATCGCAACAGTCGGCTGCGGCGGCCACCGCCCCAGCTGCAGCACCATTCTCAACTCCGGCGCTGCTCGCAGCCATGCTGAGGGCATCGGCCAAGATCAGCGACCTATTCTTCACCCCCGGTAAACCGCCACTGATCGAGGTGAACGGGAGACTTAAATCAACCGGTCCACGCGCGCTTACCGCCGACGATACGCAGAAGATTGCCGCCGATCTGATCGGCGAAAATCAGCACGCACTCGCAAGTCTGCGTGAGAAAGGTTCATGCGATGTTTCTTATAGTCTGCCGGGCTCTTCCCGCTTTCGCGTGAACGTGTTCATGCAGCGCGGAAGTTGCGCCATCGTCATGCGCGTTATACCCGGCAGCATTCCGGATTTTGGTGCGCTGAGCCTTCCGGAAGAGCTAAAGCAGCTGGTCGGATTGCGCAATGGAATAGTGTTGGTGACTGGCCCAACTGGATCGGGTAAGTCGTCCACGTTGGCGGCCATTATCGATCTGATCAATCAGCAGCAGTCCTACCACATTCTGACCATTGAAGATCCCATCGAATTTCTGCACCAACACAAGAACTGCATCATTCATCAGCGAGAACTGCATAGCGACACTCCGAATTTTGCGCTCGCGCTGCGCGCGGCTTTGCGGCAGGCGCCCAAGGTGATTCTGGTCGGCGAAATGCGCGATCGGGAAACCATCGAAATTGCCATGGAAGCGGCGGAGACAGGCCACCTGGTAATGTCCACGCTGCACACCATTGACGCTTCGAAGACAATCGAGCGAATTGTCGGCGTGTTTCCGCTGGCCGAGCAGCACACCATCCGTAACCGGCTGGCGAAGAGCTTCCGTTACATAATCTCGCAGCGATTGATTCCGAAGAAAGATGGCACTGGACGAGTGGCAGCGATTGAGATCCTGAAGTCCACGCTGCGCACCCGCGACTACGTGGAGCGAGGCGAAGGCGAGGGCAAGACATTGCTGGACGCCATGCGGGTGGGCGGAAATGAAGGCATGCAACACTTTGATGGAGAGATCGATAAGCTTATCCGTGCCGGAGTAGTCGATTTCGGTACCGGTCTGGCTTATGCGACCAACGCTGGAAATCTGCGCTTGGAACTATCCGACCTTGTAGAGCCTCCAAAGGAAGCCGCACCCCCGGGAGAACTGGAAATCGAGTAAGTTTGTTTGCGTGACCTTGATCGGCGTTATTTCTGATACCCATGACCTACTGCGGCCGGAGGCGGTCGCGGCGCTGCAGGGGGCAGAACACATCGTTCATGCGGGCGATGTGGGCGATCCCGCAATCCTCGAAAAATTGAAACAGATCGCGCCTGTAACCGCGGTACGGGGCAATGTAGACCGCGGCCCGTGGGCGATGAAGCTTCCCGAGACCAACGTGCTTGAGTGCGAGGGCGTTTCGATTTATATCCTGCACGACCTCAAGCAGCTTGATCTCAAGCCAGAAACCGCAGGTTTCGCAGCTGTGATTTCCGGGCACACGCATGTGCCGAAGCAACAGGTCAGGAATGGGCTGTTGTATTTCAATCCCGGAAGCGCCGGACCGAGACGGTTCAAGCTGCCGGTGAGCGTAGGAAAGCTCAGAATCCTCAAAGGCAGAATTGATGCCGAGATAATTCCACTCGAGGTCGGCAAACCTTAAATCGCGAGGGCGCAGAGAACAGCCGCAGAGTCTTGCATTTAGAATCGACTCTGTGGCGATTTCGTTTCAGGTTGAACATCAGACGGGCCATGCCCGAACCGGGTGCCTGATGACGCCGCACGGCCAAGTGCAGACCCCAGTGTTTATGCCGGTTGGGACTGTGGCCTCGGTCAAAGGCATTTCGCAAGACATTCTCGAAGACCTAGACGTCGAGATACTGCTGGGCAACACCTACCATCTTTATCTACGGCCAGGAATCGAGCAGATCAGAAGGCTGGGCGGATTGCATCGCTTCATGGCCTGGCCGCGTGCCATTCTCACCGACTCCGGCGGTTTCCAGGTTTTCAGCCTGAACGAGTTGCGGAAGGTAAGCGAGGAAGGCGTGACCTTCCGCTCGCACCTGGACGGCTCTTCCCATTTCTTCAGCCCAGAGAGCGCTATGCAGGCGCAGATCGGGCTGGGCGCAGACATCATCATGGCTTTTGATGAATGCACCGAGTATCCAGCTGATCGGGTGCGCGCCCGAGATTCCATGGAGATGACCCTGCGGTGGGCCGAGCGCAGCAAGAAATATTTCGAGCAGCATAAGCATCAGGTTCCCTGGAGAGACGGGCTAAAACAGCAGATTCCTGGCTTCCCGAGGAATGACATACATAGTGAGGGGACACAGGCGCTGTTCGGGATCGTCCAGGGTGGAATGGATCTGGAGTTGAGGAAAGAATCGGCAGAAAGGACAGTTGAGATCGGATTTCCGGGATATGCGATTGGCGGATTGAGCGTGGGTGAGCCGCGGGAATTAACGCGTGAGGTCGTGGAAGCGACCCTCGAGCACCTTCCTGAAGACAAGCCTCGTTATCTCATGGGTGTGGGTACGCCGGAAGAGATAGCGGAATATGCCAATTCAGGTATTGACATGATGGATTGTGTCCTGCCCACCCGAGCCGCACGGCACGGGCTGCTATTCACATCCCGAGGCAAAATTTCGATCAAGCAGGCTCGTTATATCGAAGATGAAAAGCCGCTCGATCCAAACTGCGGCTGCCGGGTCTGCCGGCGTTATTCGCGGGCATACTTGCGGCATTTATACGCCTCCAGCGAGGTGCTGGCACAAGTCTTAAACAGCATTCACAATCTCAGCTTCTACCTTGACACCATGCGCAAGGTGCGTCATTCTATTGCACTTGGGAACAGGGCCCAGTTTCTTTCTGGTGGGGAGCCTCAACCGAAACCATAGCCCTCGCATCCTTAGAAGCCCAGACTGAAGGAATTTCCGGCCGCAGCAGCGAGAACTCCTTGGAGTAAATTGCACCGGGCCCGGAGCGCCATGTGCGCGGGCTTTGAATATTAGGCTAACAGGCGATGATGAACCTATATCCGCTGTTCGCTCTTCAATCCGGCGGAGGAAATCCACTGGCCTCTCTGGGGCTGGCGCTTCCGCTGGTCCTGATGTTTGGCATCTTCTACTTTCTTCTGATTCTGCCCCAACAGCGCCGGCAGAAAAAATGGCAGCAGATGCTGGGTACCCTCAAAGCTGGTGACAAGGTTGTAACCAGCGGAGGTTTACGGGGTTCAATCATCTCTCTTAAGGATGACACCCTGGTGCTGCGGGTGCCTCCGGATAACTTGAGAATAGAGGTGAGCAAAAGTTCCATCGTTTCGCTCACTACGGCTGATGAGACCACCAAAGCCGCGTAGGCAAAATAGAATCGGGAGTGATTCCTAAGCAGTTATGAACAAGAATCTGGGCTGGAAACTCGGTATTACGGTAGGCATTCTGCTGGTATTCCTGTTTGGAATAGTGGGCCTTCCCAAGGACTTTTCGTACAAGGGGCTGGTGGCTTCTATTCAGGACCGGATTCATCTCGGCCTGGATCTTAAAGGCGGCACCCACCTGATTCTGCAGGTGCAGGTGAACGATGCTATCAACGCCGATTCTGACCACGCCATCGACCGTCTGAAAGAAGACCTGCGCAATCGCAAGATCAACTACACGGAGATCACCAAGCCTGATCCGGTCAATGCTCCCGATCGCGTTGTTCTTAAAGGAGTTCCGCCGGAATCGCGCTCCGATCTGATGTCGATCGTGAATGAGCGTCTGCCAGAGTTCGACGTTTCTTCAGGCACCGAGAACACGTTCCAGCTTACGATGAAGCAGCAGGCTGCCAATGACATCAAGAGCCGAGCCGTAACCCAGGCAATTGAAACCATCCGTAACCGCATTGACCAGCTGGGCGTGAGCGAACCCATCATCCAGGAGCATGGCCTGGGGCAGTACCAGATCCTGGTGCAATTGCCCGGGGTGGATGATCCGGCGCGCGTAAAAGAGATCATGCAGTCCACCGCAATGCTTGAGATCAAGCAGGTGCTGGGAGGCCCATACCCGAGTGAGGCGGATGCGGTGCAGCAGAACAATGGGCTTCTGCCGCCTGATTCTATGCTGCTGCGCGGAAGCAGCATCGGAAGCCGCGGCAACGAACAGGGCGATCAGTACTACCTTGTGACCAGGAGTTCCGCGGTTTCTGGCGGGGACTTGCGGTCAGGCGGGGCCAGCGTGGGGCGCGATTCGACCAGCGGCGCTCCAGACGTGCAGTTTACGTTGACCAATGAAGGCGGACGCAAGTTTGGCGCGTTTACCCTTGCGCACGTAAATGACCGGCTGGCGGTGGTGCTCGACAATCGTATTCGCGAAGTCGCCAACATTCAGGAACAGATTCACGATCAGGGCCGAATCAGCGGCGGCGGGATGACCGAGCAGGCGGCCAAAGATCTGGCACTGACTTTGAATTCCGGCGCGCTGCCGGCCAGCATCAAGTATCTGGAAGAGCGTACGGTTGGGCCATCGCTGGGATCGGATTCGATTCGCGCGGGTGTGCAGGCCGCCGTCGTCGGTATGCTGGCGGTTCTGATTTTCATGCTGATTTACTACCGTGGCGCGGGCGT
>Ga0310810_10000175_pt1 | contig 64915 bp, 46 predicted proteins | sample NCmetagenome_FD_207641 | JGI IMG/M metagenome (GOLD analysis project Ga0310810, IMG submission 207641) | Soil microbial communities from experimental microcosm in Duke University, North Carolina, United States - NC | ecosystem: Engineered > Artificial ecosystem > Soil microcosm > Unclassified ...
CTCCGAGATATGCTCGAGAAGATGAAAGTTCTGCTGCACCTGGGGGCCATCCTTTCCGTCGTCCTCGCCGCTTCGCAGGATAAGGCCGCCGTACCGCCGGCCGCCGCCCAGAAGGACTCCGAGGCGTTGATCAAGAGTCTCTTCAAGGAAGAGTATGCGAAGCGGACGCCGGAGGGCCAGCTCGCGCTCGCAAGGAAACTCCTGCAGCAGGCCCGAGAAACCAAGGACGATGTCACGGTCCGCTATGTCCTCTTCCGGGAGACGGCCGACCTTGCGTCCAAGGCCGGCGAATTCACGGTCGCGCTCGACGCCGTGAAGGCGATGGCGGAGCTGTACGACGTGGACGCGATTGCCCTGAAGGTGAAGGTGCTGCTGGACTCCCCTGCGACGATCCGTTCTCCGGACCAGGCCAAGGCCGTCTGCGACCTGTGCCTCAGCGTGGCGGGAGAGGCGATCGAGCTCGACCGGCCGGAGGAGGCGAAGGGAGTCCTGGGCAAGGCGGAGACCGTCGCGAAGGCGACCAAGGACATGGCCTTCGTGAACCGGACTCTGAAGCAGAAGAAGGAGCTCGAGGCGATCCAGGTCGAGAACCAGAAGGCGAAGGCGGCCGAAGCGACGCTCAAGACCAGCCCGGACGATGCCGCGGCGAACTTGGCGCTGGGAAGGGTCCTCCTCTCCAAAGGAAAGGCGGATCAGGCGATACCCCGCCTGGCGAAAGGCTCCGACCCGGCGCTCAAGTCCGCCGCCGAGCGGGACCTGGCCGATCCCAAGGACAGTCCGGGGCAGGTCCAGGCCGGGAACGGCTGGTGGGACGCGGCTGAGAAGGAAGCAGAAGGCCCCTTCCGCAAGGCGCTCCAGGAACGGGCGCGAGGCTGGTACGAGTCGGCGTACGCCGCCTCGAGCGGCCTGTCGAGGGTCGCGATCGAAAAGCGGCTCGATGCCCTGGACCGAACGGGCTCCGCCGAGCCGCTCGGGCCTCCGAAGCTACGCCTGGTGACCTTCGCCGAGTTCGAGCCGCTGGCGGGACAGTTCCGCCGGGAGGACGACCTCGCCGCGAAGTTCGGGAAGGCGACGGCGTCGTCGCACTACCCCAACCGCGATCCGAACAACGTATTCAAAGGGAACCGGCTGAGCGACGCCTGGACGCTCAACAGCTCCCCTGGTTGGTTCGAAGCCAAGTGGGATCCCCCGGTCCGGGGCCGGACCCTGCTGCTCGTGGGCCGAAATTCGCCCGTGGGGCTCGACCAGTGGGGCCAGGCGGCGACGCTGATCCTCAACGGATCCATCAAGCTTCCCCTGAAGGGGATGAGCGGGGGAAAAGTCATCATCGTCGAGCTCGGAGCGGCACGCCGACTCGAATCCCTGCGGGCGGAGATTACCGCGGACGGGGGTTATCCGGGGCTCGGGACCGTCGAGGTCTTCCGCTAAAGCGCCGCACCTCGCGGATGGAGCAGGCCATCCGGACTTATCGGTTGCGCTTCAACTTCCATCGCTCTTCGGTTCCCCGCAGGAAGTCGTTGTCGACCACTTGAAGCTCGACCTGGAGGTCCGAATAGACGAGGACGACCTTGTTCCTGACGACTTCCCATCTCCCGGAGGTATACTTCGGATCCACGGACTTGGGGACGTCGAGCGCGCCGCCGGCATTGAAGTAGAAGACTGTTCCCGTATCCTGCTTCGTCCAAGCTCCCAGCGGGCTGAATCCGGGAACGCCGGCCTCGGGCTTGGCATCCTGAGCATTCGAACCTTTCTCGCCGCCCAGAAGCGAGCGGACTTCGGCGTCCGAGAGCGCGCGGTCGTAGATACGGACGTCCTTGAGGCTGCCGTCCCAGTAAAACCCGGCCTCGAAGCCCCCTCCTCCCCCGAACCTGCCGAGTTCCAGCCGCTTGAAGGGGACGATCGGGGACAACCCGACGGTCGTGTTCGACGCCACCGCGCCGTCCTTGAAGAGCCGGTGCGTCTTGCCGTCGAACGTGTAGGCGAAGTGGTGCCATTCGTCCGCATCGGGCCCCGGGGCGGTCGCCAGCCATTCCTCGCCCCATTTCCAAACCCCGAACCACCCCTTCTCGTTGTATCCCACCGAGACGGCGAGCTTGGATTCCGCGTCGTCCAGGCACAGGATCATCCTCTTGCTCTGGAAGGCCTTCCGGATCAGGTGGGCCCAGGCGATCGTCATCGGCGCCCCGTAGCGGGGCAGGTTTTGCGTGCCGCAGGCCACGAACGTCTGCCCGTCGAAGTCCCCGGCCTTCCCCTGGAGCCCAGACACCCAGCGCAGCGTGCCGTTCACCTCGCCGTGGTTCCCCTTTCCCGAGGAGTCCGCGACCCGCGTTCCCTTCCCTTCGTTGAAGAGCCATTGGCCGACGAGCCCGTTCTGGACGGCCGGCGGGACCGGTGCCGGCCCAGCTCGCTGGGTGATCTTCATCTTGAGCAGGCCTTCCGCTTGGGGGAGCGCCGCTTCGTATATCGACCGCGCGTGCGCGAGGAGGTTTTCTTTGCGGGCCGGATTCTTCTCGCTCTCCGCCAGGTCCCACCATCCGTCGGCGACCTGCACCCTGGACGTAAGGTCCGCGACGGCGGCGAGTTCCTTGGCGGCAAGAGTCTTGAGCGGTCCCTCGGAAGCCTTGGCGAGACGGGCCAGGCCCTCCCTCCAGCGACCTTTCGTCAGGCAAAGGTGCTCGCCCAAGACCAGGTTGGCGCCGGGGTCCTCCGAGTTCGTCGCCAGCGTCTGTTCGGCCTTCTTCGCCTTCTCGGCGGCGGTCTTGAGCTCGGCGACCAGCTTGCCCATGGAGTCCGCGCGGGCGCTGAGCGGCAGGTCCTTGGCCTTCTTCGAGATCGCCAGCGCCGCCTGGGCCGAACGGGCGGCCAGGTCGAACTGATCGAGATCGAGCGCCCCCCGCGCGACCTTGAGATATCCCTCGGCGAGTTTCTTCAAGTCCTCCGCCTTGGTGAGAAGCGGCTCCGCCTTCGAAAGCGCCGACCCTTTGAGGGCCCAGGCGTCGACTTCGTAGCGGAGGCAGAGTTCGTCCAGGGCGGACTGCAGGGTCTCCAGATCCGCGGAACGGGCCGAGAGCTCGACGGACTCGCGCAGGAGCACGTATTGCGCGCCAGGGTCGTCTTTCGTGTCCACGCCCTGCTGGAGCAGCTTCCTGGCGAGGATTTGCTGGCCGGACATCGTCTTCACGCCGTACTCCGCCTTGAAGACGTCCCGCACGATCTTTTCCGCTCTCGTCTGCTCTTCGGCCGAGGGGACCGGCAGTTTCGGGTCCTGGGGGGCGCCAAGGAACAGGCTGAGAAATCCGGCGAGAATCGGCGCTACCCGTCCCATGTCAACGATCCCATTCGCAAACGAAGGTCCGCCGCCCGCCTCCGCCGACATTGTTCCAGGTCTCGGCGTTGCCCTTGGCGAAGAGTTCGACGGCGTGCTCGAACTCCAGGTAGTTGGGCTCGCCGGGTTGCCAATTGGTATAGCGGACCGGTTCGCCGGTGACCCATGCCCACACCTTGGCCTTGACGTCATAGCTGAGTCCGATCCAGGGGCCGTTCTCCTGCGGGACGTTCACGAGCCCGGCCACGAAGCGCCCTTCCTCCTTGGAGGCGATCGTCACCAGGTGTCCCCCCTGCTTCTCGCAGAACGCTTTCGCCTCGGCCCAGGGCAGCTGCTCCGTGAAGAGTTTGTACGAGTGTCCGTCCAGTTGTCGGGCGTCGGGCGGGGGCGGAGGTTTCGGCTCGGCCGCCCGCGCCTCGCCCAGACGCTTCTCCGCCTTGACGCGCGCCAACCCCGTCAGGGTCGGAAGCGCCGTCTCGTACAAGCCGCGAGCGTGCGCGATCAGGGTCGCCTTCCGGAGCGGGCTCTTCTCCTTATCGCCCAGTTCCCACCACCCGTCGGCGACCTCCAGTCGAACCCGCGCTTCGCCGGAGAGTTCCTTGGCCGAGAGCCTCTTCGCGTCGGAATCGGGTCCTTTTGCCAGGAACGGGAGCCCTTTCTCCCACTGCCCCTTCGTGACGCAAAGGTAGTCGCCCCAGGCCTGATTCGCGCCCGGGTCGTCCGGTGTCTGAGCGAGCGTCTGCTCGGCCTTCTTCGCTCTCTCGTAGCCGGCTTTGGCGTCGGCGATTCCCTTCGCGACCGACTCCGCGCGCAACGCGAGGCCGATGTCCCTCGACTTCTTCGCCGCGGACAGCGCCGACTGTGCCGAGCGGGCGGCCACATCGATCTGATCTTGATCGCAGGCTTCCGAGACTACCTTGAGCTGTGCTTCGGCCAGGCGCTTATAGTCGTCGAGCTTCGTGATCGCCGACTCCACTTTCGAGAGAGCGGATTCCTTGAGCGACACGGTTGTGATGGCGAAGCCTTTGTAGAGCTCGTCGAGCGACCCGAGGAGCGTGTCGAGGTCCCCCGAGCGGCTCGCCAGATCGACGGACTCGCGGAAGAGGACGTAGCGCAGCGTCGCGTCGTCCTTGGTCGCGACTCCCTGCTGGAGCAGCGTCTTGGCCAGCTTCTGCTGCGCCGTGGTCGATTTTACGGCGTACTCTTCCTTGAAGACGTCCCGGATCGTCTTCTCCCCCTGCGCCTGCGCATCGTCGGCGGGCGGGGGGAGGCGCCCCTCCTGTCCGGGGGAAGCCAGGAGCGCGAGCAGCCAAAGGAACGCGGTCCGGATCGTTTGCATCGCGTCCGCCGCCTTCAGCGTCGGCCAAACTGGTGGAGCTTCTGGATTTCCGGGGCCGTGAGCGCCCGCGTATAGACCCGAAAATCGTCGAGGCTCCCTTTCAGGCTCTGGTCGTCATGCGCCCCCAGCCGTTCCAGGGACAGAGGCCCGAACAGGTCCACGGCTCCCACGAGCACTCCATTGGCGTAGAGCGAAACGTTTTTCTCCGCTCCGACCCAGGCCAGATGGACCCACGTGTCGATCGGCGCGGAGTAGTCAAACGCGTGATCGGCCACCTGCAGCTTCGTAAATCCCACCCTCTTGGTATTGATCGACTGCTCCAGGCGAAGACTCGTCCCCTTCGCATAGCCGACGGTGTCCGTGATTCGGGCGGTGTGACTGGGCGCTGCCTCCCTCCGGACCCACATCGCCGCGGTCCAGGGGGCCGGCACGTCCCCTGCGTCCAGGATTACCCGTTGCAGGTGCCCGTCGAAATGGAGGGCGCCGCCGATCTGCCCCTTGACCCACGTCGCGCCTTCGATCTTGCCGTTGTGGCGGTTGCCTGAGGAATCGTTGATGACGTCTCCCGTGCCCTCGTCGAACTTCCAGTGCGCAAAGAGGCCGCTCGAGAACCAGGCCGGAGCGCCCGAGGACACCCGCTGATTGACCTTGATCTGCTGAATGCCCGAGAGGTTGGGAAGCGCCCGCTCGTACCAGAAGACCGCGCGGCGCCGGAGGGAATCCTGCGAACGCCCCTTGTCCTTCTCGGCCAGATCCCACCAGGCGTCGGCGAGGGACACCTGCTCCGATGCGACGGTCGGCTCGGAAACGTCCAGGCGGGCCAGGTCCCTGAGCTTGCCTTCCGGGCCCTTGGAGAGATGCGGCAGTCCCGCGACCCAGTCCCCCTTGACCAGGCAGAGGAACTCTCCCATCGCGGCGTTCGCGGCGGGGTCCTCGGGGTTCGTCGCGAGAGTCTCCTTCGCCTTTCGAAGTCCCTCGGCCCGTCCCTTCAGCTCCGAGAGTTCCTTGGACTTGGCATCCGCCTTCGCCGCGAGGACCGCGTCTTTCGCGGCTTTCGCGACCGGGACCGCACGGGTTGCGGCCTGGGTAGCGACCTCGATTTCGTCGGCGGCCAGCGCATCTTCCGTGAGTTTCAGGAAGGCGGTCGCGAGCCGCTTCTGGTCCTCGGGGTTCCGGACGGCTTTCGTGGCCGCCGTGAGGGCCGTCGATTTCATGGGAAAGGGGGCGACCTTGAAATCCGCGGCCATCTGATCGATGGCCGCGATCGACGTCTCGGCGTCGCCGCCGTCGGCGGCCAGGTCCCGGGCCTCTCGGAGGAGCACGAATCGCGAAGGAGGGCTGTCCTTCGTCTCCGCGGCCTGCTGGAGCAGCTTCTTCGCGAGCGATTGTTTGTCCGTCAGCTCTTTCTTGGCGTACTCGTCTTTGAAGATCTTCCGGATGAGGGCCTCCTGCTCCTTCTGCGCCGCCGGCTCCGGAACGGGCAGTTTTTCAGGAGCGCCGTCCTGGCAAAGCGGGGATCCGGCGAGCAGCAACGCGACGAGCCCGGTGAGGAACGGTCCGTTCAGCCAATGCATCGTCGCCCCGTCAGTCCGCCCGCCGCAGCTTGATCTGATCGAACTTGATCGTGGCGTTCCGGCCTTCCAGCCCGAGGTACTCGATGCGGGATTTCGTGGTCTTCATGCGGGTCTTTTCCTTGCCGTTCACGTGGATGATGTACTCCCCGTTCGTCAGGAGGACCGTGATGACCGTCTCGGGCTCCTTCGTCCACCAGTCCGTGTAGTCCAGGTTCCAGCCGTTGCCGGTGCCCTTGGCGTTGGCGAAGAACGCGCGTTCCGCGTCGATCAGCGTCGCGAGCGAATTGGGGCCGTCATAGATCAGGAACGCCGCGCAGTTCTTGTTCGGGTCGAGCGTCACCCTGGCCGTGAAGCCGTCATACTCCCCTTTCGGAAACTGCATCTTGAGAGTGGTGGTTGAGCCGGGCTTTCCGGCCACCTCCACGGGATCGCCCGGCTTGCCCGGAAGGTTGAAGAGCTTGGGGTCGGTCACATCCACCCACGTCCCCTTGAGGAGTCCGCTCACCCGGCATTCGGCCAGACGCTTCTCGACCTTGGTCTTGCTCAGGCCCGAGAGCTTCTCGAAGGCCTTGGCGTACCAGATCCCGGCATGATCCTTGAAGCGCTCCTTCCCCGGGGACGGCTCCTTCTCGGACAGATCCCACCAGCCGTCGCCCACGGCCAGCTGTCCCGGGGCGTCCGTGGGATTGCTCAATTCCCTCTGCGCCAGGGGGGCGTAGGCCTGGTCGGTGCCCTTGGCGAGCATCGGAAGCCCCTTCTCCCAGTCCCCTTTCACGGAGCAGAGGAACTGCCCGACCAGCAGGTTTGCCGAGCCGTCCGAAGGGTCGACTTCTAGCGTCTCCCGCGCCTTGCGCAGCTTCTCGCTCTTGGACTTGAGGTCGGCGATCTCCTTGATCCGGGCCGTCGCCCGGCTCGTGAGGGAAAGGTCTTGCGCCTTCTTGGCGTACTGCAGCGCGGAGGCGGCCAGTTTGTCGGCAAGCTCGTAGTCGTCGGCGATCACGGCCGCATCGATCAGCTTGAAGGACAGAGAGACGAGCGTCTTATAGTCCTCGTAGGTCCGGGCGGCTTTGGCGGCCTGGCTGAGGACGTTCATCCTCATGCCGGCGGCGTCGACCGTAAACCTCCTTGCGAGTTCGTCGACCGCCGAGAGCGCCGTCGCGGCATCGCCACCCTGGGTCGCAATGTCCCGGGCTTCCCGCAGGAGCACGAACTGGACCTTGAGGTCGTCCTTGCTCTGCAGGGCCTGGGCGAGCAGCTGCTTGGCGAAGGCCTGGCGCTCCGGCTGGCCCCTCTTGGCGTACTCGGCTTTGAAGACGTCCTTCACCATCTTCTCCGCTTCCCCCTGTTCCGCGGCGGACGGGGCGGGAGCCTTCTCCGGATCCTGGGGCGAAGCCGCCAGGGTCAAGAGCGCGACGAGGACGAGCACGCTCTTTCCTTTCGACACAGGCCGACAAACCCTCTTCCCATTAAACACCATGATCAGTCCGCTTTGTGGAACTGAATGCGGTCGAATTTCACGGTGGCTTCGCGGACCTCGAGCTCCAGGTTGCTGAAGCGCGTCTTCGAGGTCTTGACCCGGGTCATCTCCTTCGCGTTGAGGTAGACGATGTATTCGCCGTCCCCGATCAGGATCGTGACGAGCGCCTCCTCCTCCTTGTGCCAGGCGGTCTTGAAGTCGAAGTTCCAGGAGGCGGTATCGCCGCGGGCGTTCACGAACATCTTCCGCTCCGAATCCACGAACGCGGCGTAGCCGTTGGGCGGCTCGTAGATCACCCAGCCCGAGCCGTCCTTGGCGGAGTCCAGAAGGATCCGGACCGAGATACCGTCCCACTCGCCCTTGGGGAACTGCATCTTGGCGGTGCTGATCATGCCCTTCTTCCCGACCACTTCGATCGGGTCGCCGGCCTTGCCGGGCTGGTTGAACAGCCGGGGTTCGGTCATGTCGACCCAGTTCCCCCGAGTCAGGCGGGACATCCGGACTTCGTTCAGGCGCCTTTCGATCTTCGTCTTGTTTAGGCCGGTCAGGCGCTCCAGCGCCTTCGCGTACCACTGGCAGGCATGGTCCCTGAGGTTGTCCTTCGCGGTCGAGGTCTCCTTGTCCGAGAGGTCCCACCAGGCATCGCCGACGGCCATCTGGGCTGCGGCATCGGGCGGGTTGAGCAGATCCTTCTGGGCGAGCGCCTTCGTCGCCGGGTCGGAGCCCTTGGCCAGAAGGGGCAGGCCCCGGGGCCAGTCCCCCTTCTGCAGGCAGAGGAACTGTCCGAACACGAGGTTCGACGTCTCATCGTCAGGGTTGGCGGCGAGCGTTTCCCTCGCCTTTTTGATCTTGGCGAATTTCGCCTTCAGCTCCGCGATTTCCCGGCTCTTGGCGAGAACCTTGCCGTTGAGGGGGACGTCCTGGATCTTCTTGAGGAGTCCGGCCGCGGAGGCGAGGGTCTTCTCCGCCGATTCGTACTCGTCCGCAAGGAGGGCGGAGTCGACGAGCCGGAGCGAGGCGAGGACGAGCGGGCGGATCTCCTCCGGCGTTTTTGCGGCCTTCCCGACGCCGGCCAGCACCGAGGTCTTGAGGGCGGCCGCGTCGACCGCGAAACGCTGCGAGAGCTCGTCGACCGCCGAGAGCGCCGTGGCGGCGTCGCCGGCTTGCGTCGCCAGATCCTTTGCTTCCCGGAAGAGCACGAACTGGATCTTGGGTTCGTCCTTGCTTTGGAGAGCCTGGGAGAGAAGCTGCCTCGCCAAGGCCTGGCGTTCGGGCTGGCCGCGCTTGGCGTAATCGTCCTTGAAGATGTCCTTGATCATCTTCTCCGCCTCGCTTTGTTCGGCGGAGGAAGGAGGGGGACTCTTCTCCTGCTCCTGCGGCGAGGCCGCGAGGACCAGGAGGGCCAAGAGCCCCGCGAGCGCTCTAGCCCGGACCATGGGAGACCTCTTCATCGGCGGCTCCCGGCACGTTCTTTCGCAGGGCACATATCAGTTCAGAGCCCGGTATTCGAAGGACAGGATCCTCAGGGTCTCGCCCTCGGCCCAAATGTGGAGGTGACCGACGGTCGCGACGCTCCGGGACGTGAGCGCGATGGCCTCTCCGTCCAGCCACACCCGGACGTCGCCGCCGCGCACCTTGAAGGACACTTCGTGGGCCTTCCCTTCCATGCTCCGGAGCATTTCGGTGGGCACGAAGACCGCATCCTCCCCCGCCAGGCCCTGGTGAACGGCGAACTTCAGCCGCGTGAGATTGCGCAGCTCGAAGCGGATCCGGAATTCGCCGTCCTCGAACTTGTCCTTGCTCTGAATGGCCTGGTTCACGGAGGCAAGCTTCTCCACGGCCCCGTCGCTCACCTTCCATCCGTGCTTGCAGATCTCGTTCATGAACTCGAGGGTCTTGCCGTCGAAGAGCGCCGTCCAGCCGGCGGCGGGCTTTATCCCTGGAGCCTTGGGGGAAGGCGGGCTGGGCGGGATCTGGATGCTGCCTTCGTAGTCCTTGACCCGTCTCTCCAAGCGAACCCGGTTCAGCCCCGCCAGCTGCGGAAGGGCCTGCAGGTACCAGTAGCACGCCCGGCGGCGGACGTTTTCCCGCACGAGGCCCGATTCCTTCTCCGCCAGCTCCCACCAGAGGTCACCCGTGGCGACCTGCTCCCCCGTAGCGGCGGGGGACGCGAGATCCGCGGCGGCGGCCGCCTTCGGGCCGGGGTCGCTCCCCTTGGCGAGATGCCCCAGGCCGCTCAACCAGTCTGCGCGCACGAAACAGACGAAGTGCCCGACGACGAAGTTCGCGTCCGCATCCTCAGGGGTCTTCGCCAGCGTCTCCCGGGCCTTCTTGACCTTCTCCTGCCGGGCTTTCAGGTCCGCGCTCTCCCTGCCCTTGGCATCCAGGCGTGCGACGAGGGGGATGTCCTTCGCCCTCCGGGCGCTCTGGCCTCCGGCCGCGGCGGCCTTCTCGGCGGCCTCGTAGTCGCCGGCCGCCAGGGCTTCGTCCGTCACGGCCGCGTAGAGCCGGGCGAGTCCGGCGAAATCGTCGAGCGTCTTGGCCGCTTTGGCGAGCGTCGAGAGCGCCGCGGATTTCATCTCGACCTCGTCGACCTCGTAGCGAGCCCCCAGTTCGACGATCGACTTGAGCGCCGTGGCGGAATCGCCGTTCTGCGTGGCCAGGTCTCTGGCTTCGCGAAGCAGAATGAAGCATTCCGGACCCCGATCCTTCGATTCGACCCCGAGCTTGAGGAGCTTCTTGGCAAAGGCCAGCTTCTCGGCGGGCGATTTCTTCGCGTAGTCGTCCTTGAAGACCTCCCGGACCAGTTTCTCCGCATCCTTGAGGGCCGGGGCGTCCGGCGCCGGCGCCTTCTTCGGCGCCGCCGGCGCATCCTTAGGTTTGGCCCCGCGGTCGATCGCGGGGTCCGCCTTTCCGGAGAGCTCGGCCGGCTTCTCGGACTCGGAGGGCGCCGGAGCGGCGACGGCCTCGGAGGCCGTCACCTCCTGACCCGGAATGAGCCCCAGGACCTGCACGATGGTCAGAAGGTCCTTCGACCGCTCGTCGAAGCGGATCATGAACTCTTCCGTGGCTCCGTCCCGAAGGACCGCGACCCTCGCCCGCGATCCTCCCCGGACCCGCGCGACGAAAGTCCCCAGAAGCGCGATCGACTGCTCCCGGCCGATCTTCTCCAGATCCTGGCTGTCGAAAAAGCTGATCCGGTCCGTGGAACGGATGGTGTCGTCGACGTACGCGTTCTGCCCTTCCCGCTTCATGAGCGCCACGAGGGCTTTCACCTTTTCCCCGGTCTCTCCCATGGTCCGGCGCAGTTCCGTGGCTTCCACTTTCATGCCCTTGAGATCCGCGTAGGCTGCGGCCACGCCGGCAAGGTTGATGATCGAGACGTAGTAGTCCAGGCGCCGCCGCCGTTCGGGCGGGCTGAGATCCTCGTGCGTCAGCGTGGGTTTCGACTCCGGATCGGTCTTGGCGGGTGCTTCCAGGGCGGAATCCGATTGCTTGGGAGGCGTAGCGCCTTTGAGCGGGATCGAGTCCGGACGCTCCGGCGCCGGATGGGCCGAGACCGGGCTTGCCAGAGGCATGGACTCCACGGACGAGGGCGCCGGGCGGGCGACGGAGGGCTTCAGCTCCGGATTCTCTTCCCGATTCTCGCGGAGCGACCAGAATCCGGCGAACGCGAGGAGGAGGGCGGCAACGCCGACGCCCGCGGCGAGGAGCCGGTAGAAGAACGCTTGCCTCGCCGCCTCGGCGGTGACGCTCCGGACGGTGCTTTTCCGCTGCGGCAGCGCGGGCTCCTCGGGAGCCTCCTCCTCCATCGACTGCCAGCTCGCCACCTTTTCGATGGCGCGATCGAGGTCGCGCTCGAGGCTCTGGGCGGAATCGGGCCTGGAGGCCGGATTCTTGGCCAGGAGTTTCCGGACGATTTCTCCCAGGACGGGAGGGATGTCCGTCGCGGACTTCCACATCGCCGGAGGCGGCTCGGACACGTGCTTGAGGAGCAACGCCGTCGGGTTGGGGGCGGTGAACGGGGGGTGGCCCGCGAGTCCCTGGTAGAAGATCACGCCGAGCGAGTAGAGATCCGAGCGGCCATCCACTTTCTTGCCCTGGACGTGCTCCGGAGAGACGTAATGCGGCGTCCCGATGAAGGTCCCCGTTTCGGTCAGCCGCTGCGTCTCCTCCGCTTCGATCGCGATGCCGAAGTCGGCAATCTTCGCCCTTCCGTCTTCGGCCAGGAGAATGTTCGCCGGTTTGATGTCCCGGTGCACCAGGCCCGCTTCATGGATGGCGCGGAGGCCGCGGGCGACGTCCCGGATGACGTGGATCAGCCGCAGACGGTCGAGCTTGGGCTTTTCGTCGAAGATGGTCTGGAGATCCATCCCCTCGACGTGCTCCATCACGAGGAAGAGGAGCTCGTTCTCCCGTCCGAAGTCGAAGACCTGGACGATATTGGGGTGGTTGAGGGCCGCCAGGATCTTGGCTTCGCGGTCGAAGCGGAGCCGGAAGGAGTCCGACGCCGCAAGCTCCGGCGCCAGGATCTTGAGCGCCACGATCCGGTTGAGAGGCGTCTGCCGGGCCCGGTAGACGTAGCCCATGCCGCCCCGGGCGACGATCTCCAGGATCTCGAAGGACCGGAAGACGTCGCCTTTCTTGAGAGGGGCGTGATCGATGTCGTACTGGGTGAGGGTCCGCGCGGCCCATCCGGGACTCCGCTTCTCCTCGCGCGCCAGGAGTCCGCCCAGGCAGTGAGGGCAGATACCACCGAATTCCTGCTCCAGCTGGGCCTTGGGCAGCTCCCTCCCGCAGCGCTTGCAGACGGTGGTTTCTACCATAATGTAAGCTTCAACGTATTCTAGCGGGATAAGAGGAGGGCGTGGGGTGGCCGTTTAAATAATTAGCCGTTCATTTCACGGAAGCCAGGGCCTTCATATCCGCTTCCGTGAGCGCGCGGTCGTAGATCCGGACGTCGTCGATGACGCCCGGAAACGGCTGATGAAACCCGGCGAATCCCAGGGTCAGGGGGTCCGGCGAGGTGACCGGCGTTCCCGTCCTCCGGGCCGATGCATCGATCTGACCCCCGACGAAGAGCGTGACCTCGTCTCCCCGTACGACCGCCCCGACGTGGTACCAGTTCCCCGCCTCGATCTTGGTCTTGCCCTGGAGCGCAATGAGCTCCTTCTCGCCCGGGCCCCACTGCTGGAAGAGAAGGATGCCCTGCTGGTTCTTCCCCCCCGAGAAGAGCCCGTAATTCCGCAGGCGATGGTCCCCTTTGCCGACGAGGCGGGCCCAGTCGACCTGGTGATCGTCCTTCCGGAACCAGAGCGCGATCGTGAGGTCTCCCGTGAGCCTGAGCGAGGGGGCATCGGCGACGACCACCTGCCCGTCGGCGCCCCCGAGGCGCAGGCCTTTCCCCACGCGCCCCTGGACCCATTCGGTCGTGCCGGCGATTTTGCCCTGGAGCTTGTGTCCCGAAGAATCCTCGGCGACGGTTCCCGAGCCCTCGTCGAGCTTCCACCAGGCGACGATCCCGCCCGGGGCGGCGTCCTTCCCCTTGCCCGCCACTCCGGGAACGCCGCCGCCCGCGAGCGCGGCGATCGCCTTCTCCAGCTTGAGCTTGAGCAGCCCGGAGGTCCGCGGATAGGCCTGCTCGTACCAGTGAACCGCGCGTTCGCGCAGCTTCTGCTTGCCGGCGCTTTCCTTGTCCGATCGATCCTTCCAGGCATCCCCCAGGTCGACCTGTTCCTGAACGCCGTCGGGGCGCGCCAGATCCTTCTGGGCGAGAGCTTTCAGGTCTTCATTCGAGCCCTTCGCCAGAAGCGGGAGCCCGACATCCCAGTTTCCCCGCGTGAAGCATTCGAATTGACCGAGCTCCAGATTCGCCGCGGGGTCGTCCGGATTGGCCAGAAGCGTCTCCCGGGCCGCTTTCACCCGGGCGCCTCTCGCCTTGAGATCCGCAGCCTCGCGAATCTTGGCGTCCGCGCGGACGGTGAGGGCGACGTCCTTGGCCTTCCGCGCGGCCGGCACGGCGGCGGCCGCCGCTTTTTCGGCGATGTCGAAGTCGTCGGAAGCAGCGGCCTCATCCACCAGCTTGAGGTACTGCTCGGCGGCCGCTTTGGCACTTTCGGGAGTCTTGGCCTCCTGGGCGAGGGTCGACAGGACGCCCAGTTTCAGCCGGGGGCCGTCCACCTCGAAGCTTCCCGCGAGCGTGCCGACCGCCTGCACCGCGGTCGCCGCATCCCCGGACTGAGCCGCGAGATCCGCGGCCTCTCGAAGCATGATGTACTGCGCGCCCGGGTCGTCCTTGGTTTCGACGGCCTGCTGCAGGAGCTTCTTGGCCAGGGCGATCCGGTCGCCCGGGGCTTTCTTGGCATAGTCGGTCTTGAAGACTTCGCGGACGAGCTTTTCCTTTTCCTTGAGGACGCCGGCATCCGGAACGGGGGCCCGCCCCGCCTGGAGGAGGCCCAGCGCCAGGAGAAACCATGCCGTCATGGACGCGCGTCTCCCGCCGAAAGGCGGACCCGAGCCATCATTCACTGGATTCTACCTGCATGAGAGGGACGACATGGGGCGGCGTTTAAAGATTTCCGCTAGGAAAAAGCCGCGAAGAGATCCCGCAATTCCTCCTGGCACTCGGATTCGCTCTCCGTGTACGAGCGGATGACCTTCAGGATCGACTCGCGGAAGTGAACGCGGGCGCGGTGGATGCGATTGCGGACGTCGCTTTCCGAGACGCCCAGCTGCTTGGCCAGCTCCGCGTACGACGGGCCCGCCGTCGCGCCGTAGTTCAGGTGGGTCTTGAGGGTTTCGAATTCTTCGAGTCTCCTCGAGGCGGCGTACTCCTCGCGCAGGCCCTGCATCGCCTGGGAAAGGACCCGGACGGCCCACTCGCGGCGGAAGAGCTGGTCGGGCGTTTCCCCCTGAGAGCGGCCGACCAGGCTTTCGGCCTCGGCCTCGTCGAAGTTCAGCGAGAACGGGGCGACCCCTCCTCCCCGCTTCAGGGCCTTCGAGCGGTCGTAATGATCCGAAAGGTAGTGCTGGAGCGCCGCCAGGAGGAACGTGCGGAACTTCCCCTTCTCGCGGCCGACGGACTGGAGGAAGTTCTTTTCGATGAGCGAGGCGAAGAACCCCTGGGTAATGTCCTTGCTCGTCTCGAGGTCATTGCCCCGCCGCCGGACGAACCAGTAAAGAGGCTTCCAGTAGGCTTGGACGAGGGTCTCGAGGGCGGCTTTCCGGTGGGGAGAAGCGGGATCCTTGGCGGCAAGGACGACGGTCCACAGCGTCGAGTGGAAGCTGCGCTGTACCCCTCCGGTTGCCGTGTCTTCGCCGGTCATCCCCTAGGCCCTTCGATCACAGGAAAGTGTACTGCATGGCCCGATCCCGTTCACTGCTTTCATAACTTGCAGTGCTCGGCGGGAGAGCGCCGCTTGGGCGCAGGGAGAGGCCGGGGGATGAATCACCGGACCTGCCGGTACTCCAGGCTGTAGATTTTCAAGCTCAAGCCGTTCCCCACGATCTGGATGTGCCCTTCGGCGACAGGGCCTCTGGAGTCGAACGCGATGGGCTGACCGTCCAGGGACGCTTTGACCTCAGGACCACGACACTGGAAGAGGAGTTCGTGGATCTTTCCCTCCAGTTCCGTCGTCCGGGGTTCCACGAAGACGATCGCGTCTCGCCCGCCGTCCCCCTGGCGCACCGAGAACGTCATGTGCTTGAGCCCTTTGTTCTCGAAACGGATCCGGATCTCGCCGTCCTGGAAGAGTTGCCGCGTCTGGAACCCTTCATTCAGGGTCGGCCGCTTGCAGAGCACCCCGTCGACGACCTCCCAGGTGAGCTTCGAGCCGTCTCTCATGAAGTCGAGCGACTTGCCGTCGAAGATGGGGACCCAGTTCCCTTTCAAGCGGCCTTCGAGCTTGGCCTTGGAAAGCCCCTGCGCTTCGGCGACGGCCTGCCGGTACCAGTGGCGGGCGCGCTCCTGCATCCTGGCCTTGTGGGAAGCCTCGGCCTTCTCGGCAAGCTCCCACCAGCCGTCCCCCACCTTGATCCGCGCCGACGCGTCCGAAGGCGAGGCCAGATCCTCCCGGGCGAGCGCGCTCAGGGCGGCATCGGATCCCTTGGCGAGGAGCGGGAGGCCCTGCTCCCAATCCCCCTTGACCCAGCACTCGAACTGCCCTACCAGGAGGTTCGCTTCCAGATCGTCCGGCGAGGCAGCGAGGGTCTCCTGAGCGACCTTGACCTTGGCGAATTTCTCCCGGCGATCTCCCGCCTCCTTTGCTTTTGCATCGGCCCGGCTCGCCATGGGGAGGTCCTTCGCCCGGCGCGCGAGCGCTGCGGCCGATTCGGCCGCCTGCTTGGCGATCTCGAACTGATTCCGCTGCCCCGCTTCGTCGGCAAGATCGAGATAAGCGCCGCCGAGAGCCTTCAATTCCTCGGTCGTCCGGGCCACCTTTCCGACCGCAAGGTAGGCCGCGGCCTTTAGAGAGAGCGGTTCGACGTCGTACGACTTCCCCGTCGCGTCGATCGCCTTCATCACCGTTGCCAGATCGCCTGCCTGCGCTGCGACCTCGCGCGCTTCCCGGAGGAGGACGAAGCGGGAGATCGGGTCGTCCGAGGTCTCCTGGGCCTGCGCCAGGAGCTTGCGCGCCAGGGCCACCCTCTCCGGCGTCGTCTTCTTCGCGTATTCGGTCTTGAAGACGTCCCTCACGATCGCTTCCGCCTGTTTTTGCTTCTCCACGTCAGGAACGGGAGCCTGCTGGAGAGGACAGTTGCCGGCGGCCCAAATAAAGACCAGGGAACGGATCAGCATCTCTACTCCGCTTTGGATCTCCAGCATTCTAGCGGCTTGAGAGGATCGGACGGGGGGTCGTTTAGATAATTCCTCGACCGCGCCACCGGTCGAATTGCTCCCCGGAAGAGAGCGGCCCTTCCCGCACGGTATACTTTGCCGGGAGGGGAGATGAAGGCCCCGGCTTCTGAAACGATCGCCGAATCGTTTAAACGGTCTCCCCCGGCTTCCTCTTATTCCGCGGGAATACGTTGGGGCTAAACTTGGTGAGCATGAGCTGCGGTCCGTTCGTCCTGGCGGTCTTTCTGGGCGTAACTTCCGGGCAGGATCCCCGCCTTCCGGTTCCCGACGCCGCCGCCTTGAAGCAGGCGGAGAAGCTGGTCCACGAGGTCCTCAAGGACGACTATGCCCGCAAAGATCCGGCGTCGCGACGGGCGCTCGGCCAGAAGCTACTCTCCCAGGCCGAGACGTCCAAAGACGAGCCCGCGAGTCACTTCGTCCTCCTCTCCGATGCCCGGGATATCGCCGCGGAAACCGGCGAGCTCAAGGTGGCCATGACGGCATGCGACCGGCTCGCCGAACAGTTTCAAGTCGATCGGGTCGCCGTCCGGCGAGCCTGCCTGGACCGGCTCCGCAAGCCCGCTACGCCGGAGGAGGCGGCCCTCCTCACGGAAGCTTTCTTTCGTCTGATGGATGAAGCGGTGAGCGCCGAAAATTTCGAGGTGGCGCTCGGGGCCTCGCGGGACGCCGAGCAGGCCGCGCAGAAGTCCAAGCAGCTTCCGCTGCTCTCGAAAGCTCGTGCGAGGGGGCGCGACGTCGCCGGCCTCCGGGGGGAGTTCCAGCGCGCCGAGGGCGCGCGGAAGAAGCTCGAGGCGCAGCCCGATGACGCGGAGTCGAGTTTTGTCCTTGGCCGCTTCCTGGTCGCGGTCAAGGGGGACTGGGAGTCCGGACTGGCGCTTCTGGCGAAAGGCTCGAATCCCGCCTGGAAGGATCTGGCGACCCGCGAAGCGAAGACCCCGCTCGAGACTTCCGACCAGCTCGCGCTCGGGGATGGGTGGTGGGAGCTCGGATCGAAGGAAGAAGGAGCCGGCAAGTCCCGGCTCTGGACGCGTGCGGCTCTCTGCTACCAGCGTGGGCTTCCCGACGCGTCGGGACTTCAGCGGCTCAAGATCGAGAAGCGGCTCGAGGAGATCGCCCAATCCGGCCTCATGCTGCCCACCGGCGCCCCGGTCGTCGTGCCGGCGGGACTGATCGCCTGGTGGAAGCTCGACGAAACGTCCGGCAAGACGGTCACCGACTCCTCCGGGCTCGGGCGGCACGGCGAATGCGTCAACAACAATCCCGTTCGGAAGCCGGGGCGGATCGGCGGGGCCTTGAGTTTCGACGGAGCCGGCGACTACGTCACGATCAGTTCCCCGCCCCTGACGGAAGTCACCAACACGTTCACGCTGGCCATGTGGGCTCTGCCGACGATGGATCGTCAGAAGAGCGATGAGGCCGTCACCGGAAACTCCGGATCGAATCAGCGGTACGCGATCTATCCGGCCCACGGCAGGAGCTTCGGAGGCGGCCACGCGGGCGCCGGGGTCTCCATCGGGACGAACGGAGTCAGCGTCCTGGAGCACGCCGACGGGTACCTGCCCTCCGTCCTGGTGCACAACGCGCCGATCAAGGACTGGACCCACGTCGCGGTGGTGTACTCGAACAAGGAACCCAAGCTCTACCTGAACGGAAAGCTTGCCAAGACGGGCTTGAAGGGCCCGATGACCGTGCATCCGTCCTTGGGCCTTGGCGAGATCGGAAGAGGCTACGGATACTACGCCGGACTCCTGGACGACGTCCGAATCTACGACCGCGCGCTGGGAGACGCCGAGCTCCAGAAGCTCGCCAGTGGAAAGTAGGCTTGCCGCTGGGGAGGCGCTGATGAATCCCGGAACAGAATAGCCCCTTCGACGCGGTATGATTCAGGTGACCATGAGCGGCTATGTTCCCCTCGTCCTTGCACTCCTGCTGGGCGCGCACCCGCTGCAGGATGCCCGCCTGCCGGTCCCGGAGTCCGCTGCCCTCAAGCAGGCCGAGAAGCTGGTCCGCGAAGTCCTCAAGGAAGATTACGCCCGCAAGGATCCTCCGTCGCGACGGGCGCTCGGCCAGAAGCTGCTCTCCCAGGCTGAAACCTCCAAAGACGACACCGCGAACTGCTTCGTCCTTCTCTCCGACGCCAGGGACATTGCCGCCGAAACGGGCGACCTCAAGGTGGCGATGACGGCGTGCGATCGGCTCGCAGACACCTTTCAAGTCGATCGGGTCGCCGTCCGGCGGGCGTGCCTGGACAAGCTTCGCAAGCCCGTAACTCCGGAGGAATCCGCGCTCCTCACCGAAGCCTTTTTTCGTCTCATTGATGAAGCGACGGCCGCCGAAAATTTCGAGGCGGCGCTCGCGGCGTCTCGTGATGCCGAGCAAGCCGCGCAGAAGGCGAAGCAGCTCCCGCTTCTATCGAAAGCAAAAGCGAGGGGGCGTGAGATTGCCGGCCTGCGGGCGGAGTTTCAACGCGCCGAAGGGGCGAGAAAGAAGCTCGAGGCGCAGCCCGACGACGCGGAGTCGAACTTCGTTCTGGGCCGCTTCCTGGTCTTGATCAAAGGGGACTGGGATTCCGGACTGGCCCTCCTGGCCAAGGGATCCAACCCGGCTTGGAAGGACGCGGCGGCTCGGGATCTGAAGATTCCTCTGGAGAACTCCGAACACATCGCGCTCGGGGATGCCTGGTGGGAGCTCGGAACCAAGGAAGAAGGGTCGGCCAAGGCGCGCCTCTGGGCCCGTGCGGCGCATTATTACCAGCGCGCCCTTCCGGAGATCTCAGGGCTCCAGCGGGTCAAGCTCGAGAAGCGGCTCGAGGAACTGTCGCAATCCGGAGCTGCGGCGCCGGCGAGCGGCGGCGGCGCGGCGAGCGGACCGGCGGCGTGGTGGCGCTTTGACGAGAAGACCGGCAGCTCCGCCCGAGATGCGATCGGCAAGGACAATCTCCTGGTCCTCAGCAATGGAGCCACCTGGGGAGAGGGGCGGACGGGTGGCGCCCTGGTCCTGGACGGCCGGGGCGCCAGGGCCACGGCCGGCGATGCCGGCTTCCTGAACGTCGACCGCGACTCGTTCTCGGTGGCCCTTTTCATCAAGCTCGGCGGGATGGCGTCCTACCGCGTCGTGAACAAATGGGAGGTCAGCGCTCCTCCGCACGGGTGGGTCCTCGATGCCAATACGGGGGCGAGCATCGGCGGCGCGGCTCCGCCGCCCACTCCCGGAGCCGTTCGCGTCAAAATGTCCGACGGCGGAGGCGGCATGGTGGATCACATCGTCGACGCCGGCCTCAGCGTCGGGGCCTGGAAGCACGTCGCGTTCACGGCCGACTTCAAGGGCGACGGGCTGAAGATCTACATCGATGGCAACCAGCTGGGCAAGGCGCAGAGCCTTTCCGGGTTCTCCGGCAGCCTCAATACGACGACGCCCCTGTCGGTGGGAATGCTCCCCGGCGGACAGGTGACCCTGAACTACTTCAACGGCAGCATCGACGACCTCCGCTTCTACCGCCGGGTTCTGAGCGCGGACGAGGTCCGGGAACTCGCGACCCGAAAGTAGGCGTCGGCCGTATCGGGCGACGTTGGGCCGGAGCGGCTTTCGCATGCGCCGCGACGACTTTCCTGCCAAATCGTGCAGTTTTTCCTAAACCCTTGACCGCGGACTCCTATTACCAAGGAAATGTGCTTCCTCGGTAGATGGAACACGGCGCTCCTGCGGACGATCCTGGTACTCCCCGTCGCGCTCATCATTCTCGCGCTTCCCGCCGCCGCATTCCCTCAGGGCCGAGCCCGGTCCCTCACGGTCGAAGAAATGGCCGCGCAGGCCGACGTCGCCGGCGTGGCCAGCGTCCAAAGTCTCGCGACGCGGCTCGAGACCCGGACGGGAATGATCTGCACGGACTTCCGCCTGACGTTTTCGGAGGTCTGGAAAGGCGACCCGGGACGGGAGTTCGTCCTGGTGACGCCGGGCGGGGAGCTCCCCGGCCGGAAGCTGTCGGTCCCGGGACACGAGTTTGAGCTGCGCGTCGGGGAAACGATCGTCGTCTTTGCTACCGCGTCCCGCTTCGGCAATCACGTCGTGATCGGACTCCGTGACGGGCTCTACCGGGTCGGTCCCACCCCCGCCCAGGCGGTGTTTCGCGTCACGGAATTCCCGGTGTCGGCGGGCAGGTCGTCCCCTCTCTCGCTCCCCTCCTTGAAGGACGCCGTGTGGAAGGCGCTCGGGCACCCCTCCGAGTCCCGTTCCCCGGTCCCGAGCAGTCCGCCGAAGGAGCCTGGGCTCGGAGTCCCATCGTCGGAGCCCTCGACGGTCCCGGAATCCCCGGCTCCGCAAATGAAGGTCGCCGCCCCGGCTGCTCCCGGGGATTTCCGGCTCTGGGCGGGGACGGCCGTGCTCCTGGTTCTCGTCGCCGTCGGCTGTGCCGTGCTGCTCGGGAAGAGGCAGCGGTCTTGAACGGATGCTTGGAGAATCGCAGATGGTGACTCGTCGCATACGGATCCTCCCTTCTCGGCTCCTAGGGCTTGCCGTTCTGGCGGCCGCCGCGCTCGGCGGGTCCTCCGTGGCGCGCGGCTACTACGTTCACTTGGAGGCGGGGAACGTTCGCAAATGGAGGCCGACCTCCCCGGCCACCACCTGGGACGATCCGACGAAGACGCTGACGTGGCACTTCAACCCCGTCAACTTCCCGCAGCCGACCTGGCCGACGGCCGCGCAGGCCGGCGCCGCCTTTGAGAACGGCTACCGGACGATCCAGGACGTCCCCGGCACGAGCCTCAAGATCGTCCGCGGCCCGGACTCGACGAGCCCCCCGAGCATCGGCGACGGGCGGCTCGACATGACCATGACCCTGAACTCGGCAAGCGGCAACTTCGGATTCAACATCGGGAACAACTTCGCGGTGACTTGGGTCCTCTCGGACGGCAACGGCGCCATTCTCGATGCGGACGTGGAGGTGAACGGCGATCCGTTCTGGTACCCGGGCTGGGCCACGACCGGCCCCCCCGCCCCCGCCAACACGAACGACATTGAGGCCACCGCCTGCCACGAACAGCTCCACACGATCGGCGGCGGACACCCCGTCTACTACTATTCGATGCTCTGGCCGGTCGGCCGCTTCCCGGAGCGGCTGATGTTCGACCGGGACCTCGCCCCGGACGATCGGGTGCTCGTGCGGACCCTCTACCCGGGAACGCCGTCGCTTCGCACGATCAGCGGCACCGTGTCGGTGGCGGGGGGCGGCTTCTGCGACCGGGCCGTCGTGGTCGCGACCGACAGCCTTGGCATCCCGCAGGCCACGCAGGTGACCAACGCGAACGGCCAGTACATCATCAACGTGCCCGCCGGCGCCGGGTATACCCTCACGGCCCACCACAGCATCAACTCCACCTACTCGTCCGACATCTCGTTCGGCGGGGCCACGGACTTCATCAGTTCGGCGACCAGCGGCGCGGTCGATGCGACGACGGTGGACGTGACCGGGGTCAACTTCACCGTGACAGGCGGCACCGCTCCGACCATGACTCTCAACCAGTTGGGACAGAACGGCGGCGCCCTGGGCACCCAGGTGATCTTCCTTCCCAAGAACAGCACGGGCAGTATCCAGCTCGAGATCACCGGCGCCACGTTCTCGGCGGTCACGGGGAACATGGCGAGCCTGGGGCCGGGAATCACGGTGGGCAGCGTCACAGTCGCGGGGAATCCCCCCATTGTGAACATCCCCTATACCGTTGCGGCGGCGGCGACCGCGGGCGTCCGGAATCTCTCGTTCTCGATCGCCGGCGGCGAGCGCCTCTTCCTGCCGGCGTGTGTGGAGGTTCTGGACACCGGTTCCCTCACGATCGCGCCGACCGCGGGGAATCCGCCCGCCCAGGCCGTCCCGCAAGGCACCGCCAACCAGAAGCTCCTCGGATTCTCGATGACGGCCAGCAGCGTCGAAGACATCCGGATCCGCCAGCTCCGCTTCGACCTGGCCGGCACGGGGACGCTCCCCGCGGTGCGGCTCTGGATCGACAAGGGCACGGTCGGCACGCTCGACGCGGCCGACGTCCAGATCTTCAGCGGAAACGCTTATGCGAACACCCCGATTGCGGAGACCCTCACCGCGAACGCCCCCGGCACGATCGCCTTCGACAACCTCGCCGTCACGATCCCGGTTTCCGGCACGCCGCTGAACTTCCTGCTCACGGCGGACATGCCCGCGAGCGGGTCGGGCAGCTACACGGCGTCGCTGAACTGCTCCTCCGCGACGAGTCTCATCGCCCACGGGATGTACTACGGCGACGTCATCACGCCGACCGGCGCCACGATCACGGGCGGCACGCAGACGACGGGCCCGCTCGCGATCGGCACGCTCCAGCAGTTCCGCACGACCGCCGGCACCGCAATCCCCGTCGGGGGCGTCACCGCCGAGACCCAGGTCACGCTCCGGGGCGTCGCCACGTCGGCGACGGGGCTGGTGGGCATGGACGTGGAAGTAAAGCCGATCGGCCAGGCCTTCAGCAACACGCCCTCGGGAAGCGTAGCGCCGAACAATGCCAGCGGCGCGACCCTCAGCGTGATCGTCGGGGGCCTGACCAACACGACCTCGTATCACTGGCAGGCCCGACCGGTGAGCTCGGTGAGCGGCGTCGGAGGCTGGGTCAGCTTCGGCGGCAATTCCGAAGCCTCGACGGATTTCTCCGTCGACACCAGCACGGTCAGCCCGCCCACGGCCCTCGCGCAGTTCGAGAACGACGGCGTCACGCCCCTTCCCCTGGGCGGGTCGACGCACGCGGCCGTCGCGCTCGCCGCCACCAACGGGACGAGCTCGGCCGGGGTCCAGGTCTCCCTCGAGGTGGAGCTCCAGCCGGCCGGCACGCCGTTCACGAACTCGCCGACCCTCTCGTCCGGGTTTGTCGCCTCGGGCGCCAACGCGGCGCTGCTCTTCCAGGGCCCGACGAACGACTACCACTGGCAGGCCCGATCGGTGAACGTCTTCGGCACGACCTCCGCGTGGGTGGCGTTCAACGCGGCACCGCTCCACTTCCACCTGGACGCCATTGAGGTCCTCAAGGCGGATGCCGGATGCATCGGGCGCACCGTGACGGGCGGGCCGGGTTGGCCCCTCTGGATCGCCGCGGGCCTCTCGCTCCTGGCCTTTTATCCGCGCCGCAGGGCGTCCAAGACTCTCGGGAGCACGTTGGCGCTGACGCTCTGCCTGGCCGGCGTGGCGCGGGCCGGGGACGAGGAGGCTCTTCCCCGCTCGCTCGCCGACGCCTTCCCGGCGATGATCCCGCGCGAGGATCCCGAGAGGGACGTCACCTTCGAACCCGTGAGGGTGCCGCAGCAGCCCTGGCTTTCCCTTGGCGCCCACACCGGCTTCCTGTTCCTGGACACGAAGTTCGACGCCCTCGGGACGGACTTCATCCGCCGCAAGGTGAACGGCACGGGGACCGCGCTCCTGGGCGTCGAAGGCCTCGTTCAAGTGCATCGGGACTGGCGGGTGGGCCTCTTGGCGGAAGCGGGCCTCTGGAGTGACCTGCGGATCCTGTCCGTGGGGCCCGCGGTGACCTGGCGCTTCTCCGCGTCCCACGCCGGCTACGAGGCCGGCCAGTCGGACCTGGAACACTACGCTCGGCTCGCGATCCTCTACGAGAAGCTGTCGGTCACCAAGCAGAACTTCGGGGACTTCGACGGCACCTTCGGGGTTCGGGCCGGGTACGAGCTCCGGATCGCCGTGGGCCAGAACTGGTTCGTCACCATCGGCGCCGAGCTCCAGTACTCCAAATGGGACTACTCCCCCGCGGTCCGGAGCGGGGACACGTCGATCGGCGGCTTCGGCGGCTTGATCTCCGTGGGAGTCGCCTTCCTTCCCTGACCCCGAGGAAACTTCCAGGGCTCTCCCGGGACGCGCGAGAGAAGGCAATTTTTTAGCTGCCGCGTTCGGGGAAACCCTGAGCCGGTTACAATGGAGAGCGGCTCGTTTCGGGAGGGATAGTGGGTTCGGAGGTCGATTTTACTTGCGGCTGCGGAGAGCGTTTCCGGGTCACCCCCGGCGCCTCCGCGGTGCCTTGCCCCAAGTGCGGGAAGACGGCCGACGTGCCCGCGCCCCCGCCGTCTCCGGCGCCACCCGCTCCCGCCGAGCCATCCGACAGTGATCTTGAGCACCTGCTCCTCAAAAAAGGCATCGCGTCCCTCGATCAGATCATGCAGGGCCGACAGAAGCAGCAGGAGGAATCCAAGAACGGACGCGCGATCCGCCTGGGCGACGCTCTGATCGAGCTGGGGGTGCTGACGCGGGAGCGCCTGAAGGAAGTCACGACTCCCGAGGCGCCGCCGGCGAAGGTCCCCATGAAGTGCCCCTCCTGCGCGAAGACCTACTACGTCAAGAGCCTGCGTCCGGGTACGCGCGCGCTTTGCAAGGCCTGCAAGGTCCCCCTCGTGCCGGTGGGCTCGATCACCGATATCCACCCCGAAGACGTCGCGACCGGCACTGATCTCGTGCAGGCACCGGTCGGCGAAGCGGTCGACCCAGCGCTCGTCGACCTCATCCCGGGCTATCACCTCGAACGCCGCCTGGGCGCCGGCGGCATGGGGCAGGTCTTCCTCGCCCGCCAGAAGAGTCTGGACCGGCTGGTGGCGGTCAAGATGCTGTCGCGGAAGAAGGCGGACAATCCGGACTACGTGAAGCGCTTTCTCGCCGAGGCCCGCTCCGCAGGCCGCCTGAGCCACGAGAACATCGTGGCGGCGGTCGATTCGGGGCAGGTCAACACCTTCTACTTCTTCGTGATGGAGTACGTCGAGGGAGAGACGCTCCAGGCGGTCATCCTGCGGGAGCGGACGCTTCCCGAAAAACGGGCCCTCGAGATCGCCAGGCAAGTCGCCTCGGGGCTCGGTCACGCGGCGCGGCACGGCTTGATCCACCGGGACGTCAAGCCGTCGAACATCATGATCACGCCCACCGGTCAGGTGAAGATCTGCGACTTCGGCCTGGCCCGCGAGATGAATTCGGACACGCGGATGACTCAGGAAGGCACGGTCCTCTCGAGCCCCGCGTACACGTCCCCGGAACAATGCAAGGCGGCGCCGAACCTAGACCACCGGAGCGACATGTATGCGCTGGGGGTGACGCTCTTCGAGATGGTCACCGGGCAGTTGCCGTTTCGGAGCGAATCCGCCAGCTCCATCTTCGTCCAGCACGTGACTACCCCTCCGCCGGAGCCGCGCTCGATCAATCCGGCGGTCTCTGTCTCCGTGAACGCGCTCATCCTCCGACTGCTCCGCAAAGAGCCCGGCCAGCGCTTCCGCGACTACGACGAGCTCCTGACGGCCATCGTCGCCGCGCGGGAGAATCCGAGCGCCGGTGCGGCGCCGGACAGGCGGCGTCCGATGGACACGCGCCGGTCGAAGGCCGGGGTTCCCCGTCCCGGGCGAGCCCGACTGGGGATCGCGGCCGCCGCGGCCGTTGTCCTCGTGATCGTTGCCGCCCTCGCGCTCAGGAAAGGACCCTCGACGGCCGCGGGGACGAGCGGGAACGCCGTGGAGCAAGACCTCCGGGAGGCCGTCGCGCAGGAGCGGGCGGCCAAAGGGAAACTCTCCGAGTACCCGCAGGTGCGGGCCCGCTGGAAGGCCCTGGTCGAGAAGTACCGCGCCACCCCGCACTTCAACACCTTCGCCGGCCCGCTCGTCGAGTTCGAGGCCCGGATGACCGAGGAAGCGGATCGTCTGGCGGAGGACTTCCTCCGCGAGGCCGGAACCCGGATGGACGCCGGACGGATCGCCGACGCCCTGTACTCGCTGAACAGTTTTCCCCGCGGCTTCGAGGAGACGCCGGGCGGGCGCCGCGTCGCGGCCCGCGCCCAGGACGTGGGGCGCAGCCTCGACGGGAAGTTCCAGCAGGGCCGCGAAGCCGCCGCCGCGAGCATCACGGCCGAGCAGTTCGACGACTCGGCCCGGCGGGTGGACGACCTCCGGACCCTGGTGACGTACACCGGTCCGACCGGACCGGAGTTCGTCCGGCCCGCCTACCGGGAAGAGATCGCGGCCCTCTCGCGGCTGCTGGAGGAAGAGCGGCTGCTCGCCCGCAAACGCACGCTCGAAGCGAGCGCGAAGAAGGATCCCGGGCCGACGCCGCCCCCTCCCCCGCCGGTCGTCGCCAAGCCCGCGGATCCTGCGCCGCCTCCGGTCAAGGCCGCCCCGCCGGACATCAAGCCGGTCGAAGCCGCGCCGCCGGCCAAGAAGCGCCCCGTGCCCGACGCCGCCGCGCTCCGCGAGTCGGAGAAGCTGGTCAGGGAGCTCTTCAAGGAGGACTATGCGAAGAAGGCGGCCGCCGACAAGGTGACCCTGGCGCGCAAGCTGATCGATCTGGCGGGACAGAGCCGGGACGACCCTTCCGGCCGCTTCGTCCTTCTGCGCGAGGCCCGGGACCTGGCGGGCGCGGGAGGCAACCTGGGCGTGGCGCTCCAGGCCGTCGACGAACTGGCCAAGGAATTCGAGGTCAACGCGGCGGCCATGAAAGGGGCGGCGCTCGTCGCGGCCGGGCAGGGATTAACGGCCCCCGACGAGATCAAGGCCGCCGCGGTCCGCGTCTTGAGTTACGCGGACGAGGCGATCGCCTCCGAAGACTTCGACGGGGCCCAGAAGGCGGCGGCGGCCGCCGCCGCGATGGCGCGCAAGTCGAAAGACGTCGCCCTGGCCTCGAAGGCCGACGCCAAGGTCAAGGAGGTGGAGGAGGCGAAGGATCGCGTCGAGAAGCTGAAGAAGGCTCACGAAACGCTCGCCAGGAATCCGAACGATCCGGACGCCTGCCTGGCGATTGGCCAGTATCAATGCGTGGTCCGGGGCGACTGGGCTTCGGGCCTGGCGCTTCTCGCCCGCGGGTCGAACCCTGCGCTCAAGGAGCTCGCCCGGAAGGAGCTGGGTGCGCCGTCGGAGCCCGCCGCCCAAGTGGCGATGGGCGACGAATGGTGGGATTCCGGCGATGGCGCCCTCGGTAAGGACGAAAACCGGAAGAGGGCGGGCTATTGGTACCGGATGGCCCTTCCCAAGCTTGCGGGCTTTACGAAGACCAAAGTGGAGAGGCGGCTCGCGGAGGCCGAGGCGCTCAAGAAGAAATGACCCTGCTCCTCGCAGCGGTGCTGCTCTCGTCTGCCCAAGGGGGCCAGGAATCGCGACTTCCCGCTCCCGACCCGGCGGCTCAAAAGCAGGCCGAGAAATCGGTGCGGGAGATCTTCGCTGAGGACTACTCGAGGAAGTCTCCGGCCGAGCGGAAGCTCCTGGCGAAGAAGCTCCTCTCGGTAGCGGCCGAGACGAAGGACGACCCGCCGGTCCGCTACGTCCTCCTCCGCGAGGCGCGCGACCTGGCCGCGGAAGCCGGGGACCTCGAGACGGCCCTTTCCGCACTCGGCCGCCTCGAAGAGATCTTCATGATCGACGCGCTGGCGGCAAAGCTGGCGCTGCTCAAGACGGCGGAGCTTCAGGCGCGCAGCCCCGAGCAGTCGAGAGCGCTCGCCGAGGGCTACGTCGCCACCGCGAAGGAAGCGCTCCGGCGGGAGGAGTTCGAGATCGCGAGCGCCGCGGCGCTGAAAGCGGAAAACGCCGCACGCCTTTCCAAGATCCTGGCTCTCATCTCGAGCACCAAGCTTCTCTCGGGCGAGGTGGATGCCCTCAGAAAAGAGTGGGAGGCGGCGCGAGCGGCGCAGAAGATCCTCGGGGACAAGCCCGACGATGCCGACGCGAACCTCAACCTCGGCAAGTACCTGTGCGGGAGAAAAGAGGATTGGAAGCGGGGTCTGCCGATGCTGGCCAAGGGATCCGACGCCTCCCTCCGGGAGGCCGCCCGGAAAGACCTTTCGGCGCCCGAGAAAGCGGAAGCTCAAATCGAGGCGGGAGACGCGTGGTACGCCTTGGCCGATCGGGCAGGTTCTTCCGGAGAGAAGAAGGCGTGGCAGTTCCGAGCGAGAATGTGGTACGAGTCCGCGGTCGATCGACTCGCCGGGCTCAGCAAGCTCAAGGTCGAGAAGAGGCTGGCGGAGCTGGACCCCGGCGGCTCGGGGCCGAAGGAAATCCAGCTGCTCAAGCTCGTGGATCCCGCGAAGGACCAGGTCGTGGGGTCGTGGGTGAAGGGCGACGGGCTTCTCTCCCCTGCGGGCGTCGTCCATGCCCTCATCCAGATCCCCTACTCCCCTCCCGAAGAGTACGACCTCAAGCTCGAGGTCGAGAGAAAGGCGGGGACCGGCTCCATCGACATCGGGCTGGCCGTCGGGCAATCCCAGTTCCTGGTCGTCATCGAAGGCTGGGGGGACAATACCTGCGGGGTCGACCGGATCGACGGCAAAGACAGCAATGCCAACGAGACCACCATCCGCGGCGCCTTCCTCGCCGCGGGGAAGCCCAACTCGATCGTCTGCTCCGTCAGGAAGGACAGTCTGCTCGTCACGATCGAGGGAAAAGAAATCATCCGCTGGAAAGCCGATTACGCCCGCGTGAGCCTCGGCCCCTCGTACGTGCCCAGGAACCGGAACGTCCTCTTCCTGGGCACCATGGCGAGCTATGCCGTCACCTCCATCAGGCTCGTTCCGGTCGGGCCCGAGGGCAAGGCGCTCCGCTAGGACGCCGGCCCGGGCGGTTCCGCGCCCGGCTACCTTCTGGTCAGGCGTATCAGGAGGCGGTGCCCACTCCAGTACTCGTGATCGATCGGCGAGTGGATGGTCGAGACGGGGATATCCAGGGGCTCGAAACCGTCGCATTCGAAGCGGATCCGTTCCCAGGCGGAGTCCCATCCGGAGAACAGGCTGAAGTGGCCACGCCCGTCCGAGCTGGGCGAGCTCTTCAGGATCAGCTCGGGTCCTCCCTTCCCCGCGAACACCCGGACCCGCGCGTTTTCGAGAGGCTCCATCCCGGCGGGAAGAGTTCTCCAGATCTCATCTGCCGGCATGACGCGATACTCTGACGCCTCGGCTTTCGTGACAACCCCTTCGACGATCGCGCTGGGACGGCTGGGTTCCGGCCAGGAATCTTTGTCTCCGTACTCGACGGTCGATGGAATGGACCAGGGAAGCGTCAGGATGTCGACGGCCACGCTGAACGGAAGATCCAGCAAGGCGCAGAGGAAGCCGAGGGGAAACTCCTCGAGCAGCACATGCACCAGATCGATGCGGACCGCTCCGAACACTCGGGGATGCTCATAGATCGGGCACTTCTGGGCGCCGAGGTTGATCATCGTGCCGCAGCCGGTCATGCAGAGCGCCACGGCCACTGCCGCCAGAGCTTTCCAGGCAGCTCGCAGGCGTGCTCCCGTGCTTGGCGTCGCGCCTCCCGTCCTCATCCGTCCTCCGCAGGGATGGTCACATTCCTGAGCCTTCGAGTAGAGATAGGAATTACCGCCCCGCGGGTTTAGATAATTCTCGGAATCGCAGCGGGGGAGGTCGGCTCATCGGCCGAATGCTTCCGGTGGAAGCTACTTCGGACCCCTGCGGCGGAGGCGTAAGTTGTCGAAGGTCACGGGCCCGAGATCGGCCTTGAGGGCCAGGAATGAGATCCCCGTCTCGGACGTCTTAATCCTGAACTTTTCTTCTCCGTCAACAGCGACGACGTAATTTCCCGCCTCGATGGTGACGGTAATCAGGTACGCCTCCCGGCTTCCGACCTCCCCTGCCGCATCCCGGATCCAGCTGCTCTCGAAATGCTCCGCAGCGACCTGCCCGGTCCTCCCTTCCACCATGACGCAGCGCCCGACTTTCTCGAAGACCAGGACCCCGTTCGCCTCACGATTCGCCCCGAACCGGATGCGGGCGGTCAGTCCGTCGTAATCCCCGGCAGGAAACCCCTGCAGCCGCGCGACCCGGATCTTGCCGCTTTCCGGCGCGACCGTGACGGCCTCGCCGGGCTTCCCCGCCAGACCGAAGCGCGTCCCGTCGGTAAGGTCGACCCACGCGGCCCGGATCCCCTCGTCCGCAGCCACCGCCAGACGCCGCTCGACCTTCGCCTTGGTCAGTCCGGTGATCTCCGGAAGGGCGGCTTCATACCAGCGGATCGCCCGCTGCCAGAGAGCTTTTCTCGCCCCGCCCGACTCCTTCTCTCCCGCGTCCCACCAGGCGTCCCCCGCAGCCACGTGTTCGGCGGGTGCGGCGGGTTTCGCGAGTTCCCGGAGGGCCGCGTTCTTGAGCGCCGGATGGCTGCCTTTGGCGAGCAGGGGGAGGCCCGCCTCCCAGTCCCCTTTATCGACGCAGAGGTACTGGCCCAGGATCAGGTTGGCTTCCGGATCGTCCGCCTGGGCGGCCAGCTTGTTCCTAGCCGCCTTGACCTTGTCGGAGCGGAGGCGCAGGTCCGAAATCTCCTTGGCCCGGGCGTCGGCTCTCGCGGCGAGCGGAAGGTCTTTCGATTTCCGGGCGACGCCGGACGCCGATCCGGCCGACTGAACGGCCAGATCGAAGTCCTCCCGAGCGAGCGCGTCGTCGGCAAGCTGAAGATACTGTTCCGCGAGCTTCCGAAAGTCTTCCGGGCTTCGAGCCGACTTTGCGGCGGCGGCGAGGACGGCAGGGCGCATCGCCTTCTCATCGACGTCGAATGCCCCCGCCAGCTCCCGGACCGCCTGGAGGGCCGTCTCCACATCGCCCGCGGCCGCCGCCACGTCGCGAGCCTCCCGGAAGAGGACAAATCGCGCCGCCGGGTCGTCCTTGGTGTCGATCCCCTGCTGCAGGAGCTTTCTCGCCAGGAGCACCCGATTCTGAGCGGCCGTGGCGGCGTAATCCTGCTGGAAAACCTCCTTGACGAGCTTCTCGGCTTGCTTGATGGAGTCGCCGTCCGGGGGAGCCGCTTTCTTGGCGTCCTGGGCGGACGCCGTGAGCAGCGACAGGAGTGCCGCCAACGGAACCCAGAGGAGGTGACGGCGATGCGACGTCCCCTCACAGGCACGGTGACACGTCCGGCGATCCTGGAGTCCCATCCGACGAGACCTACTCCTTCCTCCGCAGCGCGATGCGATCGAACTCCACCGTGGCGTAACTGACCTGGAGCTCCAGGGAGTCGATCCTCGTGGCCTCGGTCGCCACGCGGAACTTCTCCACGCCGTCGATCAGGACCGCGTATTCCTTGGGGTAGAGGAGCACGGTCAGCACGTAGTAGTCCTTCGCCGGGCACTCCGCCTGGTCGTCCCGCTTGTAGGCGGTCGCTTCCAGGCGAAGCATTTGAACCTTCTTGCTTTCGGGGATGATGAGGACCCCTTTCTGTCTCTTCTGGATGAGGAATCCGCCCTCCGGCTTCTCGGAACCCTTCTTGAATCGCAAGATCGCGGAGACTCCGTCGAACTGCCCCGGCGGGAACTTCACCATATCGATACCGCTGCCTACCTTATCCGGGGTCACGATCTCGAGAGACTCGCCCTTGGGACCGGGGTACCCGAACAGGTTGGAGTCGGTCACGTCGAGCCAATTCCCGGGCGGCCTGAGGGCCCCCGAATCCAGGAGCCGCTTTTGGACCCGGACTTTGCTCAGGCCCGAGAGCGAGTCCACCGACTGCCGGTACCAATGGGCCGCGCGGAGGCGAGCGGTATCCCGAGTGCGGCCCGTCGCCTTCTCCCCGGCATCCCACCACCCGTCCGCGAGGGACACTTGCGCGGCCGCGTCCTGGGACGTCTGCGCTTCCTTCTCGGCGAGCGCCTTCAGGGCGGCGTCGTCGCCCTTCCGCAAGTGGGGCAGTCCGGCGTCCCAGTCCCCCTTCGCCAGACAGAGGTACTGTCCGACCGTGCCGTTTGCCGCGGCGTCGTCGGGAGAGGTCTTCAGTTTCTCGAACGCTTTCTTCACGGATTCGAAGCGGGCCTTGAGCTCGCCAAGCTCTTTCACCTTGGCCTGAGCCCTCGTCACCAAGGACAGCTCCTTGGCACGCTGGGCGGCCGGAACGGCGGCGAGCGCGGCCTTCTCGGCAGCTTGCACGTTGTCCTGGGCCGCGGCCTCGTCCGCGAGCTCCAGCAGGGACAACGCGAGCGTCTTCAAGTCCTCGGGCGACTTCGCGAGCGGGACCAGCGTCGAAAGGCATTGCTGCCGGAGCGCGATCCCGTCGACCTGATAGAGGCTCGCAAGGTCCCGAACGGCCCCGAGCGCGGTCGGCGCATCTCCGACGTCCGTGGCAAGCCGACGAGCTTCCATGAGGAGGGCGTATCGGGCGTTCGCATCGTCCTTCGATTCTCCCGACTGTTGCAGGAGCTTGCGCGCCAGCGCCTGTCGCTCCGCCGCCCCGGGCTTGGCGTAGTCGTCCTTGAAGACCTCCTGGATCAGCTTGAGGGACTGCTTGCGGGCAGATTCATCGGGTACGGGCCTTCGATCATCCTGGGGAGCGGTGACCGATAGGCTCACGGACAGCATCAGGGCCATCGCAGGTGCGAGCATGATGAGCCTGCCTCTAATTCCGTCGCCTCAGCCGAAGCTGGTCGAACTTGGTCGCTCCCTGGTCGCTTTCGAGGGTGAGACTGGTGATACCGTTCTTCGCCGCGGCGGTTCGACCGACCTCCTGGCCTTCGAGATAGATGACGTAGGACCCTTCTGAGAGAAGAATGGTCACGTCCACGTCGTCGATCTTCTTCGGCGTCACTTCGAAGTCGAATTTCCAGTTGGTCGGATCCGCCCGACGAGCGGCGCCGACCTTTTCCGTGCCGGGGTTGACGATGAAGCAGAGATCGTTTCCCTCGAAAATGATAAACGCGATGACCGTCTTCTGGGGTCCGGTCTGGATGCGGCAGTGAAGCCCGTCATAATCGCCCTTGGGGAAACCGCTCATCTTGACCTTGTTGCCGGCCCCCACGGGCGCCTGGATGGACACGGCGTCACCCGACTTGCCTTTTTGCCCGAATAGAGACGCGTCGGTGATGTCGAGCCAATCCCCCGAGTTGAGGGCCTCGACGCGGAGGACGCTCAGCCTCTGTTCCAGCTTCGCCTTGGGGAGTCCGGCCGCCTTCCCCATCGCCTTCTCGTACCAGATCTTCGCGCGGGCCCGAAGGAACTCCCGGGAGCGTCCCGTTTCCTTCTCCGCCAGGTCCCACCACCCGTCCCCGACGGCGATCTGCTCGGCGGTGTCGCCCGGGTCCGACACGTCCTTCGCGGCGAGGGCCCCGATCGGTCCCTCCCCCTTGGCGAGCAAGGGCAGGCCGCTTTCCCAGGCGCCTTTGACCATGCAGAGATGCTGCCCGACGACGAGGTTTGCCGCGCGGTCCTCCGGGTTGGTGCTCAACGTCTCCCGGGCCTTCTTGACCTTGTCGTAGCGGCCCTTCATCTGAGCCGCTTCTTTCGCCTTGACGTCCGCCCGCGACGCGACGGTGAGATCTTTGGCACGCCGGGCGATTCCCGCCGCCGCTTCATAGGCCTTTACGGAGCCGTCGTACTCGTCCGCCGCGGACGCTTCTTCCCCCAGCCTGGCATAGGCGCGGGCCATCTCGGTCATGTCCTCTGGAGTCTTCAGATTCTTGGCGAGCGACGCGAACGCGGCGGCCTTGAGTTCCACCACGTCCACGTCGAAGGCTGACCCCAGGCTCTGGAGGACGTCGGCCGCTGCCTTCAGGTCGCCGGCCGAGACCGCTAGGTCCTTCGCCTCGACGAGCGAGGTGTATTGGATCGCGGGGTTGTCTCGATTCTGAGCGGATTGCTCCAGGAGCTTTCGGGCGAGCGCGACCTTGTCCGCGGGCGTCTTCTTGGCGTACTCGTCCTTGTAGATGTCCCGGATCGTCTTTGTCGCCTCGCGGACGGCGGCCGCGTCGGGCACCTTGGCCTTGGCGCCGTCTTGCGGGCCGGGGAGCGCGAGGACGACGAGCAGCGCCAGACACGACCCCATCGCTCCCCCCACAGTTCGCTAGCGCAGCAGCTTACCCTGCCCCGAGACCGTCCGCAGGGACACCTGGGTGACGGCGGCGCGGGAGTCCCAGGCGGCCAGGAACAGCGCCTCGTTGTTGGGGACGCTGAACATCGGAGCCAGCGTCAGCCTGCCGTAGTCCCCGCGGTAGTCGATGACGGTGCGTCCGTCGACCACGACCGACACCCCGGTCCTTCTCACCGAGCAGATGATCGTCGAACCGGACTTGTTCAGCTGCCTGCCCCTCCGGGTGGTTTCGTTGTCGTGCGAGCTCCTGCCGTCCACCAGATGAAGGCCCGACAGGTCGGTGCTCAGGGACCCGTCCAGATCGACGAGGAACTGCCTGCCGCCGTAGGCCAGCCCGATCTCAAAATTTCCCGACCCGCCTTTGGACTGCTCGACCACGACGAGGTCGTATTCGCTGTCCCCCGGAGCGTACGGGATCTGAATCCTGCACCCCGCGCCTTGCGGGGAGAGTAGCGTCTGCCCCGAAAGCGACCACTCTGTCCCGACAGAATCCTTGGGACTCATGAGCTTCAGGAGATCAATGACCGATTCTCCAGGGGACGGGGCGCCGGCTTCCTGGATCCGCTTTTCCAGCTTCACTTTGTTGAAGCCGGTGATCCCCGGTGCGGCCAATTCGTACCAATAGGCCGCCCGCCGGCGCATGGCCGCTCGGGCTAAACCACTCTCTTTCTCGGCAACGTCCCACCAGCCGTCCGCAAGGGCCATCCGGGGCGCGGGGTCCGACGGTGACGTGAGATCCCGGAGCGCCATTTCCCGAACGGGACCGGGAGTTCCTTTGGCGAGCAGTGGAAGTCCCGAAAACCAATCCTCCTTGACCGTGCAAAGGTAGTGGCCGACCTGCGCGTTCGCCTCCGGATCATCGGGGTTCTTCGCCAGCGCTTCTTTGGACTTGCGGATACTCCCGGCGCGAGACTTCCCCTCCTCGCACTCCTTCACCTTGGCATCGGCCTTCGTGATCAGCGGGAGGTCCTTGGCCCGCCGGGCCATTGCGGCACCGCTCGTGGCCATCCTGAAGGCGGCCTCGTAGTCCTCGGCCGCGAGGGCCTCGTCGGCACACCTGATGGAGAGCAGGACCACCCCCCTGAAGTCCTCCGGACTCTTGGCGCCCTGTCCCGCGGAGATCAGAGCGGATTCCCTCATGGCCCTCGGGTCGACCTGGTATTCCCTCGCAAGGTCGTCGATGGCGTCGCGGACCGCGGCCTCGTCGCCCGCCAGAGCGCCGACGTCCTTCGCTTCCCTCAGGAGGACGTACTTCCCGGCGGGGTCGTCCCTGGTCTCCCTCGCAAGCTTGATCAACTTTCTCGCCAGATCGATCTTGTCCGACTTTGCCGGCTTCGCGTACTCGGCCTTGAAGAGTTCACGGATCACCTTCTCGGATTCGCCCTGTTCGCCCGCCCCCGGGACGGAACGCTTCTTCGGCTCCGGTAGCTTGGGCGTCGCGGGCTCAGGCGCGGGACGGTTCTCCGCGGGGGGCTTGGGCGGGACGGCGGGGACCGAGCTCGCGGGGGCGGGGGGTTTTGGACCAGCCTCCTTCTGTCGAGCCTCGGCTTCCAGGCGTTTGGCGATGAGACTCTCTTCGTCCAGCCGACGGCTCATCGCATCCAGCTCATCCTTATAAGCAGGGCGGACGTACTCGATGCCGCTGTCCCCTTGGTTTCCCACGACCAGCCGCAGGTCGCGCAAGCGCTGCTGCGCTTCCGCGTGGCGTCCCACGGTGATCAGACCGGCGACGTCCTGCTTCCCTTGCTCATACCTGCTCTCGATGAGCCGATCGATCTCCGAGAGTTTGTCGGAAACACGCTTCCAGGCGCCGGTGTCCTGATAGCCCTGGGGGTAGTTGCGGAGCGTGAGGAGGGCCTCGGCCGCGCGGCCGACGGCCAATTTCGAATCGCCTTCGGACAGGTAACGGTCGGCCAGACGGTCCCCTTCCTCGGAGACGCGCGACTCGAATTCCAGCAAGGGTCCGGCGAAGGTGTTGTGGTGAGACGTTCCGCGGAAGCGTTCGACGAGCGCCTTCCATTTCGCGCGGACCGCAGGGTACTCCGACGGACGCCCGTGAGCCGATTTGTCGAAGGCCTTGGCCTCCTTGAGCAACTGTTCCACGGCCGCGGCGTCGCCCGCACCCGAGCCGGAGGACCCGGCCCCCTCCGTCCGGCCCCCTTTCAGCATGAAGATCGCCCCGACGGTCAGGAGGAGCAGCACTCCGGCCGCGATCGCCCAGGGAGCCTTCGACGGCTTGGAGTGAACGACGGGCGAGACCCGTCTCTCGGCCGCCGGAGCAGCCGCCGCGCCGCGGCGCAGGTCGTCCAGGGACGCCAGGAGCTCGTCGTAGGTCTTGAATCTCTTCTCCGGTTCTTTGCGGAGGAGGCGCAGGACGAAGGCGTTGGCGCCTTGGGATATCGAGGGATTGATGGCGCGAGGGGCCGGCGGAGCTTCGGTAACCTGCTGAACGAAGAGGGCGCTGGGCGAGCTTCCCTTGAACGGGAGCTGGGCGGTAAGCATCTCGAACAGGGAGATGCCGAGCGAGTACATGTCGGAACGGTGGTCGAGGCCCGGCGAAGCCTTGCACTGCTCCGGCGAGGAGTAGGCGGGACTGGAGTGCACCATCCCGGCCTGGGTCATCGTCACGTCGGAATGAATGTCCCGGGCCAGGCCGAAATCGCAGATCTTCGCGACGCCTGCGGGCGTCATCATCACGTTGGTGGGCTTCACGTCCCGGTGGATCAAGCCCTGCTCGCAGGCGTGCTTGAGCCCGAGGGCGATCTGTCGGGCGATGTCGAGAGCCCGCCGCTCCTTGATCGCCCCATCCCTGCGGATGAGGCTCTCCAGCGTCTCCCCCTCCACGTACTCCATGATGAAGTAGTAGGAGCCTTTCGATTCCCCCGTGTCGACGGCGGCCACGATGTTCTCGTGGCCCAGCTTGGCGGCGGAGCGGGCTTCGGCCAGGAATCGCTTCACGTAGCCCGCGTCGCCGGCGAGTTCCTTCGAGAGGACCTTGATGGCCACGAGGCGGTCCAGGCTCTTCTGCCGGGCGAGGTAGACGACCCCCATCCCGCCCTTTCCGAGGCAACGCTCGATCCGGTACCCGGGCACGAGATCCGCCAGGCCCGGATCGACGGCGACGCCGGCGGGCACGTGCTGCAGGCTGCTTTCCGAGTCCTCCGCGTGCACGTCGGTGGACGTTCCCGGGGGGACGAGGACCGAGCCGCATTTGCGGCAGACGGCGCGAGTTCCGGCCCGGAGCCCTTTGACGTTGTAGGTCTTGCGGCAGGTGGGACAGCGCATCTGGACTTTGTCCTGCTGCGCCAGGGCGCCTCTCACCTGCTCGGGCGTGACGGCCTTCATCTCGACGAGCGCCTCGCCGATGCGGATGGACTTCCCTTGCCCCGACGCCTCCTGCTGCTTCTGTCGCGCCGCCGCGATCTGCTCGGGAGTCACCCAGCCTTTCCGAAGCAGGATCTGCTCGATGCCTTCGTCCTTGGGGGGCGTCGCCGCCGCCGCGGCAGTCGGAGGGGTTGCCTGGACCACGCCTCCGCACTTCGGACAGACTTGCGGCGTCGTGCCTGCCTCGGCGGGGGATCCGGGAATCTCCCCGCAGACGCATGCCTTGGTCGGCCCCGTGCCCAAATTCCCTCCGTCCTTGATCGCGCTTCACTCCGGGCGGACTGGAGTGAATATCCTATACATAAACCTTACGAAAATCTTGGAACATCTCCAAGATTGAAGTTCCGAGAGAACGGCCGGCCACCAGGCCTCCGAGCGCCACCCCTGAGATAGGAGGCCGCCGGGCGCGGTTTTAAAGAATTCGTCCGCGGTTCATTCCTTCTTGTGGAGGCGGATCCGGTCGAACGCGCCGGGACCGCGCGACGACGCCCGCGGAGGTACTCATTCCAGCCGTCGAAGCTGGATCTTGTCGAATTTGGCGGCCCCGTCCCGGACCTCGAGCATGGGGCTCGAGAGCGTGGTCTTCAGGGTCTTGGCGCGCGTCATTTCCTTTCCGTCGAGGTAGACGACGAACGCGCCGTCGGTCAGGAGGACGGTGATGACGCTCTCCTCCCGCTTCGTCCAGGGCGCGTCCAGGTCGTGGATCCAACTCTTCCCGTCGTCGTGGGCGTGGACGAACGTGCTGCGCGCGGTGTCGAGGAAACAGGTGAAGGTGCGCGCCTCGTAGACGAGCCACGCCCGGACCTCCTTGGCGGTATCCACCGTGATGCGGACGCTGATCCCGTCGAAGTCGCCCTTGGGCATCGTGGACATCCTGCGGTTCTCGTAGTAGCCGGGCTTGGCCGACAGTTCGATCGGGTCGCCGGGCTTCCCCTTCTCACCGAAGTACTTCGGATCCGTCGCGTCAACCCAGGTTCCCCTGGCCAGCTTCTGCTGCCCGAACTCGGCAACCCGCTTCTCGATCTTGGATTTGCTGAGGCCGGTGACCTTCGCGGCCGCCTTCGAGTACCAGCTGACGGCGTGTTCCTTGAGGTTGTCCTTCCCGGGCGCAGGCTCCTTCTCCGACAGATCCCACCAGCCGTCCCCCACGGCGACCTGGTCCGCAGGCTGGGCGGGGTTCTCGAGTTCCTTCGCCGACAGTGCCTGCAGGGCCGTGTCGGAGCACTTCGCCAGGAGAGGGAGGCCCGCGGACCAGTTTCCCTTCGTGACGCACTGGAACTTACCGAGCAGCAGGTTGGACGGCCCGTCGTCGGGATTGGCCGCAAGCGTCTCCTTGGCCTTCTTCAGCTTATCGTACCGGGCCCGGAGCTCGGCGATCTCCTTCGACTTCGCCGCCGCACGGTTGATGGTCGGCAAGTCCTGGCTCCGCTTGGCATTCTGCGAAGCGGTCGCTGCCAACTTCTCCGCGCCGTCGTAATCGTCCGCGAGAAGCAGCGAGTCGATCATCTTGAGGGACATGCTCGCGAGGCCTTTGAAGTCGTCGGGAGTCTTCGCGGTCTTGGCCGCGTTCGTCAAGACTGTGCTTCTCATCGCTGCGGAGTCGACCGAAAACGCCTTGGCCATTTCGTCCACGGCGCTGAGCGCCGTCTGAACGTCGCCGGCCAGACTGGCGAGGTCCCGCGCTTCCCGGAGGAGCACAAACTGGGACTTGGGGTCATCCTTGCTCTGAAGTGCCTGGGAAAGCATCTTCCTGGCCAGGGCCTGTCTGTCCGCCGGAGTCCGCTTGGCGTAGTCGTCTTTGAAGATATCCTTGATGAGCTTCTCCGCGTCCGCCTGCTCGGATGAAGAGGGAGGATTGGGCTTCTGTCCATCCTGGGCGGTCGCCCCAAGCGAACTCAGGAGGACGACCATCGTTGCGATGATTGCGGCAGTCCGCATGCCTTCTCCTAGGAATATCCCCTAGTTTCTTATACTCGCCCGCACGTCTATCGGGCGTTCACAACGGTAACTTCCCGGATCCGGGCCTCCTTGGCCGCTCCTCCAAGACCGAAGTGCCACGACCCGTCCAGGCTGTCTGAGACGCCCAGCTGGGCATTAAGCGCCTCGACGCCTCCCACCAGGACCCGGAGCCGCTTTCCCTCGTCCTTCCAGGAGACCTCGATGTCCATCCACTTCCCCGGTCCGCATGAGCCCGCGGGAAAGCTTTGCTTGTCTCGCAATCCCCACCCCTTGCCGGTGACGCGGCTGGCGAAGGCGATGGTGTGGTCCCCCTCCGCGAAGAAGATGATCCCGTTTCGTTCGTGACCCGACCCCGGCGCGGCGTCCAGAATCAGGAAGAGCCAGGGTTCCTGCTTCTCTTCGATCAGGTACCGGTACCGGAATCGCAGGTGGAATTTCTTGCCGAGGGTGCTTCCGAGGGGGATCGCTTCGGACAGCCGCTGATTCGGGTTGGGGGTGAACACGAGCTCGCCGCCTTCCGTCAAACTCCCGGGTCCCGGATTCTCCCACTGCCAAGCGGTGATCCTTTGGGGTGTCGGGGCGCGGTATTTCAGGACGACCCCTGCGGCGGCAACGGCAGCGATCGCGGCGACGAGGACAGCAGCCCAAACGCGGATTCGCCGCGGATATCGTCCTGATCGGTCCTGCCCTCGGCCGGCGGCAACCGCCTCAAGATCGGTCTTGAGATCGGTGGCGCTCTGGTAGCGTCGCTCGGGAGACTTCTCGAGGGCTTTGAGCACGATGTCGTCGAGCCGGCGGTCGGTGGGGGCCAGCCGCGAGGGCGGGCTGAACAGTCCGTGGGGGGCGGCGCCCGTCAGCATCTCGTAAAGGATGACCCCCAGGGCATAGATGTCCGCCCGGTGGTCGACCTGCTCCCCGCCGCGGCACTGCTCGGGCGCCATGTACTGAGGCGTGCCCATCACGACTCTCGTCTGCCCGGATGCTTCCGCGGCGTCGGGCTTCAGAATCTTCGCCAAGCCGAAGTCGGCGATCCTGACGCGGCCCCGCGCGTCGATCAGGATGTTCTCGGGCTTGATGTCCCGGTGGACGATCCCCTGACGGTGGGCGTGTTCGAGCGCCGTGCAGACCTGGGAGAGGATGGGCAGGACGTCGGCGCTCGAGAGCCGCTTCTCCCGGAGGGCCTGCCGGAGAGAGACCCCGTCGACGAACTCCATGACGAGGAAGTAGAGGTCCCCCTCCCGGCCGAAATCGTAGACCTGCACGATGTTGGGGTGGCTGAGGCGCGCCAGGACCTTCGCTTCGACGTTGAAGCGCTGCGTGAACTCCGGGTCGCGCCCCAGTTCGGGAGAGAGGACCTTCACCGCGACCACGCGGTCCAGGTCGGGCTGGCGGGCCTTGAACACTATCCCCATCCCGCCGCGCGCGATGAATTCCAGGAACTGCATGCCGTGGAAGGTCGTGCCGATTTCGATGGGCAAGACGTCCGGCTCCGCCCATTCGCCGGAATCCCCCGGGGACGCCGCCTCTTCCTTGCCCAGCACGAAGCCGGCGAGGCACTCGAGGCAGAGTCCGGCCAGTTTGACCCGCGTCTCCGCGGGCATCGCCCTGTCGCACCTTGAGCAGTGAGTCGGTTCCACGTTCAAATGGAGATAGGCATCCCCGCGAGCAGGTTTTAAAGAAACGCCGTCAGAGTCCCTCGAGAACAGCGTGCACCGACCCCGTATTCTAGCGCGGGCGGCGGAGGTACGAACGGGAGACGTTATAATCTTGGAATACCGGCCCCCATACTCTCCGTCGGCGGGGTCCGGCGGACCAAGGAGGGATGGCGCCCGTGACGCAGCGCGCCGGGTTGACTCTTCTCACCGCGCTCATTCTGGCGTCTTCATCCGGCGCCCTTCAGGAAACGCGAAAGCCCGTTCCCGAGGCGGCCGCCCAAAAGAACGCCGAGAAAACCATTCGCGACGTCTTCAAGGAAGACTACGCGAAGCGTACTCCCGCGGACAAGGCCGCCTTGGCGAAGAAGCTGGTCGACAACGCGCTCCGTTCGGGTGACGACCCCGCCTCCCAGTTCGTCCTCCTCCAGGAGGCTCGGGAATTGGCGAGCCAGGCCGGGGATACCGATACGGCCTTGGGTGCGATCAAGGAGCTCTCCGCTCGCTTCGCCGTCGACGCCTGGACGTTGAAAACTCCGGTGCTGGCCGCCCTTGCAAAGAACGCGAAAAGGCCGGAAGACTGGAGGTCCCTGGCGCGAGCGTACCTGGCGCTTGCCGATGAGGCGGCCGAATCGGAGGACTTCGACGCGGCCTCGAAAGCCGTCGAGAGCGCCGTGTCCCTCTCCAAGAAGGCCAAGGACGTTCCCTTGGCGACCAGCGCCGAAGCCAGGAACAAGGAAATCGCCGCTTTCCGGGAGCGTTCCGAGGCGGCGAAGAAGGCCAGGGCGGAACTGGCCAAGAACCCGGAGGACCCCGCAGCCAATCTCATCCTCGGATCGTACGAGTGCTTCGTGTGCAGCCGCTGGCCGGAAGGTCTGGCCTGCTTGGCGAAGGGCTCGGATCCGGCCCTGAAGGCCCTTGCCCTGAAGGAGCAAGCGGCGGGGACCGACGCCTCGGAATTGCTCGCGGTCGGCGACGGCTGGTGGGACCTGGCCGAGAAGGCGAGCGGAGCCGTCCGGGCGAGCCAGTTCGGCAGGGCCGTCTTCTGGTATCAGAAAGCGATCCCGCTCCTGAGCGGCCTCAACAAGCTCCGGGTCGACAAGCGGCTGCTGTCGGCCTATGCGGAGCGGCAAAAGGACCCCGGGTGGGTGGACGTGACCGTGCCGGCGCTCTTCGGACTGGAGGGGGCGCCCGGCGAGCCGATGAAGTTCGACAAGTATGCGTTCACCATCAAGCCGTTCCCCGAGGGCGATTTTGACGGGGTGAGCGCAAAGATCAGACTCGTGTCCGCCGACGCAGTCCCTGCCATTCAGTACGCCATCATGAGCCAGCTGGTCTGCCTCGACGCCGAGGACAAGTCCATCGCCTTCCAACGGAACGCGGCGTCATCGGGCTGGAAGATCGAGCGCAAGGCCGCACTTCCCCCGAAGGACGGGTACGTGGTGGCGATCCTTCTGGAGGGCGATCAAATCGTCGTCAGCCTGGACGGGAACGAACTCTTTCGATTCAAGCGCGACCTGGACAAACTCTCGGCCCTGAGGTTGTCGAACGTGAAGGGGGTCGCCACGTTTGAGCAGGTCCGTCTGCGGAGGAAGAGGTAGCTGCCGGCAGCGGGAGCCCTAAAGAGACCGTCGCCTGGCCCCCCGATCAGGGAATCGGACGCGTTTCCGGCACGACTTCCTTCGAGGCATCCGGAGTGCCCACGATCCGCAACTGTTTGATGCCGATGGTTGATCCGTGGGCGGCTTGGACCGAAATCGTCCCGCTCATCGTCGTCGCGGCCTCCCACTCCTTCTTCCCGTCGATCAGGAGGAGGACGTTGGGCCCTTCCTGACGGAGGGTGATCTCCTGCTCCTTGCCGGGGATGAGCAGGTCCCGATTCACCACGACCATTTTCGATCCGACTCTCAACTCGGTTCTGCTGCCGACCTCGTGGTTGAAGATGAAGTGGAGATCCCCCACCCAGTATCGGAAGTTGAACTTGGCCGGCGGGACGATCCGAACGCGGATGCTGACCTCGCTCATGGACTGGTACGCGGTGCCGAAGGTCGCCCACTGTCCATGGTCCGGGCAGCTCCCCACAAGTTCCCCGTCCTCGATCTTCCACGTGCCGCCCGAGGTGCGGAACTTCGAGAGCTGGTCCGCCGAGCCGAACGTAATCGTCCCGGGCAGGGGTCCCCCCTTCACGTCGGGAGGGACGTCCTTGAGGCGCTTCTCGATTCTCGCGCGGCTCAGCCCGGTCAGCTGGCCGACGGCGGCCGAATACCAGAACGAGCCGCGCTTGCGCAGATTCTCCTTCGCCGGCCCCGTCTTCTTTTCCGCGAGGTCCCACCAGAAGTCCCCCAGCGTCGCCTGGTCCGAGGCCGATGTCGGTTTCTGGAGCTCGGTCTGAGCCATCGATTTGAAGTCGGTTCCCTTGGCGAGGTGGGCGAGGCCCTTCTCCCAATCCCCTTGGATGAAGCAATACCACTCTCCGACGATCTGGTTGGAAGCGGCGTCGTCCGGGCTCGACCCCAGCGATTCCAGCGCCTTCTTGAAGGTGTCGATCTTTCCGCGAAGGTCCGCGACCTCCTTGGTCACGGCGTCTGCCTTTCCTACCAACGCCAGGTCCTTGGCCTTGCGCGCGAGGGCTGTCGCGGCGCCGGCGGCCTTCTGGGCGCTATCCCCGTCCCCGGCGCCGGCCGCCTCGCGGGCCAAGGTAATGTAGGAATGGGCGAGCCGCTGCTGATCCTCCAGAGTCTTCGCGTTCGGGGCGATGCTGCCGAAGGCCGCGAGCTTGAAACTGTACGGCGGCACGTCAAAATCCCGCGCGAGGTCCTCCGTCGCCAGGAGCAAGGTCCGGAGGTCCCCCGACTGGGCCGAGAGATCCCGGGCATCTCGCAGCAGCACATACCGAGCGGGGACGTCGTCTTTGGTCTCCGAAGCTTGCCGAACGAGCTTGGCGGCCAGGGCGGCCTTGTCGCTCGGACTGTTCTTCGAGTAGTCGTCCTTGAAGATCTCGCGAATCAACTTCTCAGCTGCCTTTTGCTCCTGCGCGGTTGGGACGGGGAGCTTTTTGCCTTCCTGGGCCAGCGGCGTGAGGAGAAGAGTTCCAATAAGGAGGAGCGGCGCCACGGGACCCCCAATTCATTCGTCGACGAAGATCTTAACGCCGATCGCTCCGAATTCCCTCTCGAATCAGAACAGGGTTCGATCGCCCGGTCCGTCGGTCCTGGGGAAAGGCGGAAGGGTCCGGACGGCGCTGATTTCAGCCGACCTGTACCGGCGGTTAGAGACACACTTCGGTCGCTCCAAGACGGCGGCGCTTGCGCCCCGCCGGGCCTACAGGTCGCGCTGCGTCGGGCGGTCTTGGCGGTTGGCGGGACGGCGACTGGCAGCCATGCCCAGCGGTGCACGTCGGCGGTCGAGGAAAAGAATGCGAAATCCAGGGATCACCTGAAGAACGGCATGACGACACAACAAGCCCACACCCCGGCGGTCAGAGACACAGTCTAGCACCTTGGCCATTCTAGGAATCGAAAGGATCAGGCGCGGGCTTACCTGTTGGCATGAAGGCTATACTTGTTTCAGGCATGACCACGATGAAGGACAGGCTTCAGTCACCGGAATGGTGGTTCTTCATTGGCTTGTTCCTTGCTGCTCTAGGTCTCTTAATGCGGTTTCTTGGCTATCGGACCGTCGCAATCTGGCTGACAGTCCCATTGCTAGCCGAAATTGCAATCCTCGTGCTGGTGGTTTTCCCGTTCCTCATATACAGCAATTGGAAGATGCGCATACAGGGCAAGGGGCTCTAGTCGACGTGCAGCCGCGGGAGCTCGACCCGATCACGCTCGTCTATCCCTCCAGACCGAGATGGTAATTGTGAGTATCGTCGCTGTCCCTCTCCGGATCCAGCCTCCCGTATTGATTAGATCGCCCTCTCCGGTTTGGCCCGAACAGACGAGCGAACTCGCCTTGAAAGCGCATCAGGGTCTCCAGGTCCTCATTGGTCCGGTGCTCTTTCGCGTAGTCCTTCTGGCCCGGCACCCGCCCATAGTCGTCCATGGCGCCGCCACCACCGCCGGCATAGCCCCACATCATCTCGCTTCCAGGAGTTACCGATCGTGGGTCCGGCATCAGCAGATACCCCTTCCCGAAATCGGTCCAATCCGACTTCGAAACAAAAGTCTCGGGGTGCAGCCACTCCTCTTTAGCCGCGCCAATGTACTTGAGCGCGCGCTCCTTGATGATGAAGTTGATCTCCCGGACTTCCTGCTCATCTAGGTACCGCAACGTCTGGATGCGCGTGTAATCGAAGATCGCGGGCCTCAAGAGCGTGGGATTCGGACGCATTCCTCTGGCGGACTGATAGGGATTCCGGACCCACGAACGATTCGTCAAAATGAGGGCCTTGGACAGGGATAACGGAAAAATCGAGTGCGTTCCGTGCAGGCGGATATCCGGATCGTTGAAGCCCTTGCACCATTCATGGTTGGGCCCGCACTCCCTGTTGTAACTGGTCACTGGATGGTCGCTGATGATGAACTTGGTGTCGGATTTCGACGCGTCTACGATAAGCCAAACGCACTCGGCCCAGATCGCGCAATGGAGGAATCGGAGTTGAAGTAATGCGTCGAGGACCTGGTTCTGGTCAGGCGCTCCGAGTTGCTTTCGCAACCACCCCAGGCCTTTCGGGGTCCGCAACTTTTGAGTGCTCATGTAGAGCATCATCTGGTTGAAGGCATCGTGGTCGATGGAAGTGTGATCGAACCCCGCGAAGAACTCGATCGCCTTCTGGCCTTCACGGTCTATGTCGCCGAAGAACTTCTGCTCGATAAGCGTGGATGGAGTCTGGCCTAGCATTTTCGTGTATAGGTTGTCTTCTGCGAAGCAGCTGTCGCATCCCCATCTGTGGACATCCTTCCCGCGATGACTTCCGCCCTTCCCATCCAGATAGACCTTCGGATTGAGGTCCATGTAGTAGATCTCGTTCTTGGTCTGCCCTTCGGGAAGGAATCGCTTCTGATATCCGGCGGGGACGTAGTGGTTCCACTGGTAGCCGTTGGTCATGTTCGAGCTGGGATCCAAAGTTCGACTACCTAGTCTACAAATCCTTCGCTTTCTCAAACCGGCTGCGGGAGTGAAGGTTTACACCAAAATCCGGTAAGGAATAGCGAGGCCAGTGCCGGTTCGAGTATTTCCGGATTCGGATCCGATTTCCTGCTAGGTTTGCGCGACTTGCCTCGCGATGGATATTGGAGAGAGTGTAGAGACTCCTTGGGCCAAATACCTTGGCGAAATTCGAAAGCTAAAGACTTTAGCTGCCATGAAGAGGCCCTCTCGCCCGCGATGGAGTATGGAGGGACCGATGTGGTCAGGAGTCGTCCCAGTGAAAATTGCGAAGCTAAACATTTTGGCTGCTAGGTTTGAGGCTTCTCGCCCGCGATGGGGATAGAGGGCACGAGTTGTCGAGGGACAGTTCAGAATCTGACCTATTTTGCAGGAGCGTTCAGAAAGGTTGTCCGCTTTTCCCGAATTGTCCCTTTATCCCTATAGAGGGTTGGAGCGGTCATCACGAGGTGATGACGATTGAGTTGACGCCGCTCTAGCCCTGCGGGTTCAAAGCAGTAGGTAGTTCTCGTTCTTTGACGTGCGGGATGGAGTACCTGGAACCCTTCCGGCGCATCCCGGGAGGTGACGCGGGCCCGACCATCGATGCCGCCCCTGAGCGGGTCGGGCCAGTAAACCGTCCTGAGGTCCAGGGACCTCGGACCGAAGCACCGTTGTTCGCTCACCCTTGGTGAGCTTGATGTACACACCCGCCTGCAAGCCAGGCGGCGTAGGCCGCGCCCGTGGCGGCTGCAGTACCCGCTGAAGTGGGCCAAATGAAAAAGCCCCGCCGTCCCATGCCCCGGCCCGGCGTGGATAGGGGCCGAAAGCCTGATGTTCCTGGCCGAGCATGTCTCGGCCTGACCCTTGTGCGTTCCTCTTCGTCCCAAGGTGACCGTTCCGGGCCGCTTCCATCCCGCGTTGGCCGAGCGTGTCGGGTGTTCCGGCGCTCGGAGTCCACCTTGGGTTTTCGATTTCGGAAGGGAACGATCATGGCAACCAGCACTCTTGACGGCCTCTTGGAGTACATCCGCCCCGCCCAGCTCTACCTCCAGACGCACTTCAGCTTGGACCACAGCACCGCCCTGGACGTCGTCCAGGACGTGCTCCTCCGGCTTTTCCGAAGCGGCCCGGAGCACATCCGTCATCCTCGGCGGTACTTGTTCAACGCCTGCCGCTACCGGGCGCTCCAGATCCTCCGGAGCCGCCGGCGTCGGGACAATGCCTACGCCGTCGTCGAGAAGCGACGGGAGGACGCGGAGAAGAAGGACAACGTGGTCCTCGTCGCGCTCGAGGACGAAGACAAGCCCAAGTTCTTCAGCCAGGCCACGCCCAAGCAGCAGGAGGTGCTCGACCTCATGCTCGAAGGGAAAAGCCTGACCGAGGTCTCGGCAATCCTGGAGATCCCCGATTCGACGATCCGCATGCGCCTTCACCTGGTCCGAAAGAAGCTAAATCCGACCGGGTAGATCCAGCGCAGGACTAGCCAATTCCCTTCCGGACCTTAGAATCGTGGAGAGATTAACGATGAATCCGATCGAATCCTTCGCCGACGCCAAGGAGCGGCTTCTCATCCCCGTCAAGGAGGCGGCCGCTTGGCTCGGGATCCCGGTGTTTACGCTCTACTCATGGGCTCAGTCGCGGCGGATCCCGCATTACAAGCTCGGGAAGCGCGTCATGTTCTCGAAAGAGGACCTCAAGCGGTGGATCGAGGAGCACCACCAAAAGGGGGTGAGCTAGACATGGGCATCATCAAGCGCGACGGCACCTACCTGATCGACTATTACGTCCGGGACGCGAACGGCGTCCCCCGGCGTAAGCGCGAGAAGGTCGGGACCAACTACAAGCTCGCCAAGGAGCTCCTCACCAAGCGCCAGGCCGAGGCGAACGAGAAGAAGTTCTTCCCGGAACGCCACGAGGTCCGGACGCCATTCAAGGACGCGGCGAAGAGCTTCCTCGAGTGGTCCCAGGTCAACATCAGCGTCCGAGGACACCAGCGGTATCGGACTTCCATGGAGAACCTGACCGCCGCCTTCGGGGAGCGATTCCTGGATCAGATCACGCCCTCCGACGTCGAACGCTACAAGGCCGAGCGAATCAAGACCGTGGAACCCGGGACCGTCAACCGCGACCTCATGGTCCTCAAGCGGCTCTACAACCTCATCCTGAAAGGCAGGATCCTTCCCGAGACGAAGATCGTCGAGTCCCTGCCCACGCGCATCGCTCTATTCCGCGAGAACAACAAGCGCCTCCGCTACCTGTCAGGCAAGGAGTACGGCGAGATCCTCCTGGCCTGTGAGCGCTTGAAGCAGCAGCGCCGCGCCTGCCTGAAGGCGCGAGTTCTCGACATGAAGTCGCTCATCGTTACGGCGGTCCACACCGGAATGCGGCGGAACGAGATCCTCGGCCTCAAGTGGTCCGACGTCGATCTGGGCGGCCGCATCATTACGGTCCACGAGGGCAAGTGGGGCAGCTCGCGGCACGTTCCGATCAACGCAGTCCTAGCCCGCACCCTCGAGCAGATCCCCCGCCACATCGAGAGTCCGTTTGTCTTCTACCACCGCGAGAAAGGCGAGAGCGCAGGACGCCGCTTCGTCGAACTCAAGCGCGCCTGGCAGGCGCTCCTCAAGGAAGCGTCCATCGACAACCTGCGCTTCCACGACCTGCGGCATACGTGCGCGTCGTGGCTCGTGATGAAAGGCGTGCCGCTCAAGACCGTGCAGGAAATCCTCGGCCACAAATCGTTCGTGACCACGCTGCGCTACGCGCACCTCGCGCCCGAGCTTCGAAATGAAGCAGTGGAGCGTCTTTGCGAGGTTGCGGATGGACACTTTTTGGACACTCGAACCACCCCCCTGGGGGGTGGACACCTCCGCCCCGCCGCAAACGACGGGACGACAAGGAGTAATGGTGAGGGCGGTGGGGATCGAACCCACGACCCACGGCTTAAAAAACCGTTGCTCTACCGCTGAGCTACGCCCCCCGGACCGCGCACGGAGCGCGGAAGAGGTGGGACCTCACGCGCGGTAGAGGCTACTAAAGGGGGATGTCCAACGTCAAGCGCGGCCGCCGGACGAAGCCCGCCAGCTCGCGGACGTCGACCGGCTTCCGGAAGCTCGCGTGGATCCCCAGCGCCGTCGCGCGCTCCACGTCCGAGGCCCGGGCGGACCCCGTCAGGATCGCCACCGGCAGCGCCGCATGCCCGCTCCGTCCACGCAGCCACGCCAGCAGGTCCAGCCCCGACCCTGACGGGAGCCCGAGGTCCACGATGGCCAGGGAGGGCAGCGGATACTTCCGCCGGTTCGAGTACCCTCCCCGGCCGGACAGGTACGCCGTCGCCTCGTCCCCGTGCTTGGCCACCTTCAGCCGCACCTCCGGTAGGAGTTCCTCGAACGCGTTGCTCAGGAGATAGATGTCGTCCGGATCGTCCTCGACCAGAAGCACGTTTGTCACGCTCACCCGTTAGTAATTGAGGCCGTCCGTCTCGCCGAGAAGACGGCCGCGGACGAACGCGAGCGTCTTCTTCCCGCCGTCAAGCTCCCGCTCCAGGTACCGCAGGAGGAGCGGCGGACCGTCCTCCCGCGCCGCCGACGCCAGGTCGGCGGACAGCGCGATCATCGACTCCAGGTCGCTCACGACCCCGCCAAGCAGCATGGAGGCGAGCTCCGACTGCTCCGCCAGCAGCTGGGGGGCGCTGAACGCGTGCCCGCCGGCGCAGCGGTAGATTTCCCCCGCCGCCCGGAGTTCCCTCCGGCAGAGGGGACATCTCAAGGCCCGGGACAAAGGCGTTTCATTGCCTGGCGTAGAAGATCCTGTCAATGCGACGATGAGGGACCCGTCATCCGGCGGCCGACGAGCCGTTCCCGGAATCGCCCAGGGTCCGGAGGTGCTCCCGGAGCCGCTCGATCCGGACGCGCAGAAGGTCGACCTCCCTCTGGAAGGTGGCGGCGAGCTCCGCCCTCCCCTCCGTCCGCGCGCGCTCGGCCACCTCGCGGAGCACGACGCTCTTCTCCTCCCAGACCGCCAGCACGGCCCGCAATCCGCGGTGAACGTCCTGGGCCTGGGACTGGAAGAGCTGCCGCATCGGGAAGGCGTGGCCCTCGCGGCAGTGGAAGGTCAGCTGGCTCCGACCGGCCAGGAGGGAAAGCGTCGAAGCGCAGTTCGGACACCTCATCCGCAGGGTGAGGTCGGTGACGCGGGGACTCGTGTTCATGGTGGGGCCGTCCTCCCTATGCAAGGACCTCAACGCGTCCGGCACCACGACCGGACCGACGATCGCTCAAAGAGCCGTACAACCCTTCCACGACCCCGACTCTCCTGCCTCCTCCCCGGTCTCCAAAGAGATGCACAAGAGAATCCCGCGTTATGGTTTTCGGAAAAACTTTTTGACCGGCGCCGGAATTCACGTTTACCCTGCCCAAGAGGACGGAGTGAGGTATCCTAGGGGTAAGGTATTTCCGGAAGGGGAACGATCATGAGCTCTGCCCTCCTCACGCTCGCAATGCTGGTCGCGGCCGCCCAGTCCGACAAGAAAGAGGCCGCCTGGCTCACCAACTACAAGGACGCCGTCGCGCTCGCCGCGAAGGAAGGCAAGCCGCTCGTCATCGACGCCGGCCGCGCCGGCTGAGGGAACTGCAAGGCGATGGAGAGCAGTGTGCTCCCCGCGACCGAGATCGTGGCGATCCTCAACAAGTTCGTCTGCGTCAAGGTCGACTGCGACAACCCCGGTCCCGCCGAGAAGATGCTCAGCCAGGTCAAGGGCAACACCCTGCCCTTCTACGCCTATGCGACCCCCGACGGGAAGTTCATCTCCGGCACCAGCGGCTTCCGCAGCGAGAAGGTCTTCAAGACCGACCTGGAAGGCGTCCTCAAGAACGAGGCCCTGAAGACCCCGCCCGAACTGGACAAGAAGCTCGCCAAGATGGCCGAGCAGGCCGCGAAGGACTTCGAGGCGAAGAAGTTCGCCGCCGTCCTCAAGACCGCCAAGGACGCCGACGCGATCCGCGGTTTCTCGGATGCGAAGGACAAGATCAAGGAGCTGCAGACCCAGACTCTCGAGGCCGGCCAGCAGAAGATCAAGGAGGCCGCGCAGCTCGCGGGCGACGGGAAGTTCGACGAGGCCGGCCCGATCCTCGCGGCGGCCGCGAAGGACTTCAAGGGCTCCGAGGTCGAGAAGGCCGCGACGGCCGGCACGAAGGCGATCGACCGCCTCAAGTCCGCCGCCAAGGAGAGCGACCCCAAGGGTGCCAAGCGCTACTACGAGATGATCGTGAAGGAGTGCAAGGACGCCGCGCCCTTCGTGGAGCTGGCGCAGTCCAAGCTGAAAGAGTAGCGTTCTTCAGCGCTGCTTGAGGGTGGCCAGCTCGGCCGCCGCGCTGGCGATCTCGGTGTAGTCCTTCACGCCCGTGGCGAGGCACGCCGTGAAGTGCTCCTCCGCCCCCTTCTTGTCCCCGGCAATCAGGCGGAGCGTCCCGGCGTAGAAAAAGGCCTCGCACTTCTGCTCGGGCGACGCGGCCGCCTTCAGGAACTCCTCCTCCTTGAGCCCCCCCGCCAGGAAGCGCAGGATCGTCCGCGGCCAGTCGGGGTCGGCCAGCGTCGCCCGCTTCTCCAGATATTCTTCCAGGTCCGGCAGCGCTGCCTTCGCCTCGCCCCTCCTGCTCCGAAGCAGGTAGATCCTCATGACGACGTAGTCCCTCTGCTGGGGCGGGAGGAGCAGGTCGTTCGACTTCTGGAAATCCGCCAGCGACTCCTTCCACGCGCCCGTGTCGTAGCGGAAGTAGCCCCGGATCGCGAGCGGCATCCCGAGCTGCGGGACGAGCCCGATCGCCCGGGTCACGTCCTTGAGGGCGGCCTCCGAGTCTCCCTTGTCCCGGAACGCCTGGTGGCGGGCCAGGTAGCACTCGGGATCCCCGGGATGCGCGGCGACCGCCTTCGAGTAATCCGCGAGCGCGGCCGCAGCGTCCCCCTTCTGCCGCTGGAGGTGGCCGCGGCTGAGGTAGGCGACGTGCAGCTTGGGGTCGATCTCGATCGCGCGGTTCTGATCCGCGAGCGCGCCCGCGAGATCCCCGCGGCCGGCCTTGAGGATGCCGCGCATGCAGTAGGCGGGGGCGTAGAGCGGATCGAGCTCGATCGAGCGGTCGTAGTCCTTCGCGGCGCCGTCGAGGTCGCCCTTCATGCGCCGCTGATCCCCGCGGTTCTGGTAGATGCCCGCGTCCGCCGGAGTGAGCTCGATCGATTTCGTGTACGCCGCGATGGCTCCGGTAGGATCGCCCCTCCGCGCCTTCACATTGCCCAGCCCGTTGTAGGCGGCGACCGTCCGGGGGTTGAGCTCGATGGCCATTTCGAAATCCGACTGCGCGCCCGCGAGTTCCAGCTTGGCGAACTTCGCGTTGCCGCGGTTCGCCCAGCAGGTCGGGTCCTTGGGATCCAGTTCGATCCCCTTGCTGTACTCCTCGATGGCGCCGTCCCAGTCCCGGCGATTCTGCTTGAGGTTGCCGAGCGCGTTGCGGCCCTCCGTCCATTGAGGCGCCAGCTGCAGGACCTTCTGGAGATCCGCCAGAGCAGCGTCGTAGTCGCCCATCGCGGACTTGAGATTGCCCCGCCCGATGTAGGCGCGGACGCAGTTGGGATCCGTGTCCAGCGCGTCCTCGTAGTCCTTCATCGCGCCTTCCAGGTCCTTGTGGCGGACCCGGGCGTTCGCGCGGTTGACGACGTAGTCGACGTGGCCCGGCAGGATGTCGATGGCCTTCGTGTAGTCGGCCATCGCGCCCTTGAAGTCCCCGCGGTCGTTCTTCACGTTGCCGCGGCAGTTGTAGGCTTCGGCCGAACGAGGGTTGAGCTCGATCGCGCGACCGAGATCCTCCAGGGCCCCCGGGTGATCGCCCAGGCGCTGGCGCAGGTTCCCGCGCTGGAGGTGGTAATTGGATTCCTTGGGGTTGAGCTCGATGGCCTTCGTGTAGTCGGCCAGCGCTCCGTTGAGGTCGCCGTTCTGATGCTTCTCGAGCGCGCCCCGGTAGTAGTCCGCGGCATCCTGAAGACCCGGAAGGAGCGCGAGGAGGAGGAGCAGGCCGATGTTCATTAATTTTTCTCCTGGAGACTCACTATAACCTGCGGAAGCCGCTTTTTCCGAAGCCTTCGGGCCCCGCGGCGTGTACGGTATACGGTATACCGTTTTTCCGAGGAGGCCTGTTGCACCCGTTCCGCGTCGCCCTGATCCTCGCGGTCCTGCCTGTCGGGGCCCTGCCCGCCCAGGAGGCCGCCCCGGCGGACGCGCCCGAGCACTTCGAGAAGAAGATCCGCCCCCTCCTTCACCAGCACTGCCTCAAGTGCCACGGACCCGAGAAGCAGAAGGGCGGGCTCCGCGTCGATTCCCGCCCGGCACTTCTCGGCGGCGGCGACAGCGGCCCGGCCGTCGTCCCCGGCGATCCCGAGAAGAGCCTTCTCCTCAAAGCCCTGAAGCAGAGCGACCCCGACCTGATCATGCCGCCGCGGAAGTCCGGACCGAAACTGCCGGACGCCGCGCTCCGCGACGTCGAGACCTGGATCCGCAACGGCGCGCCCTTCCCCGGCGCCTCGGCGCCGCCGACGCAGAAGCACTGGGCCTTCCTGCCGCTCCGCGACCCCGCCGTCCCCGAGGGGACGAACCCGATCGACGCCTTCCTGAAACTCGACCCCGCCGCCGCGGCGCCGGCCGATCGGCGGACCCTGATCCGCCGCGTCACCTACGACCTCACGGGCCTGCCGCCGACGCCCGAGGAGGTCGACGCCTTCGTGGCCGACCGCGCGCCGGACGCCTTCGCGGCCCTCGTCGAGCGCCTCCTGGCCTCCCCCGCCTACGGCGAGAAGTGGGGCCGCAAGTGGCTCGACGTCGTCCGCTACGCCGACACGGCGGGCGAGAACAGCGACTTCCCGATCCCGAACGCGTGGCGCTACCGCAACTACGTGATCGAGGCCTTCAACCGCGACCTGCCCTACGACCGCTTCCTCCGCGAGCAGATCGCCGGTGATCTCCTGGCGGAGGGCGCCCCGCCGGAGCGCTACGCGGAGCTCGTCACCGCCACCGGCTACCTCGCGATCGCCCGCCGCTTCGGGCACGACATCGACCGCGACATGCACCTCACCTACGAGGACGTGATCGACACGATGGGCAAGTCGCTCCTCGGGCTCACGCTCGGCTGCGCGCGCTGCCACAACCACAAGTACGACCCCGTCACGACGCGCGACTACTACGCGCTCTACGGCATCCTCGCCTCCAGCCGCTTCTCCTTCCCCGGCTGCGAGGCCAAGCAGGCGCCGCGCGACATGGTGCCGATGCGGCCGCCGCTGCTCCAGGACTGGGCCGACGAGCGCTCGGAGCTCGAGGACCTGATGAGCCCCAGGCGGACGACCGACGTCGCGTACGGGGTCGTGGACGGCAAGGCCGCCGACGCGCGGCTCCAGAACCGCGGCGAGCCCGATCAGCTGGGCGATTCCGTCCCGCGGCGCAATCTCGAGATCCTGGGCGGGCAGCCCGTCTCGGACCCGCGCCGCAGCGGGCGCCTCGACCTCGCCGCCTGGATCAGCGACCCGAAGAATCCCCTCACGGCCCGCGTCATGGTCAACCGGATCTGGCAGGGCCACTTCGGGAAGGGCATCGTCGCGACGCCCAACGACTTCGGCACCCGCGGCGCCGCCCCGACGCATCCGGAGCTGCTCGACCATCTCGCGAGCCGCTTCGTCGCGGGCGGCTGGAGCGTCAAGGCCCTCCACCGCCTGATCCTCCACAGCGCCGCCTATCAGCGCGCGGGCTTCCCGAGGCGGCGCCTGGACGCGGAGGAGATCCGCGACTCGCTGCTCGCGGCGAGCCTCGAGCTCGACCGCTCGCCCGGCGCCGGCCACCCCTTCCCGCCGGAGAGGAACTGGAAGTTCACGCAGCACAACCCGTTCAAGGCCGTCTACGACTCGAAGCGCCGCAGCGTCTACCTCATGACCCAGCGGATCCAGCGCCACCCGTTCCTGGCGCTCTTCGACGGCCCCGACACGAACGCCAGCACCGCGCGGCGCGACACCAGCACGGTGCCGACCCAGGCGCTCTACTTCCTGAACGACCCGTTCTTCCACGCCCGCTCGGAAGCCCTGGCGAAGCGGCTCCTCGCGCTCCCCGCCGGCGAGCGCGTCGCGGCCGCCCACCGGATCTGCTTCCAGCGCGCGGCGACGGAGTCCGAGCTCCGGCACGCCCGCGCGTTCCTGGACGCCTGCCGCGCCGAAGTGCGGGAGGAGCCGGCCGCCTGGAGCGCCTACGCGCGCACGCTGCTGGGATCCAACGAATTCCTCTATCTGGATTGAGATGATGAGCGACGCCTGCTGCTCCCGACGCTCCTTCGTCCGCTCCCTGGCGGCGGGCTCCGCGCTGCTGCCGGGCCTCGTGGCGCGGCTCCTCGCGGACGACGCCCGCACGAGCGACGACCCGCTCGCGCCCCGGCAGCCGCAGTTCCCCGCCCGGGCGAAGCGGGTCCTCTTCATCTACCTGAGCGGCGGCTTCTCGCACATCGACAGCTTCGACCCCAAGCCGCGCCTCGTCGCCGACCACGGCAAGGAGATCAAGGCCGACCACCCGGAGATCAAGAACCGTCCCGGCTACGAGCGGATCTTCCTGAAGCGCCCGCAGTGGACCTTCGCGCCCCACGGGCGCTGCGGCACGGAGATCAGCTCGCTCTTCCCGAACGTCGCGGCGTGCGCGGACGAGCTCGCGCTGATCCGCTCGATGCACACCTCGCACTCGAACCACTTCAACGCCACGCTCGGGATCCACACGGGGTCCTTCACGGTCGCGCGCCCGAGCATCGGGTCCTGGGTGAGCTACGGGCTGGGCACCGAGAACCGCAACCTGCCCTCGTTCGTGGTCCTCGCGCCCTACACGCCCTACGCGGGTACGCAGGTCTGGGCCTCCGACTTCCTCCCGGCCGAGCACCAGGGCACCTGGGTCGTGCCCGGCGCGGAGCCCATCGCGAACGTCCGCCGCCGGGCCCCGACGGCGCGCCTCCAGGAGATCGAGCTGGCGGCGCTCCGCGAGCGCAACGCCGAGCACCTGGCCGAGCGCGCGGGCGACCCGCTGCTCACCGCGCGGCTCCGCTCCTTCGAGACCGCCGCGGGCATGCAGCTCGAGGCGCCCGAGGCCTTCGACCTGTCCCGGGAGGACGACGCCACCCTGGCGCTCTACGGCCTGAAGCGCGGCCAGCAGAGCGGCTTCGGTTGGCAGTGCCTGGTCGCCCGGCGGCTCTGCGAGCGCGGCGTCCGCTTCATCGAACTGATCGACAGCGGATCCAGCAACAACTGGGACTCGCACGGCGACATGATGGAGCACGCGAAGCTCGCGAAGAACGTCGACCTGCCGACGGCGGGCCTGCTGCGCGACCTGCGCCGCCGCGGGATGCTCGAGGATACCCTCGTGGTCTTCACGACGGAGTTCGGGCGCACCCCGTTCAACAGCAGCGCCGAGCACAAGGGCCGCGAGCACCACAGCTGGGCGTTCAGCTCCTGGCTGGCAGGCGCGGGCGTGAAGGCGGGCAGCGTCTACGGCGAGACGGACGACATCGGCATGCGCGTCGCGAAGGACCCCGTGCACGCGCACGACTTCCACGCGACGATCCTGCACCTCATGGGCTTCGACCACACGAGGCTGACGTACCGCCACAGCGGCCGCGACTACCGCCTGACGGACGTGGCCGGCAACGTCGTGACCGGCCTGCTCGCCTAGACCCACCCCTTATTGGCCACAGAGCCCTCTGAGCCCCCAGAGAAGAGCCTCTGTGGGCTCAGAGGGCTCTGTGGCCAATAATCAGCGGGGGTCTTCCTTGAAGCGGAAGGGAGCGCCGCCCATCAGGTCGGCGCTCGTGAACGACGGGCACCAGTACTTCTCGATGTGCTGCACGACCAGCTCGGTGCCGGCGAAGTGATTCACCATCGGCTTCATCTTCGAGCAGTACATCGTGTCGGTCATGTCCCGGATCAGCGCCACGTTGCGATTCTGGTGGACCATCTGCCGGATCGCGAAGGGCCGGCCCAGGACGCACATGTTCAGGTGCACGCCGAGGAGCACGACGTTCCGGATGCCGCGCTCCGCCAGCAGGTTCACGGTCTCCTGGCCGTCGTCCGTGATCGCGTCGACCGACTGGTCGATGTCGAGGGCGGCGATCTCCCGGGTCCAGGCCTCGCGGATCGTGCACTTGGTGGCACAGTCGCAGCCCATGTCGGAGTCGTCGATGGGCAGGTCGGGCTCGCGGGCGGGGTCGGGCCAGCACCACTTGGTCCCCCAGCGATCCTTGTCGGAGAGCGGCGCGGGGGCCTTGGCCGGGGGCGCCTGCTGGGCGCGCTTCCGCGCGGGCGTGTCCTTGTAGAAGCCCGTGCAGGTGCTGGGCGCGTGGATGATGAAGACCCCGCGGCGCCGCGCCTCGGCGAGCATGCGGTTCATCGGCCCGGCCAGCTCCACGACCCGCTTCGCGGCGCCCTTGCACCAGTGGTCGTCCCACATGTCGCAGACGACGAAGGCGGTCGTCTTCGGATCCCAGCGGACGGCCTGGGTCGAGGCCTCGCCCGCCTTCGAGCGGGAGCGCAGCGTCACGTCGAGCGTACCCGCCTCCTTCGTCGAACTCGCGCAGCCTGCCGTCAGCAGGACCAGGATCCCAAGGAATCGCATGATTTGCCTCCCGTAAAGTTTACAATCGGGGCATGGCCGCCGAGCTGAGATTGGGATTGTCGGGCCGCGCGCTGACCTTTGCGGACGGCGCCCCGTTCTGCCTCGTCTGCGGCCGCCGCCCCTTCGCGCGCCGCACCCTTCCCTGCCGCGACAGCGACTACGCGCGCCGCAAGTCGCAGAACCTCAACTCGATCCTCGAATGGATGAACCCCGCCCTCGCCTACTTCAACTGGCGCCGCAAGGTCGCCTTCTCGATCGACGCCCCGCTCTGTTTCCGCCATTTCTGGCGGGGCCTGGCGGGCGAGTTCCTCGTCATCGGCGCCTTCGTGGCCGCGCTGGCGACGCTCTTCACCCTCTGGTGGAAGGACCGCCTCCCGGCGGGCCCCAGCAACGCCGGCGCCTGGCTCAAGGCCGGGCTCGTCGGCATCCTCCTGGGCGGCGGCTGGCTCCTCTCCCGCCTGGGCCGCCCCAGCCCCGTGCTCCCCTGCGAGGTGAAGCGCGAGGCCGACGACCGGGTCGTGCTCCTCTACCCCGGCCCGATCCCCACCCGCCAGTAGCGCTCAGTAGCGAACCATCATGTAGATGAAGAGGACGACGCCGGCGGCGAGCAACGGCGGCCCCGTCCGCTTCACGATCTCGACCGGGGAAACCTTCACGAGCGTCGACGAGAACATCACCACCGCCGCGACCGGCGACATCGTCCGCCCGAACTGCGACGCCACCGCCGCGAGCACGCCGAGCTGCAGCGCGCCCTGCGGGTCCTTGTCGGCGACGTGCGGCAGGACCGCCTTGCAGAAGCTCACGCAGGGGGCGATCCCCGAGCCCGACAGCACCGCGAGCGCCCAGGGGAACGTCTCGGTCGCCAGCTTCCCCCAGAAGCCCTGGCCGGACACGACCTTGACGAGCGAGCCGATCATGCCCACCGCGGTGATGCCCGCGATGAAGCAACGCCCCGTGATGATGAGCGAGATGATGTTCGCGTAGGCCTTGCCCATCCCGTCGAAGAAGGTCTTCGTCTGCTCGGAGAGCTGCTTGCGGCTGATGAGCAGCGCGAGCACGGTGCAGAAGATCATGACGTGGGAGATCGGGATGCCCTCCGGGTACTTCCGGACGAGCCAGGGCCACAGGTTCCAGCGGGGCAGCAGCACGAAGAGCATCGCGACCGGCAGCGGCGGCAGCAGCGCCTTCACGAGGTTGACGGGCTCCTCGGCTCCGGCCCCGGCCGCGACCGCCGGCGTCTCCTCGGGGACCCGCTTCCGGAACACCACGGTAAAGACGGCCACGGCGACGGCGAAGCACATCACCTCGGTGAACGCCATCGCATGGAGGACCTGGTCCGCGGGGATGCCGGTGCTCTCCTTGATCGCCACGAAGTCGGGCTCCGCCATGTTGAGCAGGTTGCCGCCGGCCGAGCAGCCCAGCACCAGGGCCGCGCCCGCGACCGCCGGGGGTACCCCGGAGGCCAGCAGGATCGGGACCAGGATGGGTCCCACCGCGGCCGCGGCGCCGGTCTGGGACGTGATCGCGGCGTTGGTGAGGAAGCCCACCAGGCAGCCGCCGGGGATCAGGGCCCACTGGACCTTGCGGAGCGGCTTCATCAGCAGCCGCACCATTTCGCGGTCGCAGCCCCCCCAGGCCAGCACGGACGAGAACGCCATCGCGGTGCAGATCGGGCCGACCCAGGACTTGTCCACCATCGACGAGAGGAACTCGTCGAAGACCGCCAGGGGCACGAGCGCGATGGAGCAGAGCAGGAAGCCGGCCGTGAAGAGGACGAGCCGGACGTCGAAGCCCCGGAGGAGGAAGAAGAGGGCGGCCGCGATGATGACGATCGCCCCGGCCATGGTCCAAGTCACGAGCCTGAACCTACCCGACTCCCCCGTGATCGCAAAGGAAAACGATCGCCGACGAAGAAGCAAGAAGCACGAAGTACGAAGTAAGAACTGTGCCCCGTGACAACCCTCCGCCCGGGGCAGGTGCTTCGTGCTTCCGGACAATGAACCTTAGGGTGACGGATTTCGTTGGGACAACTATGATGGGGCCATGGGATTCGGTCACATCTACGTCAAGGCGGACCCCGGGCCGGTCGCCGACCTGCTCGGGCGCTTCCTCGGCGAGAAGGGCTTCGAGCGGATGACGATGACGCCCGAGCTCCATCCCAAGAGGATGAAGGAGATGCACGAGAACCAGATGCGGCTCTACTGGATCTCGCCGCGACAGGGCGGCTGGACGGGCGTCTTCGAGTTCCGCTACTACAACAACGAGGCGCGCGACCGCTGGGGCTACACGGACGACGCGCTGGCGCTGCGGCTGTCGAAGGAGCTGGGCGAGGCCTGGCGCCTGGAGGTGCTTGACGGCGCCGGGTTCTGGCTCTACGCTCACTGCGTGAACGGCGAGGAGACCGAGAGCCGCGCCTACCAGGACACGCCGGCGGACCGCACGACCGACCGCTCCCACGTCCGCTACGAGCTCAACCGCATCATCGAGCGCGAGGGCTTCCGCAACCTGGGGCTCGCCTACGAGCACATCCCCGGGCCCGCGGTCGCGACGATTGAGCACGTCGCCCAGAGCGCCGAGGGCATCGAGGGATACGAGGGGTTCGTCCACCTGGCTTATCGGAAGAAATGACATGATACCCGAGGTCAAGCCCACCGTTCCGCCCTGGTTCCAGCCGAAGTCGAAGACGCAGCTGATCATCCTCGTCGTGGTGCTGCTGTCCTCGATCGTCGGGCTCTGGGTCGGCGGGCTGGCCTGGCTGAAGGTGAAGTCCGCGAGCCTGCCGCCGCCGGTGATCCAGAAGGCGACGGGCCTCTACGAGGAGCGCAAGTACGACGAGGCGGCGGGCCTGCTGCTGGGTTCGATCGAGCAGATCGAGAAGAGCTACGGCCCCGAGTCGATGTACCTCGTCAAGCCGTCCGACCTCCTGGCGACGGTGTACGAGGCGATGAACAAGAACGCCGACGCCGAGAAGGTGTGGCGCCGCGCCTACGACATCCGCCGCAAGAACCTGGGGCCCGACCACCCCGAGTCGATCGGCAGCGGCGACAAGCTGGGGCTCTGCCTGGTCGCCGAGGGCAAGTTCGCGGACGCGGAACCGCTCCTGAAGAAGTCGCTTGCCCACCGCGAGGCCTACTTCGGCGACGACAACGAGAACATCATGCGCTCGCTCAACAACCTGGCCCAGCTGTACCTCGCCCAGAAGAAGTACGCGGACGCGCAGACCCACGCCGAGCGCGCCGTGAAGATCGGGCGCAGCAAGGTCGGCCTGATGCCGGCGTCCTACCCGGACTCCCAGCGCCTGCTGGGCGCGGCCCTCGCGGGCCTGGAGAAGTACGAGGACGCGCTGCCCCTCTACGACGCCGCCCTGAAGGGCAAGGTCAAGCAGCTGCCCGAGGCCGCCCACATCCCTCCCAAGCCCGGCCAGATCAGCCACGGCGACTTCGCCGACCTCTGCAAGGAGTACGCGGCGGTCCTCCGCAAGGCCGGCAAGGAGCGGGAGGCGAAGGAGATGGAAGGCAAGGCGGAGGAGATCCTCCGCCCGAAAGGAAAATAAGAACTCCCCATGGAGTAGAATGGGGACGTGGGAAGAAAGCGGCTGGCCCTGCTGGGCGCCCTCCTCCTCCTCTCCGGCTGCGGCACCATTTCGGACCTCGCCAACCTCGGGGACACCGAAGAGCTGCTCGGCGCTGGAGGACCTCACATCTTCGGAGGCACTCGGCTCGATTACTTCAGGTCCCTGGAGGCCGAGGACACGCTCTGGATGTCGTGGTCCCGAGTGTACGTGGCGGACATCCTCTTCTCTCTCCCGCTGGATGCCGTCCTCTTCCCCTTCACCCTGATCTGGGCGATCATCGGCCTCTTCTGAGCAACAAAAAAAGCCGCGCTCGCGCGCGGCTCCCGACATTCTCTATTCTTTATTCTCTGTTCTCTTAAACTTCCATCACCTCTTTGGTCTTCTTGTCCACGGCTTCCTGAGTCTTGGCTTCGTACTCCTTCGTCAGCCGGTCGATCTCGTCCTTCGTGCGCTTGGCCTCGTCCTCGGAGATCGTCTTCCCCTTCTCCTCGCCTTCGGCGGTCTGGTTGCCTTCGCGGCGGATGTTGCGGATCGCCACCTTGGCCTTCTCGCCACACTCTTTCACCATCTTCGACATCTGCTTGCGGCGCTCCTCGGAGAGGGGCGGCACCGCGAGGCGGATGATCTTGCCGTCGGATTGCGGCGTCAGGCCTACCTCGGACTTCTGGATGCCTTTGACGATGTCATTGATGACGCTCGGGTCGAAGGGCTTCACCATGATCATGCGGGGCTCGGGCACCGTGATCGACGCGAGCGACTTGAGCGGCGTGGGGGCGCCATAGGCCTCGATCTTGAGCTGGTCCACCAGGCCCGCGGTGGCGCGGCCGGTGCGGACGCCCCGGAGCTCCTCCGTAAGAACCCCGACGGCTTTCTCCATCTTGTCTTCGGCCTCGAGGACGATGTCGTCGTAGGGCATGCTATTTCTTCCCCTTCTTCGGTCCTTCCGTCTCTTCGATGAGGGTCCCGATGGGCTCGCCGCTCACGCCCTTGAGGATGTTGCCATCGCGGCGCAGGTTGAAGACGATGATCGGCAGGCTGTGCTCCATGCACATCGAGATCGCCGTGATATCCATCACGCCCAGACGCTGGTTGAGCACGTCCAGGTAGGTGAGGTGCTCGATCTTCTTCGCCTTGGGGTTCTTGTGGGGGTCGTCGGTATAGACGCCGTCGACCTTCGAGGCCTTGAGGAGCACCTCGCAGCCCAGCTCCGTGGCCCGCAGGGCCGCGGCCGTGTCGGTCGTGAAGTGCGGGTTGCCCGTGCCCGCCGCCAGGATCACCATGCGATTCTTCTCGAGGTGCCGCACCGCGCGGCGCCGGATGTAGGGCTCCGCGACCGAGTGCACCGAGAGAGCCGTGAGGACCCGCGTCGCCAGGCCCTCGTGCTCCAGCACGTCCTGCAGCGCAAGGGCGTTGATCACCGTCGCGAGCATGCCCATCGAGTCGCCGGTGGCCTGCGTGATGCCGTGCTTGGAGATCTGGGAGCCGCGGATGATGTTGCCGCCGCCCACGACGATCGCGATCTGGGTCCCGATGGAAGCGGCTTCCTTGATCTGGCGGGCGATCGACTGGACCTCGTCGATGTCGATCCCGGTGTGTCCTTCCTTACAGAACGCCTCGCCGCTGATCTTCAGCAGCACGCGCTTGTATTTGGGGGGCATGGAAGGAGATTGAATCAAATCAACGGGGGCGTGGCCAGCGGATTCGGCACTCTTATTTGCCGACTTCCATCCGCACGAAGCGCCGGAGCTGGATGTTCTCCTTCAGCTTCGCCACCTTCGACTTGAGCAGGTCCCCGTACGTCCCCTTGAACTCGTCCTCCTTGGGGTACGGCATGCTGAGGAGGACGCCTCCGGGGATCTTGGCGTACAGGTTCTTCTCCATCTTGCCTTCGATGATCTTGGCGGCGATCTCGGGCGGCTTGCCCTTGACGTCGTTGGCGTACTTCGCCTTCTCCGCCTCGACCACGTCGGCCGGGACCTGGTCCTTCGAGACCGCGATGGGCTCGAACGCGCAGACCGCGACGGCCAGGTCCTTCATCAGCGCCTGGAACTCCTCGTTCTTGGCGACGAAGTCCGTGTCGCAGTTGAGCTCGATCATCGCCGCGACCTTGCCGGTCGAGTGGATGTAGGTGCCGATGCGGCCTTCCTTGGGGCCGCCGGCCGCGCCGCCCTTGGCGGCGATGTTCTCGGCCTTCTCGAGACCCTTCTTCTTGAGGATCTCCTTGGCCTTGGTCTTGTCCCCGGCCGCTTCCTCCAGCGCCTTCTTGCAGTCCATCATGCCGGCGCCGGTTTCGAGACGGAGATCGTTGACGGTTTTCGCGTCGATAGTCGCCATGTCGGTCTAGGCTCCTGCGGGAGCCGCGGCGGGCGGAGCCGCCGGCGGCTGCTGCTGTTGCTGGGGAGGACGCGGCGGGGGACCGCCGCCGGGACGGCCGGGCATCGAGGCGCGGCGCGGACGCCCGCCCTTGCCCACGTTGATGGCGCCCTGCCGCTCGGGGACCGAGATGGAGACGGCGCCCGCCTTCTGGATCTCTTCGGCCTTGGGCACGCCCGTCGGGTGGGCCTTGCCCTCGATGATCGAGTCGGCCAGCTTGTTGACGATGATCTGGACGACCTTCATGGAGTCGTCGTTGCCGGGGATCGCGATGTCGATCTTGTCGGGGTCGCCGTCCGAGTCGATCAGGGCCACCGTGGCGGCGCCGATCTTCTTGGCCTCGGCCACCGCGATCGCCTCATGCTGCGGATCGACGATCACCAGGCAGGTCGGGAGGCGGTCCATGGAGCGCAGGCCGTCCAGGTTGCGGAGCAGCTTGCGCTTTTCGCGGTTGATCGCGGACTGTTCCTTCTTGGAGTAGCGGTTGATCGTGCCGTCCGCCTCCCACTGCTCGATTTCCTTGAGCCGGTTGAGCCGGTTCCGGATCGTGTCGTAGTTCGTGAGGGTGCCGCCGAGCCAGCGCTCGGAGACGTAGGGCATGCCGCAGCGCCCGCCCTCGGTCTTCACGACCGCGCCGGCCTGCCGCTTGGTGCCCACGAACAGGATCAGCTCCCCACGGGAGGCCAGCTTCTGGAGGAAGTGCCAGGCGCGCACGAGGCCCTTGATGGTCTCGCGCACGTCGATGATGTGGATCAGGCTCTTCTTGGCGTGGATGTACGGGCGCATCTTGGGGTTCCAGCGGCTCACCTT
>Ga0310810_10000176_pt1 | contig 64858 bp, 56 predicted proteins | sample NCmetagenome_FD_207641 | JGI IMG/M metagenome (GOLD analysis project Ga0310810, IMG submission 207641) | Soil microbial communities from experimental microcosm in Duke University, North Carolina, United States - NC | ecosystem: Engineered > Artificial ecosystem > Soil microcosm > Unclassified ...
CCATGATCGGGGTTGCTCGCGCCATGTTGGTACCGACCGTGATGGCCCACATGGCCAGCTGGTCCCAGGGCAACAGGTAGCCCGTGAACGAGAGCAGCAGAGTCAGGACGAGCAGGATGACGCCGACGCCCCAGTTGAATTCTCTGGGCGGCTTGTAGGCGCCCGTGAGGAAGACGCGCATCATGTGCAGCCAGATGGTGATGACCATCGCGTGGGCGCCCCAGCGATGGATCTCGCGCATGGTCCCGAGGGCCACGTCGGCCCGCAGGTAGACGATGTCGTGGTACGCGTACTCCGCCGTCGGGCGGTAGTAGAACATCAGGAGCAGGCCGGTGATGGTCTCGACCAGGAAGAGGAAGAACGTCAGGCCGCCCATGCACCAGGTGTAGCGCACCCGCAGCCCGCTCTTGCGGAGCCGGATCGGGTGCAGGTGGAAGAAGACGTTGGCCATGATGGCCAGCGACCGGTTGCGCGGGGTGTCGGGATAGCCGTGGCGCATGATGGAGCGCCAGACCTGGGTGTTGACCACGTAATCCCAGACCCGCCCGATGTCACCTTGTTTTGCCATGTCGTCCTTTTACAGGGAGATGAACGAGTCCTTGTCTTCCCACTGCCCCTTTTCCCACTGGAACTTCTTGGTCTTGTCGACGACGATCTGACCGTCGACCGGATCGATGGACACTTTGTAGCGCTCGAGGGGCCGCGGGGTCGGCCCTTCGAAGTTGATCCCGTTGAAGCGGAAGCCCGAGCCGTGGCAGGGGCACTTGATCTTGCTCTCGCTGAACAGCACGTTCGGCGTGCAGCCGAGGTGCGTGCAGGTGGTGTCGAGCGCGGCAAGCTGGGGCTTGCCGTTGAAGTCCTTGTGGAGCTTGATGATCCAGCACTTCTTGTCGACCTTGAAGCGCTCGTCGGGCTTGTCGAACTCGTAGTCCTCGAGCTTGCCGGCCTTGAAGACCTGGGGCGGTTCGAAGAGGACGTTGGGAAGCATGAAGCGGAGCATCGCGAAGGAGCCCACGCCGCTGGCGAGGCCGAAGGTGCCCCAGGCCGCGCCCGCCCACGACATCATGAACGAGCGGCGGGTCACCTTGGGCGGATAGTCCGCCACCATGTCGTACTGCTGCGGGACCTTCTTCTGGGCGTCCTTGGGCTCGGTTACCGGGTCGGCCATTTTACTTCTTCTCCTGGATTCTTGATTCTGCCCCTTACTTCTTACTTCTTGCTTCTTACTTCTTCTGCTCTTGGATATTGTTGATCGCCTGGTGCGCCGCGAAGCGCACGTCCACGTCGCGCTCCGCCTTGACGTCCGTCAGGGCCTTCAACAAGGGGATGAAGCTCTCGTCCTTGAGCTTGCCGGCGGCGCTGCAGCCGATCTTCAACGCATGGACCGTCAGCGCCTCCGCGTTCCGGTCGGCTCCGATCTTCTCCCCCAGGTACTTCCGGTCGAGCAGCTTCTTCAAGATGTCGGTTCCGGACGGATCGCCCAGGAAGTACGCCAGCGCAAAGGCGGCGTTCCAGGTCACGTCGGTGGAAGCATCCGTCAACTTCTTGCGGATCGCCTCTACCGCCCTGGCCCGCGCCTCTCCCCCCGCCTTCTCCGCGACGGCGCCTGCGTTGAAGGCGGCGTATTTTCTAACAATGGCGTCCGGATCGTCAAGCAATTTGACCAGATCGGGCAGCGTGCGTGGATCCTTGATGGTGCCCAGCGCGTCCATCGCGGCCGTCCGGGTTTCCATGTTCTTGAAGGTGGAGACCGTGGTCACGAGCACGTCCGAGGCGAGCGGGTCACGCTGGTAGCCCAGGCAGGTGGCCAAGAGGCGGTGCAGGTTGAACTCCTCGGCGTCCGGCTCCTCGGGCGTGGCCTTGTAGAGGGCGATGATGTCGGGCGTGAGGCTCAGGTCGGGCTGCTCGGCGCGGCGCAGGGCCTGCACGAGCTGGAGGGCCGCGTGGGTGCGGGTGTTGCGGCCGCCCTCCTTGATGTCCACCAGCCACTCGCGCGACGATCGCGGGTTGGCGACCACCCAGTTCAGGACCGTGTAGACCAGGACGCAGGCTCCGACGATCAGGAGGGGCACGAGGAAAAACTGGAATGCGCGCACCGCGGGGCTCGCCGCGGTCGGATTGCTCTCGACCTGGGCCTGCTCCGCGATCTGCTTCTGAAGCTCTCGGTCTTCGGTCAAGGATCCCTCTAGGGGGTGGGAGACGCGGATACTATATTGATGACCCCCGATGGGGTCAAGTCAAAGCAACCCCCATGCCACCCAAGACCGAGGGATTTTGCGGGTTGACTGTGCCGAAATGACCCAGTGGAGAAACTAACCTGGTTGTTTTCTCCACTCAGGGGATGACGATGTCCCGCACGAAGGTGGGGTCGTTGCCGTTCTTCTCGAGAACGACGGTCTCCTCGAAGCGCACCTCTTTGGGAGTGTCCTCGAAAAGGATCACGACGAACTTCACGGTGGACTTCGCCCCGCTGTGGAGATGGGCCCCGATCCGCCACTTCCCCGACGGCGCCTTCGCCAGCGTGTAGGTCTCGGGTCCGAGGCCCTGGGTGTTGTCGGTGTAGTACATCCCGCCGAACTTCGAGTTCCGACCGGCGTGATTGATGAGCGTGCCGTCGGGCTCGAGGACGTCCATGTCGACGTCGGACTTCACGTCCCAAGTCATGAGGACCTTGATGTCGAAGAGCCCCGCCTCGAGGACGCCGAGCTCCGCGAGCTTCTGCCGCGTGGCCCGGACCTCCTCGTGTTTCCCATCCGCTTTCAACTTGGGAAGCCGAGCCTGACAGACCTCCGCGATGCGGAGCCGCAGCCCCTGGTCCTGCGGCGACACCTTCAAGCCCCGCTCGAACTGCGCCATCGCCTCGTTGGGCCGATTCCGGAGCTGATAGATCTCGCCCAGGAGCCGGTACGTGGCCGCGTCGCCGGGCTTGACGTCGACCATCGAGCTGTAGGCGATCATCGCCTCGCGCTCGCGTCCCGCATCCCAGAGGACCTCGCCCATGAGCTGGTAGCCCGCGGCCGACTGCGGCACGGCGCGGACCCAGGCGCGGCAGACCTCGACCGCCGTGTCGAAGCGCCGGGCCTCGCGCAGCGTGGCGACCGCGGCCCGCACGGCATTCTCGTCCCAGGGCGCCACGCGGATCGCGAACTTCCCCAGCGACTCGGCGGCCTCGGCCTTGTGACCGAGCTTCGACTGCAGCCCGGCCGCCAGCTTGAAGAGCCGGGCGTCGTAGATCTCGGCGTGACGTTCCACGAGCTCTGCCGCGGGCTCCGAGTCCGTCGCGAGCGCGGCGATGCGGCCGACAAAGCGTTCGGGTTGGTTCAGGTCGAGGTAGGCCTGGATCGCCTCCAGCGGCCGGCTCGAGGCCGCCAGCACGCCCGCCCGCTTCGCCGCGATCGTGCTGCGCATCGGCGCCACCTTCTCCGGCACGATCGACGCGGCCAGCTGGTATTCGCGAAGCGCGTCGCCATAGAGCTTCGCGCGCGCGTAGCTGTCGCCGAGCCCCTCGTGGATCGGCCAGAGCCCCTCCCCCAGCCGCCGCGCGCCCTCCCAGGCGTGCTTGGCCCCGACGCCGTCGCCCTTCTGCGACAGCAGATCGCCTTCGCGGATCTTGTTGAGGATGAGTTCGAGCTCGACGTCGCTCACGGACGCGGAGTCCCGCGTCGCCACGCGCTCGATCTCGACGGGCGCGGGCGCCTTCGACGCCGAGAGCAGCAGGGACCCCGACAGCGCCGTCGTCGCGGCGAAGGCCATGGCCCAGCGGATCGTCTGGCCGCTCATCGCGTCAGCCCCATCTTGGCGCGGATCGCCTGCTGGTTCGAGCGCGACGCGAGATCCTGCCGGATCTCGGCGGGCAGGGACTCGAGGTAGCGGCGGACATCCGGGACGGGAGTCGCCACATCCCCGGGCAGAATGCGTCCCACCGCCAGCCCCTGGTAGACCTGGACGTCGAACTCCGCCCCGATTCCATGGCCGACGCGGATCAGCGCGACGAACTTCGAGTCGCGGGTGATCGCCAGGATCTCGCTCGCCGGGCCCGTCGCGGCGGACGCTTGCATGCGGGCGCGATCGCCGTCGCTGCTGAGGACCTTCCCGCCGGCCCGGGGGCCGGAAACGAAGATGTGATTGCTCACGTCGTCCCCGACCCGCGGCTCCCCCTTCTTCAGCACGACTTTGCCCGCCGCCCACTTGCGGTCCGAGCGGTCGATCACGATCTTCGCGACGAAGTCGCCGCCGCGGTACACCGTGAACTCGTCGCCCTCGAGGACGCCGTCGTCCTTGCCGATCGAGATCACGATCAGGCCGATATTGTTCGCGACGGCCGTGACCTTCGCCTCGAGCGCCTTCTTGGGCGCCACGTTCACGCTGCCGCCCGACTGGGCGATCGCGTTGATCTTTTCTTCGAGGGACTTCTTATCGCGCGCCATCTCGACGTGCTTCTCCTCGAGCTCGGCCAGGTCCTGCTGGAGCCGCTCCAGCTGTCGAGCGTATTGCATCTCGGCCATGGCCGGCGGCTTCCCGTTGACCGACTGCGCCAGCTTGGCGCGAGTCTCATCGAGCTTCGTGGTCAACTCCTGAACCTGAGCCCGCTGCACTTCCTGCTGGCGGAGGAAGACCTGCTGGTCGGCCTCGACCTTCGAGGCGAGGGCGTTGGCGGCATCGAGCTGGCGGTTCAGGTCGTTGATGCGCGCCGCTCTGGAAGGTTCCTTTTCGATCTTCGGCAGATCCTCGATGCTCTTCTTGATCGAACCGGTCCCGATCGCATCCTGCGCCAGAGAGATGTCGACTCCGGGGAAATCGGCCATCCCGTAGGTGAGGTCCTGAACGTCGTAAAGCTCCAACTTGACGCGACCATCATGAACGAGCGGGAACTTCCCCAAGGCAGTCACCGAGAGGTACTCGTCGCGCCGCTTCCCGGCATCGCCATTGAGGCTGCCGTCCCAGACCCAGGCTTCATTCACCGTGGCATCAACGGTCAGGACATCGAATACGGTCTGGGCACTCTCCTTGGTGATCCTCATTTCGTCGCCCCCGATCGCGCGGACCTTGGGAGCTTCGGCAGGCGCGGGGACCGCCACGGGTCGCGGGGGCGAGACGACCGTAGGAGGAGGCACCGTGGGTTTTTCCGGCCTCAGACTCCCGACCGGTCCGTCCCCATCCTCGCCCAGCTGCGAGAGTCCCTTGGGCTGACGCTTGGCGACAAGTTCCTGCCACGCTTCCGGCACGTTGAGCCGACGGCGCTCCTGGGCGGCAGCCTCGATACTGTCGAACTCACGCTTCCACCCCTGCGTCAGGCTCCGCAGGTCCTCCGTATTCCGCTTCATGTGGGAGAAGCGCTGGGCGCTGTTCTTCATCTCCTGCACGACCGTCAAGTTCGGATTCAGCTTGAGCACCTTGTCGCAGGACTCGATCGCGCGGGCGAACTGTTCCCGCTCGAAGTACATCTGCGCCTGTCCGAACAGCAGCTCGCGCTCGCGCTTGTCGTCCAGCAGCCGCTTGTACTCCTCCCGAACCTTCTCCTCCTCGACGATCTGCAGGCGAACGCGCTCTCCCGCTTCCTCCGGCGAGGCTCCGCCTTCCGTCTTGATCACGGCCTCGCTCAACCTCTTCGAGATCGCTTCCCATTCCTCACGCGAGGGAAAGCGCACGCTCTGCGATTGAGGGATGACCGGCTGCTGGTCGTCCTCCGTCAGCGGCTTGAGCTGCTCGACCTTGCCGGAAAGCCAGCCGAAGGCGTCGTCCGTGTGCCGGGACTTCTCCGCCCCATCCTTCAGCTCCTTCGCCACCGAATAGTGGGGGTCGATCAACAGGATCTCGTCGCAGAGCTTCATCGCGCGGTCATATTTCTTCTGGTCGATGGCCATATAGGTCAGTTCGAGGAGATGCGCCATCTTCCGAGTCACGTCCCGCTTGATTGCCATGTCGTCGGCGCCGGACTCCGCCTCGGCCTTCTTCCCCAGCACCTGGTCCTGCTTCTGCACTTCGCGCTTGAGCTGGTGGTCCTTCCACATCTGCTCCGTCTCGAGAACGAGGAACGACGTGTAGGGCGTCATGATCTGGTACTTCACGCCGAGCGCGGTCACCTCGGGCTTCGTGGACTCGCCCTGCGCCAGAAGGTCCGCCACCTTGCGCTGCGCCCAGAGGCGGCGCACGTAGTTGTTCCCCTCCTCCTTCGCCGGGAACGCGACCTCGAGCTCCCGCCGGTAGCCGACGCCGGTGACGACGAGCTTCGTCGCGCCCTCGCGGTAGCGGCCCGACACGACCAGGCGCTCGCCATAGAAGAGGTCCCGCGCGCCCACGATCTCCGACAGGCCCTCGCCCTCGACCCTCAGCTCCCGCAATTGCGGGCTCCCGAGGGTCGCCGCGATCTCCGCCACGCGCTTGTCGACGTCGTCGTTCGGGCTGACTCGCATCATCCCGCCCAGCTTCTCGAGCAGCAGGCCGTTGGCGTCGCTCCCGACCGCGATCGTGCGGATCCGGCGCCCCTTCACGGCCTCGAGGATCTTCCCGGGGTCGGCCTCGCCGAAGCTCGGAGATCCCTTCCCGATGTAGATCAGCTCCGCGTCGCGCGGCGCCTCGAGCAGCGCCTTGAGGACGTCGCTGCCGCCGATCGGGCGCAGCCGGTCCATGAAGTTGTTCGCGGCGCGCAGGTCGACCTCGCCGCCGCGCTCCACCTCGACGTTGTGCGCCAGGATCTCGAAGCGGTCCCCGGGGACCCGGCGCTCCATCATGGCCCGCACCAGGCGCTTCGCGACCTCGAGGCGCGGCGCGCTGATCGACGCCGACGCGTCCAGCACGAAGGCGTAGCGGCCCGGCGCCCGCTCCGCCGCGCCCCGCGGCGTCAGGGCGCAGGCGAAGTAGCCGTCCTCGCCCTCCGGTCGATGCGTCACGACGCGCAGCTCCTCCTCGGACGGCTCCAGCGTCACGACGAAGTCGTTGTTCGGCTGGTAGTTCGCCGCGCGGAACGCCATCGAGGCCTCGTTCGCGTTCCGGCGCTGCACGTCCAGGCGGTGCGACGGCGACTCGACCTTCGCGAGCGTCCCGGCGAAGCGCGCCAGCACCGAGATCCGAAGCTCCTCGGGCGGGTGGGTCCGGGTCTTCTCGCTCGCCAGGGGGTAGACGTAGGTCATCTTCCCGCGGAAGCAGGGCAGCGCCTGCGTATAGGCGACGATCACCCGCTTGGTCGCGCGAGGCTCGATCGGGAACACGCGGCACTTGAAGAGGCCGCCGGGCTGCCATTCGAGCAGCGCCGGGTCCTGCATGCGGCGCACGATCGACTCGAACACCTCCCGGGCCCGCTCCCGCTCGAGGCAGGTGCCCTCCTCGATCTTGCCGTTCACCTCGAGGGCGAGCCGCGAGATCGACGCGTCCGACGGCAGCGGGAACGTGAAGGTCCCCTCGAGCCGGCGGTCCGTGTGGTTCTCGAAGTTCTCCTCGACGGTCGTCTTCGCGATGCCGTCCAGGATCTCCACCGTGACGTCGTGGGACTTGAGGCCGAGTTCGCCGACCGGGCGGCCGTCCTCGTCCTTGCAGACGAGCGCGCCCACGACGGGCTCCTGCATCGTCGCCAGCAGCTCGCGGCGCTCGGCCGGGGGCCGCGCGGCCTCCGCGGGGGCCGTCTTCGGCGCGCGGGAGGAGGTCAGAAGAAGAGTTGCCACAGCGACGAGCGCCGCCGCGGCCGTGGCCCAGCGGAGCAGACGGACGGCGGCCGGGGGCTCGCGAAAGGACGCGAGCGTCACCTCGATCACGTCTTTCGGCACCGGCACGTCCGCCCATTCAATCCGGGCGGCAGCCCGGGCGAGCTCGAAGTCGCCCCGGCAGGAGCCGCAGTCGAGCAAGTGCTGGTCCAGCGCCGTCCGCTCCGCCGGCGCGATCTCGCCGGCCAGGAGCTCGGCCATCCGGAGTTCCGCCTGTTCGCACGTCATCGTTTCACCTTCACCGTCATCAGCAGTTCCCCGATCCGCTTCGTGGTGCGGAAGAGGGTCACCTTGGCGGCCGCCGGCGTCATGCCGACGGCCTTCGCGGCCTCCGCGATCGACAGTCCCTGGAAGCGGACGAGCGTGAAGAGCTGCCGATGGTTCGGGGCAACCTTGCCCAGGGCCTCCTTCACGCGGTCGAGCTCCTCGCCGCCGCCGGGTTCCGGCTCGGCGACCAGCATCGTCTCGCGGACCTCCGTCGTCGGGCCCCGGCGGACCGCTGCGCGACGGTCATCCTGGAGCACGTTGACGGCGATCGTGTAGAGCCAGGTCTTGAAGCGGGCCTCCTCGCGGAAGCTCGGGATCGCCCGGAAGGCCTTGAGGAAGGCCATCTGGAAGAGGTCGTCGACGCGGGCTTCGTCAGCCCCCTGCCGGAGGAGGAAATTGTAGAGCGGGCCGCGGTGGCGCTCGAAGAGGATCTCGAACGCGGCGCGCGGCTCGGTCCGCGCCCGCAGCGCCAAGGCCTCGTCGGAAAGCTCCCGCAGTCCCGCCATCACCCTAATTAGACGGACGGGTCGAAACGGCGGTTAACATGAAACCGTGCGCGAGAACCGGCGGTATACTCTGGGCATGAAACAGCCCCTCGCGCTTCTCCTCCTGGTCGTCGTCTCCCTGGCCGGCGGCGCGCCCGCCCAGGCCGGTGGCCAGGAAAAGAAGGCCCGGCCCTTCTCGATGGGCGCGGGCCTCTTCCCCTACGACTTTACCCCCGAAGCCATCGAGGCGACGCAGACCTGGATCTCCGAGAACACCGACATCGTCGCGATGAAGCTCGACGAGGGCGTCCCCTGGCAGGAAGCGCTGGAGAACAAGAACACCTACGACCCGAAGTTCGAGGAAAGCCTCGCCCTGAAGGCGAAGTTCGCGAAGGAGAAGAAGGTCTTCATCTCCGTGACGCCGCTCAACAAAGAGAAGAACGGCATGGCGAACTACCGGGGGCCCGAGGAGAACATGCCCAACCCGGAGCCCTGGAACAAGAAGGACCTCGACGACCCCGTGGTGCTCAAGTCCTACCTCAATTACTGCCGGGAACTGATCCGCCGCTACAAGCCCGACTACTTCGCCTACGCGATCGAGGTGAACAACCTGGCGAAGGTCCCGGCCAAGTGGAAGAAGTTCGTCCCCTTCGCCCAGGCGGTCTACGTGGCGCTCAAGAAGGAGCACCCGCAGCTCCAGGTCTGCGTGACCCTCGGCTGCGAGGCGACGGTCTTCGATCCCGACGCCGCGCCCGCGCAGAAGAAGGCGATCAAGGAGATCCTCGTCTTCTCCGACCTGGTCGCCGTGACCGCCCTGCCCTACGTCAAGGAGCAGAACCCGGCCAAGATCCCGAAGGACTACTTCTCGCAGATGGCGGCGCTGGGGCCCGGCAAGCCCTTCGCGATCGCCGAGACCGCGTTCCTGGCCGAGGACGTGAACTTCTTCGGCATCGAGCGGGTGGGCAAGGCCGCCTGGCAGGCGGACTACCTGAAGTTCTGCTTCGAGGAAGGCGTCAAGCTGAACGCCAAGTTCGTGATCTGGATGGTCCCGCGCGACCCGGACGCGCTCTACGACAAGCTCCCCCCGGTGGTCCGCGACATCCTGCTGCTCTTCAAGGACACCGGCCTCATGGACGGCCAGGGGCAACCCAGAAAATCCTTCGAGCTGTGGTCCCAGTGGTTGAAGTACACCCGGACCAAGTAAGAACCCGCAGGAAACAGAAGATCCGCTCCCCCCTTCCGTCCCCCCTCGGGGGACGCCCGCGCGCCGGCTATTTCTTCAAATTGTGCTGATTAATCTTCCGGTGAAGGTTTCGCCTTGAGGTGCCCAGAATCTCCGCGGCCCTGGAAATGTTCCACTGCACGCTCTCGAGGACGCGCTTGATGTGGGCGACTTCGACTTCCTCGAGGGTGCCGTCCTTGGGCGGGGCGGAGCCGGTCCCCGAGGGGATTTCGATCACGTCGATGCGGCCGCTCGAGCTGAAGAGGACCGCGCGCTCCAGCGTGTTGAAGAGCTCGCGCACGTTGCCCGGCCACGCGTGGGCCACCAGCGTGGCCATCGCGGCGTCGCCGATCGTGCGGCCCTTCCGCAGCAGGTAGTGGCGCGCCAGGAGCGCGATGTCGCCGCCGCGGTCGCGCAGCGGCGGGAGGCGGATCGAGACGACGTTGAGCCGGTAGAAGAGGTCCTCGCGAAACTTGCCCTTCCCCACCTCGGCGCGGAGGTCCTTGTTGGTCGCCGCCACCAGGCGGACCGTCACCTTCCGCTCCTTCACGTCGCCCACCGCGCGGAACTCGCCGGTCTCCAGCACGCGCAGGAGCTTGGACTGCACGCTCGGGTGCGTCTCGGCGATCTCGTCGACGAAGAGCGTGCCGCGGTCGGCGATCTCGAGGAGGCCGCGCTTGTCCTGGATGGCGCCCGTGTAGGCGCCGGCCTTGTGGCCGAAGAGCTCGCTCTCGAGCAGGTTCTCCTGGAGCGTCGCGCAATTGACCGCGACGAAGGGCATGTCCTTGCGGGCGCTGTCGAAGTGCAGCGCGCGGGCGACGAGCTCCTTACCCGTGCCGCTCTCGCCCTCGACGAGCACCGGCGAGGGGCTGTCCTTGACCTTGCGGATCAGCTCGAAGACCGCCTGCATGGCCGGGCTCTTGCCGATGATCCCGTGGTACTGATTCTCGTGCTGGAGCGCGGCGCGGAGCTGCTGATTCTCCTTCCGGAGCCGGGTCTTCTCCCAGACCTGGCCGATGCGCAGCTCGACCTCCGCCAGGCTGCAGGGCTTCTGGAGGTAGTCGGCGGCGCCGACCTTCATGGCCTCGACCGCGTTGTCGATCGTCCCGTGCCCGGTCAGCATGATGACCGCGATGTCGGGGTTGGCGGCGCGGATCTTCTTCAGCAGGGTGAGCCCGTCCATGCCGGGCATCAGGAGGTCGACGACGGCGACCTCGACCCCGTCCAGCAGCGTCAGCGCGATGTCCCCCTCCGGGGCCGCCGCGATGCGGTGGCCCGTGCGGGTCAGGCGGTCGGCGACGAGGCTGCGGAAGCTCTCGTCGTCGTCCACCACCAGGACGGCCGGCTTATCGCTCATCTCCAAAGGATGGTATCAGTTATTTGGGCAGCGCGATCGTTACTTCCGTTCCTTCGCCCACTCTACTCTTAAGATCGATCGACCCGCCGAGCTGTTTCACGATCCCGTAGCTGAGCGAGAGGCCCAGGCCGGTGCCCTCGCCGGGCGCCTTCGTGGTGAAGAACGGCTCGAAGATCTTCTTCAGGTTCTCCTCCGGGATGCCGCAGCCCGTGTCGGCGATCGTCACCAGGACGTCCTTTCCTGCCCCGAGCCCCGTCGAGGGGCCGGCCCGGCTGCGGACCGTGATGGTGCCGCCCCCCTGGATGGCGTCGGCGGAATTCACCAGGATCGAGAGGAAGACCTGGAGCAGCTGCCCGGGGTCGGCCTGCACGGGCGGGATCTGGCCCAGGTCGGTCTCGATGGCCAGCTGCGTCCGCTTCTTGAAGCGGAGATAGTCGATCGCCTCGCGGATCACGCCGTTCACGTCCACCGGCTGGATGCGCAGCTCGCTCTTGCGCGCGAAGTTGAGCAGGCTCTGCGTGATCGCCTTGCAGCGCTCGGTCTGCGAGCGGATCACCCCCGTGTACTGCACCACCTTGTCGCCCGCGCCGCGCGCGATCTCGCCCAGCTCCTCGGCGTAGCCGGAGATCGACGCGAGCGGGGTGTTGAGCTCGTGGGCGATGCCGGCGGCCAGCTGGCCGATCGCCGCCAGCTTCTCGGTCTGGAGGAGTCCCTCGTTGAAGCGCCGCATCTCCTCGTCCTTCCGCCGCAGGCCTTCCATGATGGTGGAGGCGAGGTAGGACGAGCTGAAGAGCGAGAAGGCCAGCGCGGCCGACGCGCCCGCCAGGTAGCGGGGGCTGCTCCACTGCACGAAGCCGAGCTCGGCGTGGGAGACCACGTGCAGGTGCTCCAGCAGCGCCATCGCCAGGAAGAAGAGCGTCGCGAGCGCCGCCACCAGGTAGCTCACGCGGGGCGGCAGCAGGATCGCGGCGATGATGACGTGGAACACGTAGAAGAGCCCGAACGGGTTCTCGATGCCTCCCGACACGTGCAGCGCGAGCGTCAGGACGGTCAGGTCCATCACGATCTGCCACCAGGTGAACGCCAGCGGCGGCATGCGGCGGCGCGAGAGCGCGGCGAAGACGACGTTGAGGGCCGCCAGGAGCGCCGCCAGCCCCAGCAGGTGCGGCCACGAGACGGAGATCCGCAGCGACGCCACCACCGAGGCCGCGATCACGATGCCGGCGACCGCGAGCCAGCGCAGCCGGATGAACCAGCGGATCCGTTCGGCGAGCTCCGGCGTGGGCGACATGCTCGCAGTCTAGGGCCGCGGCCCGAAAAAGAAAAGGGGCGCCGGGTGGACCGGCGCCCCTGCGGAATCTTGCCCGGGGACTACTTGCAGCACTTGTTGTAGAGCACCGTGAAGAGGCAGGTCGGCTCCTGGTGCGTCGTCTTCGCATAGGCGAAGTAGCCGATCCACGAGAGCGCGGGGACCAGGATGACCGTGAGGACGAGCTTCTTCAGCATGCCGCCCTTCTTCTTCTTGTCGTCGCCCATGGATTCCTCCTTATCCCTGCATTATAGCTCAGGACTGGGGCGGAGGCTCGGCCGGCGGGGGCACGTCCACGCCCGAGCCGCCGCTCTCCTCGGGGGGCGGGACCTCGGCGCGCTGGATGGCGCCGGTCTCGCCGTCCTCCTCCTTGACGACGCGGGCGACGGACACCAGCTTGTCCGCGTCCTCGAGGCGGATGAAGCGGACGCCCTGCGTGGCGCGGCCCATCGAGCGGATGTCCTTCACGGCGATGCGGACCACGATTCCGCCCTCGGAGATCATGATCAGGTCGTCGTTGTCCGTGACCGCAAGCATGCCGACGACCTTGCCGTTGCGGTCGGTGGTGCGGATGTTGATGACGCCCTTGCCGCCGCGCGACTGGAGGCGGTACTCCTCGACTTCCGAGCGCTTGCCGTAGCCGTTCTCGCAGGCGGTCAGGATCGTCACGCCGGGCGTGAGGACGATCATGTCGACGACCTTGTCGCCCTCCTCGAGGTCGACGCCGTAGACGCCGACCGTCGCGCGGCCCATGGCGCGCATGTCGCCGTCCTTGAAGCGGATCGACATGCCGTCGGCGGTGCCGAGCACGACCTCGCTCTCGCCGGTCGTGATGGAGGCGCCGATGAGCTTGTCGCCCTCCTCCAGCTTGATCGCGATGATGCCGCTGGGGCGCGGGTTGCCGTACTCGGCCAGCTCGGTCTTCTTCACCAGGCCGCGCTCGGTCGCCATCACGAGGAAGCCCTTCTCGAAGCTCTTCACCGCGACGGTCGCGGCGATGCGGTCGCCTTCCTTGAGCCCGAGGATCGCCGAGATCGGCTTGCCGCGCGCAGTGCGCTCGAGGGCCGGCAGGTCGTAGACCTTCTGCCAGCGGACCTTGCCGTCCTGCGTGAAGAACATCAGGTAGTCGTGCGTCGACGCGATGAAGATCTGCTCGATGAAGTCCTTTTCCTTCACGTCGGCGCCGATGAGGCCCTTGCCGCCGCGCTTCTGCTTGCGGTAGCTGGTCATCGGGACGCGCTTGATGTATCCCTGGTGCGAGAGGACGACGACGACGTCCTCCTCCTGGATGAGTTCCTCCCGGTTGAAGGCCTCGAGCTCCTGGGCGCTGATCTCCGTGCGGCGCTTGTCCGAGGACTTCTTCATCTCGAAGAGGTCCTCGCGGATGATGTCGTAGACCAGGTTCACGTCGGCCAGGATCGCCTTGTACTCGGCGATCTTCTCGCGCAGCTCGGCGAGGTCCTTGACCAGCTTCTCGCGCTCCAGGCCGGTGAGCTTGGAGAGCGTCATCCGCAGGATGGCATCGGCCTGCATGATGGTGAAACCGAACTCGTCGATGAGGCCCTTCTGGGCCACGGCGGGCGAGGCAGAGCGCTTGATCAGCGCGATGATCTCGTCGATGATGTCGAGCGCCTTGACCAGGCCCTCGAGGATGTGGGCGTCCCTCTCGGCCTGCTCCAGCAGGAAGCGGGTGCGCCGGCGGATGACTTCCTTCCGGTGCTCGAGGTAGTGGTGGAGGACCTTCTTCAGCGGCAGCGTCTCCGGGCGGCCGTTGACCAGCGCGATCATGATGATCGAGAAGGTCTCCTGCAGCGGCGTCATCGCGTAGAGCTGGTTCAGGATGACGTCGACGTCCTCGCCCTTGCGGATCTCGATCTCGATCCGCATGCCGTCGCGGCTCGAAAGGTCGCGCACGTCGCTGATGCCGCCGATCGCGTCTTCCTTGACGAGCTCGGCGATGCGCTCGATGAGGTTGGTCTTGTTCAGGTTGTAGGGGATCTCGGTGATCGCGATCGTCTTCTTGCCGTTCTTCGCTTCCTCGATCTCGACGCGGCCGCGCACCGAGATGTGGCCGCGGCCGGTCTCGTAGGCGCCGCGCAGGCCCGCCGTGCCGTGGATGATGCCGCCGGTCGGGAAGTCCGGCCCCGGGATGAACTTCATCAGGTCGGCGGTCGTCGCCTCGGGGTGGGCGATCAGGTGGACCAGCGCGTCGACCACTTCGCTCAGGTTGTGGGGAGGGATCGACGTCGCCATGCCGACGGCGATGCCCACGCCGCCGTTGCAGATCAGGTTCGGAAATTTGGACGGCAGGACGACGGGCTCTTCGAGGCGCTCGTCGTAGTTGGGGACGAAGTCGACGGTCGACTTGTCCATGTCCTCGAGCATGAGCGTGGCATGCTCGGTCATGCGCGCCTCGGTATATCGCATGGCCGCGGGAGGGTCGCCGTCGATCGAGCCGAAGTTGCCCTGCCCTTCCACCAGCAGGTAGCGCGTGGCGAAGTCCTGGGCCAGGCGCACGAGCGTCGGATAGACGACGGACTCGCCGTGCGGGTGGTAGTTGCCCGACGTGTCGCCGCAGATCTTCGCGCACTTGCGGTACTTGGCGCGCGGGCCGAGGCCGAGGTCGTTCATCGCGACCAGGATGCGGCGCTGCGACGGCTTGAGGCCGTCCCGCACGTCCGGCAGGGCGCGCGAGACGATGACGCTCATCGAATAGTTGAGGTAGGAATCCTTCATCTCCTCCTCGACCAGCGTCGGGATGACGTTGTGGGCGGGCGGAGGAGAAGGGGTTTTCGGGTCCTCTTTCTTGGGGTCCTTGGGGTCGGACATGAGGCGACCATTATACCCACACGACCCTTCCACGCAAGGATTCGAGGGGCTTTATTTTTCCCTATCCTATTGCCACCCAAATACTTAAACATCCCGTTCAGTTCGGGACCCCATTTGGACGAAGGTTCCTATTGTCGCTGAACGGACGCGCCGATCAGCGACAGACGGAGGTCAGCTGGGGATGAAAAGTGCCGCCGGGCTTTCGGCAATTGCGGCGTTCGTCGGGGCCCTCGTGCTCCTGAATCTGGGGGAAACGCGCCGCTCCGTTCGCGAACTCCACGAGAAAGTCGACCGCTCCCAGGAGTCTCTCGCGGGGGCCCGCGCCGAGTTCGAGCGCCTGCGCGCCGAGAGCTCGGGCAGCCTCTCCCGCGCCGTCGCGGACCTGACGACCCGCGTCACGCGCGACCCCGCGCAGCTCCAGCACGACATCCTCGGCCCTTCGGTGCAGGTCAACGTCCAGGGCAGCGTCGGCGGCGGCACCCTGCTCTACAGCCGCGAGACCCACTCCTACGTCGTGACCGCCTGCCACGTCATCCAGAAGATCCTGGCGGCCGGCGGCGATGACGAGACGCGCGCGCCCGCCGAGGTCACGATCTACGACGACGCCGGCGTCAGCATGGACTCGCTCGAGGGCGACCTGGTCGCCTGGGACGAGCACAAGGACCTCGCGCTGCTCCGCCTGCGCACGGTTCACGAGCTCCACAACGTCGCCCGCCTGGCCTCCCGGGAGACCCTTCGTTCGATCCGCGTCTTCACGCCGATCTACGCGGTGGGCTGCCCCCTGGGCCACGACCCGCTGCCGACGCTCGGCGAGATCGCCACGCTGAACAAGGAGCTCAACGGCGAGCGCTTCTGGATGATGAACGCGCCCACGATCTTCGGAAACTCCGGCGGCGGCGTCTTCCACCGCGAGACGCGCGAACTCATCGGCGTCTCGGTCATGGTCTGCACCTACGACGGCGCGGTCTCGACCCCGGTCCCCCACCTGGGCATCATGGTCTCGCTCGAGACGGTCTACGACTGGCTGGATTCGCTCAACTACCACTTCATCTACGACCCGGAGTTCCCCCTGGAGGCCTTCGAGTCCGTGCGCCCCACCCATGCCAAGGGCGCGCCGGCCCTCCCCAAGGGCCAGCGTCCCACCGGCCTCGCTCGCTGACCCTCCGAGAAATTAATCGGATTGATTTGTCGGGGCTACCCCCGGGAGTTGTGCGCCTTGTTGCTTGTAATCCCCCCTGTTCGGGCTACAATCACCCCGGCATGAAATTCCGGGTCGAGGCCGAGCGAGAAATCTTCCGGGGACGCGTCATCCGGCTCGTCAACCGCGACCTGGTCCTTCCCAACGGCCGCCGCACGACCTTCAGCATCGTGGAACATCCCGGCGCCGTGGCCATCGTCCCCGTCCACGCCAACGGCGACGTCGTCCTGCTCCGGCAGTTCCGCCCCACGATCGGCGAGGAGATCTACGAGATCCCCGCGGGGACCATCGAGAAGGGCGAGGCGCCGCTGGCGACCGCCAAGCGCGAAATCATCGAAGAGACCGGCTTCAAGGCCCGCCAGTGGACCAAGATCGCCGAGTTCTTCACCGCCCCCGGCTTCTGCACCGAGCTGATGCACGTCTATGTTGCCCGGGGCCTCTCGCCCGCGTCCGCCGAGGGCGACGCCGACGAGGTCCTCCGCCCGGTCCGGATGTCGATCGACCAGGCGCTCAAGCTCGTCCGCACGAAGAAGATCCGCGACGCGAAGTCGATCGCGGGGTTAATGATCTACCATGGCCGACGATAACAAGAAGGAACAGTCCCAGAAGCGCGCCGACGGCCTCTTCGGCCAGATCGCGGTCCGCCTCGGGATCCTGACCAAGCAGCAGCTCCAGGAAGTGCTGGAGCTGCAGCGCTTCGCCCGCGGCCACAAGCCCCTCGGCGTGCTCCTGATGGAGCTCAACTACGTCACCCAGAAGGACCTGGAGAAGATCCTCGAAGCGCAGAAGCAGATGCTCACCGAGGCCTCCAACCGCCAGAAGGCCGTCCGCGAGGACAACCTCTTCGGCAAGGTCGCGATCCGCCTGGGCTGCTGCACCGAAGAGCAGCTCCAGGAGTGCCTCGCCCTGCAGGAGCAGCTCCCCAAGGAGCGCTTCATGCGGCTCGGCGACATCATGGTCATCAAGGGCTACCTCAGCGTCGAGCAGGTGAAGAAGATCACCGACACCCAGAAGGGCCTGATCGTCTACTGCCCTCAGTGCGACACCCAGTACAACGTGGTGATGTTCCGCCCCGGTGCCTCGATCCAGTGCTACAAGTGCGGCTCGCCGCTGCGCATCCCCGCCCGCGCCACCTCCCAGTCGGTCGACGAATCCCTCTACTTCGGCGACCAGTAAATCCCGCCGATTCGGGGTAAGATTCAGGCGTTCGCCCGCATAGTTCAAATTAGAACGCCATGGACACGACCTTCGAGTCCCGGGTCTGGCAGAAAGCCCTCGATCGGGGCTGGCTCAATACCCGCCAGGTCAACGACTGCCTCCGGGAGCACGACTCCAACGCCGCGACGCTGCGGCTCACCGAGATCCTCATCGCCAAGGGCTTCCTCGACCCGGCGCAGGTCAACGACCTGCGCCGCGACCTCACCCTCGCGGAGCCCGAGGCCCCCCAGGAGGTCCGGGCGGCCGCCCGCGACCCCCGGCGCCTGATCGGCCGCTTCGTCGAGGTCGAGGAGCTCGGCCGCGGCGGCATGGGCGTCGTCCACCGCGCCTGGGACGGCGACCTCCGCCGCTTCGTCGCCCTGAAAGTCCTCTCCGGCCCCTGGGCGGAGGAGGACCTCGCCCGCTTCCGCCGCGAGGCCCAGTCCGCCGCCGCGCTCCAGCACCCCAACATCATCCGCGTCTTCGAGATCGGCCCCTCGGACGATACCCCCTACATCGCCCTGGAGCTCATCGAGGGAAAGACCCTGCACGGGCGCAAGCTGCCGGCCCGCAAGGCCGCCGAGATCATGGTCGTGATCGCCCGCGCGGTCGACGCGGCCCACCGGCAGGGCATCATCCATCGCGATCTCAAGCCGGCCAACATCATGCTCGACGCGGAAGGCCGGCCTCGCGTCATGGACTTCGGCCTCGCCAAGCCCCTGCAGAACGCCTCCAAGGTCACGATGACCGGCACCGTGATGGGAACGCCGGCCTACATGTCGCCGGAGCAGGCGCGCGGGCGGGAGCGCGAGGTGGGCCCCCGCAGCGACGTCTACTCGCTGGGCGCGACGCTTTACGAACTTCTCACGGGCCGGGCCCCCTTCGCGGGAACGACCCCGCTCGAGACCCTCACGGCGGTGGTGCAGGAGGCTCCCGTGCCGCCTCGGAGGCTCGCGCCCACGACCCCGAAGCCGCTCGAGGCGATCATCCTGACCTGCCTCGAGAAGGACCAGGCGCGGCGCTACCCATCCGCCGAGGCGCTCGCGCGCGACCTGGAACGCTTCCTGCGGGAGGAGCCGGTCTCGGCACGCCTGCCGCGCTCGCCGGGCCGTCCGGCGTTCCTGCTGGCCGGCGGACTGGCCGTCGCCGCCGTTCTCGCCGTGCTGCTCTGGCCCTCCGCTCCCCCTCCCGCTCCTCTTCCGCCGCCGATCGCGAAACCCAAGCCCGTCGACCGCAGCGCGCTCGACGACGGCCTGCGCCTCCTCGAACAGGCGCGTCTGGACCTGTACCGCCCGACCGCCGATCTGGCGCAGATGAACGAGACCTTGAAGAAGGCGGAGCTCCGCTTTAACGACGCCTTGGTGACCAATCCCGGTTGGGGCGAGGCGCTGCTGGGCCGTGGCCAGGCCCGCCAGGCCCTCCTCCGGAGCGACGAAGCGCTGGAGGACTTCACGGAAGCGAAGCGGCGCCTTCCGAGTTCGCCGGCGGCCTGCCTCGCCCACGGGCGGCTGCTGCTGGAGCGCTTCTACGAGGAGGTCCTCCTCTCGGGATGGACGGAGCAGTCGCTGCCCGAGGAGCTCCAGCAGGCGCGCCGCCAGGCCAACGAGGATTTCCTGAAGGCCCGGAGCCTGGGGGCGTCCGAGGGAGATCTGCCCTATCTTGATGCCTGCATCGCCTTCGCGGAGGGGCGCTACGAGCGCGCGGTCGAGCGCGTCACCGAGGGATTGCCGGCCGCATCCCGGCCCGAAGAATTCCTCGTCCTCCGCGGCAATGCGGTGATGCTGCTGGCCGTCCGCGCGAAGGAGCGATCGCAACTGCAGAAGCTCCTGCTCCAATCCGTGGAGGACTTCACCCAGGCGATTCGACTTCGCGCCAACTATATCGAGGCGCTGCGGAGGCGCGGGGGCTCGCTCTGGTACCTGGATCGGTACCCGGAGGCCCTCTCGGATATGCAGACCGTCCTTCGCCTGAACCCCGGAAGCAGCCAGGCCCTTTCCGACCTTGCGACCTATTACCAGCGCAGCGGCCAGATCGAGCTGGCGCTCCAGTACTACGAGCGGGCGATCGCGGCCGACGCCCGGAATTTCCGCGCCTACGGGAACCGGGCCTCGATCCGGATGTCGCAGAACCGGCTGGAGGACGCCGCCCGCGATGCCGATCAGGCGCTGAAGATCCGCCCCGACTACATCACCGCCCGGATCAACCGCGCCATCGCCTCGTACAAGATGGGCGACACGCCCGATGCGCTTCGGCGCCTGGACGAGATTCTTGCCCGTTCCCCCCGCTTCACGGGAGCCCGCGCCTCGCGCGCGGCGATCTACGGGGACTGCGGCCGCTGGAAGGAAGCGCTGTCGGACTACGAACAGGTGGTCGCCGAACTCCCGTCCGAGACGGAGCGCTATCGCCTCCCGATGGCCGCCTGCCGCGCCCGACTCAGCCGCTGATTCTCCCCTCTCGGGGTTTCCCCTAGCGGATTCTATTTCGCCCAATTCAAGGGGAATATGGGTCGCGGCCGCCCCGATTGCCCCTTAAGGGATAAAATGACTATCCAGGGCTGGATAGGGAGCCAACGTGTCCGAAGCGTTTGAGACCATCGTCGGGAAGGTCTGCGTCGAGCGTGGGTGGGTGACCCGCGATCAGCTCGTGGACTGCCTCCGCGAGTGCGGCTCCTCCACGGACTCCCCCCTCCCCGACAGCTCCAAGTCCCGCCTCTCCGACCTCCTGGTCGCCCGGGGCCTCGTGAGCCCGACGCAGATCGCCTCCCTCCGGGAAGAGGTCTCGAGGATCCTGGCCAACGACTCCGCCTACACGGTAGTCCGCAAGGGCGACACCGCGCTGGGGCAGATCCTTGTCGGCAGCGGCTCCTGCAGCAAGGAGCAGGTGATCGAGGCGCTGTCGATCCAGCAGCACATGGCCGACAAGGGCGGGCCGGCTCCCCGGCTTGGCGAGATCCTCCTCCAGAAGGGCTATGCGACCTTCGCAGCCATCGAGGAGGGCCTCAGCGCCCAGAAGGAGAAGACGGTCCTCCACTGCGTCTCCTGCCGCTCCCAGTACTCCGTCGTCGACTTCAGCCCGAAGAAGAAGTACGTCTGCAAGAAGTGCGCCGGCGCCCTCCTGCCCCCCGGGCAGGTGCCCTCCGACGTCCCGGAGGAGGTCGTCGCCGCGCAACGGAACCCGAAGAACATCCTGGGCAAGTACGTGGTGGTCGCGGAGCTCGGCCGCGGCGGCATGGGCGTGGTCTACAAAGGCTGGGAGAGCGCCCTCAAGCGCTGGGTCGCCCTCAAGGTCCTGGTGAGCGCCGGCGGCAAGGAAGACATCGTCCGCTTCCGTCGGGAGGCCCAGACGGCGGCCGCGCTGCGCCACCCCAACATCGTCGGCATCTACGAGGTCGGCGAAGTCGCCGAGAAGCACGTCATCGCGATGGAGTACGTCGACGGCCGCAGCCTGGCCGGCGAGAAGATGGCGCCCCGCAAAGCGGCCGAAGTCCTCGTCGAAGTCTGCCGCGCGGTCGAGTTCGCCCACTCCAAGGGGATCATCCACCGCGACATCAAGCCCCACAACATCATGATCGACCGCTCCGAAAAGGCCTGGGTGATGGACTTCGGCCTGGCCAAGTCCCTCCAGGGCAATTCGCACATCACCATGGCGGGCACCGTGGTCGGCACCCCGAGCTACATGGCCCCCGAACAGGCCTCCGGCCACTCCGCGCTCGTGGGCAAGCACAGCGACGTCTACTCGATCGGCGCCGTGCTCTACGAGCTGCTCACCGGACTGCCGCCCTTCAAGGGGCCCAACCCGGTGGAGACCCTCCGCATGGTGGTGAACGAGGAGCTCGTCCCGCCCTCGCGGCTGAACGTGGCGGTCCCCAAGGACCTCGAGACCATCGTCCTCAAGTGCCTCGACAAGGACCATGCGCTCCGCTACCCCACCGCCGAGGCGCTCGCGGCCGACCTGAGCTACTTCCTCGGCGGCCACGCGATCGCGGCCCGCCGCGCCCCGGCCGCCGCGGCGGCGGTCCGCCGCCTCAAGCGCAACTGGGTGCCGCTCGCGGCCGCCAGCGCGCTGGCCCTCGCCGTCGTGCTCCTGGTCTCGTTCCTCGCCACCCGCGGCCCCGGGAACGACTTCAAGATCCTCCTCCAGCAGGGCGACCGCCTCTCGGAAACCGGCGACCTGAAGGCGGCTCTCCGGAAGTACCAGGACGCGCAGGTCTTCGACCCGCAGAGCATCGGCGTCCGCGATCGCATCGCCATGACGACGCAGCGGATCAAGCTCGCCGAGAGGGAGGAGCAGCTCCGCAAGGAGGAACTGAAGGCGAAGGCCCAGCCCGAACTCGACCTGGGGCGGACCACGATGCAGCGGGCGCGGACGCTCTTCTACCAGCAGGGCGCCGACCTCTCCCGCACCCGCACGCTGCTGGGCGAGGCCATCGACCACTTCAGCAAGGCCATCGAGTACGTCCCCGACCAGGCCGACGCCTACGAGGCCCGCGGCCAGGCGCACGCGCTCCGTCAGGAACGCGCCGAGGCCGAGAAGGACTTCACGGCCGCCATCAAGGCGCTCAAGACCTACGCCGCCGCCTACTACGACCGTGCGCGGCTCTACCTGGACCTGGCGGCCGAGGAGGACTCGCAGGCCTGGCGCGAGAAGGCCCGGGCCGACCTGGAGGCCTACCGCAAGGCCGGCCCCGGCGACCGCGAGCAGACGGAGTTCGCCGAAGCGCTGCTGGCCGCCGCCGAGAAGAACTACCCGAAGGCGCTCCAGGCCTGCGACCGCCTGATCGGCCGCCAGACCACCAACGAAGAGGTCTTCAAGCTGAAGGGCGACGTCTTCATGCAGTTGGGTCAGCAGGGTGGCCCCGAGAAGGCCCCCGACCTCCATCGCCAGGCCGTGCAGTGCTACTCCGAAGCCCTGACCCGCCGCGTGAACTATCCCGAAGCCTTCCTGGCGCGCGGCCACGTCCAGTACGAGCAGGCCAAGTTCGCCGAAGCCGTCTCGGACTGGGAGAAGGCCCTGGCGCTCGGCGCCCCGCGGAGCGACGCCCTCACCAAGAAACTTGCCGAGGCGAAGCAGAAGGCGGGCAACTGAAGCAAGGCGTCGGACTATTTACGGGCCCCCCGGCGTCCATATAATGACCCGCCTATGACGCTCGAATTCCGAAACGAAGCAATCCTGGATTTCTCCCGCAACCCCGAGGAGAAGGCCGCCCTCCAGAAGGCCATCGACTCCTTCGTGCCCGTCGACTGCCCCCTCGTGATCGGCGGCGCCCGCATCTCCACCAAGGCCTCGATCGTGTCGCACAACCCGTGCCAACCGAACCGCATCGTCGGCCGGGCCGCCAAGGCCTCGCCGGCGCAGGCCGAGAAGGCCATCCGCACGGCGCACGACGCCTTCGCGTCCTGGTCCAGGACGGCCCCCGGGGTCCGGGCCGACGTGCTCGTCCGCGCGGCGGAGATCATGCGCCGCCGGCGCCACGAGCTCAACGCCACGCTCGTCCTCGAGGTCGGCAAGACCTGGACCGAAGCCGACGCCGACACCGCCGAGGCGATCGACTTCTGCGCCTTCTACGCCCAAGAGGTCCTCCGCTACGCCCAGGAGCAGCCGCTGACGCCCGTGAAGGGCGAGCGCAACCGCCTGACCTACCAGCCCCTCGGGGTCGGCGTCGTGATCTCCCCCTGGAACTTCCCCTGCGCCATCCTCACCGGCATGGCCGCGGCCGCCGTCGTGACCGGGAACACGGTCGTGCTCAAGCCGTCGTCGCTGGCGCCGGTGATCGGCTACAAGGTCGTCGAGATCCTCGAGGAGGCCGGCCTCCCCAAGGGAGTGCTCAACTACCTTCCCTGCAGCGGCAAGGACGTCGGCGACCTGCTCGTCGACCACCCGCTGACCCGCTTCGTCTCCTTCACGGGCTCCCGCGACGTCGGCGTCCGCATCCACGAGCGCGCCGCGAAGCTTTCGCCCGGCCAGAAGTGGCTGAAGCGCACCGTCATCGAGATGGGCGGCAAGGACGCCATCGTCGTCGACGAGGACGCCGACCTCGAAGCCGCCGCCTCGGGAATCGTCGCCTCCGCCTTCGGCTACCAGGGACAGAAGTGCTCCGCCTGCTCCCGCGCGATCCTGGTCGAGAAGGTCTACGACCGCGTGCTGGACCTCGTGGTCGCGAAGACGAACGCCCTCAAGGTCGGCGACGTCCGTGATCCCGAGACCCAGATGGGCGCGGTGATTGACGAGAATCAGCTGAAGAAGGTGCTGAGCTACATCAAGACCGGCACGCGCGAAGGACGCCTCGTCGCGGGCGGCCAGCAGCGCCGCGGGGACGGCTACTTCGTCGAGCCGACCGTCTTCGCCGACGTTCTGCCGAAGGCCAAGATCGCGCGCGAGGAGATCTTCGGCCCCGTCCTCGCGGTCCTGAAGGCCCGCGACTACGACGACGCGATCCGGATCGCCAACGACAGCGAGTACGGCCTCACCGGCGCCTTCTACGGCAAGTCGCGCATCGAGCGGGCGAAGGCGGAGTTCTACGCCGGCAACCTCTACATCAACCGGAAGTGCACCGGCGCGCTCGTCGGAGGCCACCCCTTCGGGGGCTTCGACATGAGCGGCACGAACGCCAAGGCGGGCGGCCGCGACTACCTGCGCCTCTTCCTCGAAGCGAAGGTCGTCAGCGAGAAGATCTGAAGACCGAACACCGAACACCGAACACCGAACACGGAACACCGAACCGGAGGGATTCCCCCTCCCTGCCTCCCCCGGGGGGAGGTGCCGGGATTCGTCAGTCCGAGAGAATCGCCCGGATGATCTCGCGCGCCTTGATGCGGACCTCCACGTCGCTGCTGTCGATGTGCTCCATCAGCGCCGGGATCGCGGGAAGCCCGATCTTCTTCAGCTCGCGCCCGGCGGCCGAGCGGACCTCGAACTCGTCGTCGGAGAGCTTCGAGATCTGGGCGCGCACGGCCTCCCCGGTCTTCGCGCCGGCGGCGGGCAGCTTCAACTTCCGCACTTCCTCCCAGAACGCCGCGCCCGACGCCTCGCAGGCGGGCTTCATGGCCGCGCGGGTCTCCTGCAGGGTCGCGTCCTCGAGGCCGGGCTCCGAGAGAATGAAGACGCCCAGGCGGATCCCCTCGGCGGCGTCCACCTGCGCCAGCTGGCGGATCGCCCGCTGGGCCGAGGCATAGGGACGCGGCCCCGTCCGCTTCTCCGGGTCGAGCTCCGCCAGCCGCAGATAGGCCGCCGACACCCCCTTCGGACGGTAGAGCCGCTCCATCAGGTCGAGCTTCTCGCGGACCAGCGCGACGTCCTTCGGAAAGAGCTTCTCTCCCTTCTCGATCGACTCCAGGGCCTGCTGGAAGCCGGCCAGCCAGCAGCGCTTCACCCGTCCGAGCAGCAGCCAGTCCCGAGGGTCGCGGGCCGACGCCTCCCACGCGTCCGACACCCGGCTCCGGTCGTCGCCCGGGACCTTCGACGACACGGCCTCGAAGACCTTCGCCGCCTCCGGCGTCCCCTCCGCGGGAAGGATCAGGGTCAGCGTCCGGAGGATCTCGTCCGCCCGCCCCTCGGCCGGCAGCAGGAAGAAGTAGTCCTCCACCCGCGAGACCGAGACCTCCCCGTCGACCACGAGCAGGGCCCGGCGCTCCGCGCGCGCCTCGTCCTCGGCGCCGGAGGCCTGGAGGGAGCGGATCAGGCCGAGCCGGATCGAGAGCCGGGCGGGGTCGGACGCCGCCGCCACGCGGAAGTGGCGGACGGCCTCCTCCGGGAGGCGGCACTTCGTCGCCAGGGCCGCAAGGTCGAGGGCGTCGCTCCGCTCCTCGCGGATGGCGCGCAGGTGCTCGAGGGCTGCGGGGCGCCGCTCCGTCTCCGCGTACGCCAGGGCCAGGGTCCGATGGAACTCGTCGGCATCGAACGGGAAGCCGCCCAGGGTCGCCAGCTCCTCCAGGGCCGTCGCCGCGCCGCGGGGGTCGGCGGCGTCGGCGCGCGCGCGGCCGAGGTACCAGAGGATCGCGGGCTCGCCGGGGAACTTCTTTGCCGCCGCCTCGAGCTGCTCCCGCGCGGCGGCGGGCTTCGAGGCCAGGCCTTCCAGGCGCGCGCGGAAGAGGACCTGCGCGGGCTGCGCGGGCTCCGCGGCGGCGGCCTTGTCCCAGGCGGCGACCAGGTCCGGGAGCTGGCCCTCCCAGCGCCGCAGGGCGGCGAGCTTCCAGCAGAGGTCGAGCGCCCCCGCGTCGATGCGGCGGCCGCGCAGCTCGCGGAGCACCGCCCGCGAGAAGGCCTCCAGCTTCCCGTCGCGCGCCAGCTCTTCCAGGCGGAGCGCGAGTTCCTGGCGGCGGAGCTGCTCGGCGGGGTCCTGCGCCACGAGCCCTTCGACACCGCTCAGGGCAAGCAGGGCGGCGAGCACGACCCTCATACCCTTACGACGCCTCGGGACGCAGCGGAGGAACGCTGATCTGGAGGCTCTTGACCGCGGGGAACGGCGCGCCCTGGAGGGAGCGGCCGCAGCCCAGGCAGGGCTCGTCCATGATCTCCCGCACGACGTGGAAGCGGCCCCCGCAGGCGCAGGGCTCCACGGTCGCGGCGAACGCGTCGTGCGCCTCCCGGGTGCCCTCGGGCGAAAGGCCGCTGAGCTCGTCGCGGCGGCGCGCGGTTTCCTTGACGGCGCGGACGAACGAGACGTCCTGCCGCGAGTTGAACCAGCGCCAGGCGCCGCAGCCGCCGCAGCGCGCGTGCCAGACGAACTCGTTGCCGCAGGACGCCTCGGGGAGCAGCAGCGTGTTCCCGTGCGCGCAGGCCGGGCAGGCCACATCCATGGCGAAGCGGTTGATCGCGCTCATGTCTGATCCTAGTATAATCCCCCGACGATGCTCAAGGTGAGGAAGGGACGCCGGGCGATCGCGTCCGGCGTCGCGGCCCCGGCCGACGCGGCGGAGTGGTTCTCCGCCTCGTTCCGCGCGCCCTTCCCCTTCCTGCTCGAGAGCGCCTCGGGGGGACGCTACACGTTCGCGGGCGAGGACCCCTACGCGGTCCTCGTCGCGCGCGGCGACCGCCTCTCGCTCTGGCGCGAGGGCCGCGAGCGGACCTTCCGCGGAGACCCCTTCGACGCGATCCGCGAGCTCCTGGCCGAGCAGAAGGTGGAGAACCCCGAGGGCCTTCCCCTCCCCGGCGGCGCCGTCGGCGCCTTCGGGTACGACCTGGGCCAGCACCTCGAGCGCCTCCCCCACCGGGCGGAGGACGACCTCGACTTTCCCGACCTCCTGCTCGGCTTCTACGACGAGATCAGCGTTTTCGACCAGGCCTCCCGGACGGCGTCGCGCGTCCGCCTCGACCCGAAGCCGTCGGGACGGGCGATCGACCCCGCCCTCTACGGGGAGCTCTTCGGCGCGGGCCGCGCGGTCCCGGGCCGCGGCTCCAACTTCACCCGCGAGCGCTACCTCGCCGCCGTCGCCCGGATCCGCGAGTACATCGCCGCGGGCGACGTGTACCAGGTCAACCTCTCCCAGCGCTTCCACGCCCGCAGCGACGCCGCCCCCTTCGACGTCTACCGCGCGCTGCGGGCGGCCAGCCCCGCGCCCTACGCGGCGTACCTGCAGTACGGCCGCCGGGCCGTCCTCTCGTGCTCCCCCGAGCAGTTCCTCGAGCTGCGGGACGGGCGGCTCGTCACGCGCCCCATCAAGGGCACGCGGCGCCGGGGCGCGACGCCGGACGAGGACGAGCGCCTGTCCTGCGAGCTGATGGCGAGCCCGAAGGACGACGCCGAGCTCGCCATGATCGTGGATCTCGAGCGCAACGACCTGGGCCGCGTCTGCGAGTTCGGCAGCGTGGCCGTGACGGCGCCCAAGGTCCTGGAGCGCCACGCCACGGTGCTGCACCTGTCCGCGACCGTCGAAGGCCGCCTCCGCCGGGGCCTGGGGCCCGTCGACGTGCTCCGCGCCGCCTTCCCCGGCGGCTCGATCACCGGCGCGCCCAAGATCCGGGCCATGGAGATCATCGACGAGCTCGAACCCACGCGCCGCGCCTTCTACACGGGCGCCCTCGGCGCGCTCGGCTTCGACGGCTCGATGAACCTCTCGGTGGCGATCCGCACGGTGCTGGCCGACGGGCCCGAGTACTACTTCCAGGCCGGCGGCGGCATCGTGGCCGACTCCGACCCGGCCTCCGAATACGAGGAGACCCTGACCAAGGCGTCCGCGATGGCGCGGGCCCTGGGCATGACGCTTCGATGACGACCGTCTGGCTGAACGGCGAGTTCCTTCCCGAGAGCAAGGCGACGATCCCGGCGACGGATCGCGGCTTCCTCCACGGACGGGGACTCTTCGAGACCCTGCGCACCTACGACGGGATTCCGTTCCGGCTCGAGGACCACGTCGCCCGCATGAAGGCGTCCGCGGCGCGCTTCAAAGTCCCCTTCCGCGACACGGACGTCGAGCCTGCCATCCGCGAGCTCTGCCAGCGCAACCGGCTGCGCGACGCCGCGGTGCGGATCACGCTCTCCGCCGAGGGGCGCCTGCTCCTCACGGCCCGGCCGCGCAGCCCCCTCCCCGCCTCCTGGTACGAGAAGGGCGCGGAGGTGATGGTCGCCCCCTGGCGTCGCGACCCGCGCGCGATGATCGCCGGCCACAAGGTGACGAGCTACCTCGAGAACATCCTGATGCACGACGAGGCGCGCGAGCGCGGATGCGCGGATGCCCTCTTCGTCGGCCTGCGCGGGGAGCTGCTCGAGGGCGCCGTGACGAACGTCTTCCTCGTCGTGAAGGGCAAGCTGATCACGCCGAGCCCGGCGGGCATCCTCCCCGGCGTCACGCGGAAGGTCGTCATGGAACTGGCGACGGTCCGGGAGCGGACCGTGCGCCTCAAGGAGCTCTGGAAGGCGGACGAGGCGTTCCTGACGAACGCGTTGATCGAGATCCTGCCGATCGGCAAACCCGGTCCCATCGTCCGACAGGTGACGGAGGCGTACCGGGAGCTGACGAGAACCCTCGGGTAAGCGTCAGTCCAGGATCCGCAGCTCGTTCGACAATTCGTTCTTGTCGTCGGGTTGGATCGGAAAGGGTTTCGCGAGCAGGTCCCCCGCCTTCCGGATGGCGTCGACGAACCCGTCGCGCGGCTTGCCGTCGCGAAGCGCCTTGATGAGCTGTTCGGTGATGCCCTTCCACTCGGCTTCGGGGATCTTCTCGGACACCTTGCGGTCGGCCCACACGCAGACGCGGCGCTCGAACAGCGAGACGAAGATCACCACGCCGGTGCCGCCGACCGTCTTGTGCGCGTGCAGCGAGTCGAACGCGTGGTGGGCCGCGACGAGGACGCGGGCCGTCATGGCGCGGCGCGACACCGCCAGCCGCTTGAGCCAGGGGAGCGCCTTCGCCAGCAGGACCCCAACGATCCATCCGCCCACCATGATGGCGAGCACGTAGGGAAGATGGACGCTGAGCTCGAGGGAGTCGTCCCAGTCCGAGGACGGCCGCAGCTTCTGGAACTGCGTCCAGGTCGCCGCCACCGCGACGACCGCCGCCGCGAGCCCGATCAGGTCCTCGGCCCGCTCGTAGCGGTCGCTGATGGTCGCCACGACCGGCACGATCTCGGCCGAGGTCTTCTTCTCGGCGTCCGTGACGGCCGCGGAAACGGCCTTGCGGTCTTCCGCGCTGAACAGTTTCGACGCTACCATTCGCCCGTCGCGCCTCCGCCGCCCGAAAATCCTCCGCCGAAGGAACCTCCGCCGAAATCGCTGTCGCCGCCGCCGGAGCTCGACGAATCGCTCCCGTAGGAGGGCGGAGGCGGGGAGCTGCTCGGGGTGTCGAAGTGCCGGCCGATCGAGTGGCCGAGCATGCTGCCCAGCGCGCCGCCGAGAAGGCCGCCGCCGAAGCCCGACCCGAAGCCGCCGCCTCCGTAGCCGCCCCCGTAGTAGCCGCCGTAGGGCCCGCGGTTCCCCCACGAGGTCACCTGGCTGCGGCGCATCAGGCGCGAGACCAGCATCACCACGAGGATGCCGCCGACGATCAGCACGATCAGCCCGCAGCCGCCCGCGGGAAGGCAGCCGCCGCCCGAGGACGGCACGCCCGGCACCGGCGCGGCCGACGGCGGGGTCCGGTTCGGCTGCGAACGGGCCGGGACCTTGTCGAGAGCCAGGGCGTTGAGCCCGCGCACGCCCTCCAGGATGCCCTTGCTCGGCTCGGCCTTCTTGAAGTACGGGATCACGCGCTCGGCCATGATGCGCTTGGCGTCGTCGTCCTTGCGCCGCTCCCAGCTGCCGCCCAGTTCGATGCGCGCCTTGCGGTCGCCCATCGACACCAGGAGCAGCATCCCGTAGTTCCACTCCGACCAGCCCACGCCCCATTCCGACATCAGGTTCAGCGCGTAGCGCTCGATCGGCCAGCCCTGAGCGCCGTAGGCCGCGAGGGACGGGATCGTGACCACGACGATCGGCGCCTTCTTCTTGGTGAGCGCCTCCTCGCAGAGGATGCGGATCTCGGTGGCGTCGTCCGGCTTGAGGACCTTCGCCTCGTCGAGGATGAAGTCTCGCGGCCCGGGCTTCGCGGGATAGCGGACGCCTTCCGTCGCCTGGGGCGACGCCTGAGGGGCAAGGAGCAAGACGGCCATCAGCAGGGTTGTCATGTCGGTCTGACGGTGTTCACCTATCGATGTTACGAGGAAACAACCTCTCGTGCCACCTGCTCGATCCGCTCCGCGAGGGCGACGAGGTCCGAGTCCTCCGTGAACGGGTTCTGGATCACCAGGCGCAGCCAGACCTCCCGCCGCACGGTGGTGCGCGTGATATAGAAGTCTCCCTCCAGGACCAGCCGCTGCCGGATCCGGCTCTGCAGCTCGGAGTCCGAGCCGTAGCGGAAGAGCAGGATGTTGGACTGCGGCGCTCCCAGGCATTCGAAGTCCTTCCTGGATGAGAGGAGCTCGTGGAAGCGCTGCGCCTGCTCGAAGAGGCGGTCCACGTGCGCCGCCAGGCCGGCCTCGCCGAGGACCGCGAGATTGAGGAAGAGCTTCAGACCGAGGGGCGCTTTCGTGCATTCGAAGGTCTTGAGCGAGAGGTCCTCGCCGGGCTTCTCGCCCTCGCCGTACAGGTACGGCGCGTGCTGCTCGTAGGTCCCAGCGAGCGACGCGCCGTCGCGGAAGAGCGTCGCGCAGGCCAGCGCCGAGGTCCCCAGGAGCTTGTGGGTGTCCCAGGTGATCGAATCGGCCCGCTCGATCCCGTCCACGCGCGGGCGCTGCGTCGGCGAGGCCAGGGCGGCGGCCGCGTGGGCCCCGTCGACGTGGAGCCAGAGGCCCTCGTTCCAGCAGAAGTCGCCGATCTCGCGCAGTGGATCGATCGCCCCGTTGGCCGTCGCGCCGGCGTTCGCCACGACCGCCAGCACCTCGCGGCCGGCGTCGACCTGCTCGGCGAAGACCTTCCGGAGGGACGGGACGTGGATCCGCAGCGCGCCGTCCACCGGCACCTTGACGACGTTCCGGCTGCCGACCCCAATGATGGCGGCCGCGCGCTCGACCGAATAGTGGGCGATGTCGGACGCGAGCACGATGAAGTTCGGAGGCATGCCGTCCTTCCACGCCTCGGGGACGATGCGGGCGCGGGCGGCGAGCAAGGCGCTCAGGTTGCCCAGGCTCCCGCCGTGCGTGAGGATGCCGTCGCCCTCCCCCCAGCCGAGCTTGCGGAGCATCCAGCGGACGATGCCCTTCTCGACGGCGCTGGCGGCGGGCCCCATCTCGTAGACCGCCATGCCGTTGTTGACCAGCGCGCCCAGGAGATCCGCGAACATCGACGGGATCATCGGGATGGCGACCTGGTGCCCCATGTAGCGCGGGTGGCGCAGGTGATTGCTGTGGGCGATGAAGGTCCGCGCCAGCGCCGCGAGATCCCCTCCCCCGGACTCCAGCAGCCGCTCGAAGTCCAGCTCGCGCAGGATCTCGTCGATCTGCTTCTGGACGAGCACCTTCCCCTCCCGCTTCCGGGTCCTCTCGAGCTCATCGACGATGAGGTCGCGAAAGCGGTCCGCGTTCTCGCGAAAAAAGCCGGGGTCGTAGACGCGGTCGTTCATGGCGTGTGGATTAAACCCAGGATCGGCGCGGGGACCAAGAAGAAGTGCTCCGGCCGGATTGGCCACCGAGCCCTCGGAGCCCTGCAGAGAAGAGTCGGCTCTGTGGGCTCTGCGGGCTCCGTGGCCAATCAGCGCGGGCGCGCGCGGAGGTCGACCGGCGGGCGCTCGATCAGCACGATCTTGAGGTCGCGCTCCGACTTGCTGCGCAGCGCCTTGAGGCTGACGCTGCTGCCGGGGACGACCTTCGCGACCTTGAAGAACATGTCGCTCTGGCCCGCCACGGGCTCGCCGTTGAACTCGACGATGACGTCGCCCTTCTTGAGCCCCGCCTTGTCGGCCGGCGAGCCGGTCTCGACGAAGCCGACGAAGACGCCCCGCTGCGACTTCAGGCCGAGTTCGTCGAGCAGCTCCTCCATCGAGCGGAAGCCGAACTCGATCTGCGTCTGCTCGAAGTCCAGGGGGCGGATCCCGAGGTAGCCGCGGCGGACGCGACCGTTCTTCTGGAGCTGATCGCTGACGGACTTCGCCAGGTTCGAGGAAATCGCGAGGCCGACGCCGTCGCTGCTGCGCGTCTCGGAGACGATCGCGGCGTTGATCCCGATGAGCTCGCCCCGGATGTTCACCAGCGCCCCGCCCGAATTTCCCGGGTTGATCGGGGCGTCGGTCTGGATGAAGTCCTGGTACGGCTGCGAGAGCTGCGCGTGGCGGTGCTTCGCGCTGACCGTGCCGAAGGTCACCGAATGGCTGTAGCCGAAGGGGCTGCCGATCGCCAGGCAGAGGTGGCCGACGCGAACCTGGTCCGAGTTGGCGAAGCGGATGGGGACGAGCGAGTCGACCTTGGATTCGATCTTGAGGAGCGCCAGGTCGGTCTCCGAATCGGTGCCGACGACCTTCGCGGGGAACTCCTTGCCGTCCGCAAGGCGGACGCGAAGAGTCTGGCGGCGCGGATCGGCGTCCACGACGTGGTGGTTCGTGAGGATATGGCCTTCGGGGCTGACGATCACGCCCGATCCGACGCCCTGCATCTCCCAGAGGTCCCCCTGCGCGCCCACCTTGGTGGTGATGTGGACGACCGAGGGGCTCACCCCTTCGGCCACCGACGCGAGCGCGTCCTGGAACGCGGAGAGGTCGCCCGAGATCATGGGCCGCTCCGCCGCGACGGCCGTCGCCCCGGAGCGGTCGAACGCGCGCCCGAGCCCCATCCCTGCCGCCACGCCGGCGGCCAGGAAGATCGCCATCAGGGCGCTGCGGGCCCAGGGCTTCATTCGTCCTTCCTCGCGCCCGTCTTGACCTTGACGGCTTCGCGCTTGCCGGAGCGCAGGATCTGGAGCTCGAACTCGGGCTTGCCGAGCGCGACCAGGACGTCCGAGCGGAACTGCCAGCGGTCCGTGACCGCCTTGCCGTCCAGCTTGAGCAGGATGTCGTGCTCCTTCACGCCCGCCTTCTCGGCGACGGAGCCGGCCTTCACCTCGGTCACGATAACGCCCTCATTCTCCTTGAGCGAGAGCTGGTCCCGCAGCGTCTCCCCGACCTCCTGGACCCGGATGCCGAACTCGCGGCCGCCGGGGACCGGCGCCTGGCGCGGCGCGTCGTCGGGGGTCGGGTCCTTCGGGAAGCGGAAGGGCCGCCGCAGCTTCCCGAACTGCTCGTCCATGAACTTCTGGAGATCCTCGTCGAAGGGCTGGTCGAGGCCGGGGACGGGACCCAGCTCCGGGACTCCCTTCTTGAGCTTCTTCCACCACTCCTCGAACTCGTCCTGGGAAAGACTCTTTCGCTCCTCGGCGCCGCCCAGGTGCCGGGCCAGCTCGTACTTCTTCACCAGGTCGGGGTGCTGGGCGCGGAACTCGGCGGCGCTCGCCGCCGCATAGGTCCGGGCGACCTTCTTGCCGGCGGCCTTGTCCTCCTCCTGCACCGTGAGCTCGACCTTGCCGTCGTTGAGGATCTTGAGCGTCATGTTGCGGGTGGAGTCGAAGACGAGGAGGCGGGTGTTCTCGAGGTCGACCTTCTTCTCGGCCTTCTCCTCCTGCTTGCCCTGAGCGAGCAACGCCGCCGCGCCGGCAGGCGCGAAGGCGTGCGAGTCGAAGGGCGCGGCAAGCAGCGACAGGAGCAGCAGCGTCAGCATCGTTGCATCCTCCTATTTCTGCGGGTCCAGCTCGATCTGGGCCTCGACGGTCCTGGTCTCGCCGTTGTGGAGGAAGACGATCCGGATCTTGGTGGGCTCCTCGACGGTCGCGATCTTCCACTGCAGGGCGTCGAGGTCGCTCACGGCCTTGCCGTCGAAGGACACGAGGATGTCCCGCTTCACCAGGCCCGCCTTCTGGGCGGGGGATTCCCGCTCCACGCGGGTCACCTCGGCGCCGACAGTCGCCTCGAGCCCCAGGTGCGAGCGGGCGGCGTCGCTCAGCGGCAGCAGGCTCGCGCCGAGCCAGCCGCGGACCATCTTGCCGTGCTTGATGATGCGGTCGGCGGAGAACTTCACCCAGGCGGCAGGCACCGCGAAGGCGGGCGCGGGCACGAGCTTCTCGTCGCCGTTCTCGAGGGCGCCGGCGGAGTGGACGAGGCCCACGAGGCGGCCCGCGGAGTCCGACACGAACGCGCCGCAGTCGCCCGGCAGGACGGCCGCGCTCATCTGCAGCATGTTCTCGAACTTCTGTCCCCGCACGAGGATCGAGCGGCCGATGCCGCCGATGGTGCAGAAGGAGGAGCAGGAAGGCATGCCGAGCGCATTCCCCACGACGATCGCCTGGGTGCCCGTCTTGCAGCCCTCGGACGAAATCGACGCGGGCAGCAGCCCTTTGGCGGAGATCTTGAGGACCGCGATGCCGGTCCGCTTGTCGGCGTCGACGCGATCCGCCGTGAAGGACCGGTCGCCCACCGTGACGCGGATCTCGAGGGCGCGGTCGATCCCCGAGGCGTCCGTGATGACGTGGCCTTCCTTGCTGTAGATCACGCCCGAGAAGGTGAGGTCGTCCGCGTGGACGCGGACCACCGAGGGCCGGACCTTCTCGACGATGCCCGAGATTTCCTTCTCGAGCTTCTGGAGGGTCGTCTCTTCCTTGGCCGACTCCTGGAAGGAGGCGGCGGAAAGCAGCAGGACCAGCAGCGAGGTGCAGACCACAACTCGACCTCTAGAAATCCTTCTCGCGGCCCGCCGGGATCGACTCCACCCGGGGGAGGTAGTAGTTCCCGTCCGGCTCCACCCGGGGGGCGGCCGGGGTCGCCCTCGGCCGGAAGAGGAATCCCCGAGACGTGTTCGGGAACGTGGCGGGCTGGACGGGGCTGACGATGTTGACGGGGGGCTGGGAGGCCACGGAGGTCGCGGCGGGGGCGGCGTCACGGCGGGTCGTCACGTGGACCAGGACGCCGATGGCGATGCCGACCATGCCGACGGCCGCGTAGCGGAGCGCGGCGTCGAACCAGGCGAGCCGCGGGGGCGCCGACTTCTGCGGGAAGAGGTCGGCGCGGACGCCGCTCCAGAGGTTCTTGAAGGTGCCGGGGGGCGCCTGGCCCTCGCGGAGCGAGGCCAGGTTGGCGCGCGCCTCGCGGTACTGGTCGAGCTCGCGCGCGCAGGCGGCGCAGACGGCCACATGGGCCTCCACGGCGACCCGCTCGTTCTCATAGGACTCGCCGCCCGCGTACAGGGCCAGCAGGTCCCGGATTTCCTCACATCCCATGGATCAGCGTGCTCCTCCTGACTCGAATTCTATACGCTGGAGCAGGGTTGGTGTTAGCAAAGCGAGAGGCCGGAGCGGGCCGGAGGACGTGGAGGTTGGCCGGGCTTAGAACCCGTGGTCCGAATCGTCGCCGATCTCGACGCCCTTCCCCTCCCAGATGGCCCGGAAGAGCTTCCGGGCGCGGTGGAGGCGCCAGCGGACCGTCGCGTTCGTGCAGCCCACGATCTCGGAGATCTCCTCGCAGGAGAAGCCCTGGATGTCCCGGAGGGTGAGGACGGCCTTGTACTTGGGGGGGAGGCGGTCCAGCGCCTGGTGGACGCGGCTCCGGGTCTCGGAGCGCTCGCCCGTCTCGGCCGGGTCGCGCGGGCCAGGGTCGGCCAGGCCGCCGATCCCGTCGATGTCCACCGTCTTGCCGTGGGACAGCTTCCGCATCCGGTCGATGCAGAGGTTGACGGTGATCTGGTAGAGCCAGGTGTAGAAGTTCTTTTTGACGTCGAAACGGGCGATGTTGCGGAAGACGCGGATGAAGGCTTCCTGGGAGATCTCGCGGGCCGTGTCGTAGTTGGAGAGCATGTTGTGGGCGATCCAATAGACCCGCCGCTGGTACTTCTCCATCAGCTCCCGGAAGGCGTCTTCGCGCCCTTCCTGGCAGCGGCGGATCAGCGAGACTTCGGTGGCATCCGGCATTGGTTCAGGCCCTGGTTCTGATTAGACGCCGCAACTTCTTAAATTATAACGATCTTCCCCCCCTCGATGACACGCACATTCGACGAGCAGGGGCCCGATTGAGTTCCAATTGTTCCTGGAATTAGAGACAGCGGGGGCGGGCGGATTCCGGGCGCTCGAGCGGAAATGAAAAAGGCCGCGGCGGAGGCCGCGGCCTTTTCCGGTGGCTTCGGGGGAATCAGTCCCGCTTCTCGCCGATCGTGACCTTGATGGTCAGCTCCTTGGCCTTGCGGAGCACCGTGAGGCTGGCTTCCTGGCCGGCCTTCGCGGTCGACATGAACTTGGCGAGCGACTCCTCGCCCTTGACGGCCTTGCCGTCGATCTTGGTCAGGATGTCGTTCTTCTTGAGGCCCGCCTTCTCGGCGGGGCTGCCCGGCAGCACATCGGTCACCAGCAGGCCCTCGCCTTCCGGCAGGTCGAGCTGGGCGCGGAGCTCGTCGGGGAGATCCTCGGGCTGGACGCCCAGCCAGGCGCGGGGCGCCTTGGGCTCGGTCTTCTTGGGCTCCGTGCGCTTGGGCTCCTTCTTCGGCGCCGGCGCGGGGGCCGGGTCCTCGGGCTCCACTCCCTTGGGAAGGAGGTCCTTGAACTTGTCGAAGTTGAAGTTCTTGAACATCTCCTTCATCTGGTCGTTCAGGCGGTACTTGCCGTCCTTGCCCTTCTCGAAGAACTGCTCGGGGTCGACGCCGAACTTCTCGAACATGTCCTTGAACTGCTCGAACATGTCCTCGTCGAGCGCGAAGAGGTCGTCGGCGCCGCCGTCATCCGGGGCCGGGGCGGGCTTCGCCTTGCCCTTCGGCTTGGACTCGTCCTGCGGCGCTTCCTTCTTCTGAAGGAACTTCTTCACGCGCTCCCGGAGGTCCTCGTCGCCCTTCCCCTGCTCCTTCGGCTTGGGCTCATCCTGCTGGGGGGCGGGCTGCGCGTCGGCGGGATGGACCGCGAGCACCACGCTGGCGTTCTTCTTCTTGCCGTCGCGGAGGTACTCGACCTTGAGGGTCGCGCCGGCGCCCGCGGCCTGCACCATGGAGGGCACGTCCTGCGGGGAGTCCATCGTCTTGCCGTCGATGGCCACGATCACGTCGTCGGCCCGGAGGCCGGCCTTCTCGGCGGGCCCGCCGGGGACCACCTCGACGACCTTGATGCCGCTCTTGATGCCGAGGTCCTTCTTCTCGTCATCGGTGAGGTCGGTGGGACGCACGCCCATGTAGCCGCGGACCTTGCGCTTGGGCGCCTCGCCCTTCGGGGCCGCCTTCGGCTCCGGCTTGGCCTCGGCCTTGGGGCCCTTCCCGCCCTTGAGCTCCTCGTCGATGAGCTTCTCGATATCCTTCAACAGCTTCTCATCTTCGGACTTGAGCCGCTTCTCGACTTCCTTGAGGAGATCTTTCTTCAGGGCGTCCTTGTCCTGGTCCTGCGCGATCGCCGTCGCGGCGAACGCGAAGCCCAGGAGGAGCGTGCAGACGGACTTCATAATGCCTCCGAATCTCTCTTGTGTATATACGTCGTCGCCCGGGACTATGCGAGGGGTTTCCGGCCCGTGACGGTGGTCCGCAGGCCGAAACGGGAGCGGACCGCGTCCACGAGGGGCGTGACGCCGCGGTCGGTCTGGACGACGACGTCGGCGTTGACCGCCTTGATCTGGGCGGTCATCTCGGGGCTGGAGGCGACGTGCTGCGCGTAGTTGTGGTAGAGCACGATGTAGGTCTTGTGCGCCGAACGGGCCTTTTCGAGGCTGGGCCGGACGGGCTCCTTCTCGCGGGTGGTGGCGCCCAGGTGGACGCAGATCACGTCGGGCTGGTACTCGTCGCAGAGGAAGGCGACCTCGCGCTCGGTGGTCGCGACGCGCACCTCGAAGCCCTGGCGGCTGAGCTCCATCCGCATGATGTCCTGGACCTTGGGGTCCCGGTCCACGACGATCACCTTCCTGGTGAGCATCTTTTGCATCGTCTTGAAGTCGCGGGTCTGCTTCAAGAAGCTCATCAGGTCGTTATGGGTGATGACGTAGTTGGCGATGTTGCTCATGAAGGCGGCCTTGAGCTGGCCGCTCTTGATGTACTCCATGACCTCCGACTCCTTGCAGCCGATCATTTCGGCGGCTTTCGTCGGAGTGTAGAAGCTTTGCGTGGTCATGTGTTCAGTGTCCGCTGGCAGTATTATATCGGCTGATCCGCGTCGGCGTTGGAATTCTTCACTCCTTGCGCTCGGCGAGCACGAGCTTGAGGTGCCGGCTCTTCTTGCCGCGGACGATCGTGACCTCCACGGCGTCGCCGGGCTGGTGCTTCGACAGCAGCTCCCCGATGTTCTCCTCGCTGACCTCGCGCTGGTCGATTTCGGTGAGGATGTCGCCCGCCATCAGGCCGGCCTCCTTGGCGGGGCCCCGGACGTCGACGACCTTGATGCCGGCGGGATGCGCCTTGCGCTCCTCCTCGGTCATGTCCCCGGCGGTGATGCCGAGGGTGACCTTGCGGGCCGGCGCCGCGGGCTTGGCGCCGCTTCTCTGCATCTCGGCGCGGATGATGGCGCGGATCTCCTCGCGGGTCCGCTCGTGGGACTCGCGGATCTCCTTCTCGATGCGCTCCACGATGCGCTTGACGCGCTCGTCGTCCTGCGCGGAGGCGGTCGCGGAGAGAAGGAGCAGGAACGCGGCGCCGCTAAGGAATTTCATGATTGTCGCCCCCAGCTGAACAGGGGGGAGTGTAGCCCGCCCCGGGGGAAGGTGTCAACGGCAGCGGGCGATGAAGGGCGGGGCGCTGTAAGCCGGGTTCTGGTCCCCCCTTTCGGAGGGCGGCGGTCATCAATCTCGGCGCCGGATCGCTCCGGACGCTCCTTGCGGCCTACCCATGGCGCGCCTCCCCCTTGCGGAGGACGTCGGGCGGGCAGCCCCAGGCATTGCTGCGACGCGCGTCTATTCGGCCTTTCTCCGGGTGGGGTTTACCGTGCCCCCGGTGTCTCCACACGGGGCGGTGGGCTCTTACCCCACCTTTTCACCCTTGCCTGATCCCCCTTGCGGGGGCCATCGGCGGTTTAAGTCTCTGTGGCACTTTCCATCGACCCCTTGCGGAGCCGTGTTGCCGTTAGCAACCACCCTGCCCTGCGGAGCCCGGACTTTCCCTCGACCTGACAACATCCAGGCCGCGATCGCCCGCGCCCCGCCCTTCATCGCCCGCTTGTAAAAGAACCGGGGACCGTCCGGTCACCCTACTGCTGACGCAGAAACCTTTTTCGGAATTCCTTCAGAACCTCTTGATCCACTTCCAGCGACCCGTCCACCTGCATCACCAGCCAGTCGGGCCGCTGCGCCGCCTCCTCCGCCACCCAGCGGGCCGCCTTGATGAAGAACCCGGCCCGCTCGCGAACCTTGTCCTCCAGCATGCTCCGCACCCCTTTCGCCAGCTGCGCGTAGAAGGGCGTCTCGACCCGGACGTAGACGACCGCGCCCGTCTGGATCGCGCCGCCCTCCGGAACCATCGTCATCACGATCAGCGTGCTCCCCTCGAGCACCGGGAGGACGCCCATCTGGAAGACGCCCTTCGTGACGTAGAAGCGCCGGCGCTCCTCCTTCCGGATCAGCTCGAAGCGCATCCGGAAGCCTTCGGGGTCGACCACGAAGAACGCCGCCGGGTCCTTCTTGTCGCGGGTGATCTCCCATTTCCCGCGGCCCAGCTCCCGCACCACCCCGCCCGTGAACGGCATCTCGTCCAGCAGGAAGTGGTAGATCTCCAGGCGGCTCTTCACCTGGGCCGCCTCGAGCGGGACCACCGCCGCCACGTCCTCGAAGACGTGATCGACCTGCTTTCGCTGTTTCTCAGAGAGCTGGTCGAGAGGGACGACGTAGGGGTCCACCTCGACGGCGCTGCAGCCGGCTATCAGACTTAAACCGGCACTAAGCGCCCAGGTTCGCAAGGATCTTCTCCTCGGCCACCTTCAGGGCCGCCCGGACGTCCGCCCCGGGCCCGCCGCCCTGCACGAAGTGCGCCGTCCCGCCGCCCTTCCCCTGGATGGGCGCCAGGACATCCTTGAAGATCGTCCTCAGGTCGAGCGAGAGGTCGGAGCTCCGCGCGACCACGACGCTCGAGGTCTCCCCGGTGCCGCCCAGGATCGCGACCTTGCCCGGCGTCGTCGCCACGGCCGTCGCCACCGAGCGCAGGTACTCGATGCCCCGGCCCTCGAAGACCTCGACCACCACCCGGCCGCGCGCCGCGAGCTCGCGCCCCAGCTGCTCCGCGAGCTTGCGCTCGGCGGCGTTCAGCTGCCGCCGCGCCTCGGCGAAGTCCGCCATCACGCGGTCCACGGTCTTCTCCAGGTCGTCGCGCCCGGCCGACAGCTTCTGGCCGAGCGACTTGAGGATCCGGGCGTTCTCCCGCGCCTCGTTCAGCGCGCGGTAGCCGCAGAGGAAGTGCACCCGCGTCGTCCCCTTCTGGCGCTCGACGCCCGTGATGCAGACCACCCCGACCTCTCCCGTCGTGCGCGGGTGCGTGCCGCAGCAGGCCTGGCAGTCGTAGTCGTTGACCGTCACGACGCGGATCCGCTCCTCCGCGGGCGGCGGCTTCCGCATGGGCAGGTTCTTCGCCTCGTCGTGCCCGAAGAACCCGATCTGCACCGGGCGGTTCTCGTAGATGACCATGTTGGTCAGCGTCTCGGCCCGCTCGATGTCCACGGGCGCGATGCTCTGGTCCAGGTCGATCGAGCAGCCCTGGCGGCCGAGGTGGAAGCTGGACGTCTGGGCCTTCGCGACGCGGACGAACGCCTCGGAGAGCAGGTGCTGCCCGTGATGCTGCTGCATGTGGTCCCGGCGGCGGTCCCAGTCGATCACCCCGCGCACCTCGCCCTCGAGCGGGGACGCCACCGCGTGGATGACGTCGTCCCCGTCCTCGATGACGTCGGTGACGTCCACGCCGTTCAGCGTGCCGAGGTCGCAGGGCTGGCCGCCGCCCGTCGGGAAGAAGGCGGTCCGGTCGAGGACGACGCCCTTGTCGGTCTTCTTGATGACGGTGGCGCTGAATTCCTTGAGGTAGGGGTCGAGGTAGTAGAGTCGTTCGGTCATGGAGGGTGGATTGTATCGGGGGGAGCCTTGCGGGGCAACCTTGCCCTTGTTAGGCTGACCCGCCATGCCTCGGAACGCGTGGCTGCTCGCGCTGGGGGCGATCGCCCTGCGGGCCGCCGCCTCCCTGACGGTCGCGGTCATCGACTCGGACGGCGCGCGCGACCTCCGGATGGCGGAACTCCTCGAGCAAGGCCGCTTCGCCGACGCTCTCACGGTCCCGCCCCCCACTCCGCCGGTCCACGCCTTTCTCAGCGCGCTCGGCGACCTCGCGATCGGCAACCTGCTCGTCGCCGGCGTCGCGGTCTCGGTGGTCCTCGGCGGGCTCGCCCTCCTTCCCCTTTATTGGATGGTCCGGCGCACCTGGGACGACCGGGTCGCGACGGTCGCGGCGGCGCTCTACGCGTTCCTGCCCGCGATGGTCGACATCCACGCCGAGCCCATGACCGAAGGCACCTTCATGTTCTTCTTCTTCTCCGCGATGGCGCTGGGCTGGTCCGCCCTGGAGGAGCGATCCTGGGAGCGGACGTTCGTGGCCGCGGCCTGCTCGGTGCTCGCCTGGCTCGCGCGCCCCGAAGGACTTTATCTCCTCCCGCTCTTCCTCGCGGCGGCCGCGCTCCGCTTCAGCCGCTTCACCCCCCTGGGCGTCGCGATCTTTGTTGTCACCGCCTTCGTCCTCGCCTTCCCCTACCTGAGCTTCATCCACGCGCGGACCGGCCACTGGCAGGGCAGCCTCAGCCCCATCCCCGGCATGCTCCGCGACTTTCTCGCCGGCCGGCGCGTGGCCGGGACCACCTTTCAGGACTTCGAGGAGTACCGCGTGGTCGCCCAGCACGGCGTGCTGCTCGGCGGCCTGCGCCATCTCGGCTCCAACTTCTTCGGCAAGGTGCTCTTCTACGTCCTCGGACCCTTCCTGGTGCTCGGATGCCTCCGGGCCGCGCCCGCCCCGCAGGGCCGCCGGCTCCTCGCGTTCCAGCTCCTCGCCGCCGTCGGCTACCTCGTCCCCGTCGCGCTCTCCTTCGCGGCGGCGACGCCCTTCTCCCACCGCTTTCTCCTGGTCCCCGCCGCGCTGCTCCTGCCGCTGAGCGCGGTCGGCCTCATCCGCGCGGCCGAGTGGACCCGGCGCCGCCCGGCGCTGCCGCTCCTCGTCGGCGCGCTCTGCCTCGCCATGGCGGTCCGCGACCTCCGCCCGCGACGCGCCGACAAGGTCGGCATGAAGGAAGCCGGCCTCGCCATCCTCAAGACCCTCGGCCCGGGCAAACGCGTCTTCTCGACCCACCCGCAGGTGGAGTTCTACGCGCGCTCCGAGTATTTGGGCCTGCCGGAGGGCGCGACGGCCGACGTTCTCTTATCCTCGGAGATGGATGCCTTCGCGTTCTGCGCCCCGGACCTGCGCCGCTGGGAGCCTCGGCTGGAGGAACGGATCCGGGAGAAGACGTCGTACCTGGGCGAATTCCCGTCGCCCCCGCGCAAGGATACCCTCCCGGTCCGCGTCTACCTGGCAAAGTGATAGGATGGACCGACGTGACGACGCGTGAACGGGCCGGGCTCCTCGGAGTGCTCGCGGCGGCCTTCCTGCTGCGCGTAATCCTCGTCCTCTCCCTCCGGGGGACGCCCTACTTCGACACGCCCATCGTCGACAGCGCCGCCTACGACCAGTGGGCCCACCGGATCGCCGCCGAGAGCTTCTGGGGCGACAAGGCGTTCTACCAGGACCCTTTGTACCCGTATGGCCTCGGGATCTTCTACAAGCTCTTCGGCCGCGACCTGCTCTGGGTCCGCCTCATCCAGGTGGTGGTGGGCACCGCGGGGCTCTGGATGCTCTTCGAAGCCGTCCGCCGCTTCCTCGGCTACCGCACGGCGATCCTCGCGCTGGTCTTCGGCGCGTTCTACAAGACGTTCCTCTTCTACGACACGTCGATCCTCAAGGAGTTCCTGGGCGTGATCGCCATCGAAGGGGCGCTCCTCGCGTGGGCCTGGACCCTTCCCGCTCCGCCGCCGAAGGACGGCGGGGCCGCGCCGCCGGCGCGCGCGCCCTGCCCGGCCTGGGTGAAGTGGCTCGTCTTCGGCGGCGTGCTCGGGCTCGGCACCCTGGTCCGGGGAAACCTGCTGCTCGTCTCCGTCGCCGCGGCCCTCCTGCTGGCGATCCGCCGCGACGCGAAAGCCGCCGGGCTCGTGCTGGCGGGCACGCTGCTCTGCATCCTCCCGGCCACCATCCGCAACGCGGTCGTCGCCCGCGACTTCGTCCTCACGACGGCGCAGCTCGGCCCCAACCTCTACACCGGCAACAACCCGGAGAACACGAGCGGCCGCTATCGGCCGCCCTCCTTCCTCAAGGCGGGCGCCCCGGAGTACGAGGAGAGCGGGTTCCGCGAGGAGGCGGAACGCATCAGCGGACACCCGCTGAAGGCGTCCCAGGTCGACGCGTTCTGGAGGAATCGTGCGCTCCACTACATCGGCTCCAATGTCGGCACCTTCCTCGGCGTCACTCTCAAGCGCGCGCTGATGCTGTCGAACGCGTTTGAGATCCCCGACAACTACAACATCCCGTTCATGGAGCGCTTCTCCTGGGTGCTGCGCCTGCCCCTCTTCACGTTCGGCCTCTTCGTCGCCCCGCTGGCCGCGGCGGGGATCTACCTCAGCTGGCCGGACCGCTCGAAGTTCGCCATGCTCTACGTCCTGCTGGGCGCCTACCTCGTCTCGATCGTCTTCTTCTTCGTGTTCGACCGCTACCGCCTGCCGATCGTGCCGATCCTGATGGTCTTCGCCGCCCACGCGCTGGTGAAGTTCGCGCAGCTCCGCGAGTACCAGATGCGCGCGATCCCCAGGACGGCGGCCGTCGTGTTCGCCGCGACGCTCCTGCTCGTCAACGTCCCCCTGCCCGCGTCGATCGGCGGCTACCGCGACTTCCGCACGGCGCACCTCAACCTCGGGACCTACTACCTGCAGCACGACCAGCCCGCGGACGCCGCCGTCGAGTACGAGGCAGCGGCGAAGCTCAACCCGGAGATCCTCAAGGACCCGACCTTCAACTGGAATCTCGGCGAGGCCTACGAGAAGAGCGGCCAGACGCCCAAGGCGCTCGAACGCTACCGCGACGCGGTGCGCATCGACCGGCAGTCCGCCGAGGCGGCCAACCGGGTCGGGCAGCTCTACTTCGCCGAGGGCATGTACGAGCGCGCGGCGGAGATGCTGGCGGAGGCGCTGCGCCGCGACCCGGCCTTCAAGGGCGCGGCCGAGCCGCTGGCCGAATCCTATCGCCGCCTCAAGCGCTACGACGCGGCGCTGGAGAGCCTCGAGGGACCCGTCCGCCTGGCGCCCAAGGACTGGGGCCTGCGCCTCAAGCGCGCCGAGATCTACCGCGAGCTCTCCATGTGGAAGGAGACGCTCCAGGCCGCCGAGGAGGCCCTCGCGCTCCGGCCCGGTCAGCCCGACGCCGTCAAACTGCGCGACGAAGCGAAGAGAAAGCTGCGCTGGCCGTTCTGACGGCGGCGTTGACATTCCCCCCGCCCGGTGGGGATACTCGGTACGGTGATCGAACTCGTCTGCGCCACGTGCGGGAAAGTCGGCGCTCCGGGCACGACGCGCTGCCCGGCCTGCAGCGGGCTGATGATCGTCAACTCGAAGCCCGAGGCGGCGCCTCTTCCCAAGCCGGAGCCGAGCCTGGTCGGCACGTCCTTCGGCAAGTACACCCTCACGGCGGAGCTCGGCCGCGGCAGCATGGGCGTGGTCTACGACGCGCAGGACACCCTGCTCCACCGCCGCGTCGCCCTCAAGATCATGCACTCCCATAAGAACGACAACCTCGACGCCATCAACGACTGGCAGCGCTTCATGCAGGAGGCGCGCCTGACGGCCAACGTCGCCAAGCACCCCAACATCGTCACCATCTACGAAGCCGCGGTCCTCGACACGCGGCGCTACATCGCCATGGAGTACGTGGCGGGCGAGCCGATGCGGCGCTGGCGCAAGGGGCGCTCCACCCGGGAGCAGGTCCGCCTGCTCCGCGACGTCGCGCTCGCGGTCCACCACGCCCACGAGCACGGCATCATCCACCGCGACCTCAAGCCCGCCAACGTGCTCGTCGCCAAGGGCGACGTGCCGGTCATCACGGATTTCGGCCTCGCCCGGAGCGAGCAGCGCCACGCGGGGCCCTCGCTGACGCCGAGCGGCTTCGTCGTCGGCTCCCCCGCCTACATGAGCCCCGAGCAGGCGCGGGGCCACCGGGACGTGGACCGGACGACCGACGTCTACGCGATCGGCGTCATGCTCTACGAGGCGATCGCCGGCCATCCCCCCTTCGACGGGAAGAATCCCGTCGAGACCCTCTCCAAGGTCGTGGAGGGGACGACCGTGCCGCCCTCGCAGACCGCGCCGCTGCCCGGAGGCGACCCCGCCCTGGACCAGATCTGCCTGAAGGCCATGGCCCGCGAGGCGCAGGAACGCTACCCGAGCTGCGCCGAGCTCGCGAAGGCGCTGACGCAGTGGGTCGAGGCGCCGAAGGAGCAGCGCCCCGCGCCGCGCCCGCGCCTCGGGGTCTTCGCGCTCGCGGCCGTCGCCGCGCTGGCCCTGGTCGGCGGCGGGTTCTGGTTCCGGCAGCGCACGCTCCAGGAAGCCGCGCGGCGCGAAGAGGAGATCCGCGCCCAGTTCCAGGCGACCATGCAGAAACTCGAGGAGGCGAAGCGGACGCCCGTGCACCTCCGGCTCGAGGACTTCAAGATGATCGACGGCCAGGGCTTCAACGAGATCACGCCGACCCGGATCTGCTACCTGGCGAATGCGACGTTCGAAGCGAAGGTCAAGATCCCCGAGTCCGCCGTCTACGTCTTCACCGTCTCGGCGTCCTGCGACGCCGCCCGGAACGAATTCGCGAAGTTCAATTTCAGCGCCGATGGCTCCGTCCTGGCGACGGTGAAGCTGACGGCCGAAAACCCCCGCGAGTACGAAGTCAGCGCCCGACTGGACGCCGGTGAACGCCGCATCGCGATCGCCTTCCTGAACGACTTCTACGTCGCCTCGCCCTTCGAAGACCGGAACCTCTACGTCCACGACGTCTCCTACCGGAAGGCAAAGTAGAGCCGTGGCCTCCACCCGCGTCGAAAACGACTCCCTGGGCCCGATCCGGGTCCCGAAGAACGCCTACTTCGGTGCGCAGACGCAGCGGGCCGTGGAGAACTTTCCCGTCAGCGGCCGGCGGATGCCCCGGCCCTTCATCGCGGCCCTCGCCCACCTGAAGGGCGCCTGCGCCGAGGTGAACCGGACCCTGTATCCCGATCAAATGCCCGCGCGCATCGCGAAGGCCATCCAGCGGGCCGCCGCCCGCGTCGCGGAGGGCGACCTGGACGCCCACTTCCCCGTCGACGTGTTCCAGACCGGCTCCGGAACCTCGACCAACATGAACGCCAACGAGGTGATCGCCAACCTGGCCAACGAAACGCTGGGAGGCCGCCGGGGCGTCTACACGCCCGTTCATCCGAACGATCACGTCAACCTGGGCCAGTCGTCGAACGACGTCATCCCGTCGGCGGCGCACCTCGGGGCGCTGATGGAGCTCTCGAGCATGGGGGCGGCCGTCAGTCGGCTGGGCTTTTCCCTCGAGGCGAAGGTGAAGGAGTTCGACGGCGTCGTCAAGCTCGGGCGCACGCACCTGATGGACGCCGTGCCGGTGACCATGGGACAGGAGTTCGGCGGCTATGCGGCGCAGGTGCGCCGTTCGTGGGAGCACATCGCCCTCGCGTCCAAGGGGCTGGAAGAGCTGGCGCTCGGCGGCACGGCCGTCGGGACGGGCCTGAACGCCCATCCGCAGTTCGCGAGGCGCGTCTGCGCGCTGCTGGCGAAGCGGCTGAAGATCCCCGTACGGGAGGCCGGCAACCACTTCGAAGCCCAGGGGGCCCGCGACGCCCTCGCCCGCCTCAGCGGCGCCCTCAAGGCGCTGGCCGGCGCCCTGATCAAGATCGCCAACGACATCCGCTGGATGGGGTCCGGCCCGTACGGGGGCATCGCGGAGCTCCGGATCCCCGACCTTCAGCCGGGCTCGTCGATCATGCCCGGCAAGGTCAATCCGGTCATGAGCGAGATGCTCGTCCAGGTCGGCGCGCAGGTGATCGGCAACGACGCGGCGGTCACGATCGGCGCCCAGGGCGGCCACTTCGAGCTGAACGCGATGATCCCGGTCATCGCCGCGAACGTCCTCGATTCGATCGGGATCCTCGGACGGAGCTGCCAGCTCTTCCGCACCAAGTGCGTGGACGGGCTGAAGGCGAATGAGGAGCGCTGCCTGGAGCTGCTCGAGAAGAGCCCGATCGTGGCGACCGCCCTGAACCCCGTGCTCGGCTACGACCGGACGGCGAAGTTGATCAAGGAGGCGCTCGCGAAGAAGAGGAGCGTCAAGGAGCTCGCGATCGAGCAGGGCCTGATCACGAGAGCGCAGGCGGAGAAGATCTTCGACTTCCGCACGCTGGCCGCGCGGGGCAGGAGCAAGCGCCCTTAGCTACTTCTTTTCCCGCTGCGCAACAAGCGACTTCTTCAGCGCGGCGAAATCCTCGTCCTTCAACGTCGAGCAGACCTTCTTCAGGATCCCCAGGAAGACCTCGATCTCCGGGTCCGTGTTGGGGCAGCCGATGTTGCCGTCGGGGCCGTTGCTGTCGGCCAGCTCCTTCCCTTCCGCGTCGTGGATCACGAACCAGGGGACGCCCTGCTTCTGCGCCTTCGGGTACTTGTCGTGCAGCGCGGCGCCGCCGGGCGTCTTCGCGGTGTCGACGTGGAGGAGGACGAATTCCCGGGCCAGCAGCGGGGCGACCTCGGGTCGGGCCTTCCAGGCCTCGAACACGGTGCACCAGCCTCAGCCGGGGGATCCGAAGGTGAGGAAGACCTTCTTCTTCGACTCCTTCGCCTGGGCGAGCGCGTCCTTGAAGAGATCCTCGGCCTTCCTGGAGTCCTGGGGGGCGGAGTTCAGGGCGAGCAGCAGCGCGACGGCGACCAACTTCATGGCGTTCTCTCCGGTCTGATTCTATTATGGCGGGCATGGCTCCGGACGGCAAGGTCACCCTGGAACGCATCCGCGAGGCCTACGGCCCGCTGAAGGCGGTCGCGCGCCGCACGCCGCTCCTCACCTCGAGAACGCTCGACGGCATGGCGGGCGGCCCCGTCCACCTGAAGGCGGAGAACCTCCAGAAGACCGGCTCGTTCAAGATCCGCGGCGCCTACACCGCTCTCTCGCGGCTTTCGGCCGCCGAACGCGACAAGGGCGTCGTGACCGCGTCGGCCGGCAATCATGCGCAGGGCATCGCGCTGGCCGCGCAGCTCACCGGGGTCCGGGCCCGGGTCTTCATGCCCCTCGGCGCCTCGATCGCCAAGATCCTCGCGACCCGCGGCTACGGCGCCGAGGTGCAGCTCGCCGGCGGCTCCTTCGACGAGGCCGTCGCGGCTGCCCAGGACCTGGCGCAGAAGACGGGCGCTCCGTTCATCTCCGCGTTCGATCACGACGACATCATCGCCGGCCAGGGCAGCGTCGGGCTGGAGCTGCTCGAGGACCTGCCCGACGTGGACACGGTGCTGATCCCCGTGGGCGGAGGCGGCCTGATCAGCGGGATGGCGATCGCCCTCAAGGAGTCGCGTCCCTCGCTGCGCGTCATCGGAGTGCAGGCTGAAGGATGCCCGGCGGCGGCCGAGTCCTGGCGCGCGGGCTCCGTCGTCACCGCCGCGCAGGCAAAGACGATCGCCGACGGCATCGCGGTGAAGAAGCCGTCGCCCCGCACGCTCCACTACCTGCGTCAGTACGTCGACGAGATGGTCACGGTCGGAGACGAGGAGATCGCGACGACGATCGTGACCCTGATGGAGCGGATGAAGATCCTGGTGGAGGGCGCCGGCGCCGTGGCGCTGACCGCGCTCATCGCCCGGAAGACGGCCCCGAAGGGCCGCACGGCCGTGGTGCTCTCGGGCGGCAACATCGACATCAAGCTCCTGGAGAGCCTGATCGAGCGCTCGATGATCCGCGCCGGCCGCTACGTCCGCCTCTTCACGGCCGTCGACGACCGCCCGGGCGGCCTGGCCCGCCTGCTGAAGATGATCGCCGAGCAGCAGGGCAACATCATCGACGTGATCCACAACCGGACGAGCACCTCGGTGCCGATCGGCATGACCGGGGTCGAGATCCTGATCGAGACGCGCGACCCCGCCCACATCGAGGCGCTGATCTCCGCCCTGAAGTCGGCCGCCTACCCCGTCCAGGTCATCCCCTAGGCCCCGCCGTCACATTCCCGCCGTTCCAGCATCATCAGAACGGAGACCCGGAGCGGGCCTGGAGTCCGTTTACGGGAAAACGCCCTGCTCCGGGGCCGGGAGGGACGCGATGAATAAAGCTCTAGGAATCGCCCTGCTCGTCGTCGGCGTGGTTCTGCTGGTCTGGGGCCTGAACGCCGAAGGGTCGTTCGGGTCCGAGGTGTCGAAGACCTTCACCGGCCATCCGACCGACAAGGCCATGTGGCTCATCATCGGAGGCGCGGCGTCGGGCCTCACGGGGCTCGGGCTGCTGCTCTTCACCGGCCGCCACACCGGCGGCGCGGCGTAGGCGCCGGGTCGACGAAATCGACGGGGCCCGCGGAGGGAGACCCTCTTCGCGGGCCCCTTTTCATTTCGAGAGGTGTCTCGGGGGTGACGCTTAGGGCCCGCCGCCGCCGGTGACCTTCGCCGCGGGGCCGCGCGCGGTGGAGCGCATGTAGTCCCGGTTCATGCGGGCGATCACCTCGATCGGGATCTCCTTCGGGCAGGCTTCCGTGCATTCGGCCGCGTTGGTGCAGTGCCCGAAAGCCTCGCCGTCCATCCGCTCGACCATCTTGAGCGCGCGCTCGAAGCGCTCCGGCTGGCCCTGCGGGAGCAGGCCCAGGTGGGAGATCTTGGCGCCCGTGAACAGCATCGCCGCCGCGTTCGGGCAGGACGCCACGCAGGCGCCGCAGCCGATGCAGGCCGCCGCGTTCATGGCCTCGTCCGACACGGGCTTCGGCACCAGCATCGAGTTCGCCTCCGGCGCGCTGCCGGTGTTCGCGCTGATGAAGCCGCCCGCCTGGATGATGCGGTCGAAGGACGAGCGGTCCACGACCAGGTCGCGGATCACCGGGAAGGCCTTCGCGCGGAAGGGCTCGATCACGATGGTGTCGCCGTTCTTGAACGAGCGCATGTGGAGCTGGCAGGTCGTCGTCGCCTTCATGGGCCCGTGCGGCCGGCCGTTGATCATCATGCCGCAGGTGCCGCAGATGCCCTCGCGGCAGTCGTGGTCGAACGCGACGGGGTCCTTCCCCTCCGCGGTCAGCTTCTCGTTGAGCACGTCGAGCATCTCGAGGAACGACATGTGCGTCGAGACGTCCTTCATTTCGTAGGTCTCGAGCGACCCCGGCGACGACGCGTTCTTCTGCCGCCAGATCTTCAGCGTGAGATTCAGCTTCTCCGCGCTCATTTGTAGCTCCGCTGCGTCGGGTGGACGTAATCGAAGGTCAGGGGTTCGACGTTCCGGACCGGCTTCTGGCCCTCGCCCTTGTACTCCCAGGCCGCCACGTGGGCGAACTTGTCGTCGTCACGCTTGGCCTCGCCTTCGGGCGTCGCGTGCTCCTCTCGGAAGTGGCCGCCGCAGGACTCGTCGCGCTCCAGCGCGTCCAGGCACATCAGCTCGCCGAACTCCAGGAAGTCCGCCACGCGGCCGGCCTTCTCGAGCGAGGTGTTGAGCTCCTCGTTGGCGCCGGTGACGCTGAGGTTCTTCCAGAACTCCTCGCGAAGCCCCTGGATCTTCTGGATCGCGGTCTTGAGGCCGTTGGCGTTGCGCGCCATGCCGCAGTAGTCCCAGCAGAGCTTGCCGAGCTCCCGGTGGAACGAGTCCACGGTCCGCTTGCCCTTGATGCCCAGGAACCTCTTCACGCGACCGTCGACGTCCGACTCGACCTTCTTGAACTCCGCGTGGTCGGCGCCGACCTTGTCGAGCTTCGTGGTGGCCAGGTAGTTGGCCAGCGTGGTCGGAAGGATGAAGTAGCCGTCGGCGAGCCCCTGCATGAGCGCGCTCGCGCCCAGCCGGTTGGCGCCGTGGTCGGAGAAATTCGCCTCCCCCGCCACGAAGAGGCCGGGGATCGTGCTCATCAGATTGTAGTCCACCCAGAGGCCGCCCATCGTGTAGTGCACGGCGGGGTAGATCCGCATGGGCCGCTCGTAGGGGTTCTCGTCCGTGATCCGCTGGTACATCTCCATCAGGTTGCCGTACTTCTCCGAGACCACCTGCCGGCCCAGCCGCTTGATCGCGTCTCCGAAGTCGAGGTAGACGCCCAGGCCGCTCTCGCCCACGCCCTTCCCCTCGTCGCAGACGGCCTTCGCGGCGCGCGACGCGACGTCGCGCGGCACCAGGTTGCCGAAGGCCGGGTAGCGGCGCTCGAGGAAGTAATCGCGCGCGTCGTCCGGGATCTGCGCGGGCGGCCGCTTGTCGCCCTTCTCCTTCGGCACCCACATGCGGCCGTCGTTGCGGAGCGACTCGGACATCAGGGTGAGCTTCGACTGGTAGTCGCCGGTCACCGGGATGCAGGTCGGGTGGATCTGGGTGTAGCAGGGGTTGCCCATCGCGGCGCCCTTCTTGTAGGCGCGCCAGATCGCCGACGTGTTGCAGCCTTTCGCGTTGGTGGACAGGTAGAAGACGTTTCCGTAGCCGCCGGTCGCCAGCACCACCGCGTCGCCGACGTGGGACTCGATCTTGCCGGTCACCATGTTGCGCGTGATGATGCCGCGAGCGCGGCCGTCGACGACCACCACGTCGAGCATCTCCGTCCGCGGGAACATCGCGACGCGGCCCGAGGAGATCTGGCGCTCGAGGGCCTGGTAGGCGCCGAGCAGCAGCTGCTGGCCGGTCTGGCCGCGGGCGTAGAAGGTGCGCGCCACCTGGGTGCCGCCGAAGGAGCGGTTGGTCAGGTAGCCCGAGTACTCCCGCGCGAAGGGCACGCCCTGCGCGACGCACTGGTCGATGATGTTGACGCTGATCTGCGCGAGGCGGTAGACGTTGCGCTCGCGAGCCCGGTAGTCGCCGCCCTTCACCGTGTCATAGAAGAGGCGGTAGACCGAGTCGCCGTCGTTCGAGTAGTTCTTCGCGGCGTTGATGCCGCCCTGCGCGGCGATCGAGTGGGCGCGCCGCGGGCTGTCCTGGTAGCAGAAGCACTTCACGTTGTAGCCGAGCTCGCCGAGCGTCGCCGAGGCGGCGCCGCCGGCCAGGCCCGAGCCCACCACGATCACGGTGTACTTCCGCCGGTTCGCGGGGTTCACGAGCTTGAGGTCCTGCTTGTGGCGCTCCCAGGACGTCTCGATCGGGCCGGTCGGGGCGTTCGATTTCAGTTCCATGGGTCTCTCACTTGACGATGCCGAACAGGACCGCGACCGGAACCGCGATGAACCCGCCGCAGATGATCACCGCGCAGACGACGGCGATGGCCCGCAGCGCGCACTCCCAGTTGGGCCGGTTCACGCCGATGGTCTGCAGCATGCTCCAGAGGCCGTGCGACAGGTGCAGCGCGATCGCCAGCATCGCCACAATGTAGATCAGGGAGGCTACGGGCCTCTGGAACCCTTCGACCAGGTTCTTGTAGACGTCCACGCCGACAACCTCGTCGCCGGCCTTGATCTCATTGAAGTGCGGATGGGCCGTGCCGGTCGTCAGGTGGAGGATGTGGTAGATGATGAAGAGCGCGATGACCGGGCCGCTCCAGTACATCGTGCGGGCGGCCCACGTGGTGCCGTGCGGGACCTTCATGGCGTACGCGACCGGCCGGGCCTCGCTCCGCAGTCCCAGGAAGCGGACCGTCGCCCAGATGTGGACCACCACGGACGCCAGCAGCAGGATTCGCGTCCCCCAGAGAAGCCCCTTGGCGTGATGGAGGAAGGCCGAATACTCGTTGATCGCCGCCTGGCCCTTGAAAATGAGCATGTTGCCCGTGACGTGGCCGACCAGGTAGCCGAACATGACGACGCCGGTCACCGCCATCAGGACCTTGAGCCCGATGTTCGATCGGAGGAACCGGCCGAGATACGAGCCTTGCATGGATCCTCTCTCTATCCCTAACGCGGAATTGTGAACGCCCCAATCATATAAATCAAAGCCCGAAGACCAAGGAATAAACGACGATCCTCGAGGCCGCCATGACCACCGGACTGTCGTCGCTCGAGGCCGCCCCGCCCTTCCCGGCGATCCCGTGCGCCGCGTCCACGTTGAGGGCGGCCGTGATCGCCCCCACCTCGGCGGACGTCTTGAAGAGCGTCGTGTCCAGCTTCGCCTTGTAGTACTCCGCGAAGAGCTCCGCCAGCTTGATCCAGCGCACGTCCCCCAGGAGCCCCTGCAGCTTCTTGAGCCCGGCCCAGTCGAACTTCGGACCCCGGATCTCCAGGATCGTGTGCGGGTCCTCGGAGTAGAGGTGGATGACCGGCTCCCGCACCTCGCTCTTGCCGACGCTGGTCTGCGTGTAGGCCGCCAGGATCACGGCCTGGACCAGCCCCTTCGGCTGCGGGAGGTCGAAGAACTGGGCGTTGACTTCGCCCGGGGCCGGGGCTGTCTCGATCGAGAATACGAGCCCCATCCCGTCCTCGACGGCCTTGAGGGCCTTGAAGATCTTCGGGGCGCGCGAGAAGCGGGCCTTCTCGATGACGAAGGCGTTCAGGCCCCCCTGCCGGAGCTTCAGCGCCAGCTCCTGCGCCTCCTCTTCCTTGCCGAAGGCGGCCACCTTCCGGGGGCCCGGAGCGCCGATCATCACCTTCGCCTCGTACAGGCCGAGGCCCGTCGCCTCGGCCATGACGCGAACCTTGGCGTCGTCGCGCTTGACGCCTCCCGGCAGGTAGACGAAGTAGTTCGCCGCGATCATGGCTTCCGCGTCAGGCCGCGTCCAGGAAGCGCCGCGCCAGCCGCAGCCAGGTCTCCACGCCCAGCGGCAGCGCCTCCTCGTCGAAGTTGAAGTGGGCCGAGTGGTGCGGATGGATCAGCCCCTTCTTGGGATTCATCGAGCCCAGGAAGAAGTAGCAGCCCGGGACTTCCTGGAGCACGAGCGACATGTCCTCGGCGCCCATCGAGACGTCCTGCTCGACCACCGCCGCGGTTCCGCCGGCCTCCCGCACCGAGTCCCGCACGAGGTCGGTCATCGTCTCTTCATTGATGGTCGGCGGGTAGCCGCGCTTGAAGTCGAACTCGAACCTCGCGCCCAGCGCGGAGGCGACGCCGCCGGCGATCTTCGGGATCTCGCGCTGCAGCTGCTTGCGCACGGGCTCCTCGAAAGCCCGGACCGTGCCGGTAAGCTCGACCAGGTCCGGGATGATGTTGTGCCGCGTCCCGCCGTGGATCGACCCGAAGGTCACGACGGCGCTCTTGGTCGGATCGACCTTGCGGCCGACGATGTTCTGGCAGGCCGTGACGACCTGCGCGGCCGCCGCGACGGGGTCGATCGTCTGGTGCGGCGCGGCGCCGTGGCCGCCGCGGCCGATGATCTTCATCGTGAACGAATCGGCGCTCGCAAACACGGGACCCGTGCGGACGCCGATCTTGCCGGTGGGCAGGTCGTTCCACATGTGGATCGCGAAGGCGCCGTCGACCTTCGGCCCCTTGAGCAGGCCCTCGTCCATCATCGGGCCCGCGCCGCCGGGCCCCTCTTCGGCGGGCTGGAACATGAACTTCACGTTCCCGCGGAACGAGGTCCGGCGCTTCTGGAGCAGCTTCGCGGCCATGAGGGCCATCGCGCTGTGGCCATCGTGTCCGCAGGCATGCATGACGCCCTTGTTGCGCGAGCAGTACGGGACCTTGTTGAGCTCCAGCACCGGGAGCGCGTCCATGTCGGCGCGGATCAGCATCGTCGGGCCGGGCTTGGAGCCCTTGATGAGCGCGACCGTCCCGGTCTCGCACATGGCCTTGTACTCGATCCCCCAGCTCTTGAGTTTGGAGCGGATCAGCGCCGCGGTCCGGAACTCCTTGAAGCCCGGCTCGGGGTATTGGTGGATCGCGCGCCGCAGCGCGACCAGTTCTTTGAGGTTCGATCGGACGTCGGGAGAAATGTTCATGGCCGTCAAATATATCCCAGCACCCCGTCGACACGCAAGAAACCCGCCCCCCGGAAAAGCCGTAGGGAGCGCCGTGTGGGCGATTGACTCGCCCGGGGGGCGGCCGATATAATGGCCCCCATGTCCGGACACTCTCACTGGGCCACCATCAAGCACAAGAAGGGCGCGGCCGACGCGCGCCGCGGCAAGCTGTGGTCGAAGCTCTGCCGCGCCATCCAGATCGCCGCCAAGGAAGGCGGCGGGAATCCGGACATGAACCTCAAGCTCGCCAACGCCATCCTCGACGCCCGCGCCGAGAGCGTTCCGAACGACAACATCACCCGCTCGATCAAGCGCGGCACCGGCGAGCTCGAAGGCGTCAGCTACGAGCAGGTGACCTACGAGGGCTACGGCCCCGGCGGCACCGCATTCATGATCGACGCCCTGACGGACAACAAGAACCGCTCCGCCGCCGAGATGCGCAAGATGTTCGAGAACAGCGGCGGCAACCTGGGCGGCGCCGGCTCCGTCCGCTTCATGTTCCAGGCCAAGGGCCTCATCCTGATCGCCAAGTCCGCCGCGGGCGAGGACCAGATGATGAACGACGTCCTCGAGGCCGGCGCGGAGAACATGGAGACGGCGGGCGACAACTACGAGATCACCACCGCGGTCCCCGACTTCGAGACCGTCAAGAAGGCCCTCGCCAAGAAGTACAAGTTCGTCTCGAGCGAGCTCGGCCAGATGCCGAAGGACCCGGTCAAGGTCGACGAGGAGACGGGCCGCAAGATCCTCAACCTGATGGAAGCCCTCGACGACAGCGAAGACGTCCAGAAGATCTACACCAACTTCGAGCTTCCCGAGAGCCTCATCGGCAAGTAGTCCGCGTGGTGAAGCTCGCCGTCACCCTGGGCGACCCCGCCGGCATCGGCCCCGAAGTCGTCGACAAAGCCCTTCTCGAACGCCACGACGCCGACCTCGTCGTCCTCGGCTCCCGCACGGGCGGCGGCAAGGAGGCGCTGGCCGCCGTCGACGAGGCGATCGACCTGGCCCTCGCGAAGAAGGTCGACGGGATCGTCACGGCGCCGGTTTCGAAGGAACGCATCGCGAAGACCGGCGTCCCCTTCGTGGGCCACACGGAGCACCTCGCCGCCCGCGCGGGCGTGAAACTCCCCGTCATGTTCTTCGTCGCCGGCCCCCTGCGGGTGGCGCTCGTCACGACCCACGTCTCGCTCCGCAAGCTCCCCGCCATGATCACCGCGGACCGCGTCCTGGGAATCCTGAGGGAAACCTCGAAGGGCCTCCGCGATTTCTTCGGCGTGATGGAGCCGAGGCTGGCCGTCTGCGGCCTCAACCCCCACGCGGGCGAGGCGGGCGAGTTCGGCCGCGAGGAGATCGAGGTGATCGCGCCGGCCGTCGAGGCCGCCCGGCAGGAAGGCATCAAGGCCGAGGGGCCCTACGCGGCCGACACGGTCTGGAAGCGTCCCTGCGACGCCATCGTCGCCATGTACCACGACCAGGGGCTGGGCCCGATCAAGGCCATGCACCCGGACGCGGTGAACGTCACGCTGGGGCTGCCCTTCGTGCGGACCTCGCCCGACCACGGGACCGCGTTCGACATCGCGGGCAAGGGGATCGCCGACCCGAAGCCGATGAGCGCGGCGATCCGCGTCGCGATTGAGATGTGCCGGGCGAGGAAGACCCTGTTCTAGGGCGTCACTTCTTTTCCCATTCGAGGGCCGTGACCCGGACCGGGCCCTTGAGCTGCACCGACGTGATCTCGGACTTGGCGGCCCCGCCGGGAATCTCTTTCGTCATCCACGCCTTGACGATCGTCTTCCCCTTCTTGTCGGGCGACTCCGTCTCGATCTCGATGTAGCGGCACTTCAGCGTCTTCCCCGCGATGCTGATCTCCTCGTCCCGTTCCGCGAGGGTCTTGCCCTTCTGGGGCTCCCGGGCTTTGTACTCCGTCCGCTGCGGCGGGGAGTCGATCGAACGGTCCCCGCTCTTCGTCCGCCTCATCATCTCGACGATGACCTTCTCGGGCGTGACCTCGAGGAGCCGGGTGACCGCCTCGAACTCCACCTTCTGGCCCTGGTTCTCGAGCTCCATCCGGGTCTTCACCCAGGATCCCGGCTTGCAGGACGCCCAGTACTCGTACTCCTGGCTCTCCTTCTCCTGTCCAAGGAGCGGGAGGACCGCCAGGAGCGCCGCCGCGACGATCGGATTCATTCGTCCCTCACGCCCCGGCCGCCAGCAGCCCTTCGGCATGCTGCTCGGCGCAGAGGCCCAATCCGCTGAGACTATACCCGCCCTCGAGGGCCGACACCACCGGGATGCCGAGGTCGCAGACGACGTCGGTCATGGTCCGGTAGTCCTCGGGCTTCAGGTTCAGGCCGCCGATCGGGTCGTCCTCGTAGGCGTCGAAGCCGCAGGAGACCAGCAGGAACTCCGGCTTGAACGCCTTGGCGGCCTTCCGGACGCCCTTCTCGAACGCCTTCAGGACCTCCTCGCGCGGCGTGTCGATGTCCATCGGCAGGTTGATGATGTTCCCGATGCCCTGCTCCTTCGCGTGTCCCGTCCCCGGGTAGAACGGCCAGCGGTGCGTCGAGAGGTACCAGACGCTCGGGTCTTCCTCGAAGGTGTCCTGGGTCCCGTTGCCGTGATGGACGTCCCAGTCGACGATCAGCACGCGCCGCTTGAGGAAGCGGGCCGCGATCGCGACGTTGTTGAAGAGGCAGAAGCCCATCCCCCGCAGCGGAGTGGCGTGGTGCCCCGGCGGCCGCACGAGGCAGAGCGCCGTGCGGTCGCGGCCGTCGCGGACCGCCTCGACCGCGGCCAGGACGCCCCCCGCGGCCCGCAGGGCCGCCTTGTAGGAATGCTCGTTCAGGTAGGTGTCGGCGTCGAACCAGCCCCCGCCCCGCGCGCAGGCTTCGCGGACGACCTCGACGTACGCGGGGTCGTGGACCAGCGAGAGCTCCTGCAGACTGGCGTCCCGCGCCGGGAGCGACGTGAGCCGCTTCAGGAGCCCGCGCTGCCGGAAGTGGGTGAGGATCGCCTCGAGGCGCGCGGGACACTCGACGTGCCCGGGCGCCTGGTGCTCGAGGTACACGTCGTCGGTCACCAGAAGCGTCACGGCCGCGAGTATACCCGTGGACTCGGAGATCGGAAAACCCAAATCCGAACAGGGGAATTTCGGATTTCAGTTTCGGGAATTGCGGCTATAATCCGCGCCCTCATGAGCACGCGCCCCGTGATCGTCGTCGCGCCCAACGCCTTCAAGGAAACGTTCTCCCCCGTCGAGGCCGCCCGCCTGATCTCCAAGGGCCTGCGCCGGGCCCTCGACGCCCGGCTCATCCCGATCCCGGTGGCCGACGGCGGCGACGGGACCCTCGAGGCGCTCCGCTCGTCGCTCGGAGGCCGCAAGGTCTTCGCCCGCGTGACCGGGCCGCTCGGGACGCCCGTCCGGGCCTACTACCTCCGCGCGGGCAAGACAGCGGTGATTGAAATGGCCAAGGCCAGCGGCCTCAAGCTGGTCCCGCCCGAACGGCGCGACCCGCTCGTCACGACGACGCGGGGCACGGGTGAACTGATCGCCCATGCCTACGCCCGCGGGGCCCGCCGGATCCTGCTCGGCGTCGGCGGCAGCGCGACGGTCGACGGGGGCAAGGGCGCCCTCGAGGTCGTGACTCCCGCCATGGCCCGCTGCATCACGATCCTCTGCGATGTCGAAAACCCCCTCCTCGGGCCGCGCGGCGCCGCCCGGGTCTTCGGGCCCCAGAAGGGCGCCACGCCGGCGAAGGTCCGCATCCTCGAGCGGCGGCTGACCGAGTGGGCGGCCGAGCTGAAGCGGCGCAGCGGGAAGGACGTCCGGCGCCTCAAGGGGACGGGCGCCGCCGGCGGACTCCCCGCCGGCCTCATCGCCTACGGGGCGACGCTCACCCGAGGGGCCGAGTACATCCTCCGCCAGGCGGGCTTCCCGCGGCCCTGCGATTACGTCGTCACCGGCGAGGGCTGCGTGGACCGGACCTCGCTCGGCGGCAAGGTCGTGGGCACGATCCTCAAGCTCTCCCCCGCGCCGGTGGTCCTGGTCTGCGGCCGCTGCGAGCTCAAGCGGGTCGCCTTCGAGACAGGGGACCGCGCCCCGGAGGCCCTGGTCCGCGCGGCCGAATGGGCCGGGCGCTGGATCCACGCCCAAATCAGCAATGCTAAAGGTCGTTCGCGCCCCGGCCGATAAGAATCTTTGCGGCTTGATACCGGGGCGTACATGAAACCGTTCGACCTTCTGCTCCTGTCGGTGGCGATCGGCCTCACCTCGTTCACCTGCTACATGTTCTGCACGGGCGGCGAGCCCATCGAGGCGGTCGCGTCCGACGCGACGATCCAGGCGCCCAGGAACCCCTCGTTCAAGTCGATCGTCCTCCACCACAGCGCCACCCACGGCGGCAGCGCCGCCGCCTTCGAGCGTAACCACCGGACCCGCCTGGGCGGCCTCGCCTACCACTTCATCATCGGGAACGGGTCGGGGACCCCCGACGGCGTCGTGGAGGTCGGCTACCGCTGGCGCGACCAGATCCCCGGTCCGCACACGAAGAATCAGGACGTGAACCTCGAGTCGATCGCCATCTGCCTGGTCGGCGACCTCGAGACGGGAGCGCCGTCGAAGAAGCAGATGACGGCGCTGCTGGACCTGCTGGAGAAGCTTTGCCGCGAGGGCCGGATTCCGGCGGAGCGGATCCGCTCCCATCGCGAAGTGGACAACGAAACGCTCTGCTCCGGGCGCGGCCTTCCCATCCAGGGCATCCGCGAGGCTGTCGCCCGCCGCCTGCCGGGAATCGTGGCGCAGCCGCGCTAGCGGCCTACGGCAGGTCCGCGATCTTCCACTGACCCCCGACCAGGCGCCAGTGCATCGTCAGCTCGGCGTCGGCGCGCGTGCCCTTCTTGCTGCTGACTTCGCAGACCAGCGCGACGCTCGCGGTCTCGCCGGACACGACGATCGTCCGGTACTGGGGCTTGCGAAACTGGGTGGCCTGATCGACCCGCTCCTGGACCGCCTTCTGGAAGATGGCCTCGTCGCCCTGCTTGGGCGCCGCGAAGCTCATGATCTCGGCGACCTGGCCGCCGTTGAAGACGCGCAGGTAGTCGTCGCAGCGGCGGCGGACCTCCTGCTCGACCTGCCCCAGGTTGGTCAGGTGGAAGTTCTTGATGATGTTCTCCAGCTCCAGCGACTCGCGCTTGAGCTTCGCCATCTTCGCGTCCTCGTCCGGCGTGCGCTCACGCTTGAGCCGCAGGCGGTCGAAATCGCGCGTCACCGTCATGAAGTACTCGCCCAGGACGTCCCGGATGTCCTCGATCTCCTTGTTGACCGCGGTGAGCCGGGCCTCCTTGTTCTTCTTCTCCTCGTCGCTGGAGCCGGGCATCCGAAGGACCCGCTCGTAGGCGCTCTGCTGGATGTCGTGATAGCGCTTCAGGTGGGGCCGTCCCTCGTCCATCCGGCCCGCCGCGAAGAGCGCCAGGCCGAGGTAGCGGTGGACCTGGACCAGTTCGCCCTTCTTCAGGATCAGCTGGAACTCCGCGATGGCCAGGTCGCGCTCGTTACCGCGACGTTTGACGTCGTCGAGCGGAAAGGGAAACGGCACCGGGCTGGTGGCCCGCTCGTAGTAGAAGAGGCCCAGGCCGTAATGGGGCGCCATGTCGTCGGGCCGCTCGTTGATCTTCCGATGGAAGAGCTCGAACGCCATCATGTGATTGTCGGTCGCTTCCTTGAACACCCGCTTGGAGTCCTGGATCTTTCCCTGCCCCGCCAGCTCGGCCGCCGACTGGTACTGGAGGTTGCCGAGCTCCCGGGCGGAGTTGGCCAGGCCCAGCCAGCCGTCCTCGTTGGCCGAGCACTTCTCGACGCAGCGGCTGTAGAGGGTCTTCGCCTGGTCGTACTTGCCGTTCGCGTAGTTGAACTCGGCGAGCTCCTTGGACATCTTGGACGCTTCGTGGTCCTCGCAGGTGTGGCAGCCCGCCAGAACCGACGTGAAGGCCACCGCGGCCGCCGCCAGCACGGTCCCGATCCTAGACATGCGTCAGACTCCTCTTGATCACGTCCTCGACGGACGCCTCGCCCTTCAGATCCTTGAGGGCCCGGCGGACGGCCTCTTCGGCCTGGCGCCGGTCGTAACCCAGCGCCACCAGCGCCCCCACCGCATCCTTACTAGTGGACGAGTCGCCGCCCTCTTTCCCTGCCGCCGACGGCAGCTTTCCTTTGAGCTCGACGATCAGGCGATGGGCGATCTTCTCCCCGATGCCCTTGATGTTCTTGAGGAAGGCGACGTCCTCCTCGTCGATCGCGCGGGCCAGCTGCTCCGGGGCCACGCTCGACAGGATGGTGATCGCCTTGGCCGGCCCGAGCTGCTGGACGCCGTCGACCAGGCGCAGGAAGATCTCCCGCTCGTGCTCGGTGAAGAACCCGTAGAGGCGCAGGTCGTCGTCAGACACTTTCAGGTAGGTGAAGAGGCGGACGCTCCCCTCGCGGGGCATCTTTTCGTAGGTCGAGAGCGGGATCTCGACGCGATACCCCACGCCGCCGACGTCGATCACCGCAAAGTTCGGCTTCCGGGAGGCGACCCGGCCGTTCAGAAAGTCGTACACGAGGGCGGATTATACACAAATTCTCGGGGAATCAACGGACGAGTTCCCGGTAAAGCCGGGCGTAGGCCTCGACCATCGTCTCCACCGAGAAGTGCTCGCGGACCCGGCGGGCCGCGCCCTGGGTCAGGCGCAGCGCCAGGTCGGGCGCCTCCGCCAGGCGCAGGATCGCGCCGGCCAGCGACTCCGGCTCCGCCGGCGGCACCAGCAGACCGGTCTCGCCGTGGCGGACCACGTCCCCGACGCCGCCCACGTCCGACGCGATCGCCGGGATCCCGGCCGCCATCGCCTCCAGGAGCGCCAGGCCCTGGCTCTCGTAGAGGGACGGCTGGACGAAGAGATCGAAGGAGCGCAGCACCTCCGCACTGTCCCGCTCGCCCGCGAAGGTCACCGCGCCGTCCAGACCGAGGCTCGCGGCCCGTCCCCTCAGCTCGCCCTCGAGGTCGCCGTAGCCCACCAGGACCAGGTGCGCCCTCGGGAGCGCGCGCCGCACCGCGGGCATCGCATGGATCAGATAGCGGTGCCCCTTCTCGGCCGAGAAGCGGCCCACCGCGCCGATGACGGGCGACCCGTCGAAGAGCCGACCCCGCGGCCCGGCGAAACGCTCCACGTCGATGCCGTTGCGCACGACGAGGTACTTGGAGGCCGGCGAAAGCCGCAGGGCCACCTGCTGCTCCAGGTCCGGCTCCGAGAGCGCCGTGATGCGGTCCGCGCAGCCCTGCGCCGCCCGCGTGATCCAGCGCAGCGCCTCGAGCTTCAGGCCCCCGGGGACCCCCGGGATGTTCGCGCCGCGCGAGAAGATGTGCCCATGCGGCGTGAACACCACTGCCGGGACCCCGGCGATGCGCCCCGCCATCGACGCGATCACGCCGGCCTTGTAGGTGTGGGCGTGGACCACCTCGGGGCGCTCCTTCGCGAAGATCCGCGTCAGGCGGACCAGCGCCGCCGCGTCCTGTCGCGGACGGATCTCGCGCAGCAGCTCCGGGACGACGAGCGCCCCTTCCGGGGCCGACTCGGGCCCGCAGACGAGCCGCTGCTCGAAGTCTTCGCGTGGCAGGCGGTCCATCAGGGCGCGGACGACCTGCCAGGCGCCGCCCCGGACGCAGCGGGTGATGACCTGGGCGATCCGCAGGGCGCTCATGGCAGGTGGTTCGCCAGGTATTGGAGCGACGCGTCCAGGTCGCCGGGATCGAGGATCCCGTCCACCACGCCCGGATCGAAGAGGTCGCGAAGGAAGCCCATCGAGTACGCCCAACGGCGCTCCGGGTCCTGCAGCGCGCTCAGCGCGGCGGCCGCGTCCAGCGGCAGGAAGCGCAGCTTCACGCCGGGCTGGGCCTTCGGCGCCTCGCCGAACGCCTCCCCCATCGCCAGCCGGCAGAGGAGCTGGGGGAAATTGACGCCCGCCCGCATCGCCAGCGGCAGGGACCCCCAGAACCTCGGATTCACTTCCATGAGGCGGTAGTCGTCGTCCTTCTTGAACTCCACCATCGCGACGCCGGTCCAGTCCAGCTCGCGGATCAGCGCGGCGGCGTAGCCGGTGAGCCGCTCATCCACGACCGACACGCAGACCGTGCTGGGCCCCCCGGTGATCGGGTACTCCCGCACCCGGCGGTGCGCCACGGACGCCAGCAGCTTCCCCTTCTCCGCCAGGACGCCGACGCCGAAGCCGGCCCCCACGACCTTCTGCTGGATCAGGGGGAAGGGTTTGATCGCGTGCAGGGCCCGGTACGCGGAGCGCACCTCGTCGGGCGTCGTCCCGACGGCGTAGCGCCGGCCGGGGTCCAGGACCGTGCCCGCGTCGTCCCGCAGCTTCACCACGGCCGGGAGCTTCAGGCGGGCCAGGACCTCCTCCAGCTCCTCGTCGTCCTCGGGCGCGTAGGTCACCGGGATCGGGACACCCGCCTTCCTCGCCAGCGCGAGCGCCGCCGACTTGTCGTTCGCCTTGCGGAGCAGCGCGGTCGGCGGCAGCGGGAGCCGGGACGGAATCCGCTCGCGCGCCTCGCCGCAGGCGAGCGCCACGTTGGTCGAGACGGGCAGCACGACGTCGTAGCCCGCGGCGCGCTCCGCGAGCGCCTCCACGAACGCGCCGTCGCTCCCCAGGGTCGGGAGGACGTCGTGGCGGGAGACGAAGCGGGAGCGGAAGCTGGCCGGCGTCTTCTGGGCGAAGCGCTCCTGCTCCACGACGGCGATCTCCGCGCCCGACCGGCCGAGCGCGCGGACCACCGCGAGCGCGACGCGGTTAGCGCCGTCCGTGACCAGGACCTTCACGAACCACCTCGACAAGGACGCGTTCCACGCGCTCGATGACCTTCGACCAGTCGTAATGGGCCGCCACGTGGGCGCGGCAGCGCTCCCCGAGCGCGCCGTCCGCCTCCGCGAGAAAGCGACGGATGCCGCCGGCAATCGCCTGCGGCGTCGTGTCGTCGAAGAGGAGCTTGAGAGGACCCAGGACCTCGGGGATGGCGCCCACCGGGGTCCCCATGGCGGGCGTACCGCACGCCATGGCCTCGATGGCGACGAGCCCGAAGCCCTCCAGCGCCCGCGTCGGCAGGACGAAGAGGTCCGCCGCGCGGTAGAGGAACGGCAGGTCCTCCTCCTTCACGTAGCCCAGGAATTTCGCCGGGACCTTGAGCGATGCGGCGAGCGCTTCCAGCTCCGCCCGCAAGGGCCCGTCCCCGCCGATGACCACCTGCAGGCCCGGGACCTCGGCGGCCGCCCGGATGAGGAGGTCGATGCCCATCCGCTCGACCAGGCGGCGCACCGTCAGCGCCACCGGCCCCGGCCCGATGCCGAAGCGCTCGCGGTTTTTCTCGCGCGATCCGTCCGGGCGGAAGCGCGAGAGGTCCACGGCGCCCGGGATCAGGGTGACCTTCTTGTCCGGAATCTTGCGGTGGTGCGCCTTGAGCTCCCGGCGGATGAACTCGCTTTCCACGAACACCGCGCTGCTCCGCTGCAGGGCGAGGTCTTCGGAGCGGTTGCGGAACGACGTGTTGAAGATGCGGGACACGAAGTGAGCCCCGGGGTTCGAGACCTTCCATTCCGCCGCCCACGGCGAGATGAACCAGTACACCCGGGGCACGCCGTCGGCCGCGGGATTCTGGTCCACGCCCAGGGCGCAGAGGGGCTGGTTCGTCACGACCACGTCGAAGGGGTGCTTCGCATGGA